>Ga0102593_1000159_pt1 | contig 173838 bp, 135 predicted proteins | sample AraplaCol_mMS_r2_2_FD_76862 | JGI IMG/M metagenome (GOLD analysis project Ga0102593, IMG submission 76862) | Arabidopsis root microbial communities from North Carolina, USA - plate scrape MF_Col_mMS_r2 (SPADES assembly) (version 2) | ecosystem: Host-associated > Plants > Roots > Endosphere...
CCGTCCAGTTGCAGGCTTTCTATCAGCTTACCGGCTGTACATTGCTCCGTATGCCAGATCTCATATAGTACCCGTACTTCAGACAGGGAAAAATTACTGTCCAGTATATGCTGGTCCAGCAATCCTACTACGCCCGTATAAAAGCGGTTGAATTTTCTCATGGAACTGATCATTTCTTCCTTTGTTGACATATTTCCTGCTTGTATTTATAACACTAAGATATGTCATATAGTTGACAAAGTCAAGTATATTATTTGACAATGGCAAGTATTATAAAATTAAAAAGGCCGCACAGATGTGCAGCCCTTTTTCTTGTGCTTGTTTATAATTAACTGTTAAGACTTCTTATACATGATCCGGTAGATAGTGCCCCTTGCATCGTCAGATACGTACAGGGAACCGTCAGGGCCTTGTGCCAGTCCGCAGGGACGGTGTTTGGCATCGCCGGGAGACACGATGTTATCGGTACCTGCAAAGCCGTCTGCAAATACTTCCCATTTGCCCGAAGGCTTGCCGTCCTGGAAAGGTACAAACACTACAAAGTAACCTTCCTGTTTTTCGGGAGCCCTGTTCCAGGAACCGTGGAAGGCGATAAATGCGCCGTTCTTATATCTTTCAGGGAACATATCCCCGGTGTAGAACAGCAGTCCATTAGGCGCCATGTGTGCAGGAAAAGCAGCGACAGGGTCTTCTGCATTTTCGCCGCCGGTCTTCTTGCCATCGCCGCCAAACTCAGGGTTCAGTATTTTCTTCTGCTGTTCATGGTCATAGTAGATATAAGGCCAGCCGCAATCGGAACCTTTCTTCAGGCGGTACATACACTCAGCAGGCAGGTTCACAGACTGTTCCTGTGTGAACAGTTTGGGGAACATGTCGTGCAGCTGATCACGGCCATGTTGCATTACATACAGTGCATTCACCTGCTGATTCCAGTCCAGTCCCACTACATTGCGCAGACCGGTTGCGTAACGAACGCCGGTGCCATAGGTTTGGTTCTGCTGGTCTGCCTTAAACTGCCAGATGCCCCCTGCAGAGTCCAGGATGGGGCAGGGTTTCATACCGGGAGAGCCCGCGGTGCGGTCTTTCTCCTGGCAGGCATTGGAATAGGCGCCTATGTTCACATAGATATTGCCGTCGTTGTCGAGGATCAGTGATTTGGATTCGTGCTGGTTACGGTCAATCAGCCCGGTCACTATTTTTTCTGGCTGAGCCGGATTGGTTACCTGGTTTTTATCGTCCAGTTTGTAACGGAATACTTCCGTGTTGGAGGAAGCATACAGGTAGCCGTTCTTGATGGTGATACCGGTGCCGCCGTAATCGCCAAAGCCGGTGTTCTCATCTGCTTTGCCGTCGCCATTGGCGTCGTGCAGCCGGATGATGCCTTTTCCGTCTTTCGGGCTGGCCAGCTTCACGTAGATGTCTCCTTCTTTGGTTACCACCAGGTGGCGGGCTTTACCTACGCTGTCGGCCACTTTGATGGCGCCGAAGCCGGCGGGCAGTTTCAGGCCGGCAGTGTCAGCATCGGGAGCCGGTGTTGCCCCGGACTGAGCGGTAGAGTCTGTACCGGTGCCTTTGTTACCCCCTTGCCCACACGAAGCAAGGATAGCGGCGCCACTGATCACCAGCAGCAGCCTAAAGCATGTTCTCTTCATAACTTATGAATAATTGAGGTGTTAAATTAAGTTGATTTTTTGATTATTCTCCCCGCTATTTTACGGGTGGTATTACTCATAAATAAGATAGCGGCCACGGCCCTGCTGCATAAAAAATGCCGGCGCGAGGCCGGCATTTAATGAGTATAACAACTGATGGATGGACATAAGATAATTGTCCACTCAGTAGCCTGGGTTCTGTACCAGCTTGTTGTTACGGTTTATTTCATCGCGTTGCAGAGGCATAAAATACATCTTATCCAGCCACAGGCGTTTTTCAGCTTCCAGGGTCATCGGCGCATAAGTATAATTGTAATTAACAGGATCATACCTGTATACGGTCACCTTGCTGCCGGGCTTTAAGGTAGCCGTAATGTTGATACCACGTAAGGGCCTGCCTACGGTGTTCTGCGGTATCATCCAGCGCCTTACGTCATAGAAGCGTTGCTCTTCCAGCGCCATTTCAATTTCGCGCTCATGACGGTAACGGTCTCTGAGCTCAGTACCCGCAGCAGTAATCGCAGGCATGAATGCACGTTTGCGGATCATGTTCAGGTAAGTGCGTGCTTCGGCATCTTCTCCCAGGCCGATACAAGCTTCTATATAGTTCAGTACCACCTCTGTATAACGGAGGAAAGGATAAGGCACCTGCTGGTTATAGAACTGTGCATCCACCGTAGTATCAATGAACTTCTTGAAGTAGTAGCCGGTGAATGAACCATTCCAGTTCTCGATCGGGCTTGAACGGGTATCCAATCCAACCACAGGCACGTTCTTGGTACCGTCAAATACTTCGTAACGGCCCGTCTGCACCTGGTTAGCGGGATCCTTTAACTGTACATCGGCAGGACGCTTACGCCATCCGGCGCCATCATACAGGATAGTGGCATAGAAACGCGGATCACGGTTCTGGTAAGGATTAGCCTTATGTACCGGGTTACTCCAGTTAAAGGGTGTACCGTCTATCATTTCATAATCATCAACGAACTGTTGCGTGGGCGTGTTGCCGGCCCAGTTGTGATAGCCATTTAAACCGTTATAGAGACCGATGTTGCCACCTGGTTCGTCCTTATCATTTATAAAATAACGGGAAAAGATACTTTCGGAATTATCTACCAGGAACATGCCCTGGATATTGGTGGTTGCCTCTTTGGCGCTCGCCGGGTTAGGGCTCTGCAGGGAGAAACCACCTGTCTGCATCACCGCCCAGGCAGCTGCTTTTGCTTTCTGCCAGCGTTCGATACGATTGCCGCTGGTATAACCTAACAGTTCTGCATGTGAGAAGGTATCTATCACCTGTGACTTCAGCTTTGCTGTGGGAATGTCGTGCAGATCGCTCGCTGCATAGATGAGTATACGAGATTTCAGTGCAAGCGCAGCAAATTCAGTAGCACGTCCTTTAACGGTAATGCCGGTTTTGCCTTTCAGGTAATAAGCAGCAGAGTCGCAGTCTTTAACGATAAAGTTCACGCACTCTTCAAAAGTGCCACGGGCAATGGTATAATCAGATTCGCCAAGGGCATACACCTTGTCAACGAGTGGTACGCCGCCATAACCACGCACCAGCTGGTGGTAGAAAAAGGCGCGTAAAAAGAATGTTTCCCCCTTCAGTCTGTCCCGTACATTACTATCGTCAAAAGGTACGCCTCCTATCTTGGAAAAGAGCTTGTTACAGGCCCTGATCCTGGTATACAGCTCGTTCCAGCGCATGGTGCTGCGGTTGGTCACATATTCTGCATCCGTAGGGTTGATGGTGGCCTCTACCATGTTCTTCATACCATAGCCATGGGTGAACATGGTCTCATCTGTTGCAGAAGACAGCATGGTTTCCAGGAAACCGCCGCTGCTAAGGCCGTTATAGATATCGTTCACAAAAGCTTCCGTGAGGCCGGGATCGGAGAACACCTGGTCTTCCGCCGCTTCGTCCCTGGGAACTGTGTTCAGAAAATCCTTTTTACACGCTGCTGTCAGCACAGCTGCCAGCATAGCCACCCCTATGTATATACGTTTTATTTTGTTCTGCATACTGTTAATCTTTAAAATGTTAATGAAAAGCCTGCATTGATCACTCTTGCCTGCGGATAGTACTGCCCGTTGCCGCTAACAGACTCGGGGTCCAGTATGCCCAGTTTGTCAAAAGTGATCAGGTTAAGGCCGTTCACATACACCCTCAGTGAATTGATGCCAACCCTCTTCTTCAGCAGATCAGAAAGGTTATAGCCGATCTCCACGTTCTTCAACCGTATGTAGTTGGTGCTGCGGAACCAGTAAGTATTACCGGTAGCCCAGTAGGTATCATTACGGTCGCTGGTGCGGGGATCTACACTGCTGGGATTATCGGGGCTCCAGCGGTGATCATAGTAATCTTTCGTGAAGTTGCCGATCTCACCGGATTCGGTATTGACATGCAGCGCACCGCCGGTAGCGCCCTGTACCAGGATGGAAGCATCAAAGCCTTTGTATTGCAGGTTGATGTTCAAACCGCCGGTAAAGGTGGGCTGGTTGTTTTTCGACATACGGATCTTGTCATCACCATTGATCTTGCCATCACCGTTAATATCCTTGAACTTCATATCGCCGGGGCGCAGATCGTTGGTCAGCGCGCTGTAGTCGATAGTGTTGTTCTTAATAGCGTCAAAGTCACGGAATACGCCGTCGTACTCATAGTAGATCTGGGTATTCATGGTCTTGCCGGTTGATTTCTGCCATGCGGGCGCGCCAGGCGGCTCATCCCAGAACTTGATGCTGTTCTTGGCATAACCACCATTCACGCTTACATCATAGTGCAGCTCTCCTATCTTGTTAGTGTAACCGATATGGAACTCCCAGCCTTTGTTGTCTACCTTACCCAGGTTCTCTGCAGGCAGTATCATACCGGTAGTTTGCGGGATAGATGCATTCCTGCGCACCAGGATGCCGGAGCGCTTGTTCATGAACGCGTCCAGTTCGAAGTAGATCCTGCCGTCCAGCAGCTGACCGTCCAAACCTACGTTATAGTTATTGGCCACTTCCCAGGTAATGTTAGGATTAGCCAGGCGGGCTTCATTGATGGATTTCTGCAGTACGCCGCCCAGTACATAGTTGTCAAAGCCGTAAGTGCCGTAGTACTGGTATTCCTGCAGGTCCATGGTGCCGTCTCCGTCATCGTCAAAATAGATCTGGTCATTACCCAGGCGGCCCCAGGATCCGCGCAGCTTCAGGTAATTGATGAAGCGCACGTTGTCTTTCCAGAAATTCTCTTCAGAGATACGCCAGCCGGCCAGTATACCGGGGAAGAAACCGAAGCGCTTATTGGAGGGGAACATGTAGGAACCATCTACACGCCATACAAACTCTGCCAGGTATTTTTCCTTGTAGTTATAGGCGGCACGGCCAAAGTAGTTCAAACGGGCACGGTCCCATGCGCCGCCGTCGTTGTTCTTCTCCCTGTCGCCACCGGCTATCAGCTGATCAATAGAGCTGGAGATAAAGTATTTACGGGAAGCGGAGAAGTGATCCTGGTTAACAGTTTCTCTTTCCACGCCAAATACCAGGTTCACGGTATGGCCGCCTTTAAAGGAACGGTCATAGCTCAGCAAACCGCGCAGCAGCTGGTTGGTCTGATCTTCATCGCCCTGGTCCAGGGTAGATTGATCGGTACCGCGTTTACTGCGTGTAAGCTTGGGCGTTTTACCGTCTGCTTCATAGCTGCTGCCGTCCCAGGTATACAGGTACCAGGGCGTTTGCCATTTCTTGGTGCGTTTCAGGTATTTATCGAAAGCGATGTTGCCGCTCAGTTTCAGACCTTCCACCCATGGAATGGTGATATCCAGGCGGGCATTGGTCTGTACGTAGTAGCGCTTATCGCGATCATAACCGGTCTGGCTGGTAGTAACCACCACCGGGTTGTTACCATACTCGATATCAGGACCGGGCAGTCCGTTGGGCCAGAAAGCCGGCTCATTGGGCTTGCCGCGCATGAGCATACGAAAGATGTCGCCGGCGCTGCGGGTAGGAAAATTCCTGTCTTCCTGGCGGCCTAACATGTCCACACTTACGCTCATGTATTTATTGATCTTTCCATCCAGGTTAATACGCAGGCTGTACTGATCAAATTTGGTAGCAGATTTTTTGTAGTATCCTGCCTGGCTCTGGTAGCCGAAGGAGGTCATATAACGCAGGTTCTCTGATCCGCCGGAGAGCTGCAGGGTATGATTGGATGTAGGCGCCCAGGTTCTTAAGGTTGCCTTATACCAGTCTGTATTCGGGTGGCCCCAGGGATCAGATCCGTCGCTGAATTTCTGCAGATCGTCTGCGCTGAAAGGCGGCGTCCAGGTATTACCCGTTACCGGAGAGGTATAGCTGCCGTTCTGTTTATAAGCGCTCCAGGCATTGTTCCATTCGGCAGCTGCTACGTTCTTGTACAGGCTCAGCTCATTCCTGATCTGTGCATACTCGGTAGCGTCGGCCATTTTTGGCGTCCGGGTAGGCTGAGACCATCCCTGGTTGAAGTTATAGGTGAGCACCGGTTTACCGGATTTACCACGTTTGGTGGTTACCAGTATTACACCGTTGGCCGCCCTGGCGCCGTAGATGGCGGCAGAGGCGTCTTTCAGTACAGACATATTTTCTATATCTGCAGGGTTCAGGCGCTCCAGGCCACCGGCCCTTGCGGCTACCCCATCTATCACCACCAGGGGATCGTTGTTACCCAGTGTATTGGAACCCCGTATGCGGATGGTGGAGCCATCATATCCCGGCTCGCCGGTGTTCTGCATGGCTACCACGCCAGGCATGCGGCCGGCGATGGAGTTACTGAGGTTGGTGGCGGGCGACTTTATCAGGTCGGCCCCTTTGATGGTGGCTACCGACCCTGTTACAGATTCGCGTTTCTGCGAGCCATAACCTACCACCACTACTTCGCTTAAGCCTTTGGTATCTTCCTGCAGCGTAATGTTCAGGGGGCCGCTGCCGCTTACCGTAATGGTCTGCGGCATGAAGCCGATAGCGCTGATGGTGATCTTAGCTGCTTCGGGCACTGATAAAGAGAATGCGCCCTCCGCATCGGTAGTGGTACCTTTGCTGGTGCCTTCTATCTTAATTGTTGCGCCAGGCACGGGCTGTTTATTCTTATCAGTGATCTTGCCTTTGAGCACTATATCCTGTGTAGCGCTGCCTTTGGGCGAGATCACGATCAAATCGTCATTCATCATCCGGAAACTGAAGCCGGTATTGTTAAGCGCCATTTCCAGCACTTCAGATACAGGCTTTTGCTGTACATCAACAGTGACCAGCTTATCAAGCGAAGCGGCATCCTCCTGGTAAATGAACCGGTAGTTGGTTTGCTGGGTGATCCTCTTAAAAAGCTGTTTGATGCTTTTGTTCTCCTGTTTGAGCGTTACCCTCGCTTCCTGCGAGTAGCCCATGTTTGCAGAAGCCTGCAATACGGTAACGAGTAGTAAGGTGACAGTTAACTTCATACACAAGATTGACCTACAGACATAACGATGCCTGTCCTCCAACAAGTCAAAAATTTTCATACTTTTGGTTTGAAAGGTTAATAAAATGGCATGCCTGGTAACTCCCAATTACCAGCATGAGATTTTGGCTTTTGCGGGAAATGCGGTCACATTTCCCGTTTTTTATACGCTATTACTTCGGTTGATAATCATAACGTGGTTTTAATCAGTTAGAGAATATTTGTTTGTCAGCTATATCAGTTCGCCTCATAAAGTATGGCGGTATGGTCTTTTATACGGTATTTGCAGCCGGTGATGATGCTGATGGCTTTCAGCGCCTCTTCCGGCGAATCGTCTTTAAATGCGCCTGTCATACGGAAAGACTGCAGGCGTGTTCCCGTTACCGTTATCCGCAGGTCGAACCATCTTTCCATCCTCACAGCCAGTTCAGATAAGGGTTCCCCGTTAAATACCAGCTCATTGTCTACCCAGGCGGTTTCCGCAACAACGCTGTCTTTACCGCTGGGCGCTACGCTGGAGATGCTCAGTTCTTTATGCGGGTGAACGTCCGGGTTGGAAGCGATGCTCAGTTTTTCGTAGGAGCTAAGCAGGTAACGTTCCTGCGGGCGGCGTTTTACCTGTACTTCTATCTTTCCCCTGATCAGTACTGCTTCTGCTTTCTTTTCGCCCGGGTAAGATTTTACATTGAGAGAGGTACCCAGTACCCTCACGTCCATTACGGCGGTATTGATAATAAAGGGTTTCCCTTCATTCTTCACTACTTCGAAGAATGCTTCACCGTCCAGCTGCACCCGGCGTTCTTTCTGCAGGAAATCGTCGCCATATGTCAGCTTGCTGCTGGCGTTGAGCCAAACGGTAGTGCCATCCGGCAGGATCAGCTTTGTCCTGGAGCCGGGCCGGGTGATCACCATGTTGGGAAACCTTTTCTCTGCGGTTTCTTTGATTTGCGGCTGTTGCATGAACAGCAGCGCGATGCAGGCAATGCCCAGGGACAGCACACCTGCCCCTAAGAAATAATAGCGCCGTGCCTTCTTCTTCTTTCTGGCAGGGGCGCTTATGATGGGTTCCACATGCTCTGGTAACAGCCCTTGCTGTTCCAGCTGCTGCAGGTTGCGCTCCAGCAGGCGTTTGGATCTTTCGGGAGACCTGGGCTGTGAGCTCACGCCTGATTCGTTCCAAAGCCACTGCACGGTTTCATATGCTTCGGAGAATTCCGGATATGCCTTCAGCAGATCTGCCAACAGCAGCTTTTCTTCTTCTGTTAGCGCTCCGCTGATCTTTTTCAACAACAATTTGTAAAAGATAGATTCCGGTCCGTTCATTTAATTTATATCATCAATTACCTATATAGACGATAATATGGTACGCTTACCATTAAGGGGGAAGAAAAAAAAATTTCGGGCCTTCACTCCCGTCATTGCGAGGAGCTCCCGGGGGAAATGCGCGGGGGCGCGACGAAGCAATCTCCTAACATAATCTCCGCGAAGATTAATTAGAAGATTGTGTTAGGAGATTGCTTCGTCGCCCCACCCACAAAAGGCGTTACTGCTCCTCGCAATGACGGGGAGGGGGCTTATGCGAGGGTGCGGAACTTGACTGAAGCGGCTACTTTCTTGAGGGCGATGGCCATCTGTACTTCCACGGTATTAACGGAAATTCCCAGCAGCTCGGCTACCTCCCGGTACTTAAAGCCATCTTCCTTGACCATTTTAAAGATCAGGCGGCAACGGGCGGGCAGCACATTGATGGCCCCTTCTATCTTGCGGACCATCTCCTTGGAGATCACCTGCTCTTCAGGGGTAGGCGCCAGGTCCTGTACCTGCAGCGGATCGATCTCATTGAATTCAATGCTGTGTAAATGACGTTCTTTTTTCAGGAAGTCCAGGGCCAGGTTACGGGCCATGGTATATATATAGTTTCTTGGATGGGCCGTATCAGGCAGGGCATGCCGCCGCGCCCATATCTTTACGAAAAGGTCGGAGTATAATTCTTCTGCTACCTCCTCCACTCCTACCAGGGCTTTGATAAAAGTGATCAAAGGGTTTTCCAGGGCCAGGAATAACTGCTGATAAGCAGTCATATCATCTTGCCGACACACCCTGTCATACAATTCCTTTATACCTTGCAGGTTATACATAGATAGCACCTGATTAAAGCAGTTTCCAATATTGATACAGTATAATGCATAAAGGGGATCATCTCACACGTGGCCAATAAATATCTTTTTCCATAACGTTCTCCCTGTCAATGCTACAATTACGGTTTCTCTTTTCCAAAGTAAAAGGAAAAATCCTAAAATCCAAATGCTCCCACCAAACTTATTGCCGCTCCTGTATTTAAATATATAACGGAAATGATAATAATTATCTTGGCAGCCATGAAGCACCTTATATTACTGTACTGGCTCACAGGGCTGGCAATACCCCTATTTGCCCAGGATACCCTCTTCCGCTTTGCCATGATCTCGGATACGCATATTGGTAGTTCAACAGCACAGGAGGACCTTGAAAGGACCGTGCAGGATATTAATGCACAAACAGACATTGCCTTTGTGATGATCTCTGGAGACATTACAGAATTTGGCTCAGACGAAGAACTGCAGCTGGCCAAACAGGTGCTGGACCGCCTGCAGAAGCCCTGGCATATTATACCGGGCAACCACGACACCAAATGGTCTGAAAGCGGCTGCAATACCTTCCGTACCGTATTTGGCGGCGAAACCTTCAGCTTTCAATATAAAGGATACTGGTTCCTGGGCACCAACTGCGGCCCGAATATGCGCATGGGCCCCGGTCAGGTTCCCCGGGAAAACATCGTATGGCTGGAGCAACAGTTACAAGGGCAGCCAGATAAAGAGCTTCCCATCATTTACGTGAACCATTACCCGCAGGACGATGGATTGAACAACTGGTATGAGGTGCTGGACCGTTTCAAGGGCCGCAATCTGAAGGCCATCCTCTGCGGACATGGACATAACAACCACCAGCTTAACTTCGAAGGCATCCCGGGTATCATGTGCAGGTCCAACCTGCGTGCAAAAAAACCTATAGGCGGGTATAACATCGTGTCACTGGTGCATGATTCGCTGGTGTTCAATGAACGGCGGCCCAATGAAGCAACATTGCCCGCCTGGCATGCAGTAGCGCTGCACACGAAGGAAGCCCCGCAATGGATGGCCAATCCGCCCCGTCCAAGCTATGCCGACAACCTTTCATTCCCACAGGTACGCATCAAATGGACCAAACAGGAACAGGGAGATATTGGCAGCGGGGTGGCTATCAGCGGTAAGCGGGTGATCTATACCAATACCAACGGCGAGATAAAAGCAGTTGATTTCAGATCTGGCAGGCAGCTGTGGCAGTTTAAAGCCCGGGGGAAGATATATGCTACACCGTTAGTATCCGGCAACCGGGTGATCGTTCCCTGTACAGACGCTAATATCTACTGCCTCGATGCCCGCAACGGTCATGTACTATGGCAACAGGCCACCGGCAAAGCCATTGTAAGCTCCGCAGCATTGTACCGCGATATGGCGATCATAGCCGGGTCTGACGGGCATTGCAGGGCATGGGATATTGCTACTGGTAAACAGCAGTGGGATTTTGACAGCGTGCGCAATTTCGTGGAAACAAAGCCCCTTGTATATAAGGACAAAGTGTATTTCGGGTCCTGGGGCAATGATTTCTATGCGCTGGATGCCGCCAGCGGCAAACGCATCTGGACCTGGAACAATGGCGCTTCTAACCGTATGTTCTCTCCTGCGGCCTGCTGGCCGGTGGCCAGTGATAATAAAGTATACATCGTAGCGCCGGACCAATACATGACAGCTCTGGATGCGGCTAATGGGCAGGTGCTGTGGAGGCACCGTGATACCGCCAACCGGGTACGGGAGTCCATGGGACTTTCCCTTGACAACGGAAAAGTATACGCCAAAACGATGCAGGGATATGTGCTGGCATTCAATGCAAGATCAGCTGAACAGGAACTGCTTTGGAAATCGCCTGTAGCGCTGGGCTATGAGATCTGCCCTTCCCCTATCACAGAATATAAGAACACTGTTTATGTACCTACGCAATCCGGCATCATATACGCCTTATCCGCAGCGGATGGCAGCCTGCAGTGGCGACACAAGTTCTCTAATTGCCTGGTGAACACCATTCAGGCGGTGAACGAACATACGGTGATTGCCTCTGCGGCAGATGGCAGACTGATATGTTTGGAAATTAAGCGTTAAACTTCTGCCGACTCATTCAGCTTATCCAGCTGCAGAATGGTGGTAGTGCCGGTTTCCCGGTACATTGGTACAAACTTGCGGTTGAACTTGATTTCATGGTAGGTATAAGAGGTGCGCTTAAGCACAACGTTGGAGAACACATCGTCAAATCCTTTAACCAGTACATACAGTTCAACATCCGCATCCTTCATATCTGATTCGTTCAGTCCTAGCAGGGGGCTGTCCTCATCTATGGGATGCACAACCGTCCAGTTCATGGGCAGGTTCTGTACTTTGCTGCGTTCCAGTTTCAGATCAAAGAATTTATATGCCGTATTGCCGTCTTCCTGTACCAGCAAGGCGCAGGTCAGTATCACCTCTACATCCGTCATTGTGTGATTTTCTTTATAGGAAGCAAAGCGGAACATCAGGCCCGTCTTATCCTTATAAGGAACAACCGTAGCATAATCGCTGAAGGCCAGGTATGCTTTGGGCTTGGAGAAGCGGCCGTAGATCAGACCTGTAAAAACGGCCAGGTACAGGAACCCGTTCAATGCTTCGAGTGACGCTACCAGGTTGGCGCCGTCTCCTATGGGGTTCACACGGCCGTAACCTACGGTAGTGAAGGTTTCTGTGCTGAAGAAAAAGATCTCCTTGAAGATCTGCCATTCTGTGGTACCTATTACCCCCATAAACTGGTGTACGCCCAATAATAAATAGACGCTGGTATAAATAAGGTTGATACCGAAGAAGAAGACAATTATGGCCAGGAAGAACTTCCAGCCGGGCAGGTTCAGCATGGTATGATAAAGGCTCAGGCGCTGCCATACCGGCCAACCTTCCTTGCGCAGGTTAAATGACCCGTCGCGGTTAACAAAACGCCCCACAGAGCCACTGGAACTGGCGCCAAAACCGGTATCGTTATTGATCTTGGAGAAAGGGTTGATACGTAATGCCATATATGTACTTTCGTTTATATGGCAAAGCTACTATTACTTTCTGCTTTTTTTACCAAGCATGGTCTGATCAACGCTGATAATACCGGGTCCCATGATAAAGAGGGTAAACAGCATGATCAGGTAATACAAGGGGATTTCGAAACCATTATTACCAGCTTCGAACCCGTTAGGCCAGTGCACTGCAAAAATGGCCACCAGCATAATGAACATCAGCGGAATGGTGATAAGACGGGTAAACAGGCCCAGGATCAGCAAGAGCGTGCCCAGGGCCTCGAAAGATGCCACCAGGTAAGCGCTTACCGCTGGCAGAGGAAATTTTGCCTGCTGGAACCAGCCTACAATAGCATTGATATCTGTCCATTTCATTTTGGCCGCATGGTAGAATCCATAGGCCAGCACCAGTCTCATGATCAGTAAGGGAAGAGACCATCCTTTTTCCATGGAAGCGCCCCACCTGCTTAGCGATTGTATCATAGCTTCTGCGATTTGATGTCGTAGCCAAGAATAAGCCGGTTCTCCAGCGCCTGTGCAAAGAAGGCGCCCGCGGCTTCCCTGATCTCTTCATTCAGCGGCAGCTGCCAGGCGGCACAGGCCTGTTCTATCAGGGTATCCATGCCTTGCGGGCCTTCCTGTAATAATTCCAGCAAGGTGACCAGCACGGGCGAAAGGTGCATAAAGGCCACTTCGCCATTGTCCGGCTTGCGGAACAGGGCCAGGAAATAATCCCCCTTATCGTCTGCCCTGATCTCCTTAGCCGGTTTCAGATGTACCGGGTAATGAAAATGCTGCAGCTGGTGTTCCGGGTTCAGCACCAAAGCGCCTGTTGTTATATCGCCGGAGGCGGTATAAGACGCCGGCCTGTCTTCCATCATGAACAGCTCCACTTCCAGCCATTCAAACCACAACAGTTCTGACAGGAAAGGATATTTTTCCAGCAAAGGATGCTGTACCTGTAAAAGATATTCGTGGAGCTCCCGGGGCATGTACCATACCTGGGGCGACTGGCAGGGATGATGAGAGAAGAAGTCCTGCACCATGCCCTTCCACTGCTTTGCCGTCAGCAGGTGATGGGTAAGCGGGTAGGCCGATTGCAGCATATCATCCACCACATTGTACACCAGCCGCCTGTAATGTGTAACGTGCCCGTTATGCACACCGGGAATATCTGTATAGCGGCCCGTACGGCAGTATGCTGCCAGTGCCGACTGATGTTGGCGGGTAGCGGCTTCAGGCTGTTGCATACTGCTGTTTTTTCAGGTTCACGGTTTTGATAGCCTGCAGACGGTCTATTTCCACCTGCAGCTCCTCCAGTTCGGGGATATTGAAGTCCCTTTCCAGCAGCACGGGCACATCGCGGTCCAGGCGCTGCATGGTGTAGGCAAAAAGATCATATACCGGGTCTATGATCGCTTCTCCGTGTGTATCGATGATGAGGTCTTCTGCTACTTTTTCGTGACCAGCCATATGAATATAACGTACCCTTTCCATCGGCAGCTGGTCAATAAATGCCTTTGCGTTGTACTGGTGGTTAAACCCGTTCACATATACGTTGTTTACATCCAGCAGGAGGTCGCAATCCGCCTCCTGCAGGACGGCATTGATAAACGCTATTTCCGTCATCTCTGGCGCAACAGGTGTGTAGTAGCTAACTATTTCAATGGCGATCCGTCTTTCCAGGAAATCCTGCACCTGCCTGATACGGCTGCTTACATGCTTTACTGCTTCCTGTGTGAAAGGGATGGGCAGCAGGTCGTACAGGTGGGCGTTATCACATTTGGAGTAACTGAGGTGCTCAGAGTAGATCTGTGCATTTGTTTCGTGCAGGAAATCCTTTACTTTTTTGAGAAAGTCAAGGTCCAGCTCATCAGGACTACCCACAGAAAGCGAGAGCCCGTGAGTGAATAAAGGATATTTCTCCAGCGCCTGGCGGAATAACTTCTTCCAGTATCCCCCCACTCCTATCCAGTTCTCCGGCGCTACTTCAATGAATGCCGGATGAAAGGACGGGCTTTGCAGCAAGGTGGCTGCGAAGTCTTTTCGGAAACCTATTCCTACCATGATCTTTGTTTTTGAGTGGTATTGAGGCTTGATGTTTGAATCTCACCGTCATTGCGAGGAGCAGTAGAGAAATATGCGGGGGGCGACGAAGCAATCTCCTGACACAATCTCCAATATGATCTTCGCGGAGATTATGTCAGGAGATTGCTTCGGCCTGGCTCTCCGCAAAAGCTCTGCGGGCCTCGCAATGACGGGAAGAGGAAGCCGTTTAAGCTTTAGGTTTGGCACCAGTGCTATCCTTCTTTGCCTTTTTCTTCTTATCCCCGCATTTGCCTTCTCCGCATTTTCCTTCGCCACATTTGCCGTCTTTACCTTTTTTTACACCGGCAGAATCTTTCTTAGCGCCGCAGTTCAGCTCCAGGCTGCGGGCATCGGAGTTACCGTCCATTAAGCGGGCCCTTACGGATTCACCGGTACCGAGGTCTTTAAAACGGAAAAGGTCTGCTGCATTTGCGTTAAGGTTAGCAGTGGCCAATAAGGCGCCGGCCAGCAGTGAGCCGGTAAGCAGTACTTTTTTCTTGTTCTCCATTGTCGTCAGATTTTTATATGTGAAAAATTATCTTGTACGTATATCGGTACGTATACCCCACCTGACACAATTAACGGTGCTATATTGATTTTCGGCCAGCCTTCAGCGCTCAATTCTGTTTGACGTAGTTTCATCCTCTGCTGACCAGGTATTGGGAAGATTACACGGCGATTATTTGTTACAACATCATTATCCGGGCTCATAAGCGTGTTATGTAAATATATTTTATTTTTTTGGTTTATACGAATCTATAACGGCGATCAATCGAAGTATTGGCTCCTTTAATTCTGACCCCAATTTCTTCAAAACCTCTTCATCTTTTCCGTTACTTTCGGCCATTAGAGATGCTGCATAATGGCAGACGCTGATCTTATCAAAAAACGATTTCCCATGTATTAAAGACACTCTCTTGATTATGGACAAAGCGAGTTGTGAATAGTTGTATAGTAATAAACCGGCTATAAACGTGGTAAACAACATAACAGTATACTCGTCTATGGCTTCTGATTTTAACAAACTGAATCCTGTCACAAAAAGATTGGCTAATTCATTGACTCGTTCCATGTCGTCACCGGCCAAAGAAGAAGCCATGTCATATCTGTGCATCCCCAATGAAATCAAAACCCAAGCCTCCACAACACCGGCTTGTAGTATTTCCTCTTTATGACTCAATATATACTCAAAAAAAGGCGGTCTGATTGCAAGAAGTGTGGCTAAATCATCTACTATTTCATACATCGCTTTTCGCTGAGCAGTGTTTAACTCCGGCTTATTAAGCGCTACTTTTACAAAATTCTTCCAGTCCTTCTTTTTTAGATAAGTATCAAACAGCTCATCAAATTCTTCATCATTAAAAACCATTTTCCCTGCTATATATGCAGGCCCACTTTCCCTTACCATAAACTTGGTCTCAGGTGTTATTTCCTGGAAGAAAGAATATACTTGCCCATAAAACTCGATCGTTTTGGGATCTAGTTTTCCATCTTTCACTTGCTCTACATAACTTACAATACGCTTTTCAATCTCCTTTTTATCACACCACAATTCAAGGAACCTAACCAGCCATATCACTCTTTGCCGGTCTTCTTTACGCCCATACCGCATCAAATACCATATATTAAAAAACCTTTCCCGTAATAAATAAAGATGGTTTTTAGTCTTTGTCGTCCGTTTCTCAATAATATCAATTCTTTCCAGCTGCCTTAATTGGGCGGAGATCACCTTGCTTTCTAACCTAAGCTTTTGCGTCAGCTCTTTCACGCTTACCGCCTCCCAATTGCGTGCAACAGCATCCACAATTTTCTGTTGCTGGGCCGGCAGATCATCCATTCTATGCTTATACAGGGGCGTAACAGCATCCAGGATCTTTTCAAGATCGTTTACTGCATTTCCATGCTCATCATCCACAAACACCTGGAATAAAAGCGCCATTGTGCGGGGCAATCCGCCAGATAGGGTACGCAGGGTTTCTATGCGGGACGGAGTTTCCCGGATGATCTTTTCTATCTTCCCTGTTTCTCCATGCATCTCCGCCAGCTTCTTCAAAAGTGCAGTGCTCTCATCATAGCTAAGCCCCATTAGTGGTACCATCTTAAAAAACTCGAAGAAGGGCTGCTGATAGTCGAGTATTCCATCCAATACAGCGGAAGAAGCGGCAATAAGGCGCAGGTGAGGCCTGGTTTGTAATATTTCTCTCAACCTGAATATTTCCAACCGGTATAATTTATCCAGCAGATCACCCACATTATCAATAAGCAGCACTACTTTTTTCTTATACCTGTCCAAATATTTGATCAGTATATCTAATGCTATCTCCTCAAAATCCTCTTTATGAGCATACTGCTGTATCTCGGCCGATAGGCCTGAAAAATTATGCGTATCCTCCAGGTATTCTGCGATATACTCCCAAATATTCACCACCTGACTGATAAAGTACTGTTCTTCACTGAACATGATCGGTATCACCCACTTATTCAGGTATTCGTTATCTTCAATGGCATACTTTAAACGCCACAGCAATGTTGTTTTACCAGATCCTCTTTGTCCAAGCAGCATATAATGCTGCCCGGGGTACTTCATATCATCTGTGCTGACGTCATTAAATATCTCGTCAAACTGCCAGTGGCGCACCACAAACTCATCAAGAAATTCCTGTTTATTCTTTCTGTCTGGATTATATAATAAGATTGCCATAACTAACAGATAAATTTGATCCACCAGCGTTTTACCACCGGAGATGTAAACTGGTATTGTTCTAAACTGCCGATATAATGAATATAGCCATCATACATCAACGATTCAATGATACTCCTGTAGCCGTCTTGCAAACTGTATTTAACGGCCATATCAAACACCCCTACCCTGGTCATCATATCCTTTTTCGCAATTTCTTTCAGCAGCTCATCTACATATTTAAACACCTGTTCTTTAAACTGCTCTTTCAACCTTGAAAAATAGTGGTCAAAATGATTCTGGTTTCTTAACACAATCATATGATCCATACCCTGCTCCATGGCGGCCGCCGTTATTTCTCCGCCTTCCGGGGTTAAACGTACTGCCTCCTGTACCAGCAACTGTATGTGAAAAGGAATATGATATTGTATCATTTCCAGGAGCTTTTCTTTGCCCTCTTCTTTCACTACCCGTTTGTAAGGCGCCAGCAACTGTTCAAACAGATCAATTGCTTCTTCATCTGTGAGCGCACCTATCTCTATTGAATTAAGATCATTGATAGTAGCGGTAGCACCCAGCCGGGAAACCGTATGATTTAACCCTATAGACCCGGTGTAAATGAACTTCACTTTCTGGTTGATCTCAGGATCTAAGCGCAGTGCTCTTTTTCTTTGCAGAAAGGCAATGGCGCCCTCCTCTCCCTTCTTGCTCATATTTTCGATAACCTGGGGAAACTCATCTATTAAAAGTACCAGCTCGGTATCTTCGACCTGCGTATAGCCCATTAAGAAATCAAAAAACTCGTCGTAATAATCCCGTGCTGCTTCAGGCTGGTTAAATTCAACGCTTGCACTTAATACCTGCACACTATTTATTCTTCTGAAAAAACGGTTCACTCCGTTTACAAAGCCGCCCAATAATTTGGAAGACGTGGAAACCCTTTCATTTTTCAATACGGCTGCCAACAGCCGCTTATAAAACGACTGCTCATCTGAAATGCTTTCCGTATCTACATATATATAATGCCTGTTGGGAAAATCATTATCCAATAAATACCAGAGAATGGAGGTTTTTCCTACTCTTCGGGGCGCGGTGATCTGGAGATTGTTTCCGTTGGATAAACTGCTGATGATCTTTTCGACTTCTCTTTTGCGCTGGTAGAAGTCTTTTCCTCTTGCGGGTGAACCGATAATGTTCTTCATTTAACAATGGATTTATTGCCAAACTTACTCACAATTTTTTTATTGTCAAAACTTTTAACAACTTTTCTATTGTCAACCCCTCTTTTTCTGTGGTATAATTCCTGCATGATCCTCCCTATGAGATATCGCGTACTGGCCACCGACTACGATGGCACTATTGCCCACCATGGCGCCGTTCCTAATGATGTGGTGGAATCGCTGAAAGCATTAAAAGCCAGCGGCCGCGCCATCCTGCTGGTGACCGGGCGTGAGCTCGACGAGCTGAAAGCCATTTTCCCAGAGCACACCATATTTGACCTGATCGTAGCAGAGAACGGAGCTTTGCTCTATAACCCTGCTACCCTGGAAGAAACCAAGCTGGGAGATCCGCCGCCACCTGCCTTCGTCCATACATTACAGGCAAGGGGCGTACAACCGCTGTCTGCCGGACGGGTAATTGTGGCTACCTGGGAACCGCACCAGGCCACAGTACTGGAAGTGATCAAGGAATTCGGTATAGAACGGCAGATCATCTTTAACAAAGGGGCCGTAATGATACTGCCTCCGGGTATCAATAAAGCAAAGGGACTGGAAACTGCGCTGGACAATATGGGGTATTCGCTGCATAATGTGGTAGGCGTGGGCGATGCAGAAAATGATACCGCCATGCTGCAGGCGGCTGAATGCGCTGTGAGCGTAGCCAATGCCTTGCCCGCATTACAAAACATCAGCGACTGGATCACCCCGGCTGATCACGGTGCAGGCGTTATACAACTGGCAGACCGCATGCGTGAAACAGACCTGCAGGCCTTTGATGCCCTGCTGCAAAGGCACTACCTGCCGCTGGGAGAACGTTATGACAATTCGCCTTTTGAACTGAGCCCCTATGGCAGCAGCATTATCATAGCCGGTAGCAGTGGTGGCGGAAAGACCACATTGACCGCTGCTTTTATGGAAATATTGCTACAACGCGGCTACCAGTTCTGTATGGTAGACCCGGAAGGTGATTACCTGGAAATGCAGGGCGCCGTTGTTATTGGCGATGTGAACCAGCCCCCGGCCATAGACGCCATCATGCAATTATTACAACAGCCCCGTCAAAGCGTTATCGCCTGCACACTGGCCCTTTCGATGGAAGAGAAACCCGCATTCCTGCAGCAATTGCTGGTGGCCATACAAGAGCTGCAACAACATAAAAGCCGCCCGCACTGGCTCTTATTGGATGAAGCGCATCACCTGGCGCCGGAAGTGGCAGACCCCAGCTCTTTCAATACTTTAACAGCTATCCGCAATTTCATGGCCATCACTACCAAGCCGGAGCTGGTGCACAAACCATTGATAGAACGCGCTACTACCATTATAGCAGTAGGCGACGAACCGCATAATACGCTTTACAGTTTTGCCAGTATAACGGGAGAGGATATACCGGAAGTACCCGATACACCGCTGCAGAAGGGAGAAGCATTGGTATGGCACCGGCCCTCAGGCGAAGCGCCCTTCCTGGTGAGAACACTGGTGCCGCAACAAGTATTGCAGCGGCATAAAAGAAAATACTCTACCGGTGATATGGGGCCCGACAGCTTCATCTTTACCGGACCTGAGAACAAGCTGAAGCTACGCGCCAACAACCTGCAAACATTTGTGGAGCTTGCCCAGGGCGTGGATGATGATACCTGGATGTTTCACCTCAAAAACCAGGATTATTCCAAATGGATAAGGCATGCAGTGAATGATGATACACTGGCAGAGCAAGTGGGAAGAGTGGAAACTTCGGAACAGGATCCTGCCAGTTCCCGCTCTTCCATTGCAAAATTAATACAGCTACACTACACCGGACCGGCATGATCAGCGGCTACGCCACTTAAAATAAAGTATTAAACCTACTGTTACCATCAGTACCTGCACCAGCGCCCATAACATGGTGCTAAAGTCACGCAGTCCCTTACCTCCCCAGTCCATAAAATGATGTTTGTGGAACAGCGCAAATGAATAACCTTCTCTAAGGTCAGCATCATCTACGCGTACAGACAATCTGCCTGTCTTCGTTTCTACATAATACCTTTCATGGCCCCTGGTGTCATAAGCCACTCTCCAAACGGGCAGGCGCTTGTCTGTAAAATTGTATTCGTCTGTAAACTTTGTAACAGGTGTAACAGCACGAACAGAGAGCGCCTGATTGGCGCTGAACCGTCCAGCCAGGAACACAGCGTACCTTGCATCTCCTTCGGGTAAAAGAGACAGATCCCTGGTATTCACGTACTGTATACCCCCTTCTCCTTTTGTATATACCTGCCAGTAGCTGGCCGTATCTATCTTCACCATACTGATATTGGTCAGCGGCGCTTTCACGATCTGTATCAGGCTGTCCAGCGGTAAATGTAAGGCAGCGCTGGCAAAGCGGTTGCTTACAAAATAACGGTCCCTGGTATCGTCCTCGAATTTTGAGAGCGCATGATAAGCGCCGCTGAAGGTCCACATCAACGTGAACAGTGCAGCCACAATAGCCGTATAACGATGCCAGCGCCTCGTCTTTACCAGCCCGTTCCCATTTACTTTTTTGCTTTTGGTGGCAAAGAACAGGTAGATGCCCATCACACTGGTGATGAAAGCCAGTGACGTCAACAGGAATAATAGGGCCAGCTTTCCTTTTCCTAAAACATCCAGCCAGTCCCAGGTATGCAACAAACGGAATACCGTATCAAAAGCTGCACGTTTATTGTCCATAGCAAACGCAAAGCGATCCTGGGTGGTTTCTACATATATGCGGATACCATCGGGCCTTTCGAAGCCAACTTTGTACACTGGCAGCAGGCGGTTAATGCTTTTGTATTCCTTATCAAATGCAGTAAGCATGGAAGCATCTGTCACCTTACTGCCTTTACTGCCGTTAAGTACGCAGCTGGTGGCCGCATCACAGCAATCATGCAATGTACCTGCATCCGAGGTGGCAACGGGAGGCGCCGCGCTGCTATCAGGTGATAGCGGTCCTTCCAGGAACTGCCTGGCCAGGTATTGGGCATACAGCCAGTTACCGGCAGTGAGCTCCTTTCCGTTTACAGCGCTCAGGTAAACAGGCTCCGGCTTTTGTGGCAGCTGCACCTGGTAAAACCAGGTGGTGTCTATGTGCACCAGGCGAAAACTGTTGATGCTGTCGATACGGTTTTGCTGTAAGGCAGTGGCCAGGTCTGTTTTGATATGGGCACTGTCGATCACTATAGGTGGTAACGATTGCGTGGCTAGCTGCGGACGGATATTGGTCATCAGCGGATGCATAAAGCCGCTCAATGCCCAAAGCAGTACCGGTATGGCAATGATGATCGATAAGGTGCGATGCACCTTGTATATTTTCTTTCGCATGGTTCCTTTCTTAATGTCCAAAACGGCAGGCAAAGCCTACATTCCATTCCCTGGGATCGCCGAGGTTATAACTGTACCCGTAAGCAGAGCGGCTGGCAAAAGTGGCGTAATACTTATTCAGCGCGTTCAGGGCATTCACCCATACTTCAAACCGGCCGAAGTTATAACCGCTGCGTACGTTCAGCACATCAAAGCCGCTGTAACGCTGTGTATTGGCATTATCCAGCCAGTATTTGCCCAGGTGCTGCCATTCCATCCCGATACGGAAACCCTTGAAAAACGCAGGCTTATACATCACTTCCGCATTGGCAATAAAGCGGGGCGCGCCGCTCATTTCATTGTTGCTTACGTTGCTGCCTTTTTCTACATAGTCAATGAAGCTGTGTTTTGCATTGGTACCGCTTATGCGGATCATCCATTGCCGGTCTGGCCGGTAGGTGATACCATATTCAACTCCCCGGTGCCTGGTTTTACCTGCATTCTGGTTGATAGAGGTACCATCATCCTGCCGCACGGAAATAATTTCATTGCTGCCATTCATGAGGTAAACGCTCCAATCTGCATATACTTTATGCTGCAGTAATGAAAACCAGCCACCTGCTTCATAGTTGAAGAAAGTTTGCGGTTGCAGATAAGGCACTTTTACACTGTTAAACAGTTCAGACACCTGCGGCGGTACATAACCCTGGCTGTAATTGGCGTATACGCCTATGCCTTTGTAATTGTACGTAAAGCCCGCTTTAGGCGTAAGGCGGTTGAAATCAGTTTGGGTAGATGGCGCCCCTGTACTGGCGGAAGCGGAGAGATGATTATTGAAATCGAAATGGTAAAAATCATAGCGCAGCGCCGCTACGACTTTCAATCCTTTCAAGGGGCTCATCTCGTAATGTATATAGGAAGCCAGGTTACTGATCGCCGTGGCGTAATCGCTCAGGGTAGAGTCTGTAGGCGTATAGCTTACATAATTCCCCTTCCCGTCACGGCTGATGCGGATGTAACGCGCGTTATAGGTACTGGGACTAATATCCGCACTGATGCCTCCAATCACCTTACTATTCAGCCAGTTGAATTGCTGCTGATGCTGAGCCACCAGCAGGTAACTGTTAAAAGAGCTGTTATTCAACTGACCATTGGCCAGCAAGGGATTGGTCCTGTTATTAGTGATATAGTAAGAAGGATTCTGCTTTACGGAATTATCGCGGAAGAGCACAGACAACTGCGACTGGCTCTGTTCATTCCATTGCTGGATGAGTTGCGAGCGGATGCGCAGCGCATTGGTTTTACGATAGGTAAATGAATACGGCGTGGTATAATCTTTTTTCGAAAACTGCGCGCTGTCCAGCGACCCGGTCATATCGCTGTAGTAGTCGATATAGCTGATGCTGTTGCTCCAGGTGGTACGTTCGCTGGCTTTATAGTCTGCACGGAAGGTCAGAGCAGTCTTATGAAAATCGCTGTAATCAATAGGACCATCATGGCGGTTGGCATAGTAACCGCTAACAATAAATCCCCATTTACCGGTAGTGGTGCCCGCCTGGAAATCAGCGCGCTGATAACCGTTGTTATTGGCCTGCAGGCTGATCATCCCGCTGCTGCCAGCTGGCGGCGCCAAGGTGATGATATTAACGGCGCCGCCGATGGCCTCTGCCCCATATAAGGAAGAGGCAGGACCGCGGATGATCTCTATCTGCCGTGCGGCAGCCATATTCATTTCCAGCAGGGCGTTATGGTTATACAGGCCGGTAGTGCGGATGGGAATACCATCTTCCAGGTAAAGGAAAAGGCTTTTAGTGGTCATAGGTTGGCGTATGCTCATCTCATGCTGCTCGTTGGCAAGGCTTACCATGAACACGCCGCTTACCTTATTTAATACCTGGTCTAAACGGTTTGCTTTTGTATCCTGTAGTGTTTGTGTGGTGATCGTGCTGATGGCGATAGGCGCTTCGCTGCGTTTTTGTGCAGAGCGGCTGGCGCTCACAACCACCTGTTGCAGTTCAGTGATGGTATCACGCACAGGCGCTTTATCCTTATGCTGGGCATGCGCTTGCAGCAGCAGGACCGAACAGATCACTGACAGTACAATATGTAGCTTCATATATGGCAAATAAAAGGTTCGCTATCTCAATACCAGTGGTATAAAGACAGACAGGAAAGTTCAATAGTTAACGAGTGTACTGATGCTGAGCTGAAGCTAGCATTGCTCATCATCAATAGTTCAATAGAAAATAAAAACAGTGTGTGAATCCGGTTACGCCTGCGGCGGATGGAAGAAGGAAGGGGTATAATCTGTGCAGGTGTCTTCCTGGAAAACAGGATATTGAACGACGGAAAAAGAGCGGGCGGGTATGATGGTGGCAGTATGAAAAGCGCCGCAGATGATCTCAAACTTGTTCTCTGCGCGGCGTTCAGGGTTGTCCTGGTCCTGCTTTTCTTCCTGCTTCATCTTCTTCATCATGTGACAGCGGCCGTTACAATGCATCTTGGGACGGCTCTTGTTCACGCAAAGGTTTTTGGCAATATACTCCCTGTTCAGCTGGTATTCAGCTACGATCATCGCTTTGCTGAAGGTTTGCATCAGCACGCCAAGAAGTAATAATATTGCGGCAACCTGTTTCAAGTTGCCGCAAAGATAGCTGTGAATGTTGACTTTTCAAGGCGGGTGAGCAATATTATTTAGTATTCCACTTAAACCATTTAATACCCAGCACGGAAAACACAATAGCATATCCTGCTGTCGCCATCAAGGCCATTCCGCTATCGCCGGTCCAATGCCCTGGCTGCAGGCTGTCAGAAACGATCCGCTTCACCGTACCGAAAGGCGACCATATTACGGCCTGCTGTACTTCATTTCCCATTGCGCCCAGCTCTCCAAGCATGCCTACCATGATGAAGAGGAAGTACACGAGGCGGGTAACCGCATTCACTGTTTCAGGATGCTTGATCAGGCCAACAATCATCTGTCCGAGGCCCAGGTACACAGTACCGCCAGCCAGCGCCATCACAAAGCCGAATAGATAACCGGTGGGCGAAAGCGAGATCTTGTCTACATAAAAGCCTACCACGAACACAGCGATAGTGAGCAGCACGATCATAAAGATCTGTACAGTTAAACGACTGACCATGATGGTCCAGGAAGGAATAGGCCCAACGCGCAGGCGCTGAAAAATGCCCTTATCCCGGTCGCGTGCAATGGTATTGGTATAGCCCATCAACCCGATAGCGGTCAGGCCGATCGTGACACAGATAGACAATACGAAGGGGCCGCCCATCCTGGCCACCAGCCCTTTCCAGGAAATGAGGATGATAACGGGCACCAGTAATACCAGCACTACAGAACGGCGGTTGCGCCACTGTGCGGTAAAATCTGCCCGCAATAAAGCGTTTAAGGCGGAAGAAATGCGGGGAATATCTCTTTGCATGATGATCTGTTGTGGTGGTTTAGATTATGAACGGACTTCGCGGCCGGTGAGGCCGATGAATACATCTTCCAGGGTGATCCTCCCTTTGCGGGATACGCTGATCACTTCCGGATCGTGGCGGTGGCGCTCTATCAGCTCGCCGGGGGTATCAATGGCCACTACCCTGCCATGGTCTATGATGGCGATACGGTCGCATACGGCTTCTGCCTCTTCCATGGAATGGGTGGTCAGCAATACACCGTGTCCTTTCTCCCGGATGGCTTCTATACGTTCCCACAGCTGGCGCCGCGATTGCGGATCAAGTCCGGTGGTAGGCTCGTCCAGCAGTACCAGCCTGGGATCATGTATGGTGGAGATCAGCAGCGAAACGCGCTGTTGCTGTCCGCCTGAAAGCTGGCTAAAACGCTTGGTCCCGGCGTCCCGGAGATTGATCTCCTGCAGCAGCGCCGCCAACCTTTCATTGCTCATCTCCACGCCATAGATACCGGCGTAGAGACGGATGATCTCCGTAATGGTCAGCTCCGGCTGGAAACTGGTGGCTTGTAGCTGGATACCCATATTAGCACGGGCATGGAGCGATTGCTGCCGTACATCATAGCCGGCTACGGAAATATTGCCGGACCTTGGTTTAAGTAACCCTTCAATGGCGCTCAGGGTGCTGGTTTTTCCCGCACCATTAGGCCCCAGGAAGCCGAAGATCTCCCCGGGCTTTACCTCGAAGGAAACGTCCCGCACGGCATGGAAATTCCCATAATAAACGTGTAGTCCTTCCACCCGTAATACGGGAGCAGTTGGTAGGTCATTCATGAAAAATAGATTTTATATGCTCGTAACATCGTAAACATACGCTTTCAGTGCTGCAGCTCATGGGGGAAAAAGGTGAAAACAGGCCGTTAACCGGTAAAGGGCTGAATATTGGCGGTGAAGTTTCCAAGGCTTTTTTATTATCCCCGGCTAAAATAAAATATTTTTATCTTCATTAATCATAGCAAAATGATACTATTTTAACCAAAGTGCCTTGCCACAACGATATCACAAGGTGAACACAAGGAGAAGACAAGGTGAACACAAGGAGAAGACCGGTAAAATAGTACAAGTGTAACAAAACAATCAAATCACAGACCAATACTTATAATAAAGACTACCATTATGTTCCGCTATGCCCTTTTACTGGCTATTCTGATGGCCGGCGTTTCTTATGCTGATGCCCAATCCTTATATATGCCTCGCGACGTATCGCAGGCCTTTAAGAAAGGTACCCGTTCTTTGGATGGGAACCCGGGTCAACACTACTGGCAGAACCGCGGCCGTTACGATATTACAGTAACCGCCCTGCCACCCGACAGAACGATCAAAGGTACCGAAGACATCACCTACGTGAACAATAGCCCGGATACCCTGGAAAGCCTGATGATCAAACTCTTCCTGAACATCCATAAACCGGGCGCGCCCCGCATCGTGCCTGTGCTGAAGGATTACCTGACCGATGGCGTACAGGTCACCTCCTTCAAGGTGAACGGGCAGCCCCAGCGCTGGCGAAAGGTCAATTTCACCAACCAGGAGGTAGGATTACCTGTTCCTTTAATGCCGCATGACTTCGTAAAGCTGTCCTTTGAATGGCAGTACGAGATCTCCCTGCAAAGCAACCGTGAAGGGATGATAGACTCTACTACTTATTTCCTGGCCTACTTCTATCCGCGCATAGCCGTATATGACGATTACAATGGCTGGGACAAGATGACCTTTACAGATGTACATGAGTTTTACAGCGACTTCAACGACTATACCGTTACGGTAAATGTACCTGCTAATTATATCGTTGTGGGCACCGGTACCCTGCAGCAACCGGAGAAATTACTGCAGCCTACATTTGCCGACCGCTTAAAGGCTTCTCAATCAACCGACCAGGTGATCCGCATCGTCACCGCGGAAGACCTGGCCGCTAAAAATATTACAACACAAAATGCGGTGAACAGCTGGCAGTTTAAAGCCAGCAATATTCCCGACATGGCCTTTGGCCTCAGCGATCATTTTGTATGGGACGCTTCCAGCGTGATCGTAGATGATGCAGCACAACGCCGCGCCGGTGTACAGGCATTCTATAACGATACTGCAAAAGATTTTCACAGCATGGTGAACTTTGGCCGTCACTCACTGGACTGGCTCTCCCACCACTGGCCCGGTATTCCCTATCCTTATGAGAAGACCACCATCTTCCAGGGTTATGCTGATATGGAGTACCCGATGATGGCCAATGATGGCTCCACGCCGGATACCGCCTTCTCCCGCTTTGTTGCAGAACACGAGATCGCGCATACCTATATGCCTTTCTACATGGGCATTAACGAAACCCGCTATGGCTTTATGGATGAAGGCTGGGCCACTACTTTTGAGCTGTTGATAGGCCGGGAAGACCTGGGCACAGAAAAGGCGGAAGAGCTGTTCAAACAATTCAGGGTGGATGGCTGGATCACGGACGGCAGCCCTGATGAGGACATTCCTATCATTACCCCGGGAGATGCCCAGGCTACCAGGGGCCTTGGCAATAATCAATACGGTAAACCAGCGCTGGGATACCTGGCTGTAAAAGACCTGCTGGGCGATGCGCTGTTTAAAAAATGCCTGCATGCCTACATGCAACGCTGGAATGGCAAGCACCCCATACCCTGGGATTTCTTCCATTCATTCAACAGTGCATCCGGTAAAAACCTGAACTGGTTCTGGAACAACTGGTTCTTCTCCAATTACTATATAGACCTCGCCGTGAAGCAGCTCACGCCCGGCGCGCAGGGCTATACGCTGCAGATTGAAAATCCCGGCGGAATGGCCGCGCCTTTTGATGTGAAGATCACGTATACGGATGACAGCAGCGAAACGCTGCACCAGACACCACAGGTATGGCAGGCCAATCAGAAGCAGGCTACCGTGAAGATCGGCACAAAGAAGAAGATAAAATCATTGTTGCTGGATGGCGGCATCTATATGGACGCCGACCCGACGAATAATAGTTGGCAGTAGGCAGTGAGCAATTGGCAGTCAGTGACTGCACACTGCCAATTGCAAACTGCCAACTTGTTAAAGGGTAGGAATAACATATTGCTTATAAAGCAGGATCTTACCATCTCTTGTGCGCCCTTCCTCATAGACCTTTTCTCCCAGTGAATTGGGGTCCAGCTGGAGGGAGGGGCGGTTGGCGATCTGGAATTCATTCATCACAAATACTCTTCCCTGGCAACGTTTGATCAGTTCTTTCAGCAGGAGCTTGTTGGGCATGGTGCTCTTCCACTTCTCTGCAATGTTCTTACGGTCAAGCGTTGCCATGGCTGCCAATTCATCGCTTTCCATCATCAGGATGCCCTTTTCCAGGGCAGTACCGTTGTAGCTCAGGTGATGGCCTACTTTATAGAAGATGGTGCGGTTCAGCAGGTCTTCTGTAAGATGCTTTCCGTTCTTTCCTTTCTTCTCCCATTTCTTGATCTGGTGCCAGCTTTCCCAGCTCCCGTATTCGGCGTCTCCGGGGAATAAGAGCACTTTACCGGTAGCCACTGATTCAATGGCCAGGGCCAGGCTGGTATTATTGATATGACTATTGAGGCGAAGCGCCAGTGAACCGGCAGCTGAAAGCCAGTCGTCATTGATCTTGCGCCACTGGTTCTTATGATCGTAGTATACGCTTTCCAGGTCATCTCCTTCAACAATAAAATCGGAGGCAAAGGGCACGTCATTGCGCACCTCTTCTTTTAATGAGAGGAAAGCGTTCATAGCAAGAGAACACTGGTTCAGCGCGATGTTCTTTTCATATACATCACGGCCTTCCTTACCATCTTTGAACATAAAGTCTTTTCGCTGCGGAGGTCCCAGCACATAGAATTTAATACCGGCCGCCTGGCTGACGGTCACGATATCACCGGGACTGAGGTAACGTATCTTCACTTTCTTCTTTTCCAGGATCTCTTTGATGATGCGCATACCAGGCAGCGCCTTGCCTTCCGTACCGTCTTCGCCGGCCAGGTTGATGCTGGCCAGGGTATTGAGGCCATTTAAGAAAGCGCCGCTGTTGTCCAGCACAATGCGGTCATAAGCGGTTTTACCTTCCTTTCCGTCTGCATCAACCCGCATGTTCTCATGCCTGTCCTTATAAGCATGGATAGCGTTCTGCAAAGCCATGCGCATGCTGGTCCTTTTCTTCAGCAGTTCCTGTGCGGTGCCGTCAGGATCATCGGGGTTCTCTGTCCAGGCAAACCAGGCCTCCTTGATCTCCATGGCTTTGAAGATCTCGGGATGTTTGGCAAAACCGTTCACGTGATCGTTGTGCTCATGTGTGATCACCAGCAGGTCAACGGAGTTGTTCACGTATTGCACCAGGTCTTGCATAAAAGGCTTAAATTCGGCCGGACCACCTTTGCAGCAGCCGCAGTCTATCATCATGGTATATCGCCGTGTTTTGCCGCTGAAGAACTTCAATACAAAGCAATCCCCCGTTCCGAGGCAGTACATGCGGATGGCTACCCGGTCTATCTTTGCGCCAACGCGCACGGTATGATTAATAGGGCGGGCCACTACTTTCTTAGGCGCTTTTTTTACTTGTGTAGGCATATCTGTCAATTAATGCTGATGAAGAAATGCAAAAGGCTCTGTCATATGATGGAAACCATTGCCGAAATACTGGAAGTACTCATTCACGCCACAGTCGCTTTCTCCGTACTGGTAGTTGTACTGCGCTTTGATCCGTTTCAGGTTGAGGGCAGGCGTACGACCCTTCTCCAGGCTGTCTATATCCAGGATCGGTTTGGAGATCACGTATTTCAGCAGCTGTGAATCGAGATCAAAGATGAGCGTGCAGGCGCCCCTGAATTCGAAGCCGCCTTCGGGGATGGGCTTTCCATCTTCTGTTTCACGGGAGAGCGCACTCTTGTTCGGGGTATAATAACCCTCGATCTTACCATCCCTGAACACAACGCCGGCGCGCTGTGTGATAGAGAACACCACATTGTTGACCTGCGTACCGTTGGGGCCTACGCGGGATACATGCCGCAGCTTCAGGATCTGGAAAGAAGCGCCGTTATAACGGCTGGACTTGCGCATACCCAGCTCTTTGAAATCCTCTACAAAGGCCAGCCCGGTGAGCTTTGCGAACTCAGTAGACTGTGCAATCTTGGAATTAAGGCGGGTGTGCAGGCCCGGTATACGCGGCTGACCTTTTTCGTACAGGCCGGTGATGTATTCCCTCGTTTTATAGTAGATCTTACGACGGTCGTTCACGTACTTGATCTCATCGCCATAGTCCCTTAAAAAGCCGTTCACGATGCCCAGCAGTTCCTGTGTGGGATCAGCGGCCGCTTCTTCTTTTTCGTTCTTCTTATCGTCTTTACCGTTGGCGTTACCGTTATCGTCTACCTGCATATAACCGATGTTGCGCAGCGGGAAGCGCAGGCTTTCCACGCTCAGTGTCTTTACACCATCGGGATAGATGCCCCTTCTTCTGAAAGCATCGATGAAAGCCAGGCGGTAATCACGGTTATCATCCGCTACTACATCTGCATCAGCAGTGATAATAGCACGGAGATAATCGCCAAAGGTGAGGTCTATCGGCGGACAATAATCCAATGCGCGGATGCACATGTTGAGCACGTGCCCGGCGGCTTTGGCGGCTTCGTTGGCCAGGCGGTCTACGAGGTCGCGCTGGATATCGCCCTGGTTCAGGATGCCGGTACCGTTGGAGGCAATACGCAGCAGGTCTGCCACACGGCTTTTATAGATGTTCAGGAAAGCCTCGAACACGGCAGCAACGAGTATACTGCCCCGCGCGTGCGGTTCCATTTCTGTACGGTAGTCTTCGGGGTCCGGATCATACGGTTTCCATTGATGCGTTTCCGGGTCTATCTCACCAATGGCGTCGCGCAGGCTGCCGTAATCGCCAACGGCGCTGCCAAACTCCTGCGCCAGCTGTCCCAGCAGGTTCTGTGCTCCCAGGTCGCCCCGGGTCTTGCTGATCTGGTGCTTCAGCACTTCGGGGAAGGTGAAGTGCTGGAACAGGGCCACGATATCGGCAAAGGCCTCGTGAAAGGCCAGCACATCGGGGTTGGTAGGCTCGTTGTAATAATTGTGCACCCCATCGAGGATGGCGTGTGTGATCTCATGGGCGATAATATCATGGCTCAGGCAGGTGAACACTACGGAATTGGGCATGTGCAATGTTTCATCTGCCGGTGTGGAGGCGAAATACCCAAACAACAGCGCTTTCTTCACGGGACTGTAATACGCATTAGGCTCGCGCATAGCGTGTGGATAGATACGCAGTCGCTGGATGTATTCATCCTTTACATCCACATCATCGCCCCTGCGCGACTCCCATAAGATCTTGCGGCCCAGGGCGCGTTCAAAGTTCTTGATGGTGGTCATCGCCACGGCGTATACAAACTGCTGGTGGAACTGCGGATCGCTTTCGCTGGGGTCCATACCATCCTGGGCAAGGATGTAATCATCGTCCAGGTTCACGGCTTTGTAGAACTTGCCAACAGTGGGATCAAAGTCCACTACTTCTATGTACTCGCCAACAGGGCCCGGTGTGAGGTTTTCCCATGTTACTTTGTATACAATGTCGTTGATGGCGGCGGTGTCCATTTTGAGCGACAGGCTGGGGTCAAAGGCATAACCGCGTAGTTTCCGGAATGGGGGCTTTTTCCCATAGAAATTGGGAGGATTGTTAATGATAGCCATTATCACTTTTTTAGTGAAACAGGATTTGGGGCTGTAGGATATATCCTTGCTGGTGCTTTGGGGTCTCTATGATTTGCAACCGATCTCCATTCAAATGGGGTCAATTTCCACTTGCAAGGTGGCATTTTTTCCTGAATAAACGACCCGTATAAATACCTTTTTTTGAAATAGTTACGTTTGATCGGCATATTTATCCAAAACATCGGTACATTTCGCAATCCATATATCCAGGTCCTGTTTCTTTGCGTTATGTTCCGGAACAAGCTATCCGTTATCATTATTCACATCACCTGCTGGCTGATCTTTCTCAGCCTGCCCCTGGTGTTCATCAGCGACCTTCCCAGTAGCCGCAGCCCCTGGTGGGAACTGATCCTCACTACCCGGTACTGGCTTTTTGTACTCGTATACCTGCTGCTGTTCTATGGTAATACGTACTTCCTCATCCCTAAGCTGTTCTTCTCAAAAAAGATAGTGGCCTATTTCGGCGTCCTTTTGCTCTTAGTAGGCCTGATATACTACCTGCAGCCTTTTGACCATTTGATGAGCCATAACGGCCGCCAGGAGCAAGCCCGCATGGAGCACCGGGCGCCGCCAGACGATTTTGGCCCGCCGGATCATAGTTTCCGGGACATTCCGCCACCGCCCCGGGATGGGCAGTTCCGGGATGGGCCTCCACCCAACAGCCGCCGCAGGCGGACAGATATTGTAAGCCTCTTCCTCTTCGTGGCGGTAGTGGCCCTTGCCCTGGCCATAGAGGTTAACAAACGCTGGCGGCTGACAGAACAGCGCGCTGCCCAGGCGGAAGCAGGCAGAGCCAATGCCGAGCTGTCGTTCCTGAAAGCGCAGATCAATCCGCACTTCCTCTTCAATACCCTGAACAATATCTATACGCTGGCCGTTACGAAGAACGAGCATACGGCAGACAGTATCATGAAGCTGTCTAACATTATGCGTTACGTTACAGACGAAGCCTCGGAACACTTTGTATCACTGGAAAGCGAAGTGGATTGCGTACGTGACTATATAGACCTGCAACGCCTGCGCCTGGGTAAAAAAGTGCATCTTGACTTTAATGTACAGGGAGACCTGGAACGCAAGCGCATTGCGCCTTTGATATTCATGACCTTTATCGAGAATGTTTTTAAATACGGTATCAGCAACCACGCCGATTCCTCGCTGGTGATCCGGATCTTTGCAGAAGAAAAGACCATCACTTTCTACAGCAGCAACCCGGTATTCAACGGCAGAAAAGATAGGGAACGCACAGGCGGCATCGGTATCTCCAATACACGCCGCCGCCTTGAACATCTTTATCCAAACAGACACCTGCTGAATATTATAGAAGACGAAGGCCTTTACACCGTAGAGCTCACATTACAGGTATAAAATACACCGACCATGCAATTGAAATGCATTGCCATAGATGATGAACCGCTGTCATTAGCGCTGATACAGGAATATGTTAGCAGGTTCCCCGCATTGCGCCTGGTACAAACCTTTGACGACGCTATCTCTGCAGCGGAGTACCTGCGGCAGACACCTGTAGACCTGCTCTTTGTTGACATCAACATGCCGGACATCAATGGTATTGACCTGGTACGTTCCCTGGCGGTAAAGCCCATCGTTATCTTCATCACTGCCCATCGCAAATTTGCCGTAGAAGGCTTTGAGCTCGAAGCGCTGGACTATCTGCTGAAACCTTTGAACTTTGACCGCTTTTCAAGAACCGTACAACGGGCGCTGGAATATTACCAGTACCGCCAGCAATCCAGCATACAGCCGGCTGCTTCCATCTTTGTGCGGGCAGAATATAAACTGGTGAAGATCGACCTGCAGGACATTCTGTACATTGAAGGACTGCAGGATTATATCAAGATCCACCTGCAGCAGGGCAAACCCGTCATGACCCTCATGACGTTGAAGTCTATACTGGAAAAACTGCCCCCTGCCCTTTTCAGGCGCATCCACCGCAGCTATATCGTACCGGTAAGCAAGGTCACCGCCATCATGAACAAGAAGGTGAGAATAGGCAACTCCATTGAGCTGCCTATCGGCGACAGCTATGCGGGGTTCATTGAAGAATGGACAAAACAATAGCGATACAACCGGCAAGCCGGTGTATACACATTCCTTTCCGTTTATCTACAGTTATGAACACAGGTATCCCGCTAATAGACGGGAACAAAGGTAAACGATGAAATAATGAACTGGCCGCTTCCTTTGGCTACCAGGTAAAGGTCATGGGTACCTCGGTTCTTCCCCATTCTGGCCGGGACCTTTAACGCATAGGTAGTATCCCCTGTGTAGGGTATTTTGAGGGTGCCTATAACTTTGCCTTTGGGTTTATCTATTCTGAATTCTAATACTGGCTCGCTTTTTTGAGAATTGGTCACTTCTACCTGGAAGCCGATCTCCCCCATACCCAGATATACCTGTCCGAAACCCAGGTAAGAACCTGATTTCATCTGGAATTCTGTCTCATGCTTTACTTTAGGTGCTGCCGGCGTGGCGGGAGTAGTAGCCGGAGGGGTTGACGGCGTAGCTTCCTGACCCTGTACCAGCAATGGTATCAAGAAGATCAGTAAACATTGCAACAACATCAGCGTCAACCTCATAGGCATCATAGGATAGGCTTCATCCACTCTGAAATTTAGGTAGCCAGGGGCCAGTACCCGACATTTATCCAGCTGGAAAAATAATAATATTTTTTCTAATATTTGGAGTTAATATAAAAATAATAAAGTTGTTAGTCATTCGTTGTCAGTTATCAGTGATGAGATCGGCCCTTTTCCGGACCGGTCAATGACAACTAAAAACGAACAACTAACAACTAAAATTGCCTGCTGCCAAGGGCAGATTTACGCCTATCTGATCAGGTTTACAGACCCTTTTCTAAGCACTTCGGTTCCATCGGCCAGTTTCAGCCGGATGGCATAAATATACACGCCTACGGGTTGGGCTTTGCCCTTATGAGTGCCATCCCAGCCTGCACCGGTGGCGCTGGTCTCGAAGAGCAATTCTCCCCACTGGTTAAATATTTTCATGGATTGCCCGCTGATGATATTGCCTTCTGCCTTGAACTGGTCGTTCAGGCCATCGTTATTGGGCGTGAAAGCATTGGGAATGAACAGGTCCTGGCTTAACAGCTTGGCGCTGGCATCGCCAGGGTCACTGTTCTGACATGCCTGTTCGCCCAGGGCCACTACCCGTATGCTGACCCCCTGGGACAAGGGCAGGCCTGATACCAGGTGCGTGGTGCCCGTTGATCCTGAGCTGGGGGCGATAAATGCTCCTCCGTTCACCGATACCCGGTAGCCTGTGGCATCCGGTACCGCCTGCCATACAAAGGTGACGCTGTTGGGCATCACCTGGGTGGCAGTTACCACCGGTTTAGCTATTTCACCCAGGCGGCTTACGGTAACGGGCACACGGCTGCTGTTGCAGATGCCATTGGCTGCCTCCACATAATAGGTAGCGCCGGTGGCGGATGCAGGTACCGTATAGGTAATACCGTTAGCAAGGGGATCTCCACCGGTAGCGGCAGCGTACCAGCGATAAGTTTCCAGGATGCTGGGCTTTTGAACTTTCAGTGTGGCGGTACTGTCGGCACAGGCTGTTACCGCATCTGCCGCTGGTACCGGCGGTACAGCCGTTACCGTTATCTTCACGGTATCCCTTACCTCGCAACCCAGGGTATCTGTAGCGCTGACGATATAACTGGTGGTAGCAGCAGGCGTTACGGTAAAGCTGCTGCCGCTGCCATTGCCCGGTTGCCAGCTGTAATTGGTAACAGGGCCGTCGGCGCTTACATTCAAGGTAGCAGTGCTCCCCGTGCAGATCGGATTTTTATCTGCCGTGGCTGTCAGCACAGCCGCGGTTTTCTTCGGTACAACGCCATTATACGTAGTGGCACAACCGTTAGCATCCAGGATGGTACAGGAATAGTTGCCGGCCTTGAGATTGCTGGCGGAATCTTTCAGCTGCACCGGAGAGCTGGTCCAGGTATAGTTCAAAGGCGGAGTGCCGCCGTTGGCTGTTAATGCGATGCTGCCGTCGGCATTGTCGCAGGTGGCAGCCCTAATGCTTGCCGTTACCGTCACCGGCGTGTATACAATCCCTGACAGGGCCAGGATCACAGCCCTTGAGCTCGTGCCGCTGCCAGACATATAACGGATGGAAATGGAATCCAGCAGTTTCGGCTGATCGCGGCAGGCCATGGAAATATCGTAACGATAAAAGCGGGGATTGTTGCCGCTAAGGCCGTCTACAAGGTAAGGAGGAGCCGTATTACGCGCAATACGGCCAACGCCGCTGTACACGGCATTGGCGCCGTTAAACCAGTCCAGTACCGTGACCGAACCACCCGGTGCACTGCTGCCATCTGCAAAATGCAGGGTGAGACCAATGGTGCTATTACCTTCTGTAGAAAACAGCAGCAGGCTCAATTTGCTATAGGCCGCCGGAGTGCTCAGCGCCAGTGTACCGGAAGCCACCGTGTGCACGATCGTTCCGTTATTGGAAAGATACAGGCCGTTATTAGCGTTATAGGGCGCCAGCTGGTAGGTACGGTTGCCATTCACCACGGTACCGTTATCCACCATCCCGCCGGACAATCCATTGGTAACAGCGAAAGCTTCTGAATATAAAAGGTAGAAGCTCAGGTCCAGCTCCGTGGTGGTCACCGCGGTGGCGTTGGTGCCGCTTTCCGCCACTACATCATTATTAAATCCTGTTATGGGAACAGGCGAATAGGTTTGTGCAAATAATTGCTGCCGGCCTGCACAAAGAGCCAGTAAAAGAACGATCGTAAAAACGTGTTTCATCCGTCAGGTTTATTATGGTTGATGATAAATGGTGATCAGCGGAGGATTGCTACCCACCCTGTGTATGGTTTATCTTTAGGCTTTGCCCTGATAACGTAATAGTAAGTGCCGGTGGGCGATTGTTTACCATGCCAGGTACCGTCCCAGGGCCGTTCGTAGCCGATACTCTCATACACGGGTTGTCCCCAGCGGTTAAAGATCTCCACCTGGCAGCCCGGTATGCCGCGCAGGCCGTCTATCTCCCAGCGGTCGTTAATACCGTCTCCGTTAGGACTAAAGGCATTGGGTATACGCAATACTTTATCAGGCACAACGATCAGCCAGGCCAGGCTGGTACTGTCTACACAAGCTATCTCGTTCATGATGGTGAGTGTAACGCGATAGCTGCCCGGCAATGCATAGCGATGCTGTGGATCGCGGGATAGATCCGTATTGCCATCGCCAAAATCCCAGGCATAGCTAAGCGCGTGCTGCGACTGGTTACTGAAACTGAAATGCGCCTCGCTGTATTCCAGCGGTATGTTGGCGCCAGGTTGAACGGTAAATGCAGCTACCGGCGAAGCCTGTACCTTGATCAGCGCTGTTTGTTCCAGTGTGTCAAAACACTGTTGCTGTGCGCCGGCTATTATTGTGACAGTATATGTACCTGCCGATGTGTAAGTATGTGTGGGGGTTTGTGCTGATGAAAAATCGCCATCCCCGAAGCGCCATTGCCAGGTATCTGACTGCTGCGATTGATTGGTGAATGTAACCGGAAAATCCGGACAACCGGTAGTGGTATCCACGCTGAATGCTGCCAGTGGTAAAGGAATGACAGTTACGGGCTGTTGAGGAACATTCACGGTACATACACCATCTGTTACTGTCAGCGTAACCGCGCCATTCTGCTGATATTGTACCGTAAAAGGACCAAAGCCGCTGCCGCTTTGCACTACGCCCCCACCCCAGGTCCAGGAAGCTGTCGCGTTATTACTCGCATTACCCGTGCTGCTTACGGTGATAAGGTCACCGGCGCAAGGTGTTGGATCACTGAGGGTAAAGCCAACAACCGGAGGCGCACTAACAGTAACAGCTTGTGAGCCAACAGCAGAAACACAGCCGCTGTCTGTAACCTGTAATTGCAAAGTATAAGTGTTTGCAGTATTGAAGAGGATATTATAAGGCCCTGCCCCGCTGCCGCTTTGCACAGCAGCGCCAGAGAAATTGTTCCAGTTATATACAGCGTTGTTACCGGCACTGCCAGTGAAGGTGACGGTTTGCGGTGTGCCCAAACAAACAGCAGCCGGTGTAACTGTAAACGCGGCTACCGGCAATGGCTTTACAGCGATGTCCACACTGTCTTTCAACACACAGCCAAAGGCATCCTGCGCACTCACCACATAGCGGGTATTAAGGGCCGGTGTTACTACTATACTGGCGCCGGTGGCATTATTCGGCTGCCAGGTATACCCGCTGACAGTGCCACCACTGGCGCTGGCTGTAAGCGTAGCAGACCCGCCTTCACATATGATCGTATCACTGGCGCTGACAGACAGCGTAACGGGCGATTGCTGCAGCACCGTTCCCTGGTAGGTAGTATTACAACCGTTGGCATCTGTAATGATGCAGGTATAAGTACCTCCCGGCAGGTTGGTAGCCGTTGGCTGCGTTTGTATCGGCAAGGTATTCCAGCTGTAAAACAAGGGCGTTGTGCCGCCGTTCACGGTTAACGCTATACTACCGCTACCGCCTCCACACATTGCATTGGTAATAGAAGGCGAAATAGACACCGGTGTATAGCCGATACCGGAAAGGGCCATGACACAAGCCCTTGTAGGAAATTGCGTACCGCTGCCAGATAAATAAGTGATAGTTACTGACTGCAGCAACTTTGACTGATTAGCGCAGGCAACCGGTATATCGAAACGGTAAAAGCGGGGATTGTTGCTGCTGGCGCCATCTACAATATAAGGCGGGGCCGCTTTCCTGGTAATACGGCCAAAGCCGGATATCACAGGGTTACCGCCATTGAACCAATCCTGCACGGTCATATTCCCGCCAGCGGCTGTAGTGCCGTCTGTAAAGTTCAGCGTTGCGCTTACAGTAGTAGCGCCTTCTGTAGAGAACAGCAGCAGGCTGACACGGCTGAAATTAGCAGGTGTAGCCAATGTAAGCGTGCCTGCAGCAGCGGTATTGGCTACAGCGCCGTTGGCAGAAAGGAACAGGCCATTGTTGGCGTTATAGGCAGCCAGCTGATAAGTGCGTGCGCCATTAACGATGGCGCCATTGTTGGGCAATCCGCCGGTAATGCTGTTAGCAGTGGCAAAAGCCGCTGTATACAGGATATTGAAGCTGAGATCCAGGTCGGTGGAGGTCACTGCAATTGTGCTGGTGCCTGACTCCGCAACAACATCATTGTTAAACCCTGTGACGGCAACAGGGGTATACATTTGTGCGCATAGCTCATGCAGGCCGGTGGATAACACCAGCAATAGGGCAATAAAAAAGGTTTTCATCGGTTTACATCATCGTTTTCTGTCTGTGGGCGCCATGAAACACAAAGGAACGGGCATAGGGCACCGCATGCTTTAATGGATCTAATTTGAATGCAGGGTCCAGTTTTTTTAAATACACCGGCAGCGTTTATTCGGGGGGGTATGGAAAAACTTTTTTTATTGCAGTACGAATTCTATCACAAATTCCGTTCTTCCCGGGGCAAGGGTGGTAAGCGATAATTCATACCCGTGGTGATGCAGTACTTCTTTTATAAGCGTAAGGCCAATTCCCTGGCCGTTCTTTTTGGTGCTGAAAAAAGGGCTGAATAACTGCGAGGCCGCTTCAGGGCTGATGCCGCTCCCTGAATCTGCGATGATCAGCTGCTTTTCCCGGATGCGGGTAATAAATTCAATGCGGCCTTTGTATTCAATGGCTTCCATGGCGTTCTTCACAATGTTGATGAGCACTTGCTCCATTTGCTCCAGGTCTGCATAAATATAGAAGGGGCCTTCGTCCAGGTGGTATTCAAAACTGATCTCCTTCTCTCCTGCTTTCATTTCCATGAGGCGTGCTACATTGTTAACCAGCTGATGCAGGTCTGTCTCTTTCCGCACAGGCTCAGGCAGGCGCACCACATCAGCAAAGTTTCGCATGAAATGATTGAGGTTATGATTACGGTCAACGGCTACACGCAATGCATGCTGTAACATGCCGCCGCTTTGTCCGTTCTGCAGGCTTTCGGAAGCAAGGGCAGATTGCAGAATGGAGTTCACCGGACCTATGGTATTGTTCACTTCGTGGGCCATCATACGGATCACTTTACCGTAAGCCTTTTTCTCTGCAGCCAGTATTTCAGCGGTGAGCTCTTCTATCAGTATGAATTCCCTGGGAAAACCGCGGTCTATGAATTGCGATTTCTGCAGGCGATAAGTGAGGGCATTGTTATAGGTAACTGTCAGCGAGCCGCCTTTGGGTAATTGCCTGGCATGCGCCAACATATCAGCGCCTTTCATCTCCATCAGCTGCTGCGCCTTGGGGTTTACCTGTGCAATGTTGCCGTCGTGGTCAAGGATGATGATACCGGTGGGCGAAGTATTCACCAGCTTTTCGAGGAAAAGGTGCTGTTCCTGCTGCAGGGTCCTTTCATGCCGCAGCTCGTCGATCATACGGTTATATACATTGATCAGCGCATCCATTTCGTACTTGCCTGTAGGCACGAGCTTTACGTTAAAGTCACGGTCTTTGATGGCCTCTGTACCCAGCACCAGTAATTTCAAAGGGCCAATGAGCTGCTGGTACAATCGCCAGGATACGGCCACCGACAGCAGGATGATGGCTTCTGCTACAATGAACAGTACCTTATTCTCTTTAAACACAAACCATGAAAGCACCAGCGCAAGCAGGTGCAATACTGAGAGGAAGAGGATATACTTAGTCCGAAGTTTCATCGTAGGGAATATTGTATTTCTCCAGGCGTCGGTACAATGAGCTGCGGGTCAAGCCCAGGGCGCTGGCTGCTTTCGAGATCCTGTTCTTGTGGAAATCCATGGCTTTACGGATCATCATGGCTTCTATCTCATCCAGGGTAATGGCGCCCACATCAGGCAATTGAATGCTGCCTTTCTTTGCGGTGGAAAGCTCCAGCTGGGAACGAAAATCATCTACATCCAGGTTATCTTTCCGGGTGATCAGCACGGCGCGCTCTACCAGGTTCTTTAACTGGCGGATATTACCCGGCCAGGGCAGCTCCTGCAGCCAGCGAAGCGCTTTTGCAGATACCGTGAGCGCAGACCTGTTATAGATCTCCTTCAGGTTGCCGATGAAGAAGTTCACCAGCAGCGGAATATCACCGGGTCTTTCTCTTAATGCGGGAAGATGTACGATGATCAGGTTGATCCTGTAAAATAAGTCCTCCCGGAAAGTGCCCTCTCCTACCATCCGGCCCAGGTCTTTGTTAGTGCCGCAGATCACCCGTGTATCTACTACCCGGGTACGGCTGCTGCCCAGTACTTCGTAGGTGCGATCCTGTAATACGCGCAGCAGCTTTACCTGGCTGCTGAGATCCAGGTCGCCTATCTCGTCCAGGAAGATGGTTCCTTTATGGGCCAGCTCAAAACGCCCTACCCTGTCTGTACGCGCATCGGTAAAGGCGCCGCGCACATGGCCGAACATCTCGCTTTCGAACAATGAGGTAGAGATACCGCCCAGGTTCACTTTGATAAATGTTTTCGTACGGCGCAGACTGTTCTGGTGAATGGCTTCGGCTACCAGCTCCTTACCGGTACCGCTTTCACCGGTGATCAGCACGGGCGCATCGGTAGCTGCCACCCTGCCGATGGTCTCCAGCAGCTGCAGCATATGTTGGTCTGCGGTAATAATGGAACGGAAATCGTACAAACTATCCAGCTCTTTGCGGGTCTGGTGCTTTTCTGTTTTCTCCCGAAGCTGCAGCAGGGTTTGTACAGATTGTAAGAGGTAGCTGTTATCCCAGGGCTTGTTGATAAAATCATTGGCGCCCAGTTTCATGCCTTGTACGGCCAGGGCGATGGTGCCCCAGCCGGTAATGAGGATAATGGGCACCTCACTATTAAGGGACCTGATCTGCTTCAGCAATGCTATTCCTTCTTCCCCACTTGTTTCAATGGAGAAGTTGAGGTCCAGCATGATCAGGGATACTTTTTGTGCGTTGATAATATCCAGGGCCTCCTGTTGGTTCTCTGCTGCCAGGGTCTTATAGCCCGCATTCTCAAACAGCAGCATCAGGGAGGCCCTGACGGCGATATCATCATCAATTACCAATATCATAAGTAAAAGCAAGTTACATTTTTTCCTGTACAGCGTGCTTAGTCTTCATGCAGCGCAACTGCCGGGTATACCGCAGCGGCCTGCCGCCCTGGATAGAAAGCACAGATCAGCACCAGCAGGTATATAAATAACACGGACAATACAATGGCCATCACATACACCCCCGCAGGCAGATCAAATACATTCAGCAAGGGAAATTGTACCGCGAAGAAAACACCTACAATAATGGAGAAGGTAGACAGGATAAGGGCTTCGGCCACCAGCTGCATGGATACTGAGCTGCCGGTTGCGCCCACTGCCCTGCGCAGGCCAATTTCTCCGCGTCGTTTATTGATATTATACCATAGCACGCCAAACAGGCCCAGGGCCACGTTGATGATAAGGAAACCGGCCACAATGGATAAGATGATCATGGGCATCAAGGACATATTGTTCATATACTTCCGTCTGTCTGTAAGATGTTGAATCTCTACGTTGGCGGTCTTCATAACGGTCGAAACGGTTTTATACAACCTGCCCTCAAAAGTGATGTCTGCATCCGGCGTTACACGTACCAGCATTTTCTGCATACCTCCCAGGCTACCCGTATCAACACGATTATATACCGCTTTACCCGCTATGGTGTAATCTCCTTTCATCTTAGTATCCTGCACCACACCGATGACCCTTGATTGCTTATCGTCTCCATACTGTTTGCCCACTGCAGGCTGATTGCCAAACAATTCTTCCCGCAAGGTGGCGTTGATCACTACCGGCTTTACCCTGGCCACAGCGTCCTGTTTGTTAAACCAGCGTCCTTCCAGCAGTTTTATGTTCAATAAGTTTTGGTAGTTGTCGTCAATATTATACCAATTAATGCTGCTGATATTTTTCCCTCTATTATTTACTCCGTTCATAATGGTGGAGGATGAAAAAGGCACATTGTTAGAGGTAAAGCTGATTTCCCTTACCTGGGGTAAAGCCTTTACGGTTTTCTGCAGCGCGTCGTAGAACAGCCAGATGGAGTCTTTATTATCGGTCCTGAGCGGATTACTATAGTCAACAATCCATACATTTTCATAGTCGAGGCCAATAGGCTTCCTGTAGTTGCCATAATAATAGACGGAGATCGTAAGCACAGCAAACACCACCAGGAAAGAAACGAACATCTCCGTCATCAGCAGGAAGTTCTGCTTCTTTTTATTCCACATCAATATAAATAAATGCCTGAACATAGTTTTTGAATTAAATGATGAATGATCATGATGCCTTCAATGCGTCTACCACGTGCATGCGTGACATGCGCCATGCAGGGTATACGCCGGATAAGAGGCCGAATACCAGGCAAGCCAGCAGGGTGACCAGCAAGACATTGAAGTTCAGGGAAAGATGCAGGTTGTTAAGCAGAGGAGCATTGTTGATCACCTGAAGGGCTATCAATGACAGCACTATACTGATGACGCCACTCAGCAGGGTAAGGATCAGGTTCTCGATAATGAACTGCCCGGCCAATACCTTCGAGGAGGCGCCGAAAGCCTTACGGACACCAATTTCAGAAGAGCGTTCCATGATGCGGGTCACATTGATGTTCACCAGGTTCATAGCCGGCAGCAACATGATCAGCAGCACAAAGATGCTAATGGTCATGAACGCGATCTGCATACCGGACTTCTTTTCATTACCGGTTCGCAGGTAGGCATTCAGATAGTTATCCGCATGTGTATAAATATTGGTATACATTTTATTAGACATCGGCAGACGGGCGGCCATTTGCTCATACTCGGCTTTCATTGCAGGAACATCAGCACTTGATGCGGCCTCCAATACGCCCATGAAATTGCCACGATAATCTTTATTGGACCGGAGATCGATTTTTGAAAGTGTATAAGGCAGGAAAAGATCACCGGAGAACAAATAATTGGTAGACGGCACTGTCCTGATAACGCCAGACACCCGGTAGCGTACATCATCTGCCTCAATGTATTGACCAACCACAGACGGCATATTACCGAAGTATTCCTTTTTCAGATCCTCCGATATGACGGCGACGCGCTCACCGTTAGCCAGCTGTTGCGCTGTAAAGGGCTTGCCTTCCACGAAATCATGATCCAACACCTCCCAGTAGGTTGCATCGGTATACTTATAGCTAACCGTGATCTTTTTATTGTTGACATAGGTATTAGTATTCTCATGCCGCGAGGAGATAAAGATCTTAGCGGGCCTTTTCAGGCTTTTTACATAGCGCTCCAGGTAATAGAAGGACAAAGCGCCGCTGTTCATGGAGCCGGGGCCGCTCTCTTCAAATGTGGTGATATACAGCAGGCGGCTCCTGTTCCTGTCGGGATAGTTTTCACTGACCACTTTATCTACAAAAGCGGCGAGCACCATCAGGATGGTGATGGTAAAGCTGATGACGAAGATGCTGATAAAGGTGAAGAACTTTCTTCTTTTCAGCACGGCAATGGCGATCTTAAAATAATTGACGAGCATAGTCGGTATATGTTATAATGGATGAAAGGATCACTGTACCTGGCTGCCATCGAACAGGCGAACAAGGCGATGCGTTTTCTTGGCCATCTGCTCGTCATGCGTCACCATAACGATAGTAGTGCCTTCTGTTTTATTCAGGTGCAGCAGTATCTCCATCACTTCATTGCCCATGGCGCTGTCCAGGTTGCCGGTAGGCTCATCGGCCAGGATGATCTCCGGGCGGCCGGCGATAGCGCGTGCAATGGCTACTCTTTGTTTTTGTCCGCCGGAAAGCTGTTTAGGGAAATGTTTCAGGCGGTTGCTCAGTCCTACTTTTTGCAAGGCTTCAGTAGCCAGCTGCTTTCTTTCCTTAGCGGAGCCTTTGCGGTAGATCAATGGCAGCTCTACATTGTCTACTACCCGCAGATCATTGATAAGATGATAGCTCTGGAAGATGAAGCCGATCTTCCTGTTCCTGAATTCGGCCAGCTTTGCATCCGGCAGGTTTTCCAGCTTCTTGCCGTCTATCTTCACCTCTCCTTTGGTAGGCGCGTCCAGCAGGCCCATAAGATTCAGCATGGTGCTTTTACCACAACCGGAAGGGCCCATGATGGAAAGGAATTCACCTTTTTCGATTTGCAAACTGATGTTGTGGAGGGCGAGCGTTTCTACCGTATCGGTACGGTATACTTTCTCTATGTTCTGTAGATGGATCATTATGATGGGTTTAGTTGTTAAACGATGTATATGCTTGTTGATAGCTTATCTTTTCATTCTTTTCGAAATCGTACAATGACAGGTAGCGCAGCTGGTAATAAGCGCTCCAGGAATCGCGCAACGCGGCGATATAATCCCGCTTGGCCTGGTCTTTTTCCTGGAAGGCGATGCTCAGGTCTGTGATGCCGAAATTACCCAAGATATATCTTTCTTCAGCGATGCGGTACTTCTCGCTGGCGATGCTGTCTGCATTCGCAGTCAGCTGCAGCTGATCTTTCATCATATCGAACAGGGTAACCTGGGTAACGATCTGCTGTGCAAAGATCTGTTTGTCCTGCTCCACCGCGTATGCTGTAAATTCCATGTTGGCCTGCGCGGTTTTGGTGCGCGATCTTGATCTGCCCCAATCAAGAATGGGAATGGCGAAAGTGATCTGTACTTCCTGCTGGTCTTGTGGCGACTGATACGACTTTCCGATGGTAGTGGCGCTTTTGGAAAAGCCCAGCTGTGCCGTTAACGTTGCATTGAGCCCGTTATCCCCTTTGGCTTTGGCAACATCTCTTTTAGCTTCCGCCATACGCCGTGCAAAGGCGATCGCATCGCTGCGGTTCTGATAAGCCTCTGCCAGTACCTTATCAGCAGGAACGTGGACATCTGTTTTTGAACCCGGCGCGATGAGTGCTATTTCTTCTTTATGCTGCAGTCCGATATAGGAGCGCAGGTTCAGTCCGGCGATCTCCATATCCCGGCGTGCAATACCCGCTGCCTTTTCAGACTTCAGCTGTTCCAGCTGCAGCTGCAGGATCTCGTTGCGGGAGATCTTGCCCAGCGCATATTTTTCATTGGCGATGCGCAGGATATTCCTGGTGTTGCGCAGGTTGGTCTCTGCTATCTGCAGGTTCACCTGGGCCAGCAGCAGGTCAAAGAAATAACCGCAGGCAGTGATGGCCACACTTTCCATTGCTTCAATGTAAGCCTGTGTGCTTTCTTTGTACTTCAGGGGTTCTATCCGTTTGTCCCATTTCAGTTGGTTGAACTGGAACAAAGGCTGGCTGTAGCCGATACCAAAAGGCACATTGTTATACAAAGTGTTTCTGCGGTCAAAATCATCGAAGCGTTGCAGCTGGGTGGTACCGAATACGGTTCCTCCTGTGCCTGCGATGCTCTGGCTGAAAGACAGGTTGAGCGATGAATTGTTGTTATGAATGGATTGAAAGAGGATGGTACCATCCGGTTGTTGTACTTCGGTAAATGTTTTACTATAGCCCGGCAATATACCGTTCAATGCCAGTTGCGGCTGGTAATTGGAGCGATAGGTACGGTATTCCCAGTATTTGGTTTTCCGGGTGGTCAATGCCTGCTTGGATGCAATGGAAGAGGCTTTCGCCATATCTACCACCTGCTCCAGGTTGAGCCTGACGGTATCCGGAGCGGCTTGCGCCTGTGCCGTGGAGCAAGCTCCCATACAATAAATAATATAAAGCAATATGCGGTTCATACCTTTTAATTGTTGATGGTGAGCACGCGGGCATTTTTAAAGGAGCTCATATCTGAAGTGATCACTACATCTCCGGGCTTTACATTACCTATGATCTCTACATAGTCAAAATTACTGAGGCCTATACGTACCTTTCTTCTCTCCGCTCTGCCGTCGCTACGAACCACAAATATATCCTGCTGGCTGGCGCCTTTGAAGGCGGGGCCGTTGGCCACTCTCAGGGCCTGCATTCTTAACGCGGTTACCAGGTATACATCTACTTTCATATTGGGGCGTAAGATCTTATTATCGCCGGCGCTCAGCTGAACACCAAAGGTGATGATCCCATTCTGCACGGCGGGCTGTATGTTCACGACCGTTCCTCTCGTTGATGCCTCATTGATCCTTATGATCGCCGGCATCCCGTTACGCAGCTGATCCAGGTACTGATCTGCGATACTGCCCTGCACCTTGAAACTGCGCAGATCTGCTATCCTGGCCAGCGGATCGCCTTCGTGGATGCTTTCCCCGATATTCCTGTTCACCCAGGTGATCACACCTCCCCGGCTGGCGGAGATATCGGCCAGCTGCAGCTTACGTCCCAGCTCCCGCAGGTTGCTTTCTTCTATGGCGGCAGCAATCTCCGCTTCCTTCATCTCGATCTGCATGCTTTGCTGCTTGCTTTTGATCTCGTTTTCGAGCTGCTGTTTTTCCAGGCGGGCCACTTTCAGCTCCAGCTCGGCCTGTTCAATATCTTCGCGGGTGCCGCCCCCTGCGCGGAACAGGCGTTTGGCATTCTCTACTTCCGCTTCCATGCTGTTAATACGTAATTGTTTTACATCATTATTGGATTTGATATCATAAAAACTTTTTTCCAGTTCCAGCCGCAGCTTTTTGATAGAATTACGTTTTGATTCCAGCTGGAACTGCAGCTTTTCAAATTCGTTCTGTGATGCGGTTTTATCCAGCAGCAGGATAGACTGGCCCGCTTTAATGCTGCTGCCCGCTTCCAGCATCACCTGCTGGATGGATGCATTGATAGGGCTGGTGATCACTTCTTCGAACTCGGGCAGTACTTCGCCGGAGGCATTGATCGTGTTTTCGATATCCCCCCGTTCTACCATGGCGGTGATGATCTCAGATTTGCTGAGCGAGGGCGTAAGCAGGGAGCGAAGGAAGATCACCACTGCAATGATCACCAGCAGGGAAAGGGATAAGGTCCATACCAGTTTTTTCTTTCTTTGCAACCGAACTTCTGTTTCAATTACTTTGTCCATGAAAAGATTTTAGCACTCAACTCTTTCCAAGCCGGATGCCAAACAGAATACATTCAAAATGAGCCCTTTAGGCAATTTTTATTTTGGAAAAATGTCCGGTTCCGGACAAATTGTTTGAAAATGGGCGGGCTATTCATGTGATGATATCTTTATCTTTTTACCGGCTAATTTGTAAAAGCAGGTATACCCACCTATATTTGCCAACCGTCTATAATTACATAGAGATATGCATGGTAATAAAACAACAACTATAGTTCTGCTGGCCGCGATCGGCGCTTTTTTGTTCATTCCTTTCCTGGGGCGTGTGCACCTGTTTGACTGGGATGAGATCAATTTTGCCGAGTGCTCCAGGGAAATGATCCAACTGGACGATTATTCCCGTGTATATGTAAATTTTAAACCTTTCTGGGAGAAGCCGCCCATGTTCTTCTGGATGCAGACGGTGGCCATGAAAATGTTTGGCTATACGGAATTTGCCGCGCGTTTTCCCAATGCTATCTGCGGCATTTTTACCTTGCTGGTGCTTTACCTCTGCGGCAGGCGGGTGTACGATCATAAATTTGGGCTGCTCTGGGCTTTGGCTTATGCGGGCTCATTGTTTCCTAACATGTATTTCAAGTCGGGCCTCATTGATCCCTGGTTCAATCTTTTCATCTTCCTCTCGCTATATTTCTTCATCCTGTATCACTGGAAGCGGAACGGGTATGATAAAGAGGGGCTGACGAAAGCACCAGTATATTATGCAATCTGGGCGGGTATTTTCATGGGCCTGGCCGTACTGACCAAAGGCCAGGTAGCGTTGATGATCTTTTTACTGGTGCTGGGCGTGTACCTCATCTACAACCGGTTTAAAATATACTTTGGCTGGGGACATGCGCTGCTGTTCCTCGTGATGGCCTCCCTCCTTACCTTCTCCTGGTATGGTTATGAAACTCTGAAGAACGGTCCCTGGTTCATTACGGAGTTCCTGAAGTACCAGTACCGCCTGTTCACCACGCACGACGCGGGACAGAAAGGTTTTCCGGGCTACCACTTTATAGTGATCCTGATCGGATGTTTTCCCGCTTCTCTTTTTGCGATCCCTGCCTTTTTCAGGATGCGTTCCGGCAGCAGGTATGACAGGGATTTTAAACGCTGGATTGTGATCCTGTTCTGGGTGGTGACCATTCTGTTCACGATCGTGCAGTCAAGGATCATTCACTATTCTTCCATGGCCTGGTTCCCGGTTACTTTCCTGGCGGCTTACACTTTTTATAAATGGGAACGCAAGGAAATGCCTTATAAGAAATATGTAGCTGTTCTCGCAGGGATCCTGGGCATTATCATTGGCCTGGTGCTGTTGTCTGTTACCATTATTGCGATGAACATCAAAAAGCTGGTGCCTTATGTATCAGATACCTTTGCGCAGGGCAATATGATGGCGGATGTGCACTGGAGCGGTATAGAAGGCGCACCTGGGATCCTGATGCTGGCAGCTGTGATATACGGACTGATATTATTAAAGCGGCAGGATTATCGCAAGGCGGCGTGGACCTTCTTTGGCAGCACGGCTATTGTAATATTCCTGGCAGCTATGCTGATAGTGCCTAAAGTAGAGCGTTACTCGCAAGGGGCGGCGATTGATTTCCTGATTGAAAGACGCGGAGAGAATTGTTATGTAAATTCATTGGGATACTGGAGCTATGCACCTTTCTTTTATGCGCAGAAAGAGAAGCCAACGAATCCTGATTCCTATAACGAAGAATGGCTGTTAACCGGCGATATAGATAAACCGGCTTACTTTATTACAAAAGTGGACCGTGTGGAGGATTATACGAAGAACAATCCCGAGCTGAAGGAGCTCTACCGGAAGAATGGGTTTGTGTTTTTGGTTAGAAAGCCGCGCTAGTCGGGAATATCTGTAAGCTGGCGAGGGAAGAATACTTGAATTAACCGTCATTGCGAGGAGCCGCGAGGGCCTGGAGCGTTGGAGCGACGAAGCAATCTTTAATGCAGATCTTCGCGTAGATCGGCGCAAGTGAAGCCCATAAGAGATTGCTTCGTCGTCCCGCGCACGAAAAGCTCAACTGCTCCTCGCAATGACGGGAAGGAAGACCCGTCTCTTTTGACGGGGATGAAGACCCAATATTATTTCTTACGGGAGAAGAATTTCAGCATGTTGCTGATCACTTTATCATTAGATCCTAACCATCCCTTTACTTCCGTATAGGCAGCCACCATGGCATTGTCCAGTTTCACCCTCCATTTCTTGTTGTTGGTGCCTTCTCCGGGCCTTGCCATATAGTGAGTAGCCCTGCGGAAAGGATTTTTCTCGATGGAATAGTAATATAAAGCAATAGAGCGCCTGAACTGGTCTTCCGGGCAGGTCATCGGCTCCGGATGTCCGTGATAGGAATCGGCGTCTGTATTAAAGATCACGCAACGGTTAAAAATGGGAGATACTTTCCTTTCGCAGGCGGCCATCTTCCGGTCCCACAGCTCCAGCTGTCCGCCCCATTGGTCCTGCCAGTCTTTGTTCAGGTAAACCAGCACGTTCACACGGCGCTGCCAGTTCTTATGGTGCGGGTGTACGGTAAAATCCGCGTGAATATTGAGGTAACCACCCCTGCCGGACTGGTGGATACCACCGCCTTCGAGGTGATCATCCTTCTGCAGGTTCTTAATGCCTGTTAACTGGCTGAGGAACTGCAGGAATTCGGGCGAGTTCAGTTCATTAATAGCATGCCGGATGTTGGGAGGCAACTGTTCCAGCTTGTTCAGACCGCGTTTCTTTTCGTTAAAATGCACATAGTTGATCCACCCGTCAGCTGTGCTGAGCGCATCAAACTCCTCATTACATTTATCCAGTATTTCCGGGTTCAGGAAATCTTCCAGTACAATGTGCGGATAGGGTCCTGCTTCCTGGTACTGACGGCTGATCACCGGGAGCTGGCTGGCCCAGCTTTGAATGTCTATAACAGTTGTAGGTGTGGATACTGTTTGCAAGGTCGAACTTTTTATGCTGAACAAAGATAATTGCTATGTTATTTGGCCCCAAAAAAGGTTTATCCTGCGAATATATCAAAACATTTCGTTACATATTAGTTATATTTTAGTTAAATCCTTATTTATTCAGCAGCCAGAACAGCAAGAGGGTCAATTCATTACCCAATGATGATCTGAGTATACGCAGGGCTTTACGCATGTGCTGTTCTACCGTATTTACGGAGATATTCAGGCGTTCGGCCACCTCTTTATTGGAAAGCTGGTTCTCGCGGCTTAAGAGGAAAACTGCCCGGCATTGGGTAGGCAGCTCCTGGATCTTGTTCTTCAGGAAGGTTTCCAGTTCCTTTAGCTCCAGCAGACCATAATTTTCCCGGGTACTGACAGGCAGGACCTGCATGAAAGCCTGTTCTTTTTTCAGTTGAGCCAGCTGCTGACGATGATAATTATATACGCGATTGCGCAGCGCAATGAACAAATAGTTGTCCAGCTGTGTATCTTCCTGCAGGGCGGGCAATTGCCTGTACAGGGAAATGAAGATATCCTGTACCAGCTCCTGTGACGCTTCCAGCTGACCGGTCTTCTTATGAGCGAGGTTCACCAGGCGGATAAAGTGCCGCTCATAAATAGTATCAAACGCTTTTTCGTCACCTTGCTTGAATAATGCTATCAGTGCAGTATCGGTATATTGGGCGTAGAGTTTGATAACAAAGCAGTTTGTTCAAATTTAATAATTAAATTTTCACTATACTTTAAAAATCCTTAGATTGATGACCTAAATGTACAATCTCTATACCATGAATAAGTGGAAAGTGTATGCAATTGTAATGAGCCTTGTTTCCTTGGGTTCGCTACAGGAATCTTTTCGTATTTTAACCTCAGATGCGCCGGATATCGCAGGAAATAGAACATCGCTTATACCGATAGCGGTCTTTGGAACAGGGATTTGCGTGTTTCTTGCTGTTAAGTTTTGGAGGAAATCGTCCAAAATATAAGTCCTGTGAAAATAAATATCAAGATCAACAATAATGATCCATATGGATTTAAGAAAAATAAGCCTTTAAAAGGCTCTCTTCTGGTTATTGGCCTAATTTTATTCCTTTTAGGTGGAACTGGGTTTATTATTGATCTATTTTTCCCGACTTTCTCAAATAGTTACCACTTTATAGCGGGTAAAAGTAACGGTGTTCGGCTTTTCACAGGAAGCTTACTGTTATTTACCTTTTATTTTCTTAGAAACGAGAAAAACCCCAAAAGTCAGCAATAGCTGCACCTGCTACAATAAGTCATTCTACTTTTTTTGCGTTTGTAAGGCAATACCCCAAGTCATTCCGGACCACTTTCTTCATGTTATAGTGTATATTTTTTTCACCGGAGTAACGGTAGCATCAAAAAACAGTGTTTATATAAACGTAACGCTATTCATTTTATGGATCCTCAGTATCTGTTAACACTATTAGAGAAGTATAACGCAGGGCTATGTACGAAGGAAGAGCTTGGAACCCTGGATGCCTGGTATGAAAGCCTCGGCAGTGAAAGGCCTGATCATATCATCGCGCCTGAAAGCGAGGCTGCCAGGCTCCTCACCCATCAAAAGCTGCAGGCGCTGAGAGCTCAATTGGAGACAACAACAGCAAAGCCGCCGGCACCTAACTTAAGAACAGCTTCCCTGAAAAAGGCGATCCGCACAGCCGCAGTGCTTACGGGCATGGCCCTGCTCTCCGGCGCTGTATATTTCGGATTGCAATGGCGGGACCGCCAGAACATACACACCGCGCCGATGCAAAGCCTGGCCGGACTGGATTACAGCCGCTACATTACATTGCCCGATGGCAGTAAGGTGGTGCTACATGCGGGCAGCCACCTGGAATATCCCCTTGCATTTAACGATGATGTAAGAGAAGTGACATTATCCGGCGAAGCCTATTTCGATATCAAACAAAATACCAGCAGCAGCTTTGTGATCAATACCGGCCGTGTGAAAACCACCGTGCTGGGCACTGCTTTTAATATAAAAGCCTATCCCGGTTCCAATGAGATCGTGGTATCGGTGACCAAAGGCAAAGTAAAAGTAGAAGATGGCCCTAAGATGCTGGCGGTGCTCAATCCCGATCAGCAGATCGTATATAATACCGTGGCTGCTACCCTCGCCCAGCGGCAGGTGAATGCCTTAGGCGAGATCAGCTGGACGAGGAACGATATGGTCTTTGAATCCATTCCCTTTGAAACCATCGCCGCTACTATCGGCAAAAGATACCACGTGAACATACAATTCAATAACGAAGCGCTGAAACAGTGCCTGGTGCGTGCCTCCTTCAGCGGCACCGAATCACTGGAAGAAGTGCTCAATGTACTGTGCACCGTCAGGAACGCCACCTATACCATCGAAGATGAAGAGCGCATCATCATTGATGGAAAGGGCTGCTCCGCAGATGAACTATGAATACCGTATCACTCAAAAAAACACTAACAATGACGCCTATGGCCTAGCTGAACCGTCCACCAGATCGTAGTATTACCTGATCCGCTTTTCCGCTGAACCATAAAAAAGCAGCCTCTCCGGAGGCTATGGGAAAGCTTTTGCCAAAATCTTAAAACAAACTCCCGTTATGCGCATGTACTTAAACCGTAATGCCCTTATAATCATGAAAACCAGCACCCTCCTGTTGCTAGGCATGCTATTGCTGCCGCCCCTGTTATGGGCGAAGAACAGCGAAGCACAGAACATGTCTACCAAAAAGATCACCCTGATGCTCAGTAATGAAAGCCTGCGCGGCGCATTGGGCAAGGTAGAACAGCTCTCCGGCTTCCGTATTGCTTTTCCACCTGAACAGGTACGCCGTTACCGCAACATCAGCCTTGAAAAAGGCACACGCAGTGTAAAGGAAACACTGGAACTGTTGCTCCAGAAAACACCGCTGAATTTTAAACAGCAGGATAATATAATTATTATCTACCGGCAGCAGGAAGAACAAAGCCAGGTGGCAGATACCACCACTCCGCGCGCGCTGCCGGGCACTCCTGTACAGGGGCAGGCACGCACCATTATCGGCGCTGTGATCGAGCAGCGTACCAATGAACCTCTACCCGGTGTAACCGTACAGGTAAAAGGCACCAGCCGCGGCACCATGACGCAGGCCGACGGCACCTTCAGCATCGTGGTGCCCGGCGGCTCGCCTGTACTCACTTTCTCCTATGTAGGCTTTGAAACAAAGGAAGTGGAAACCGGTGTCACCAACTCTGTGAACGTGGAGCTGAGCCCTTCTAACATCGGGCTGAAAGACGTGGTGATCGTTGCTTATGGCGAACAGAAAAAAGCAACGGTGACTGGCGCCATCTCTTCCGTTACTACGAAAGAGCTGGTGCAAAGCCCGGTGTCTAATCTTACCAATGCGCTGGCCGGACGGCTGCCAGGGCTTATTACCACACAACGCAGCGGAGAGCCGGGTGTAGACGGCAGTACGCTGTATATACGCGGCGTAGCTACTTTAAATAATGCTACGCCGATTGTGATGGTTGATGGCGTGGAAAGATCTATGGACTACGTAGACCCAAATGATGTGGAAAGCGTGACCATCCTCAAAGATGCTGCGGCCACCGCTGTACTGGGTATGCGCGGGGCTAACGGCGCTATCCTGGTAACCACCAAACGCGGAAAGGCCAGCACCCCGCAGGTAAGCTTCCGCGCCTCTGGCGGCGTACAGGAACCTACCCGTATACCGCCTTACCTGGGCTCTTATGATTACGCCAGTCTCTTAAATGAGGCCATGCGTAATGATGGACAACAGGAGCCTTTCACCGCGCAACAGCTGGAAGGTTATAAGAACGGTACGCTGCCCAATACGGATTATTACAAATTCCTGATGCAGCCTTCGCATGTAGCCAACGCCAACCTGAACGTAAGCGGTGGCGGCAATGTGGCCCGCTACTTTATCTCTGCCGGCTATAATATCGCGGAAGGCAACTACAAACATACCGATGAAAATAAGGATGGCTATAATGCTAACAACGTGATGAAACGCTATAGCCTGCGCGCCAACGTAGACGTGGATATTTCGCCCACGCTCACCGCGCGCCTGGACCTGGCAGGGATCCTCACAGACCGTACAGATGGTAATAACAGCGCCTCCGGCGTGATGCAGCTGGCCAACCGTATGCCGCCTATTTATCCCATCTTCAACCCAGACGGCTCTATGTGGGGTACAGGTACCTACACCAGCAATATCTTCGGCGAGCTGTCGCAGAAAGGATACCGCCGCTGGTATAACAATACCGTGCAGGGCACATTTGCGTTGACACGCAAGCTGGATTTCATCACTAAAAATCTCAGTGTTAAGGCATCTTTCTCTTACGATAACAGCAACCGGCCTAACGCCACCTATACACGCAGCTATGCCGTGTACCAACAGCTATTTGATGCCGATGGCAATCCCACCGGTTATAAGACCATCGGACAGGATACCAAGATAGACCCTAACGGGGGCTTTGGCGGGGGAGACGCTATTCGCAACACTTATTTTGAGACCACGCTGAACTGGAACCGCCAGCTCAGGGATCATGAGGCCAGCGCGATCCTGCTCTGGAACCGCCGCCTGCAGGAGTTTAACTCACAGATCCCCTATGCTTATCAATCCATCCTGTTAAGAGGCTCTTACAATTACAAGCTCAAATACCTGCTGGAATTCAGCGCTTCCTACCAGGGATCGGAGAATTTCCCGAAGGAGAGCCGCTATGGTTTCTTCCCTTCTGTTTCTGCAGGCTGGGTATTATCTGAAGAACCTTTCTTCAAGGATAACATCAAAGTGGTTAATTTCCTGAAGATACGCGGTTCTTATGGCGAAGTAGGCAACGACCGTTCCAGCTCTTCACAGTTCCCTCCTGCTTCTGAACGCTTCCTATGGTTCACTTCCTGGGCAGGCGCCACGCAGTATTATTTCGGCACCAATCCCGCACAGGCCAATGGCTGGGCACAGGGCGCCATCGGGAATCCCAATGTAACCTGGGAACGCGGGCGGCAAGTAAACCTGGGACTGGAAACCCGTTTGTGGAAAGATAAGCTGGGCATTACCGTAGATGTGTTCCAGCAAAGAAGAAGCAAGATCCTGATACCGCGCAGAACATTGTCTGATGTATTCGGCCAGGACATCAAAGCGCAGAATATTGGTATCGTAGATAATAAAGGGATTGAGATAGAGCTGACACACCAGCACACCATCGGCGAGGTAAGCTACAGCGTGAAACCTAACATCACTTACGCGCGCAACAATATCGTTTACCAGGATGAAGTGCCGCAACCTTATGAGTGGATGAAGCGTACCGGTCACCCGGTAGGCACTAAGTTCGGGCTGATATCCGAAGGTTTCTTCCGCGATCAGGCTGATATTGATAACAGTCCCTGGCAGAATTTTTCCAGCAATTACAAACCCGGCGACATCAAATACCGGAAGCTGACCGGTAAAGAATACGATTATATACAAGCGGTATATGATGAAACGGCCATCGGTTATTCCCGTACGCCGGAGATCATGTATGGCGCTTCATTCGGCGTTTCCTGGAAAGGCATTGATCTTTCAGCCTTGATCCAGGGTGCAGCGCATGCAGATGTATCCCTGAACGGAGAAGCTGCCTATGAATTCTTCCAGGGCGGCAAGGTAAAGCCCTTCCACATGAACCGCTGGACGCCAGAAACAGCTTCCACCGCCACCTATCCCCTGCTGCATGCTACTACCAATGCCAATAACCACCGTCAATCCAGTTTCTGGATCAGGAGCGCCGATTATACGCGTATCAAGAATGCGGAGATAGGTTACCAGCTGCCAAAACGCTGGGTGAAAAGTATGGGCCTCACCTATTTTCGTGTATACGTGAACGGTCAGAACCTGTACACCTGGGATAAGCTGAGCGATTTCGGTTTAGATCCGGAAGTGAACGACGGCAGAGGCGATATGTATCCCATTCAACGTATATGGAATTTCGGTATTGATGTAAGATTCTAACATTAAAAGACACAGCGCGATGAAAAGAACACTGATCATACAAGTCCTTGCCTTTACGCTTATAGCGGCGCTGCCGGCCTGCAGAAAGGATTTTTTGGACAGGGCCGCCACCACCCAGCAACAGGACGCCGATATCTTCACCAATTTCACCATGACAGACCAGGTGGTGAATAATCTCTATTCCCGCATACGCGGACCTTATACTTACCTGGGCGGATACTCTATGAGTGCAGCCAGCGACGAAGCAAAAGACGCTTCCAGCTGGATGGCCTCACAAACCTTTAACAACGGCTCCTGGAATGGCACTACTATTGGCAATACCTGGCGCGAAAACTATGTCGCCATTCGCCAGGCCAATACCATATTGGAGAATATTGCGAAATATAAAACACCTGATGATCCTAATAACCCGGGCACATTGGAGAACCGCATCGGCGAGGTATATTTCCTGCGTGCATGGTACCTGGCTGAGCTGATCAAACAGTTTGGCGGCGTGATCATCGTTACCCAAAGCATCGATCAGACAGACCAGGCTGCGCTGAACCGCTCGCGGAACAGCTATGATTCCTGTGTGGCACAGATAGCTGCCGATTGTGAGGAAGCGATCAAACGCCTGCCTTATACTTATCCTAACACACAGGTAGGGCGTGTAACCAAAGGCGCTTGTCTGGCGTTGAAGGCACGGGCCTTATTATACGCTGCCAGTCCTTTGTGGGCGGTAGCTGGTAAGACGGGGTTCCAGGGAGATATCAGCAGCAGCGCCAATGCTACTGACCCTGAAAAATGGCGGCAGGCTGCGGCGGCAGCTAAAGCGGTGATTGACCTGAATGATAACGGCGCACCGGTATACCGCCTGGAAGCTACTTTGGCTGCAAGGAAACAAATGTTCATAGCCACGACGCTCCAGAGCAGTGAGGTGATCTTTGAACGGATGCGTGAAACGGACCAGAATATGGACAAGTACCTCTTCCCTTTTGGTAACAGCGGATGGTCTGGTTGTGCGCCAACACAGAACATCGTGGATGATTATGAAATGGATAATGGTTATCCGATCAATGATCCTCTTTCCGGTTATGATGCGGCCAGGCCTTATGAGCACCGTGATCCTCGTTTTTACCAGGATATTCTTTACAATGATGCGAGCTTTAAAGGGCGGAAGATCGAAACCTTTGCGGGCGGAAAAGACGCGGTTAGTACGGATGTAGACCATACCCGTACTGGTTATTTTGCGCGGAAGCTGTTTGATGAGACAATTACGCCGGGACAGTCATCATCTGTCAGACAAGTACATGGCATCATCTTCCGCCTGGCGGAATTTTATTTGAGCTATGCGGAAGCGCTGAATGAATATGATCCGGGCAATGCGGCGATTGCTGCTTCCGTGAATGCCGTCCGACAGCGTGCAGGTATGCCCGCATTACCTATAGGTCTTTCGCAGGCACAGATGCGGCAAAGAATCAGGAATGAACGGCGTATAGAGCTCGCTTTTGAGAATCATCGTTTCTGGGATGTACGGCGCTGGAAGATCGCGGAGAATACGGAGAAGACAATATGGGGGCTACAGGCTATTAAAGACGATACGGCCCCCGGAGGCTTCCGGTATGAAAGATTTAAAGTAGAAGACAGGCCCTGGAGAAATGCCATGTATGTGATACCGATCACGGTGGATGAGACATTGAGGAACCCGAACCTGGTACAGAACCAGGGCTGGTAAGAGCGGTCTGAAATTCATTGTTTGTTTATCCTGAAAACTTGAGCTTCGTCAGCGATGACGAACTGAAAAAGGCTTTACGGCTAATTGCTGTAAGGCCTTTTTCGGTTAGAAAGTGGAACTTAAAAGGAAAATGAAAACGCTTGACCTGAAGATGCTAGTGCTTCCGGTACTTTTCGAAGTAATTCCATAAAGTCTGGAAAGTTTCGTCCAGCACGGCAACGATCTTTTCCTTCTCAGCGTTGCTAAGGGACTTAGGATCTCTTGCTTTCCTGTAGAAGGTGGGCGTACTCCAGGCGCATTCATGATTTACCTTATCCCGGAAGGTTATAGGGAAATTCATGATGGTAGAATAGATGTCCTGGAGCATGTTTTCAGCATTTGAACTGGTTACCTTTTTCATATATGAGCCATATTTTAAACGGAATAGCAGGCGGAGATGCACGGGAAAGAAAAAAGCGCGGGTCTCCTTGCCGCCAGGGAACCCGTAGGAAGGGCCGGTTGTACGGACAAGAAGCCCACGCTAAAAGCATGGGCTATCCCTGTCTTCAGCACAACCGCTAACGAACGTCCTACTTTTCCCTGCGGTACTGAAAACGAGATGCCTATAATTACTTAGGGGATGGCAAATGTATACTATATACAATTGCAATGTTGCCCTAACTAATAGTTTCTCATTGTGTAATCAAATATAGGGAAATAATTAAAATGAAGTATCATGATACTCCAAGCGTGCCAAAAAAATCTTTTGTATTTGCCCAATGTCTGAAAATGATAAAATAGAACTTAAGGAATTTGGACAAAGGATCAGGAAAATTCGCAAGGAGAAAGGACTGAGCCAGCGGGAACTTGCTGCGATGTCGGAGTTGGAGCATAAGCAGGTTTTAAAGATTGAAAAAGGGGAAAGTGATATACGTCTGACTACGGTCATGAAACTCATCTGGGCCCTTAAAGTGGAGCCAAATGATGTTATCCCTTATCAAAATGTTGGCTAAGTACTTTGAAAAATTTCACTGATAACCCCGATGGAACCAATTACACCGCAATAGTAAATCAATAAAAAAGTACACAAAAAGGTGATTTGCAAAAAAAATATACTGTTTAAATTGCTGCTAGTGATAATCCCTTATATTTAACTAAATAAGATTCTGTTGACATCCCCAATACCCTACATCACATGAATCAGGAAATTGATTACTGCACCAATGACTTTTGTTCTCCCTTAAAATTCCAATGTAAATGAAAATTAGGGGAATGCATATTGAGAGCGCAGCTGGATTAAAGGTGGTCTTTATAGAGAATTTTAGTAAAGATCTGCAAGGTCTAATTCGCAATCAGCTTGCTGGCATATATAATGGCTTTGCAGAAGTGCAGGAAATGCCAAGCTTCTACTCATACCCTGATACGATTAAGTCCTTTCTTGACCGATATAGATTAAAATCCGAGGAGACCCAAAAGGGCATGATAGGAGAACTACTGACACATGTTCTTATTCATGAGCTATATAAAAGTTTTAGTTGCCTATCTGTGCTAAAAAATAAAGAAGAGAGAAGTATTAAAAAGGGATTTGACATAATTTATTACAATGAAGAGCTAAAAAATATATGGTATAGAGAGGTAAAATCTGGTAGCAGTAGAACTGGCTCCAGTTCTTCTGACTCATATAACATAACGCTATTGAGACGGTCTAGAGATGGCATAATAGAAATGTTTAATAGTAACCGTAAAACACTCTGGGAAAGCGCTTTGATTGATGTAAAGCTAGTTATCGAGGAGGGAAATCGGAGAATAAAACTAAGAGAATTATTATCAAAGGATAAGCCTATTTCCTTCAAATTAAATTCGAAAAGGAACGTAATCCTTGTCTCCGTTTTATATCATTGTTTAAAAGATAAGGTCACACTTTCTGAAGTTATGTCTTATTACAGGAAAATTTTGGCGGAGAAAATTTTTAAAAACGCAATAGTCATTACAATTCAAAAGGAGACTTACGATAAAGTCGCTGCATTTCTGCAAGCTGAATCAACAATAGTATGAAATGAGCATAGAGCAACTGACTATCGGAAAATTAATCACTATTTACCCGTACGAGTATTATAATTTAGTAAAAAGATGATCTTACACTATCTATTTCAAAAACACGTTCTAGGCATCAAAGTTTCATAAACCGCAATATGATCCTTTTATAAAATACTTTATGGCTTCAGGTATATCTATTGGTTTCGCTTAGCGGCCACCGATATGGTAGATTCTTGTATTTTTATTGTAACTTGTTTATCCGATTTAAACACGACATTATTGGCTATTTCCAATATTGAGAAATTAAAGGACATAGTTCATTCTAAAATTGATGCTACTCAATACGATACGCTTGCTGAATATTGTTAAATGCCCGAGTTATCTGCAACCATTACCGACAGTGCGACTATAAACGAACTGAAAAACCTTGATTAGGACACATTATTCAGGGAATTGGCTACTCCGACAGTTTTAAAGTTTCTGACCTTTGTGCCATATTTAAAACGCATAAAATAATGACAACAAAAAATTGGACAGCAGACAACATCCCTTCACAGCAAGGAAAAACAATATTAATTACAGGTGCAAGCAGTGGCATTGGAAAAGAAACTGCAAAGTTATTTCAATCTAAAGGTTGGAATGTAATCGTTACAATGAGAAATCCAGAAAACGAATCAGAATTAAAACAATTAGAAAATGTTTTGGTTGTCAAACTTGATGTTTTAGATTTAGATTCTATTCAAAATGCGTTTGCAGAAGGCGTTCAAAAATTTGGCAGCATTGACGTATTGCTTAATAATGCTGGTTATGGTGCATACGGACCATTGGAGGCATTTAGCAGAGACCAGGTTTTAAGACAATTTAACACCAATGTTATCGGCCTTTTAGATGTTACCAAAACCGTTTTGCCTCACTTTAGACAAAACAAAAAAGGTATTATTATTAATATTTCTTCTATTGGAGGCAAAATGACTTTTCCTTTGGGTTCATTATACCACGGAACAAAATTTGCCGTCGAAGGTATTTCAGAATCGCTTAGTTATGAAGTAGCGCAATTTGGCGGACAAGTAAAAATTGTTGAGCCAGGCATGATAGCAACTGACTTTTCAGGTAGGTCTTTAGTTTTTAGTAATGACGAAAATTTGACTGAATATCAAAATCTGGTTAATTCTCTAATGGCAGCAATGCCCACAATGACTGAAAATGCTTCGCCTGCAAGTGTGGTGGCTGAAGTAATATTTAAAGCCGCAACAGATGGAACAGATCAGTTACGATATACAGCGGGAGAAGATTCCAAAATGCTTATGGCAAACCGCCAGCAATACGATGACGCTACATTTATGAGTGGTATAAAATCACAATTTGGCCTTAAATAGTAGAAATACATATTTCAAGGCTGAAAACACCAGAACCTATTTATATATAGGCTTTGGTGTTTTCAGTCTTATGTGTATCCTAACCAACCGCAGCGCAACTACGGACCGAAAAACCTTAATTAGGATACAACATACAGAGAATTGGCTACTCTGACACTTTTAAAGTTTCTGAACTTTGCGCCATACTCAAATACATAAAAATGGCAACAAAAAATTGGACAGCAGACGACATTCCTTCACAGCAAGGAAAAACAATTCTCATTACTGGTGCAAATAGTGGACTTGGATTAGAAGCATCAAAGGTATTGAGCCGTAAGGGTGCTCACGTAATCATGACTGCGCGTAACCTGAAAAGTGGCACTGAAGCAGTTTCCCTGATCAAGAAGAAAAACGCTAGTGCCAAGTTGGACCTGATGCAACTTGACTTGTCCGACTTTGCTTCAATACATCAATTCTCTCAGGAGTTTAATCAGAAGTATAAGCAACTTGATGTACTCATCAATAACGCAGGTGTTATGTTTCCGGCAAAGCGGGAACTCACCAAGCAAAAATTTGAAGTTCAGTTTGGAACGAATCACCTGGGACATTTCCTGCTAACCGGCTTGCTTTTGGATTTATTAAAAAGCACCCCAAATTCCCGTATAGCAATACAGTCAAGCGGACAGCACAAGGCAAAAATGGGCAAGCCCGATATTCATTTCGATGACCTGAATTTTGATAAAGGATATAACAAATTTATAGCCTATTCTCAAAGCAAACTTGCAAACCTATTATTTGCGTATGAGTTAGATAGGCAACTGAAAGCGAACAAGATTGACATAACCGTTGTTGCTGCTCACCCCGGTTATACAAAAACAAATCTTACAAGACATACAGGTTTTTTTGTTCAGGCCATAATAACAAACATACTTGCACAGAGCGTTGAGATAGGTACGCTTCCTATTTTAAGAGCAGCAACAGATCCAAGCGTAAAAGGTGGTGAATACTATGGGCCGACAAAAATGAACGAAATGCGCGGATACCCTGAATTGGTAAAATCCAGTGACAAATCTTATGATAAGGAGTTGGCTGGAAGACTTTGGAAGGTTTCTGAACAATTGACCCAAATTATTTATAATTTTAAATGACTATGAGTTCAAAAGAAAATAAAATTATTAAAATAAATTCCGTTTCGGAATTACATAAACTAATGGGGCTTTCAAAGCCTAAACACCCATTAGTTAGCCTGATCAACTATAACGATATCCAGTACGATGATATTGATAACTCGGTAAAGGCAATACTCAACTTTTACACCGTTTCCATAAAGCATAACGCTGATTGCAAGTTCAACTATGGCCAAAATTATTATGACTTTGATGAAGGGGTTTTGGCATTTATGGAACCTGGACAAATTGCATCAGGCACCCAAAACGGAAATATTAGAGCAGATGGGTGGCTATTGGTGTTTCATCCCGACCTTATCAGAAATTATCCGATTGGGAAAAGCATAAAAAATTACGGATTCTTTTCATATGCGGTAAATGAAGCATTGCACCTATCCGAGTCTGAGGAAGAAATGATTGGCGAGATATTTAAGAATATTGAAAAAGAATACAATCATTCGATAGACCAATTCAGCCAGGATGTAATGGTTTCACAGATCGAGCTATTGCTCAATTATTCCAATCGATTTTACAACAGGCAATTCATTACCCGCAAAACAGCCAGCAGTGATCTACTGACAAAAATGGAGAATTTGCTTGACGAATATTTCGAAAGCGACAAAATACTTGAATCAGGACTTCCAACAGTTCATTTTTTTGCAGAGAAATTAAATCTATCGCCCAATTATTTAAGTGATATGCTTAGAAGTATCACGGGACAAAGTACGCAACAACATATCCATAACAAACTAATCGAAAAAGCGAAAGAAGCTTTATCAACTACGAATCTCTCAGTAAGTGAAATTGCATACCAGTTGGGATTTGAGCATCCACAATCATTCAGTAAATTATTTAAAAGCAAGATGAATGTTTCTCCGCTTGAGTATCGGGCATCTTTTAATAAATGAATGAAAGAGTCAAAGCAAAAATGAAAAATCAAGAGATGCCAGAATAGAAGGGCAGCACATAACTGGGAGTTTGGCAAAATGCCGGCTTCAGAATAAATACCCAGTTATATCTCGCTATTCAGCTGCAGTTCGGGCTGACACAACACAGATGGGCTTTGGAATATAAGTTCAGCGATTATCTTTACCAGCAGCTCGGCGAAGGACCGATATCCAAATTATACGAGCAGATTCCACACTTTTCCAAAATTATGTTGGTTTTCGATACTAATTATCAGTATTATGTAAGATAAAATCTAAACTATATTTCCAAAGCTGTCAGCTAAAACAGTAACTATTACAGCTTATTTAAACAGGCTTATTTCTTAATTGTTAATAATATCTCCGGATCGTTAAAGATCACGGAAAGTATATATATTAGACAATAATTTATATCCCTTATTAATTCCCTCATTTAATCATTATTAAAATTATCACACCATGACATCAATTGCCAATCCCCTCACCAATGCACAGAGTGCAGTGTTTCTCTCTTATGTTGCTTACTCTACAGATGCCTCCAAAGACATTTCCACTTACCTGCCGGGTTGGAAAGTGGTATGGAACGGCACACAGACCAATGACGGCAACTATGCATTCATTGCCGTAGACCCTACCGGGGAAACTTATGCACTGGCTATACGGGGTTCACTGAATCCTGACGAGATCTTTAAAAACTGGGACGCATTTGCGAACTGGATACTGGAAGACCTGGATGTGATCACACAAGTGAGCTGGCCTTACGCCAGCACGCCGAACCCATTGATCGCTTCAGGTACCAACACCGCATTCACCAATGTGCAGACCATGGTGGATACAATGGGCAGTGGTCTTTCTATTGCAGATTACCTGATCACGAATGTGATCAAAACCGGTAAGCAAGTGATCATTACCGGTCATAGCCTGGGCGCTAATATCGCGAATGTGTATACTTCTTATTTTGTAACGACGGTAACACAGCAGAATCTTTCTGCCAGCAATATTTCTCTTTACACCTTTGCGGCTCCTGCAGCGGGTAATGCAGACTTTGCAAAAGACCTGGATGCGAAGCTGCCTGCAGCATGGCATTACCAGAACTCAAATGATATTATACCGAACTTCCCGGTTTCGCAGACGATCATTAAAACGGCTTTCATGTATCAGCCTAAGCCAGATGCTTCGGCAGTTACGGTGAGCTATAACGGGTATACGGTAAGCCTGCGGGAAGGTTTCATCCTGCTGGCGGGTGTGTTCCTGTTTTATGGGTATCAGCAACAGTCGAATAATTATACGACGTTTTATACAGAGCTGGATCCGGCTTATGAGAATAATACGGCGGCAGATTGGTTTGGCCAGGCGGCATCACAGCATCATTTAAATAATTACGGGGCGTTCCTGGGAGTGAATGTACCGAAGGGTGCGAGTGCGGCGGAGACGGTGTGAGTATGCAGGATGCAATGTATTTAAAAGGCTACACCTCCATGTAGCCTTTTTTTTAAAATCTCCCTAACTCCCATACTCCTCATCCCCTACCTTCTCCAACCACTCCACCGCCTTCCCATCCAAACTCTCCTGGATCGCAATATGCGTCACCGCTGTTGTCGCCGTCGCCCCATGCCAATGCCGCTCACCAGGGGCAAACCATACCACATCACCGGGACGGATCTCCTCTAACGGTCCTCCCTCCCGCTGCGCCCAACCACAGCCCGCCGTAACGATCAATGTCTGACCAAGCGGGTGCGTATGCCAATTGGTACGCGCGCCCGGTTCAAACGTAACGCTGGCGCCAGCCACTCTTGCCGGGGCGGGGGCCTGGAACAAGGGATCTATCCGGACCGTACCGGTGAACCATTCTGTCGGGCCTTTGCCGGATGGCTGTGAACCGCTTCTTTTGATTTCCATATCTAAGCTGTTTGGTATTGCGATACAATACTACTATTAAAATTCCTGACTAACGGGCCTGAACAGTATTTCATTGATATCTACTTCTTCGGGCTGGCCGATCGCATAGGCAACTGCCCTGGCGAAAGAATCAGCGGGGATCGCTTTTTCATATGCCTTGCTATAAGCTGCAGCGATGTCTGGCTCAGAAATGGTGTTTGTCAGCTCAGTGGCGACCGCACCCGGGGAAATCACCGTTGTACGGATATTATGCGGTTTTACTTCCACCCGTAAACCTTCTGATAAGGCACGGACAGCAAATTTGGTGGCTGAATAAACCGCATTGCCATTAGGCACCTTATGTCCCGCAACGGAGGACACGTTGATGATATGTCCTGAGCGCTGCTCCTTCATATAAGGTAATACAGCTGCAATGCCATACAAGACGCCTTTCAGGTTCACGTCAATCATAGCATCCCATTCTTCGACCTTCAGGCGCCCGATTGGAGAAGCAGGCATCAGGCCGGCATTATTGATGATGACATCTACTTTTCCGAAAGTTTGTACGGCGGTATCTACTAATTGCTTTACCTGTTCGTGTTTCGTTACATCTGTTGTAAGGGCCAGGGCATTAGCGCCTTTTTGTTTCAGCTCTTCCGCCAATTGCTGTATACGGTCAGCTCTGCGGGCGGCTAATACAAGCGTAGCGCCCTGCTCTGCCAACAGGCGTGCGGCCGCTTCTCCCAGTCCGCTGCTTGCCCCTGTAATGACAATGACTTTCTTTGCAATGTTATTGCTCATAGTATTCCGTTTTATGTATGCGCAAAGTTATTGCACAAGCTCAGTTGGCGGTTAGCAATTATCAAACAAAATATTAAGGATTTCAAACATTTACCCAGGCAGGACGAATCCTGAGCCCGGTATTGTAACATTTTTTCCCCCACCGCCGTTTAACAGAAAACCCATTTTATCACCACTATCATATGAAACATTTATACCTCCTTCTAACCATTACGCTGCTATTCGCAGCATGCTCCAAAGACAAGTTTGACCCTTCCAAACCCAAGGACGGCCAGGTGGTTGACTTGTTCGTAGACCACTACATATCAGGTTCCGATGCCCGGATATTCCTAAATTCGAATAGAAATGAGCGCCTGGGCACTGCTGTAGAAGATTTCACAACGCGGGAGCTCGGGTACACTTATGTGATCAAAGCCAAAGTAGTGGCGCCTGCCCAACCACCAGTAGATGGCCCTTCTTACTGGTTTGATTATGTCGAAACCATCCGTAAGGATAAGTACGAGGGACAGGATACCATCATATTGCCCATATATGGCGCTGTAGGGCCTTATCCCGCTGTCTTTGTCCGCAAGGAAGCAGATAAATATCTGTATACGGGCGGCGAACTTGCTCCTGTTAATGATGCCGTTAAAACAAACCTGGATTCAGCCATTGCAAAGGCCAGGGTATTACTGATGCAACCGACGCCCGCCCAACCAGGCGCGCTGTATGTAAAACACAACCCTGATAACTATGGTAAAAGTTATATTGTATATAGGGTAGTGATACAATAAAAAAACAGGGCCGCTTCTATAAAAGAGACGGCCCTGTAAGTTATATCAATACCTAGAACGAATACCTCGCCCCAAACTGCACCGAATAATAAGAAGCCGTTTTTGTCTTGGCCCCTGCATTGGTATTCACCTTATAGGTGTACGAATGTGTTGCCTGATCAAAACCCGTCACTGTATACAGGTTCGTATTCACGATCTGCGAATAGCCTCCCCACTTATAATTCAGCAGGTTCAGTACGTTGAAAATATCTCCGCGGAAAGATAATTTATGTGTTTTGTGGATCCTGAAATCCTTGTTAATGCTCATATTCCATTGTGTACGCCAGGGCTGCAAACCGCCATTGTAAGGCGCAAATTTCCCGAAGTTCTTCTCTAAGAAACTCCTGAATTCAGGACTGGTATTCTGCAGCAGGGTTTGCATATCTGTGCGGATATTGGCAGGCGCTTTGGGATCATTGGGATCAAAGATATATGCCAGGTTAGTACCATCATTGTTTTCACCAATAACATCCTTGTTCACGTACACGGAGTAGCGGGCATTCCGATAAGCCTGGAAAGAGGAGCTCACACTGAAGCCATAGAAGCTGGGGCTTAACAGCAAGGCCACTATCTTGTGCGGCTGATCGCCATCACTGTACCAGTTTCTCCCATAACTGTTGTAGTCCCAGTAAGAGGCGCCTACTGCGAAGTTGGCATTGCGGGGATCACCATTATCATAAGGAGGTGTGCCGGTGGCTTTACCTCTTGCATAAGATAAGCTGAGATACCCGTCTTTGGCCAGCTGCGCAGCAGCTTCTATCATGGCGCCGATATACTTTGATGACCACTTCGCATTTGTGAAATAGCGTACCTGGTTGAAGTTGGAAGAGATCCTTGAATTAGCCAGCACTGGCAGGAAACTGGTAGAGGTAGTATTTGGCAGGGTACTGGCCGGTACATATACCTCACGGCCTTCGTTAGTCACGAAATCGGGCGTGCGCTTCAGGTTCAGGTCATAAAGATAAAAGTTATCCCAGGTGTTATTGTAATATACGTTGGCGCCCATACGAAACCAGCTGTTGAAATAGTGGTAATAGCTCAGGTTGGTTTTGAAGGTGAGCGGTATCTTCAGGTTCTTATCCATCACCAGTACCGTAGCAGGTTGTTTGGTGGTCAGGGAATTGTAATAGTCTACCCCGGGCACTTTATTGAAATCTTTCTGGTAAGCCTGCCAGTCGGCCATAGGCACATTAGAGCGGATATCGATCTGGCGGAAGTCTACCCCATTGTCAATATGCGCAAAGGTAATGGGCTGTGTGGTAAGCTCGGAGGCAAATAATCCAGCTCCCCATTTTACCACATCCTGGCCGTTGTTGTTCACATCCCATACGAGGTTTACGCGGGGCTGAAAGTTCTTGGCATCGAAAGGCACAACGTCTGAACGCACACCGAGGTCGTTGTATAATTGCTGGTTGAAGGTAGGCTTGCCGGCGATGATATTACCATCCCATCGGAGGCCTACAGTCAGGTTCAGGTTGGGACGGAGATTGGTTTCCATCTGCGCAAACAAGCCCAGTTCTATCAATGGCACGCTTACCGCGGGATTATTACCGTTCAGCGGGATCTTCCTGTTGAAGCGGTATGGATTGTTGGCGTCCATATCTTCAATGCTGGCGTAATAGAACTGACCTTGCTGGTCGTGCGTGAGGCGGTCTGTGATATAGTTGATGTTGTTATCCGTACCAAAGAGGAAGTTGAGGTTCCCTTTCTTGTAATGGAAATAATCAATGAGCTGTATCACGTCTGATGCATCTCTTTCGGGCACCCAGTTCTGGTTACCAAAGGCAACGGTGGTGGTACCGGTGCTGCCGTCGGCGAACGTGGAAGTTACGTTCACAAAGCCTTCGGGCACCCGGTTATACAGGAAGTTCAGGAATTTACGGTAAGTGCTGTAGCTTACTTTCAGCTCATTGTATGCTTTGTCGTTAAACTCGGTGCGCAGGCCCAGCATCACGGCGTTGTCTATTTCCACCCCGGTGTATTCTGTAGATAAGAGACCGCCTGATTTGAGCTTATTGGGATCAGTGAAGTGCAGGTAATTATATTTCAGCGTCAGGAGGTTCTTGCTGTTGATGTTCCAGTCGAACTTCACGAAAGCGTTCCTGGTGACCTGCTTGATATCGATAGCGCCGTATTGCGGGCCTTTCGGGAAACCGAATTTGTTCTCCATAATGGAAACGATCCTGTCCAGGTTGGCTTTGGTGATCCCCAGGTTCTTTTCCGCCTGGTCTTGTGTGGCGCCCGCGAAATTAAAATCGTAAGCGCGGAAGGGAATAGTGTTCTCGTACTGGTCATAAGAAACCAGGAAATGCAGCTTGTCTTTAATGATAGGACCACTCAGTAAGGCGCCTACCTGGAACATATCATACTTGGTGGTGAGCGGGTTACCGTTCACGTCTTTCTTTGCGGCCAGGTCACTGGCGCCATAGTAGGTCCAGGCGGAACCGGAGAGCTGGTTAGTACCTGATTTGGTAATGGCTTTCACCACGCCGCCGGATCCACGCCCGTTGGCGACGTCGTAGGAATTGGTAGATACTTCAAATTCGCGGATGGTCTCTGAAGAAATGGAGAAGGCGGCATCTGTTACACCGCCGAAGGTGGCCCTTCTGTTGCTCACGCCATCCAGCATGTAGCCGGTACCGCCTGCTTTCGCGCCTGCCAGTGAAGCGCCGCTGGCCAGGGGAGATAAGGTCATGAGGTCTGTGTAATTACGGCTGGCTACGGGTAAGCGCTGTATGGCCCTGCCGGAGATCGCGGTACCGGTGCCTAAGCGGTCCACACTGTTGTTAAAGCTGTTGGAGCGGACGGCTACCTCATTGAGTGTTTGCGTGTTCCTGCTTAATACGATACTGTGCAACACCAGCCTGTCTCCCAGGTTCAGTGCATTGTTACGCAGTAATGTTGTTTGCAGCCCAATAAACGAAATGGTGATGTCATAAGTGCCCACCGGCAGATCGCGCAGCGTGAAATAGCCTTTCCTGTCTGTTGCGGTGGTGGTGGAAAATCCCGTACCGGTGTTTTTCACCAATACGTTAGCACCCTCTATGGGCGCTTTGGCATCATCATATACAAATCCGCTGATACCGGAGCCGGATGATTGAGCAGCAACGAAACGAGCGGACATGAGAAGGACGGCCAAAAGAATACGCAGTTTCTTTCTCATAAGATGGTTTGTTTAACGGGTATAAAAGTATCAGGATAAGGATAGCCTGTTACTGTTATTTAGAAAATTCACAATTATTTAATCCTGTTCCACATCCGGTGATGAAGCAGGGCTGAACGGCGCGGCATTGGTCGCGGTAAGCTCATAAGTGTATACATACGCGTTATCAAGATCATGTTTGAAGGCGCCTTCGCCTGTGCCCTGCATATCAGAGGGACCGACGCTGGCATCATTGGCCTTGAGCCAGTTTCCATACTGGTCTTTTTTATGGGCCCAGTAGTGGCCGCCTCTAAGCGTTTCGCCCTGGTGGTATACAAATCCTTTCAATTCATAGTCTTTCCGCATGACCTGCTGGGGCCCCTGCACTTCGGATAAACTGAAATGCGGCGGCATTTTAAATGTATTGCTCAGTTTATTCCGGTCATTATCAAAGCGCTTCAGGGCAATGGTCAATACTCCCGGAAGGCGCGTAAATGTTGTTTCTTCCTGCTTTTTTATTACACTCACCCATTGCTGATCCAGCAGCGCCCAATCAATCGTTTTCCGTTTGCTGTAATCAGGTGTATGCACCGGGAATCTCGGGTTGTTGAGCCAGTCTATCAGACCCTGGGCCTCTGTTACAGATATGTTGAGTATATTTTCTGGAGGTTGCGGAGTCGTTTTTTCTCCGCCAATCCAGGGTACCGCTGAAGGATCATTGGGCGAATCATGCAATGCAGATACATCATGCGCTAAAAGGATCTTACGCTTGTCGACTGCTACGTATTTAAACAGGTTGTCGTGCTGCTGCAACATCTGCTGCGGGTTGGGTACCTGGGTAGGATCCAGCTCATCCATTAATTTACCCATCAGCTCTGCGGTATCTTCATGACGGCCCATGCTATCTACTAATCCCAGTGCATATAAGTACAAACGAAGATCGCGTACCTCCGCCTTGGTAATACTTTGCTGATTACCGACCTTGCTGACCAGCTGACGTACCTTACCGTCTAATGCAAGGTGCTGGTAGACGGGTAAAGACAGCAGCTGACACAGTGCGTTCATGAAACAATCCGTACCGGTGTTAGGGATGCCTCCATTTTCAGCGGATTTTCCCAGGGTACGATGCTGATGTTCAGGGCGCTCTGCAGCTTCATCGATGATATCGTTTTCATAATCAGCGTGCAAACTGCTTTTGATCACCTTTCTTCCGATAATATCCTCGAGCAGCTTAAAGTTCGTACCAACATTTATAAATTGCTGCTTTCCCTTCACCAGGGGATGGGTACCTCCTTGCGTGATATAAGCGCCTATCACCTCCATCAGGTTAGCCAGGAGCACCCGCTGTATTCTCTTCTTCTCATCCAGGAAGCGGTCTGCATCTCCTTTTTTACGCGGCTTTTTTATGTTCCCGTGTAATTTATCGATCTCTGCCAGGCTGCCTTTTCCGAGCCGCAGCTCAAGGATTGCCCTGGTTTCTTCTGCTGCTGCGCTCCTATTTTGCAGATCTTTGTCATCGAGGCCAAGACTGTAGGCAGCACTGATCTTGTCTTCCTTGATGATCATGCGGACCTGCTGTATGTAATCAAGCAGATCTGCCACCTGATGGCCTAAGGCTTTTATGTCAGACCATATCTGCTGCAATATAGAAGTAATGAAGGCGTTGCCGGACTGTGACGTCTCAAACATCTCTGCAGTAATGGCTTGTCTCCGTTTATCCCGGCTGGTGAGCTTTTCCAGCCATCCTTTAAAAGCGCTCATCAGCTTCAGATCATTTTCTGCATACGTGCCCTGGTCCCGTTGCTCCAGCAGGTGGCTATAAAACTGCTCCACCTGCTCAATATCCTCCGGCTGGTACTTGTCACGGTTGCGGAGTATCCGGGTGACTATATTGGCAACCTGGAGGAACCTGAGATCAAATGGATTCATATTATGTTCTCCCTCCTCACTGTGAAAGTAGGGCTTATTGGAGGCAAAGGCGTCCTTCACCCGTTTATCATCTTTCTTCCCGGACACCACCGCCATGACAGGAACGTGATCGCTGAAGCTGAACCAGGCATCTGAAATCTCATTATCCTCGCTTTCCATGTGATGCGGCAAGCCCGTAACAGGATCTATCACCCCTGCCTGGTGGGTCCGGGAGCTACGGCGATCTACAATAAAATAGTCGGCGCTTTGCAGACCGGTATTATTTTTATTGGTTCCTGTCAAAGATCTTGCATCGTGCAGGAACTTTCTTTCGAGGGTTTGTTTATAATTGTATGGTTTGTTTGTTGCCGGATCCAGTAGGTTCCTGACCTCATCAATTTTCCCGTAGGTAAGCCGAGCATCAGGGCCACCGGGCTTAAGCCGGCCGACTGATTTATTTGACTCCAGGCCCTGGTTCCTCATCTGGGCTTTCGTCAACCTGTAACTGTTCTTCACCTTCTTTTTATAGCTCTTGTTGCGGTACCTCGAAACGGCCGGTGTTTTCACCAATGCTTCTTCCGCTATATAGTAATCTCCTCCAACGATCAGTTGCGCCTTTGCTTTCCTTGCTTTGCTCCTTAGTTCTGGTAAAGATTTTTTTAATTGTTCCGCATAAATGTCCCTTCTGTCAAATTCATCGCCTTCAGGGCTGGTGTGCACCATGCCATACCATATTTCGTTTCCGGCCGGCTTCCCGTTTGCATTCTTTCTTTTAAGCTTGTGTACTACAATAGGGCGATACTTAATATACTTGAGATGAGGGTTTTTAGTCCATTCTATTTCAGCGCCTTTTTTCTCCTCCCCGGCACTGCTAATGGCCATGAAGCCCACGTGCTCATACTTTTCTTCATTAAAAACAACCGGGTAGTATTCAATCTGTGACCTGTGCAGCAGATCGTCCGGTGAATCCAGCAGCGCATATTTCACCGTATGTACCTTAAGATCTGCATCTGTGTAGCTTTTCTTTACTTCAACGGCTGACATCTGATCCGCATGTTCGTCGTTGTATTCCTCTATCGCTGCGTTCAGGCCTGCTACATCTATCGAAACCGCCTGCAATTTGGGTCCTTTTACAAGCTTGCTGCCTTTTTCCTTCGCGGGGCTCTCTTCCTCTTCCATGGCCGCATCTGAATCTTTCTCCAGTTGTTCTTTCATAAAGTCTACCCCTTTTCCTACCTCATTGAAGCCCATAATAAGATTGGGATGTACTTTCATCAAATGCCGTGCATGCGCTATCATATAATGCTTTTTCAGCGAGCCGACAATTGATAATACTACCTTGTATTTCCCTGCGAAATAAACATCTCCCTCGTCGCCCAGTCTTTTGAATATATAATTAAGCGCTTTCACTGCATCCATCAGCTTATTTACATCGTGGATATCAGAATAGGCCGGTAGTCCGCCCGTATAAGCAAGCAGCACCTGGAGATATTCTGTTATTTCAGCTGCAGTGAAGCCCTCCCTGTTCGCCGTCCAGGTTTTCACCTGGGCAATGATCTCCTCACCATTGAGCTCCGCAATCTTTTTAATGATCTCCCCTTCACTGAGGTTATTTCCATCTCCGAAGTGATTGGCATTCCAGGCTACAAATTTTAGGGGAACATCCTGTGCAGGTTCCAGTTCCTCTTCCTCTTCATCGACGGCAACTCCCGGGGCAGCCTGTTCTTCTTCCTCCTCCCCCTGATCCATTTTTTCGGGGGCTTTATGTCTTACTTTGTGCTTCTTTTTTGGAGGGTCTTTCTTTTTTTTCGGGGAACTACGTTTTCTCTTTTTGTCCACCCGCTGCACTACTGTGCTATCCGGTTTTAGTTGAAATGGCTTTGTTTCAGGAAGCGGACCTTGCTCCGGGAGTGTATCCGGCTCCTCCAAAGGATGCTGCACTGCCGGGTGAGAGATCCCGGAAGATTTAGGTTGATGCGCTGCCGCACGGGAAGGTACATTCGCTGACTGTTCTTTGCTGCGTTCGTTTGCCATGGATCTGAGGGAACGGAATTAGCTTTCTCTCCTAATTTACAAACTAATTGCAAACATTTCAAAGGCCCGCGAATAAAGAAGGGCCGCCCCATAATTGAGACAGCCCCTTACAGTTCAGAATGGCGGTAAACGGTAAGTATTTCTATGTCATTACAATGATTTCCTGAAGTGATGGGCTGACAGCACATATCCTTTATTCAGATAGAGGCGGTGTGCAGGATGCAGCTGAAAACCACTGTCCAGCACCACCGAAGCCTTTCCTGTTTCTTTTGCCAGCTGGTGAATGTAATCCAGCAAGGCGCCCGCATAGCCTTTATTGCGAAACTCCGGCAGGGTGCAGAGATCATCCACGTAAATAAACCTGCCCGCGTGAAGGCTGTAGATATTCCGGTAGCCTGCAAAGGCAGCCACTTTATTATTCTCAGACAGGTACAGCATATGGTAGCCTTCCTGCTGCATCTCCTTTACCTGCTGCAGGTAATCGTTCTTTACTAGATGGGGGCGCAAAGTATTCACTACATCCCAGCAATCACCTATCTCCTTTTCACTTTGAGCATATCTGATCTGATACATAAGCGGCAGTTTTATAATTCAGGTTCCATGTGTAAAGAAACGCCTATACGGGTCCAGGCATTGATGGTGATGGCGATCATAATGATCTGCGCAGTCTGTTCTTCACCAAAAAGCGACAATGATCTTTGATACAGTTCTTCGCTGAGGCCATGCTGATGGATCAGTGTGATCTCTTCTGCTATCGCCAGTACGGTACGTTCCGCTTCATTGAATGCATTAGGCGCTTCTCTCCATACAGCTACCAGGTACATTTTCTTCGGATCTGCGCCCAGTTTCAATGCTTCGTGGGTATGCTCGTTCACACAGTAGGCACAACCATTTACCTGGGAGACCCTTATCTTTATCAGCTCACGATGTAAGCGGTCAACACTGGTTGTCTCAATGTATTTGTCCAATGCGTCCATTGCTCTATAGGCAGCAGGTTGTACTCTGCCCATTTTTAGTCTTGACATGGTCTTATTATTTTATGTTAATACAAATCGCTTGTTTGATAAGCTGGTCGCTTCTTATTTAAAATGCCATCCAGGCTCCATTTATAGGCAGGCAGGGTGGAAAGTAAAAAGCTGGCTGCACTGGCGGTGAATACAGAGTAATTCAGAGGGGCCTGTATACCCAGGGCTACTGTCATGCTCAATGCAAAGAAGAGCAGTAAAATGCCACTGCCAATGGCTGCCCAGCGGGTAAGCAGGCCCAGTATAAGTAATACGCCGAAGATGATCTCCGCTCCGGTGGCGATCGCGGCTACTAAGCTTGCCAGTCCGTAAGGCAGGAAGAATAACAGCTTATATGCATAGTCCATAAAATGCTGCCAGTCGCCCCAGCTGATACGGGCGCCTCCCGGAGGACCCCATACACCTAAGCGGTCAAGGCCTGCACAGAGATAACTGGCGCCGAGCCCTATACGTAAATAAAGTTGGATCAGGGATAGATTCTTTTGCATCTGTTTTGATTTACGATGTAAAATTATCGCCTGCTTGGGCTACCTTTATAGTCCAGTTGTAACAAAACGAGTAGTCCAGATGCTTCCTTTCCAGACCTTGCTTACCATCAACAAGAATGGCGGCGCTCCGGTGTACCAGCAGATCTCCAACGGACTCATAGGCCTCATCCGTGAAGGTGTTATCAAGCCCGGCGCTCCGTTGCCCGGCAGCCGGGAAATGGCCCTGCTGCTGCAGGTGCATCGTAAAACCATTGTAGCGGCTTACCAGGAGCTGTTTACACAAGACTGGATAGAAACCATTCCGCGCAAAGGGGTGATCGTATCACAGCGCCTGCCCGAAATAAAGCCACGCAGCTTTAAAGCGGAGGCCAGGATACCCGCTTATGCAGGGAATACCGGTTTTACCTTTGACAAAGCGCCGGTAGTGTTGAGTTCCGCCGCCCGGGCGGGCGATCACCGCCTTATGATCAACGATGGATTTCCTGATCACCGGGTATCCCCGATAGACCTGCTGATACGCGAGTACCGCAGCCTGTACAACAGCGCGGCCATTAAACGCTATGCCGCCTATGGCAGCGCCCTGGGGCCTTTAAGCCTGCGTACGGAGATGGTGCAGTTCCTGTCAGACAGCCGCGGATTAAACATCACACCAGGCAATGTGATGCTGACACACGGAGCGCAAATGGCCATTTACATCGCGGCCAGGATGATCTTAAAACCAGGCGATACCGTGCTGGTAGGAGACCCGAATTATTTCCTGGCAGATGTGCTCTTCCAGCAGTTCGGCGCTAAACTGGTACGCATACCATTGGACGAGAACGGGATGGACGTGGATGCCATCGCAAAGATCTGCAAGCGGCAAAAACCCAGGCTGCTATACATCATCCCGCATCACCACCACCCTACTACCGTTACGCTCAGTGCAGACCGCCGCATGAAGCTGCTGGAGCTGATACGGGAATATAATTTGCCCGTGATAGAAGACGATTACGACTATGATTTTCATTACAGCAGCAGCCCTATTCTGCCGCTGGCCAGTGCAGACCATGGCGGGAACGTGATCTATATCGGCTCTTTTACCAAAACGCTGGCCACTTTTATAAGAGTGGGCTATATGATAGCACCGGAAAACTTCATCAGCGAAGCGGCCCTGCAAAGGAGGACCATAGACATCCGGGGTGATAATGTGCTGGAAGAAGCAATGGCCTTGCTATTCAAGAACGGCGATATGCAGCGGCACCTGAAAAAATCAGTGAAGCTTTATCATGAGAGAAGAGACTTGCTGTGTGAGCTGTTCGAACAAGAGCTGAAAGGCATCATCAGCTTCCGCAAACCGGCGGGCGGCATGGCGGTATGGGCCCGGTTCGATGAACAATACCCGCTGCCCGCCATTGCCGCAAGAGCATCTGCAAAAGGGCTGTTCATGACAGACGGCGCCAATTACAGCTATGGCACAAAAAACCATAACGCGCTACGCTTTGGCTTTGCATCATTAAATGAAAAGGAAATGCGCGAAGCAGTGGCTATTATCAAACAGGTGATATAAGCATTAACATGCACGCAGGATCAGGAATGCCAGTAATGGATAGAGGATCCACTTAACGATCTTATAGGTATTGGTGCGGTAGAAATATACTTTATTAATGATCCCGTTATCATGGAAACGTTCCCCGATACCTTTAAAACGGAAGCGTGAAAGCTTGCCCCACAACACGCCCGCTTCCTGCGCCAGCCTGAGCGCAATTACATAAACGAACACGGTGATATTTCCTGTACGGGCACGTTTGATCGTTTGAATACTGCTGGCTATCAGCTCTATGATCACAGCGCCTGCCATAAACAATAGTACCGGGATCACCCATGCCGGATCTACAAACAACACGATCACTGCTGCGAGCAGCGAAAGCAGGAGTGTTTCCGGTGTATTGGGAAAATCGTAGTAAGCATATTTGGGATTCAGCTGTGGCAACCAGCTATTGCCTTTACCATAGCGGAAAGGGCGCTTCAGGTCCGCCTGTTCATTCTTCCACCAGGGATGCACCACTGCTGCCTGCGGCAGTGTTTTAAAGTCTTTATACCCGTTGTGCTCGCGGATCTTCAAGAAGAAGTCCACATCTTCGCCGCCGCCTGATTTAGGATATACGGTAGAGAAACGCACATCGCCAATGGCGCTGCGTTTTACCATGAAATTGGCCGTAGCGCCCCAGGCAAAAGAGGGCTTATGTTCAGCGATAGAAAATATATCCAGGGAGCCGCTTGCTTTCAGTGCAGCGCTGAAATTGGTTCCTGGTTCGGGCAGGCGTACCAGGCCGATAAAACCTGTTTCTTCCGGATGTTCTAAAGCAGCATTGGCGTAAGTGACCAGCAGGTCTTCGCTCACAGCGATATCATCGTCGAGGAGCAGTACCCATTCTCCGCTTCCCATATTGATGCCTGCATTGCGTGTAAGACTGGCGCCCAGGTTCTGCGGATTGACCGCCAGGAACACCTGCTCATTATCCACCAGCGACTGAATGGAGGATGCCGGAATGATCGCCGGGTTATCGGCTACCAGGTAAAATCTGATGAGGGCATTGTCAGGTTTTCGCAAGCGAAGGATAGGCAGAATGTACTTCTCGTCTAAGCGAAAAGAAGGAATAACTACGTCAATACTTACTTTCATGCATTCAATTGGAACGATAAAGATAGATACATTTTATTAACCGTTAATATTCCCAGAAATCTTTTTCACCCTGCAGCTTCTTCTTGAAACGCTTGTACAGCATGCGCATATACATGAGCCAGCCCATGCTTTCGCGGATCAGCTGCAGCTTATCCTGTTTAAAGGGAATATCATTGGTGACGGAGGAGAAGCCCGTCATATCGTAGCGTACGATGGTAATAGGAAAGAACAGCTTTTTAAAACTATCATCGCCCCAGACACGGATATTAAGGGCATAGTCTGCATATACCTTGTAACGGAGATCATATTGATATTTGCGGAGCGCACTGACCGGGTAGATGATCACCTGGTGATTCATACAATGTTTGGCCAGCCTGTATTTACTGAATTTACCGATCAGCAGTAAAGGAGTGGCGCCGCTATCGCCATAATAAGGCTCGCTGTTGCCGTAGTATACTGCATTTTCATCCTGCAGCCTGGCGGCCAGCTCACTGAAGCCGGGCAGCAAGCGGTCATCTGCTCCCATGAAATAGCACCACTTGCCCGCTGCACGGCGGATGCCTTTGTTCATGGCGTCATAGATGCCGGCATCAGGGCCGCAGGTCCATGAAAGACGCGGATCATCCGTAGCTTTTAATATTTCGATGGTATTGTCAGTGCTACCCCCGTCTATCACCAGTACTTCCAGGTCTTTAAAGGACTGTTCCAGGATGGAAGCCAGGCATTCCTTTAAATGCAGGCCAGCGTTATAGGTGGCTATAATAATACTGATCGTTTTCAATGGGAAATACGTTACGCATGTAATACAGGGAGACCGGACAGTGCTTTTACAGGTAAGGTGACAGGCTCATATGGTTATGGTACGTAAGTTACTATACTTCAGCGTAGCCGTCAGGACAGAAAACAAGCTTGTTGATCTTTGTTTCGCTGTAACGCAGGTCGTTCACCACATACTGCGATTTTGAATTGGCGTTATGGTGCAGATGGAAGCAAACAGCCGCCAGCTTCAGGCGTTTCTTCAATACGCCGGCGTTGATCAACCTGGCAGCGAACTCGCAATCTTCAGAGCCCCAGCCAAAGAACTGGTTGTTATACCCGTTGATGGTGATGAAGTCTTCTCTCCAGAAGGCGAGATTGCAGGCTTTGATATTATCAGAGCTGTAGGGATTTGTTTTGATCAGGAATGATAATGCAGGGAAGCGAAGGGCATTAAAGCGGCTCTTGATACCTCTTGAAAAGAAGCTCAGGCGGGTGTCTCCGCTTTTCAATATCCCCCTGGTAGTGCTTTCACCGATCATGGTGCGGGCGCCCTGTACAAAATGACCTCTCTCTGCGTTGCGAACATGATCTTCGATAAAGCGGGGATGCGGAATGATGTCACCGTCTATTTCAATAATATAGTCTGATGTGGACAGTTTCACTGCTTTATTGAGCACGATCCCTTTTCTGAAGCCCTGATCTTCGTGCCAGGCATGCTTTATCGGCATCTTAAAGATCTTGCGGTACCGGTTGATCAGGTGATCGGTTTCGTAGCCTGAGCCATCGTCAGCGATCAATATCTCGTCGGGCAACTGCGTTTGCTGCAATATGCTCTGGAAAATGATCTCAAGTGCCCGTGGCCAGTTGTAAGTTGAGATCAGAATACCTACTGAAAAATCCCTGTTCGCCATCAATTGTGTACTTTTTTGCTTTAAAATGTAAAGGCCGTCGCTACGCGCCTCATAAGTATAACGTACTATACTTTAATTTGTTACTCATCAATTTGCGCTAAAGGTTTGCATTTCTATCAGCTTACGGTATAATCCATTCTTTTCTAAGAGTCCGGTATGTGTTCCCTGCTCAACAATTTTGCCATTTTCCAGCACAATGATGAGATCAGCATTTTGTATGGTGCTGAGACGGTGTGCGATCACCAGCGAAGTACGGTTCTTCATCAGGTTGTTCAGCGCATCCTGCACCATACGTTCTGATTCCGTATCCAGTGCAGAGGTGGCTTCATCCAGCAGCATAATCGGCGGGTTACGCAGTACGGCGCGTGCGATACAGATGCGCTGACGCTGCCCTCCCGATAATTTAACGCCTTTATCGCCTATATTCGTCTGGTAACCATGCTCAGTTCCCATAATAAAATCATGGGCATTGGCTATTCTCGCCGCTTCCTGCACTTCTTCCAGGGTAGCTCCGGGTTTCCCGAAGGCTATATTATTAAAAACAGTATCATTGAACAGGATAGACTCCTGGTTTACAATACCCATCAGTTCACGTACGGAATCCATCTTGTAAGACTGGATGCTCTCGCCGTCTACCAGGATATGGCCCGACTGTGGCTGAATAAAGCGGGGGATCAGGTCCATCAGGGTGGACTTTCCGCCGCCGGAGGGGCCTACCAGCGCCACAGACTTTCCTTTGGGGATGGTCAGGTTGATGCCATCCAGTACAACACGCTCATTATAGGCGAAGCTCACATTATCGAAACGGATCTCCTTATTAAAACCAGTAATAGGTTTAGCGCCGGGTGCATCCTTGATCAGCGGTTTCTCATCTACCAGGGCCAGTACGCGTTCTCCTGCGGCAATACCGGAGTGAATACCACTGAATGCCGTGGAAAGGGCCTTTGCAGGGCGCATGATCTGCGAAAACAGAGCGATGTAAGCGATGAAAGCAGCTGCATCCAGGCCGTCTTTTGCCAATACCAGAGAGCCGCCGTATAATACGATGCCGGCCACCATTACCACACCCAGGGTCTCTGATACCGGAGAGGCCAGCTGCTGCCTTTTTGACATACTCCTGATAATATTGGAATACCTGATATTCTCCCTGTTGAACCGCGTCTTGATGAATTCGGTGGCATTGAAAGCCTTGATGATCTTCACACCGGCCAGGGCCTCATCCAGGTAGCTGATCATATTGCCATAAGACTCATGCGATGCGACCGCCTGCTCTTTCAGACGGGATACGATCTTCGATATGATAAAGCCCGAAATAGGGATAATCAGCATAGACGCCAGGGTCAGCTTATAAGAGATCACAAACAGCATCACCAGGTAAGTGATGAGCGTTAAGGGCTCTTTAAAGATCACCTGCAGGGTGCCTGTCACGGTGTACTGCACCACCTGCACATCCGAAGCGATCTTGGACATGATATCGCCTTTCCTTTCATTATTAAAGTATCCCAGGTGCAGGTCCATCACGTTATTGAACACCGCCTTTCTCAGGTTCAGCAAGGTATGGATCCTCAGGGCTTCCATGGTACGTTCAGAAAAATACCTGAAAATGTTGCCTAAGAACACAGATGTCACGATCACGGAACATGCAAAGAGCAAAGTTTTATATACGCCATACTTCACATATACCACGGATGAGTAATAGTACATCATCTTAAAAATATCATAGTAATGCGCCGGTTTTGCCGCTACCTGCTTTGTTGCATTCTGATCAAAAAGTGTAGTCACCAACGGAGCCAGCAATGCCAGGTTCAACGCACCAAACAACACGGATAAAAGTGTAAAGATGATATAGGGAATCGCATACTTTTCAATCGGTTTAGCAAAGGACAAGAGCCGGAAATATGTCTTCATTATTATTACTATAATTATATATATAAAACGGCAAAATTAGGACTTATTTATGAAACGCCCTTCACAATCATGGAATTAGGCCTTTTCCCTCCGGCTGAAAACGGGATCAGGACTGTTCTTCCATACGCGGTTCGCGGCGCGGCAAAGGACTTAAGTACTAAAAAGCCTGCGGTTTTAGTCTTAAAATACAGATTGTATAAGGTAAACCAGGGTTATACGATTTGGTTGATAATCTACATACACTGGTTATATATGACTCAAAATTATAATTTTTATTCTTATTTCCTAACACTTCAAGCGCTTATACTTATTTTTTTTTAACATAGCCAGGCAAAGCAGTGGTAACTATATATAAATATTATTATATTTATCCTGCTGAATGGAGCAAAAATCAATACGAGGGACAAATATTTCAACCACTATCCTATGCCTGGAAAAAACTGCGTGAAAAACCTGATTTTCATTGCCTTAGCGGCTGTTACCTGCATTTCCTGCAAATCTACCGAGCTGGTTTATATCAATGTATTGAAACCGGCGCCCGTGACGATACCGGCTTATGTTAAAACGCCCGGTGTAGTGAACCGGACCACCATTGCTGCCCAAAATAAGGCAGTAGATGCGGTGGATAAGATCTTCAGCCTGGAAGGCGTACAACTCGACAAAGAAGGCGCGCAAAGCAGCGTTAGCGGCCTTAGTGATGAACTGCTGAAGAACAATCGCTTTAATGACGTAAAAACACTGGGCGAGCTGAATCTGACCACCACCGCCCCCGGCCTCTTCTCCGCCCCCCTTTCCTGGGAAACAGTGGATAAAATATGCCGCGACAACCATGTGGACGCCCTCTTCTCGCTGGAGCTCTTTGATACCGATTCAAAGATCAGCTATGCCGCCAAACCGGTTTCGCTGAAAACACCGCTGGGGAATGTGCCAGGCATAGAACACCAGGCCAGCATGCTCACCACGGTGAAAACCGGATGGCGCATCTATGATCCCGCCAGCAGGAATATCCTGGATGAATTTCCGGTGGCCAGGGATATTACCTTCTCCGGAAGAGGTATCAATCCGGCTGCTGCAGCGGGCGCCCTGCTCAATCGTAAAGAGGCGGTGAAACAAGTGAGCACCGAAGCAGGACAAAATTATGCCATGCGACTGATCCCTTACCGCATAAGGGTAACAAGAGATTATTACGTGAAAGGCACCGACAATTTCAGGACCGCCCGCCGCAAAGCGCAGACAGGCAACTGGGACGGCGCAGCAGCCATCTGGAAGAAAGAAACTACGAACCCGAACAGTACCGTGGCAGGCAGGGCCTGTTATAATATGGCCATCATCTGTGAGATCAACGGAGAGCTGGACCTGGCTATTAAATGGTCGCAAAAGGCATATGAAGAATACAACAACCGCCTTGCACTGAGCTATATCCGTATACTGAAGAACAGGCAGGCAAACGATGAGCTGCTGAAACAGCAGCAAACTGAATAATGTGTTTGTGATGAAAGCTGCTTATTTTTAAGCAATGACAAACAAAACGGCAACCATTGCGGAACTGGTCAAACAAGCAACAGCAGCAGCTCATGCCAGTACAGAGAAAGCATTGATCCAACACATAAAAGGTATTCGTACCGCGCAAAACTATGCATCACTGCTGTATTGCCTGTACGGTTATTTTGCACCAATGGAAGCACGCATTGAAGCGCTCAGCGGCACGTCGATACCAGACACACCACAAAGGCGAAAGGCCTCCCGCATACTGGCAGACTTGCAGACGCTTGGTTTTGCAGCGCCGCAACATATTGCGTTACAGCTACCGGTATTGCACAATACCGCCGAAGCACTGGCCTGCCAATATGTGCTCGAAGGCTCCACACTGGGAGGCGCAGTGATCAGGAAGACGATCAGCGCGCAATGTCCCGGCCTTCCCGAAACGGCGTTCTCTTTCTTTTCAGGCTACGGTGAACAGAACAGGAACAGGTGGCTGCTGTTCCTGGACAGCTTTAACGCTGCCATTACAACGGCCCCAGATACCCGTTTAGCGATCGATGCCGCTAATGCATGTTTTACCGGACTGGAAGAATGGATCGGTACATTTTACACCTTGCTCAAGGGTGGGCTGCAATAGCTCAAAACTTGCCTGATCACCTTTCCGAGGCTCTCGTAGCTCATAGGTTTGGTAATACAGACCGTACCGAAGCTCCTCGAAAATTCAATGTCAGGAATACTGGTGGATGTGGTGAAGATCACAACGGGAATACCTGCCCATTCATTCCTGCTGCGTATTGCCTTCAACGTTTGCCGCCCGTCCATCCTGGGCATGTTCATATCCAGGATAATGAGATGGGGAAAAGGCTTGCCATCCTGCTCCAACAGCTGCAGCATAGCAATTCCCTCCTCTCCGCCCGGCGCTTTTAATACGGCAATGCCTGGGTAAAGGCTTTCGATGGATTCTCCGAAAATTAACAGGTCATCCTCATCGTCATCTATGTAAAGGATGCCTGGTGTTTCATCTGCCATAAGGAGTGTAGTAATGCTTTATATTTGATTCGACTTGGTTACTTCTTCGTCTACACGCGGACGGTGCGGCTGATCTGCCGGCAGCACGATCGTGAATACCGCGCCCTCATTCTCCTTTCCTTTGGCTATAATGACCCCATGATGCCGTTCTACGATCTTTTTTGCGATGGCCAGTCCTATACCTGTGCCGTCATATTTTTCCTTGCTGTTCAATCGCTGGAAAAGTGAGAAGATCTTGTCTGCATACTGTTCGTCGAAACCAATTCCCTCATCTTTGACCCTTATTTCAAAGAGCCGGCTGCCGGTATCCTTCAGATCGGGATAGCTGCCTGTGCTCACTGCTTTTGCTGTAACGGAAATAACCGGCGCTTCTCCCGGTTTATGGAATTTCAGGGAGTTGGCGATGATGTTCTGGAACAGCTGCCGCATCTGACCGGGCACTGCTTCGATCACCGGCAGGCTGGAAGTATGGATCCTGGCGCCCTTTTCCTGGATCACCAGTTCCAGGTCCTGCAGGATATCCTGGAGGATATTGCCCAGGTCTACCTGCTCAAACAGGTTTTCGCTCGACAAACGGGAATACGACAATACATCATTTATCAGGTTGGTGGCCCTGGAAGAAGCGTTGATGATACGATCTATATATGCGGAGAGATGGTTTTCGTAATTTTCACCGCGGGTGAACTGGTCTTTGATAAGGCCACTGAACAGATGGATCTTGCGCAAGGGCTCTTTCAGATCGTGAGATGCTACGGAGGCAAACTGCATCAGGTCTGTATTGCTGTCTTCCAGCTTCTTGTTCAGCATACGGAGTGCGCGGGTCCTTTCCTGGATCCTTTCTTCCAGCACCCTTTCCGCTGCTTTCTGGTCCTGTATGTCTGTGCAGGTGCCGAACCATTTGATGATGTCCCCCTCATCGTCACGCATAGGAGTGGCGCGTCCCAGGAACCAGCGGTACATATCATCGAACCTTTTGAGGCGGTATTCTATTTCATAGGGATCGCCGGTTTGCAGGGACTTTTGCCAGAGCTCGTGTGTACGCCCTTTATCATCGGGGTGCAATACGGTTATCCAACCTTCGCCTTTGGATTGCTCAAAAGTGAGGCCTGTATAATCATACCACTGCTGGTTGAAGAAATCTACATAACCGTCTGTACGGGTAGCCCAAACCATTTGAGGCATGAAGTTGGTGACGAACTGGAACTGGCTGATCAGCGACTGCATTTCCACATTCTTCTGGCGCAGCTGCTCGGTGCTGTGCTCCAGCGGCGTTACGTCTACCATTGCACCGATCATACGGTAAGGCATACCCTGATCGTCCAGCAGCAGCGTACCTCTGTCCAGCACATGGGCATACTCACCGTCTGCCTTGCGGAAGCGATAGGCTATCTTGAATTCTTTGGCATCGCCGTGCAGCACCGAACTGAAGGCATCTTTCACCATTTGCTGATCTTCCGGATGAATATGCTGCAATCTGAAAGCGTGCCGGCGTGTTTCCGGGTCCGCTTTGTTGAATGAGAACAGCTCGTAGTAGCTGTCGCTCCACCACAGATCGTTGCGGGCAAAGTTCCAGTCCCATATCACATCATTGGTGAGGGAAGCCACCATCCTGAAACGTTCTTCACTGATCTCCAGGTCGCGTGTACGTTCCCTGATCTTCTGTTCCAGCTGGTTGTTCAGCTCGCGCAGCGTTTCTTTGGTAACCAGCAATTCGTTATAGTTCCTGCGAAGTTTTTCTTCTGCCTCCTTACGTTGGGTAATGTCTGTAAGCACCAGCACAAAGCCGTCCTGTTTCTTGTTGATCCCTGCCTGGAACCAGTGTTTAATACCGTTTTTAATAAAGTTGATCTCCATGGAGGCCGGCCTGCCTGTGTTCACCACATCCGCATATCGCTTAAAAAGACCGGGCGTGGCCAATTCCGGGAAATTGTCTTTCAGGAGGAGGCGCTCATCCGGGCGCATTTTTTCCAGTACCTGGTAGGCAGCGTCATTGGCAATGGTACAAACAAAGTCGGTCACTTGTCCTTCCCTGCGTTCTGTTTCAAAAACAAGGATGGGATGCGCGCTGGCATCGAACACGCTTTTAATGATGCTGTTCAGGTTCTTGGTAGCGGATACATCTACCAGTGTGATCACGAGGCCATCCCGTATCTTGTCCTGCCGGATGTATGGCAGGATGCGTATCAGGCATACGGCGCCGCTGTCCAGCTCTATTTCCCGTTCTATGATGGCGCCGGTTTGATTGGCTTTACGGATATCTTCCACGAATGTGCTTGACCTGATATGATGCGTGATATGGTCAATGGGGCGTCCGATATCGCTGTCTATGATATTGATCACTGCGCAGACGGCCTTATTGAAACGACGGATGCGCAGGTCGCGATCCAGGAAGATCTGACCGATGAGGGAGCTTTGCAGATAGTTGCTGATATCATCATTCAGCTCTACCAGCTCCTTGATCCTGAGCTGGTGCTCTGTATTGAGGGTATGCAGCTCTTCGTTGAGCGACTGCAGCTCCTCATTGGAACTTTGCAGCTCTTCGTTGGCGGATTGCAGCTCTTCGTTAGAGCTCTGCAGCTCTTCATTGGCTGTTTCCAGTCCTTCAACGGCCATTTGCAGGTTGGTGCGGGTTTCCCTCAGCTCGTCCTCCAGCTGCCGTACGTAATGATCTTTCTGTAAAAGGCTAACGTCTTGTACGGCCACCGGCGCCTTAGCGGCATCCACGATACTATCCGCCAATACCAGCAGCGTATAGCCTCCATGGGTAGTTTCTGCAGGCGGATATACGAAAATGTCAATCAACCTTGGCTGATCATCGATCCTGGCCTTTACATGCCTGAATTCCTGTGGCTTATTTTCTTTCTGACACTTGCGAAGGGCGGTGCTCAGCACGCCAGACAGCTCTGAAGGCGCCATCTTCAACAGATGCAGGGCACTTAGCTTATCCGGCAGAGATAAGTATTTCCTGAAATTGCCTACCGCTTCCTTTATCTCGTAATTCTCATTTACATAAATAGCGGTATATCCCAGCTTGTCTGCCAATACCTTTCTGAAATCGTCTGCCAGCTGCACATCTGTTTTTGCCTTTAAGGCAGGCGGCACCAATACCGGGCCGGAGCGGCTTCTACCTGCGCTTACCCGGCGGCTGAAAGCGTTCTGCTCAGCGGTGCGTTTGTAGATCTTCCATTTGTCATCTACCTCTGTGAAGCCTCTGCGCAAAGGAGAGGGATTCTCGCTGGTGCCCAGGAACAGATAGCCACCCGGGTTGAGCGCAAAGTTCAGGGTGGCCAATACGTTTTCCTGCAGCGGATGATTCAGGTAGATCAGCAGGTTACGGCAGGTAACAAGATCGTTCCTGATAAAGGGAGGATCTTTCAGTATATCATGTGTAGCAAAAACCACCTGCTTACGGATGCGGGGTATTACGCTCATCCCCTCTTCCGTTTCCGTAAAATAATCTTTCAGTATTTTCTTCTCAAGGCCCAGCAGCTGGTTGTATTGATATTTTGCTTTGGAAGCTGTCTCAATGGAAGATTTATCTATATCGGTGGCAAAGATCTTTACGTCAAGCACTTTGTTCAGCTGCTGCAGGGCCATATCTATCAGTATAGAAACGGTATAGGCTTCCTGGCCGGTGCTGCAGGCGGTGACCCACACTTTCAGCTGATCATAGTCCTCTTTACTTTCCACCAGCTTCAGGATCACTTCGCGGTACAGCGAAGCAAAAGCATCCTTATCCCGGAAGAAGCTGGTCACGCCTATGAAGAACTCTTTTGCCAGCAGTGCTGGTTCATCCTCTCCCCTTTTTACATACTGCTCATAGTCATTCATAGCGTCCATCTTCACCATCTGCATACGGCGGGCGATGCGCCGCAATATTGTGGGTTGTTTATACTGGATGAAATCGTAGCCCGTTCGTTTGTAAACGGTGGTCAGAATACTCTGGATACACTCGTTGTGTTGTTTGGACTGTGCCGTTTCCTGCGGCAGTATGCCATCGATATAGTTACAAACCTGGTTGAACATATCCGAAGGCGGTAGTATCAGGTCAGTATATCCGGATCCGATGGCGCTTTTAGGCATACCGTCGAATTTGGCCGTTTTGGGGTCCTGCACCAGCACAAAGCCGCCATAGCTTTTTATGGCCTCTATTCCGCGGGTACCGTCTGTACCCGTACCGCTTAACAATATGCCTACCCCATAGTTACGCTGATCGCGGGCCAGTGACTGAAAGAAAGTGTCGATAGCTGTATTGGGGCCTTTATCAAACTCTTTCTGGGCCAGCATCAGCAGCCCATTCTGAATGGTCAGCTCTTTATTGTTGGGTATCACATATACTTTACCTGCCTCCACTTTCTGTTCGTGACGGGCCTCTTCCACCGGCATATAGGTATGCTTGGCCAGTAATTCTACCAGCAGGCTTTTATAGTCGGATGACAGGTGTTGTACAACGATATAGGCCACGTGGTCGCTGTCTGAAACATGATCAAACAGTTCGTTGATGGCTTCCAGTCCTCCTGCTGAGGCCCCGATGCCTACCACGTAGTTGTCATCATTGTGCAGCGCATTGTTCTTTACCAGAAACATAGATCCTTAATTTAGCCTGTTAAGCGTATGCTGTACCAGGAAGCCGCGGAACTGTTCTGCAGCAGCTATTTCCTCCTCGTGCCAGCTCTTTGCAGTGTGATGTACGGTCTGCTGCCAAACCTGGAAAGAATGCCGGGGATGGTAGACCGTGGAATTTGGTTCAAACTGTATGGCTTCATTAGGATTACCGCCCCAGGAAATAGTGCGTACCATTTCAGGACGGAATGCTATCAGGTAATTACCCCTGTCTGGCTGGATAGGTAATGCCATAATACCGCTGGCGCTGTCTGAAAAAGCTTTGCTTTCCTCAAACACCAGGGGTAGCTGAGGTTGATGAAACACCTGCTGCCGCGCTTTCTGCCGCAGCCAGAACACCAGGGTTTCTATATCGCCTTCCTCCGGCGTGCGACCTTCGGTTTCAATGTGCCCCTCCCAGCATAAGGCAATACCATCTGCACGCAGGAACTCTTTCAGCAAAGCAGCATTACCGGCGAATGCATCTATCATGCTGCCATTATCAACCATGTTCTCAACAATGGTGGCAAAGCGGCCGGTAAGCTGCTGGCGCAGGAACACTGCTTCCGCATTCTGCAGCGAGGCGATCTTCTGGCTCAGTATATTGGAGATCATCTCCACGATGGAACATTCCTCGAAGGAGAGGTATTTAGGCGTACGGTGATGACAGGCGATCAAACCCCAGAGACGCTCCTGGTAAAGGATACGTGCAGACATAGACGCTGCCACGTTCATGTTCTTCAGGTACTCGATGTGCACGGAAGCCACGCTGCGCAGGTCTGCATTCAGCAGGTTGGTAAAACCATTGCTGACGGGGTTCAGCAAGGGATATAATTTAACGGGCGTATAATCGCGGTTGGGGATCAGCCGGTAAGGATTCTTTTCATACATATCCCTGGCCGGTTTGGGAATATCTGAAGCGGGAAAAGTAAGGCCTATATAAGCTTCCATTCCTGGTTCCGCCTCTTCCGCCACTACGGTGCCGTTCCAGTTATCATCAAAGCGGTATACCATCACTTTATCAAAACCGGCAAGCTTTTTCAGTTCTCTTGCCGCAACAATGCATACTTCATCTATTGCGTTACATTGATTGATATGCAGCATCACCTGCTTAATACGCTGGTAGATCTCAATAAAGGTACGCGGTGGCGCCGCATAAAATTCTTTCAGTTCAGCTTCTATGATAAAGCCTTCTTCCACAACATGGAGCAGGCAGAATACGGGCTCTTCCGCGTCTTTTACTTTAAAGGTTAGTGTAAGCGGCAGCTTTCCTTCAAAACCTTCCCGAACGGCTGCCAGCAATGCTCCCCGGCTTTCAGCGGTGATATAAGCGGATGCTTCCGCCCCGGCTACTTCCTGTACCGGCCGCTTCAGCAATTGCCTGATATTCTCGCTTACCTGCACGATCGTCTGCAGATCTTTATCCAGTAACAGCAGCACTCCATGCGGCTGGATAGAATTGGTCTGATGGATGGGCAGCCTGCCGCAAAAGGTGGCATCATAATTTTTATGGTCCGTCATAACTGTCTTATCGCCATTCAAAAAACATGCAGGTTTGGGGATGGCTGATTTTAACGTACCAGATTCAGCCGGAAAATAGCAGACTGAGGATTTTGTGAAACAAAATGTGGAGCCGCGATAATCAGTTTGCGGAGGGGTAAACCTGGTAATGCAGTTTTGTAATGTAGTGGATCAGTTCCATGATATAGGTGCGCTGGAGATCTTCAGAAAAAATATAGCCGGAGCCCTTCTCCTCGTTGATCTTCTGCATAATACCGGCTACATCTGTATCCTGGCGGTCATTCAGGTAGAAGACCGAGCGGCCGTTATCCGGGAATGCGGGCAGCATATGATTGTATGAGCCGCTCTGATCTGCAAGGAATTCCTTCCTGAAAGAACAAACGTAACGCGCCATGCGCAGGCGGGGAAAATGTGCGATCACATACAGGTCCCTGGTATTAATAACAACGATCATGGCTATTGTCTGAAAGCGGAAGGCGTTACGCTGGTCTGCTTCTTAAAGAAATGATTAAAGTGCGCCGGTTCTTCAAAGCCCAGGCAATAGCTGATCTCTGAGATATTCCAGTCCGTATGCTTCAGCAAAGCTTTGGCTTCTGCGGTTAAACGCTCGAAGATATGTTCCGTGGTGGTTTTACCGGTGGTGATACGAATGGCGCGGTTCAGGTGATTCACATGAACGGCCAGCTGATCGGCAAAGGCCCTGGCAGAACGCAGTGTAAAACGCTGGCTGGGCGACTCTATCGGGAACTGCCTTTCCAGCAGCTCCGTGAAAACGGTGGTGATCCTGGTATTGGCGTCAGCATGCTGGTAGAGCTTTTCCGTAGGCTGGATCTTCAGCGCATAGTGAACGATCTCCATGATGTAGTTACGGATCAGGTCATATTTATACATATAATCTGAGCGGATCTCTTCCAGCATCTTTTCGAATACCTGGCTGATATATTGTTCCTGTGTTTCGTTCAGGATATAGCTCGGTTTAGCACCGGGGGCAAACATAGGCAGGTCTCTGAGACTGCCTTTTAAACGCTCCGTAAAGAAAGCTTCCTTGAAGATGCAGAAATAGCCTAAAGGATTCTCCGACTGCTGCTCAAATGTATATGGCACATTCGGGTTGAAGAAGATAAGGGTGGGACCATCTGTTTCCAGGCTTTTATCGGCATAGTGATACACATTCTTCCCGTTCCCCATGGCTATTTTATAATAGTCCCTGCGGGTATATTGTACCGGGGTTTTGCCATGACCTACACAATCTTCTATCCTGAACACATTGAAATGCCCGATATCCTGTTTGAGGTTTTCCGGCAGCCAGTTCATTTTCTGCCGGTAAAAGTCTTCCAGTGTCTCTGTTTTTGCCATAAAATAAATTTCACTTCAAAATTACGGTGCAAAAGCGTTGCCCTTGTTATGAGAATCAAAGAAAAACTTGCAAAATTCAAACAATTACTAGCCGGCGCTGATCTTCATGCGTAACGCTTTCAGTCCGGATACCCCTTGCAGGTCTTCCACATCCAGGCGCTCTACGCGGCTGCCGAGCTTACCCCTGGCTTGCAGGATACGGACATAGTGCAGGTACTCCTCTTCTTCTGCCTGGCTGGAATAAACAATGGTCAGGGACCCTGCCTGTACAATACGTTCAATGCTGTCTTTGACATGCGCCTTATCGATCCGTTTCTTGACGATCTCAAAGCGGGCGTTATAGCTGCCATCCACGTCGAAACGCTTCTCATCCATACGGAAGCGGATGGCAATGGTGGCATGGTATACCAGGATCAGGGCGGTAACGTCCAGGGAAATGGGCAGTACGTTTTTTATGTTGCGATGGGCGGCATCCATTTCACACAGCACTTCCAGCTGCCACAGGCGGATAGCCTGTAATTTCTCCATATCAAAGCCTTCACGGGGAGATATGGAAGGCCCTATGTAAAGGTTATGCTCTACCCCATCTGTTTTAAAGCGCTCGTAATAGTGCGGAAAGATACCCTGGGCGGATGTCTGGCGGCGGTCTATCACGGAGGCCAGGTTGCTGTTGATCTCGGAGATCGTTTGCTCGTATTTCCTGCGGTGCTCATGAAATGCGCCGTGTTCCTTATTGGCGGCTTTGAAATATTTTTCTACCTGCGCCTGAGCGCTAAAGGGCCGGAGCAGGAGGTGCATGTGGTTGTCCAGGTAATTGCTCAGCAATTGTTCTGTATCTGCCCGCAGCGGCTGGGCCAGTTCGCGGCTATGTTCTTCCAGCTGCGGCTTCTCTGCTTCGAAAACTTGGGCCGGCAATGTTTCCAGCAGGGCCATCAAAGCATGCAGTTGCTTTTTCAGGTCCTGGCGGATACTGTTATTACGGGCATCTGAAGACCCTTTGATATCGATCTGGCCATACAGCGGGTATACATCCGGGAATACGATCTCGTTGAGCGCAGCCTGCCTGCCTTCCTGCAGTTCGGCAATGAGCTTTTTGGCCTCTGCCCTGAACTTCCAGTATACGCTTCTGTGAATGGCCGTATAACGGTCCTGTATAACGGCCTGGATCTGGTTATGCCATTCGGCCACCAGGCGTTCTATATTGTCCGTGAGGTAAGGCATCGCCACATCCAGCTTGTTGGCATTGATGCTGTTCAGGGCCTTGGGCATGTCTGATACTACTTCCAGCACGCCGAACAGCTGCTGGTTCTTGACCACCGGCGCCAGGATAAAGCTGTTCACGTTTTGTGCAATGAGGCGGGTGGCCATGAGGCTGCCCGGGTTGGCAGCCAGGTATGCGGTGGTATCGGCAACGGCAAAATATCCCCTCTTCTTCAACAGGCAGCGGTAAGCATTGTTGCAGAGCACATCTGCCGGGGAGATATTATTCTCCTCCTGCAGGATAAAGCTCCGCATGTGGCGGCCTAAAGCATCTGTGCGCAGGGTGCCTTCTTCTTCATCCAGCACGGTAAGCCCGATCTGTATGTGCGGCATACGGAAGATAGAGCGGAAGATGTTCTCTATGCTCTGCTCCAGGCCCTCTGCCTGGATGGACAGCAGCTTTTCCTTCAGGATGGATACCGCACTCTCTACCGTGGCATCGAACAGCGACATAATGGTGAAACCTTTGAGCAGCCAGGATTGTGGCGGAAATTTCTCTCTCCACAAGGCAATGTTATCATAGCTGTTCAGCAGCAGGTCTATATCTTCTTTGCTGAGGGGAAGGGATCTTTCTGTAGGAAAGATATCCATGAAATCCGCATTGTACAGGATACGGTAATGCTTGATGATCCCTTCTGCCGTTGGAATGTCGTAGAACAGGGGCTTGCTGAAATCCAGGCGCGTGCCGTAGAACTCGTTGAGGATAATGCAGCAGCTGGCAATGTAGGCCTGGTCTACATCAAAATCGCGGATATTGATGGAGAAGCCCGGACCGGCATCACGGAGGATATTCTTAAATCGTTCTGTATGATTGAAGATAATGGCCTCATAAGGAAGGGCGACGGCCTTGATCTCATTGAAGGTAAGGGCTGCCGGGAAGCAGTCGGCCAGCAGCCGGCGGATCAGCACTGCATGCTGTTCCAGCTGAGCAGGATCTCTCAGTCCATCCCTTAGTTCAGGATAGGGAGCAATGTCGTCCAGCAGCGCCTGTGCGTGGGCGGCGCCATCATTCGATGGATCCGCAGCCAGCTTCTCCAGGTTTTCGATCAGCTGATAAAAACAAAGTTCAACTTGAAATGGACTGTCCGCAAATCTGTGCAGGTTCATGCTATTACCTATCATTTTACCGGAGGTAAAAATAATAATTTAATTGCGCTGACAGCTTTGGTTTATCTTTAAACTTAAAACTCCAATATGTCTTCATTATGCAAACGGCTGGTATTCCTGGCCGCCTGTTTTATCGCTACCACCGCAATGGCTCAAACCAGCAAGGAAACACCGCTGCCCTTTAGCCCTTACAGGGCCGTGAACGGCTTCATTTTTGTTTCCGGGCAGATAGGCGTTAATCCGCAGAGCGGCAAGCTGGTGACCAGCAGCTTTGCCGACGAAGTGAAGCAAACGATGGCCAATATTCAGGGCGTGCTGCGCCAGGCCAGCGTGGATCTCTCCAATGTGGTAACGGTAACGGTATACCTGAAAGACATTAAACAGTTTGCCGCATTCAATGAGGTATATGTGCAGTATTTCCAACCGCCGTTACCTACCCGTACATGCGTAGCCGTTAAGGAGCTGGTACTGGGCGCCAATGTAGAGGTGACAGTAACGGCGGCGGTATCAAACAAAGAACCTTAATTACAGTTTCTGCAGTTTGGCAGTACTGGCTTTCCCTTTATAATATAATTGCATCATGTACACCCCCGCAGGCGCTTTATCAGCGCTGAAGGGCACTTTATGCGTACCTGCCGCCATCCAGGCGTTTACGGGTACGCCCAGGGTTTTGCCATTCATATCGAACACCGTTAACCTGGTACGGCCTGCTTCCGGCAGTGTAAAAGTGATGGTGGTCTGACCGGAGAAAGGATTCGGAAAGCTGCTCAGCTCAACCGCCGGCGTGCTGCCGGACTTCATATTGCGGGTAGTAAGTATGCTGGTACGGGCGGATGCACTGCCGCTGGCCTGGATCTTTACTTCTGTATAGCTGTTCCAGGCATTCACGCTGTTGCCATGCCCTACGATCCTCAGGTACCTGGCAGCTCTGGCGCTAAAGGTAAATGTTTCCAGGTTCAGCGAAGTGCCGGAGCTCACTTTGTTAGTTAATGCATTGGTCCAGTTCACACCATCGTTACCGGTGAGCACATCGAAGGTAGACGTGCGGGTATTACCGTTATAGAAGGCGATCTGTACACCGCTCACCGTTACGGTGTCGTCCAGGCAGAATTGGATCCATTGGCCATCGCCGCTGGCAGACCAGCGGGTATTCAGGTCGCCATCCAGCACATTGGCCGGCACATTGCCATCATCTCCACTGGCAGATACGGTCTGACAAGCCGGGCCCGGGTTAGCAAGCGCATTCGGCCCTACCATGGCAGGCGTTAAAATACGGGCGCTAACAGCCGCTGCAGACACTTCGTCCGCTCCTTTATCCAGGGGGGAAGTACGTGCCTGGCCATCCATATCGCTTGTAACAAGCGGGTAAGACCCTGTAGCGGTACCAATAGCCGGACTTCCCGCCTGCAGGTGGAAAGTACCCGTAGCATCTCTTGCCAGTAAAGGGTTGGCAGTGCTGTATCCGCCGGATGGTATACTACCCGCGCCGTTGGTGTTATACAGGATATTGCCTGACCATACCGCCCCGGTATAAGGCCCTGCAATGGAGGCTGCGGCTCCCCCACCCTGTATAATATTGTTCACCACCGTTACAGCAGTAGCGCCTAAGCCATTGGTACGCCCGCTTTGTATCACATTGGCAGGGTTGTTCACCAGGGTATTGAAAGCGATCAGCAGCCGGTCGGGACGGTCATGCACGGTCAGCGCATCGCCGTCCGCTACTTCACCATCGCCATTGCCGATGTTAATAGCAGGGTTACAATTTTCAAAGTGATTGCTGTAGATCGAATGATCATCCCCGAAGATGCGGACACCGGGTGTGTTGATGAAATAGTTGCCATACACCAGGTTGCGGTTGCCATGGCGTAAGGTCAGGTGCGCCGGACAATTACGGATGGTATTGTAGCGGAAAGTAACGGCAGATGCTTTGATGGATACCATTTCATTTTCGCCTTCGCATTCTTCGAAGAGGTTATATTCTATGGTGCTGTTGCTGGAAGACAGGCTGTAGCCGCTCAGGCCTATCTGTACAGATTCTGCGCCGTTGACTGTTTGCTGCTTGTGATCAAAGAAATAATTGTGATGAATATGAATACGCTGGCCTATCTGGCTGCCGCTTCCGCGCAGGGTGATAAAACGGCCCATAGCGTCTTTGTGCCGGAAGGTATTATAATCTACTTCATGGTCATTGCCATTCAGGGCAAGATTCTCTCCGTCGCCCGGTGTTTCAAACACATTTTGCGTCCAGCGGCAAAAGCTGGTGCCGCTGGCCATGGTAGCCTGCGATGCATTGTGCGTGAATTTAAAGCCGCGGATGATGATATACCGTGCAGGGCTGACAATATTAAAACCGGCAGTGCCCTTGATCTCTGCACCACCGATTGATTGTGCGGTAATAGTGATCGGCTGGGCGGCCGTCCCTTGTTTGCTGACGGTAATATCCGTACTGGCGGTATATACACCATTGGCCAGGACGATGACGTCTCCCGGTACAGCGTTATTAATAGCCGTTTGCAAAGCGGAAAGAGAGCTTACCTGGATAGTGGCGGCGGATAAAGGTCCTGCCAGGCAGCAGCATAGCAACAGCAGGTAGGAATAGGCAAATGTTCTCATAAAAACGTGGTTTAAAAGTTAGTATTGATAGGGTTTGTTTTTCGCCCGCTACAGGTTGGCAAACAGGAGATTACACCTGCTTGTTTTTCATAAGCGGAGTCCACGTGGCATACTGAAGGTAGGAAATATCCAGACAATTGCAAACGATTGCATAAATATGCGAAGGAAGGATCAGGAACTGGTAAAAAAGAGGAAGTTGGGCAGGGATTAATCGTATTATTACGAGTAATATAGGGGGGTGGTGTTTCACCGGAGTTTCACCGGGGTTTCAGTGGGCAAAACAGGCGTTTTTGGGGGGATTGATGGGGAAACAGGGCTAGTCCGGACGAGATACTCCTATCCGCGTCATTGCGAGGCCTGAAGGCCGCTGCGGGGAGCCGGGCCGAAGCAATCTCCTGACGTAATCTTTTAATCCGATCTTCGCGGAGATTGTGCTAAGAGATTGCTTCGTCGCGCCTACGCACCGGAGCCCTGTGCTCCTCGCAATGACGTTAATTGGTGATACATATCCAGTGAAATTTTCTTGGTCTCCGTAATACTTTCTGTAAGAAGGGGTTATTCTTTTGCAGGATGGTATAATGAAAGCCTTCCAGGTCTTCCAGGCTGAAATGAAAATACGCATGGGCCATTTCAGGAAAGCCCATGCTGGTATAATAATCCAGGGTTCTTTGCCTGGCGGCAGGGATCTCGTTCTTTTTATAGAAGAAAGTATCTACAATATGGATCTCTCCACCTGGCAACAGATGTTGCAGGGCGATGCTAACGATCTCCGGCAGGGAAGGAAAATAGGCAACAGATGCAGCAAACACGATCACATCAAAACGTTGCGCACCTAAAACAAAGTCTCTTAATTCACCATAAACAAAACGCAGGTTAGAAGCGGTAAAAACAGCGGCTCCCTGTTCCAGCTCCGGCAGGTTAACATCCAGACCGGTAACCTGCGTATGCGGTACCATTGCCAGCTGGTTGGACAGCCAGCCATTACCGCAACCTACTTCCAGTACCTCCAACGGCCGTTTCTTTGCTTTTAACAGGGCCTTCAGCTTTTCGCAGGATGTTTTGCGGATCAGCCATTCATTGTAATGCGGATGGCTTGCCTGTATATCAGGGAGCTTTGCCAGCTCCTCATTACTGTATACTCTTTTTTCTTTTTCTCTCAGGGCCAGGTAAAGCTTTGCAAATGCAGCATCCGGTTCAGCATCACGGGGGATATAAACATTATTACGTTTTTCAAGATTAGGATTGTTCATAAGTATCTAAAAAGCTGAACCGCAAGTTAGGCATTATTATACGCCGTCGTGCAATTCGCATCGCTGATAGCCGGAATTTGAGTGCCTGCACCTGTTGCAGTGGCATCCATCAGGGCCGGCCCTGCGATATGATCCGTATTGATCAGGATGTGACCCAGTTCATGCGCCAAGGTCGCCGTATCAGCCGTATTGGCCACCACGATGGTATTGCGGAAGAGCGGATGCGGGCTTACACCCGGCCTGCAGGAGTATGCTGCTGCAGCGATATTGCTGACGGTGTCTACATAGAAAGCACGGAACCTTGCCCCAAAACCGGCATTAGCGCTGCCGTCCCTGAACAACCTGGTCTCTTCCGGAGAAGGCGCCAGGCAATTATTGCCGGAGCGCAGATCGGTGTCTCCGCCCAGCATCTGTTGGGTAGTGGGGGCTGGCGGCTGCGGCGCAGGGGCATTCACTCCTTGTACCACGCGTATATTACATTGGGAGAAGATAGCGTTGGCAACGGCAAAATCAGTAGCAATATTCTTGGTAGATCCCTGTAGCTGCAGGGTATCTATGGTGACGGTCTTTTCTGCACGGGTGCGCACAGTTGTTGGCGGCGCCAGTGCGGGTGCAGGCGCTGCTGCCGCCAGCATCGTATTGGCCCGGGTAAGGCTCTGCTGCTGGGCAGCCGAAGGAGTAGCCGGGGCAGCAGCCAGCGCAGTGCGTATTTCCGTGAGTATGGCGTTGCCATTTCTTTGTGCAGCCAGTACGGCTACCTCGTTGTTGACCATGTTATCCATAAATGCAAGGGCCATGTCGAATGCAGCCGGGCCGGCGGTCTGTCTGAAAGCCTCCTGTATGAAAGGCAGCTCTGCCTCTGCATTGGTCAGGGCCCTGGCCATCAATGCAATACCGCGGCCCAGGGCAGTGGTCTCTACCGACAGGAAGATCCCTACATCAAGCTGCACAGGCGTGGCCCCTGGTCCGGGAGCCGCGGCGGAAGCAGGCCTGTCCAGCAAAGGCGCGTGCAGCGGATCAAAGGTGCCGGCCAATCCTTTTATCTGCAGGGGATGCAAAGTACCCACCGTCCCGTTAAGCTGTATCGGCAAAGGAAAACGCAGCCCCTCCTTCCAGTTGGTCATGAAAGGGATACGCAGGTAAGTATCGTTATACATCATCAGCCCCTGCGCCAGCTCTTCTTCTGTAATGATATCCAGCGGCAAAGGCGCAGCGGCGCCTGCTGGGGTGAAGGGCGTAGCAGTGGTCCACAAGGGCAGCAGTATACGTGCCAGGCGGCGCATGGTCATACCTCTCCCGATGATCACATGCAGGCGGTTAGCACCGCCGCTCAGCAAGCCGCCCTGTACCGTTACCGGCCCTACTACGGTATCGGTAACGTTGGTAGGAAAGAACTGCACTCCGGACCGGGCCACCTGTCCTTCCCGCATGGTAAAGCCTACAGCGTCAGGATCCTGACGGGATACCATCGGCGAAGCAGCGCTTTGATATCCATGGTTGTTACCCGTATTGTTTGATAGTACAGCCGCAGCAGTCTGCGCTGCCTCTCTTTCATGCGCACTGCCGGGAGCATCGATCTCCAGTGGCGCAGGCGCTCCTGCAAAGCCTTGCTGCTGAATGGTATGTGTAAGCTCGTGGGCGATCAGTTGTTGTCCTTCTTTTGTAGCAGCGCTGTACTGGTCTTCGCCGAAAACAATATCACGGCCAACCGTATACGCTAAAGCGTTCACCGCCCTGGCAGACGCTCCTGCCCTGGCATCCGTATGCACGCGCACGTGGCTGAAGTCATGGTCAAAACGCGGTTCCATAAAACGGCGGATGGCGGGGTCCAGCGGGTGGCCGGGCGATTGCAGCACATCATATACCTGCTCAGGCACTTCATCCGTACGCTGCGCGTTAGCAGGGGCACGTTGCAGTTTAGTATCGCGCTTTTTCTTACACTCCTCACACTCTCCTTCCGCAGCAGTTTTATGATTGCAACCACATTTGCGGTGCAGTTTCATGCCTTCGTCCTTGGTGACGGGCAGCGCCTTGGGCGGCTGTTTGATAGCTTGTTGTTGCATAGGCAGCAGCTTAAAGGGGTCAGAACGGAATGGTAAGCGTTCCGCCGATGAAGGTAGACGGGCGCTTGTTCGGGTCAGGATCATTCAGGGAGGAGTCGCTGGGCGACAGCGGGCCTTGCACGCCAAAATTGAAAGTAGCGCGTGGCACTTCCTTGCAACTGCCTTTGGCTTTGTCCACTGCATCATACATCTCTCCTATGGCGCCGGCGATATCTGCCAGCTTGCTCAGGCGGTCGTCCGGCGCAGCTGTTTCCAGTTCTTTCATGGCTTTCTTCAGCTTTTCGCCGGCGGCGGTAATCTTCGTTTTCAACGATTCCGGGCTGGGCGCACTACAGGTGGTTTTGGTGGTGCTGATCTCCAGGCCGGCAGAACCGCTGGTGCCCTTGTCCTTGTCTACTTTCAGGCCCACCTTGGCAGCTACTTTCACATGCGGCAAGCCGTTCAACGCGATCGCAAAGGAGAAGTCGCCGGAGGTTTCTGCTTTCAGTTCAAAGGCCAGTGACCTGGCCCCGCCCAGGGATACCGGCAGCTTCGCCGATACGGATTTAGGGATCTCTGCTGCAAACTCCAGCGGACCTGCCTTGAACTTGAAAGACAAGAGATCGCTTAATGATTTCCCGCCGCCTGATGGTGCGGGTCCGGGACCAGGCTGTCCAAGACCTCCTGCGGGCGATGGCGGTACTAACAAACCCGGTGGTAATGCTCTTGGGGCTTTATAAAGATCAGCGGTGATCACGCCTGCACCTTTGGTATTGTAAGCTGTAGCTGGTTCTATCTGTATACTGGCGGCCGGCACTCCCAGGAGGACCAGCGCCCGCAGAAAAGCATTCATGCGCTGCTGCAGCTGCCCTTGTTCTTCTTTGGATTTGGCGCTGTTCATTTTGGCCGCTTCGCTGAGGTAGGAAGATAGTTTAATATAGGCGCTGGGGTTAGCCGCGATCATTCCTTTGAAAGCGGTTGCCAGCTGCACCAGTTTAGGATTCTCTACAGAAGGCGCGTCACTGCTTTCCAGTGATATGGAATCAGTCGGCAGGTTCAGTGCCGGAAAAGGTGAAGGTGGATCAGGATTCTTCTGCAACAGGCCTGCACCTGCATGCCGGCTGCTCACACCGCCTTCACGGCTGCCAATGCTTTGCGCATTGCTTTCTGCTTCCTGTTCAAAAGCATCTCCTGCTGCGCCTATCTGTATATCTCCTGAAGGTGTTGCTGTGCCGGATTGCTGTACTACGTGGGTCAGCTCATGCGCCAGCAGTTCCTGTCCGCCAGACTGCCCCGGCGCATAGCTGCCATTCCCGAAAACAATATCGCGGCCTACGGTATAGGCCTGTGCATCAACGGCACGGGCAGAGGCAGCTGCTCTATCGCCGGTATGGATCCGTACATTGCTGAAATCGTGACCGAAATGCGGTTCCATCATGGCGCGGGTACCAGCGTCGAGCGACTGCCCCGGTGAATTCAATACCTCGTGCACCAGCGGCGGGGCGCTGCCTGTTGCCGCTTCATGCAATGGCGAGCGCTGCAGGCTGCCTTCACGTTTCTTACGGCATTCCGGGCACTCGCCTCCACCGGAGTGCTCTTGTCCGCAACCGCATTTCCGTTGTAACATCCCTTTTGCCATAACAAATAATTTAGAGGATCTTGATACGTCCTTTGTTGATCTCAAATCCGCTCTTTGTATCCAGGCGTTGTTTAATGGGTCTCAGGTCCAGGTGAATGTGCAGTTTCTTTCCGTCGGGGCCGTGGTTTTCTTTCTGCACTACCCTGCCGGCGCCAAATTTCTTATTGATCTCGCCGGCCAGTGGCACATCGTTATAGATAGCTCTCCATGCAAATTTACCGGTTGTTGGATCATCTTTCTCACATTCATCATTCAGGTCGTCAAAAAACTTCCTGACCTTTTTGCGGTTCCAGTATTTGCCGGAGTAATCGCCGATATCTTTTACTTCTTCGAGGCTGGTAGAGAGGAAAATGTCCGCCGAGAACTCGCCCCAGGAATGGCCCGGATAGGTACCGGCTTTAAAGTCTGAATTCGCAGCTCCCAGGCGGGTCAGCAGGTTGGTCACATCCGCTGCGAACGTATGGAATCCCTGCGCATTGGTAAATGTTTTTTCCGCCTTTGCTATTTTCACTTCCAGCGCTTTACGTTTTTCCTGTGTTTTTTCATCTGTTGCGCCGCTCTTGTCCAGGTCTTCCAAATCCTTCTTCAATTTCGCCAGGTTGGTCTCTGCTGTTTTCTCTGCCTTGAATTCATCTGCAGCCCCGGCTGCCAGGGTACCAGACAGTACGCTGGTTTCCACCACCGGATCCAGGGAGCTGGGGCGTTCCTGCCGCTTTTCAAATTTATCGGTGAAATCTTTGACGCTCTTTTTATCCTTGTTGAAAGTAGTAAGGTCAGGCTGCTGTGTTTTTGGATCTCTTTTCAGTGTAAAGGAAGCAGGCGTTCCGGGAGTACCGGGTGATCCCGGTGTACCGGGACTTCCGGGCGTAGCGGCGGCGGCACGTTCTATGAACCCGTAGCTCACCAGCAGGTCTAACATCGCTGTCAGGTCTTCTGCTTTCGCAGGCTTTGGCTTGATCTTTTTCACCAGGGCTTTATCGTTCAGTAATTCTTCGGTGGTGAAAGTGAAAGCAGGAGGAGCAGGAACAGGCGTGCCTGTTGTTCCGGCTGCAGGTGCAGGAGCTTTACCCTTCACCCATTCCGCAATGACATTTGCATTACTAAAAAGCGTAGTTTCATCCGTTAGCTGCTTCAGCATTTCCGTACGAGGCGATACACTGGCGATAGGCGAAGTGGTTTTGGATGTTCCCAATTGCCTGCGCAGCTGTACGCCGCTGTCTGCATGTACTTTTACCTTACTGAAGTCATGGTCAAAGCGGGGCGATGCCGCAAGCGCATTGGCATCCGGCGCAGGACGCGAAGCCGGTAGTATGCCTCTCGTTACAGGTGATGAATGATTTGTCTGTTGTACTTTTCCGTTTCCCATGATGCATGGTTCAAAGTCCCGGACCGATATCGTTCACCAGCGCTTTCACATCTATTGCGCCCAGCGCAGTCTCGAAATCTGCCGGTAAGGTCTCTCCTATTGTTTTTGCACGCTTTTCAAATTCAGCTTTGATCTTTTTACGCACATCCTCATCCAGCTTTACTTCCCTGTTATACCGCTCCCGTAAACCCGCTGCAATGGGCGCGTAGGAGTAATGCCAGGGCTCTTCATTGTATCCTCCCTTACGGCCTGCCGTATAGCTTTGTATCAGTCCCACTTTGGGTGCATTGGTTTGCAGCCAGGTGTACAAGCTTGCCAGTGAATCTTTCTTCCCCGGTTTCCAGTCATCCACATTCACTGAGTTCAGGTCTACCTCCGTACCCCAGTGATGACGCGAGGTACCGGGCAATGCAGAAAATTTAAGAATAGTATCCAGCCGGTCTTTGGAGGGCGTACCTAACCATTTGGACTTATTCACGCCTTTAGTACGGTCGCCTTTGTTAAAGAATTCGTTCGGCAGGGTATCCCAGCCACCGGCCCTGCTACCGGACAAAAAGAACTTCTCGAAAACGATCTGCGACTGCGAGGTATTTCCGCCAAACGCATCTGAGAACAGGCGTATATCAGATACGGCTTTGATGGGCACCGGCGGTTTCATGGCGTTGAGGCTGGCAATAGCGGTATCTACCCTGAACTTGATCCGGTTGAGTATATCATTCTTTTTTGCCGGTTTTATACCGGTGAGGAAAGCTACCCTGTCTGCAGCATCAAATGCATCAATGTCCTTTAGTATATCCCGGTCTGCCGCGGTGTTCAATTTATCAGGATCATCCAGGAAGGCTTTTAAAGGCCTTACAAAGCCTTCCACCGTACGGGCCTCATCCCCCTTCCCTTTGCCAAGATCTTTGAATGAAGGAGCTTCTATAGTGATCACCGGGGTTGTTTGTCCCGGCCTGGCTGCATTGGGCGCCCAGGAGCCAAGGCTCGTGCCTGCGCTGGGTGTTTTCTTGCCCCTGTCAAGCGGGTACACCGCATTAAAATCATTGGGGCCTGTACCTAATTGATTGGCCGGCCGGTCTGAGGGATTCACGAGCGTAGTGGCCATACCACGGGCCAGTTCCACTGCTTCTTTATTGGCGGCCGGATCTGCAAAAATGCCCGCGCTGGATGGCGTTGAGATGGCATGCACAGATACGATCCGGTCCGGTTTAAATTTCTCTATGAGGTTGATGAGAGCTACTGTTTCCGGTTGTCTTGGTGCTTTGCCTGTATTGGGACAATCGGTATCCTTCGGTTTTTCACCTGTCGGAAAATCCCTGTTAAGGTCTACCCGCTGACGATTACAACGGTTACGCCAGAACTTCACACCATCCATCTCGTCTTTTATAGCGCCCGCATTAAAGCGGGGAATAACGATGGTATTGAAAGCAAGACCGGCGCCCAGGTTATTCCTCATTTCATCTACCAGTGCATCGGTAGCCTGGAAGCCCGGCCGCTCGTCGCCATGGAATCCACCTACCACCAGCGCTTTTCCTTTAGCCAGCATCACGCTTGGAAAGAAATGCGCTTCCACCGGGATATTGGATAATGGCACCGGTGAATCGGGTGTGGTCTTCGGCTCAGGACTGATCAGCTTAGACTTATCTGCCGGCATTTTAAAAGTGCTGGGATAATCTGCCGCCATGGTGATCTCTCCTTTGGGAGGATTCAGGCCATAGTCTGAGAAGAGCCTTGCAACAGGCATCGCCGGCCAGAAAGGATACAAGGGACCTTTAGGATCTATCTCTTTCGCCTTTGCACTATTCACTGCTGCAGAGATCCCGTCTACATCAAAGGGAGCACGGGCAAGGCTCAACGCAGGCTGTGCGCTAACCGCCGGCAAGGCTCCCTGCTGACCGATGGTATCTGCTATCTGTGAAGCTTCCTGCTCTGCCGCACCTGCCGGAGCGCCGAGTTGCAGTCCCCCTGCCTGCGGAACTGCAGTAGCGTGCTTTTGCTGCACCACATGGGTCAATTCATGCGCGAGTAATTGCTTTCCTGCCACCGTACCCGGCTGGTACTGCCCTGCCGCAAACGTGATATCTGTACCTACTGTATAAGCTGCTGCATGTACCGCGCGTGCGGATGCATGTGCGCGCGTATCATTATGCACTTTTACCCGGCTGAAATCGTGACCAAAACGCCGCTCAAAATAAGTGCGGCTGGCAACATCCAAAGGTTGCCCGATGGAATGCAGGTTCTCATGCACGATCGGCGGAACATCATGTGCCGCATGTGCAGCCGCTTTGCATTTAGGGCATTCTCCACCGCAATCACATTTACGTTGAATAACACCATCCGCAGGCGGCGTTGCGCCTTCCGGTATTAATTCATCGATACGGTATCTGCCATTCCTGTTCTCAGGTAATTGAGAACGCAGGTATTCACAATGCTGCAGGTAAGTATCTCCGGTGTTATCCTGTGCATCCTGGAAGTGCCTGGTCCCCACCGGATCACTACTGCCGCGGTAATAAGATTCTCCGCAATAAGGATCTCTTAAACGGTATCCCCTGGCAGGAATATTATGCTCTGCACGGATCTGGTTCTCCCGTTCTACAGTGGCGCCGTGCCGTAAATACTGACCAGCGCGTGGCTGACGCCGGGCGGAAGGATCGCCTTCCTGTATTTCCAGCTGCCCTTGTGCATCGCGCCCTACAAAAGGCGCCCTGTTCTCTTCAGGCCCTTCTTCCTCTTCATGCGTACGGCTGCTGCGCATATCGCGCCAGGCATGGCCGCAAAGCTCATGCGCCAGTATCAGCCAGGGTGGTATATCCAGGAAACCACTGTTCACCGTTGCGGCGCCATATGTGCGCTGATCATTGGGTGAAGGCACGCGTACCAGTCCGGCTGCGCCTGCAGGCGTAACGCCATCCTGGATCTGGATCTTCGTTTCCCTGCCTGAATCTACAAAATCACATAAACAGCCCGAGCCCACCGGGGTATTGGAAGAGCCTAAACCGGAAAAAGCAGTGGCGCTGCCCAGGCCTGCAAAGAAACCTGCAATAAGGCCGATGGCGGCACCTGCCACGCCAAGGATCTGTCCCAGCACGGGAATATTGCCTACAAGCCCGCTGCCAATGCGATAGCCTCCTGTGATACCGTGCAGTATGGCCGAGCCGAAGCCGGGACAATAGCCGGTTTCGTTGCTAACTTCACCGGTAGTACGATTCACCCTGAAATTGCCGGAGGGAGATATGGTCTGCAAATAACCTTCTACTACCTGCGCGTTCGTCTGACGTATACCGTTCCCCGCAGGATCAGGGATCATACTGGCAGGATTCTCCACCAGCAGCTTTCTCATCAGCGTTGGCTGCCCGATGTTTTGCTTAGGCTGCACCGGCGGCGGACCGTAGAGCGCTACGCGGCCAAAATCATGCGGAGGCCCTTCCGTGGCCAGCATGCTGTTTTCAGCATGTTCGGTCTTCGGTGCGGTCTTCACAGCTTCGTTTACGGTAGCCTGCTGCGTTTTAACAACAGCCTGTTGTTCGCTTCCCATAAAGCATTTTGAAGGAAAATATTATACTACATCTCTCCACTTGTCTGGTATCCGCTCTACCGAGATCGGCGTGCCGGAACAACTATCATGATAGAACCAGTGCCTGAACTGCTCCGCTTCCGTGATCCTGTTCTGATAGCCCCAGCGTTCATCTATATCACGCTGGTTCCATGCCTGCGAAGAACGCTGGCAATGCCGGTGATGGCAAATATCATAATCCACCCGGTGCAGGTGGATAAGGTAAAGGGAACTATCTTCCGCTGTCCTTCCATCTACGCGGGTATGCAAACCGCCGTGCCATTGCATGGGTACAGTAGCCAGCAAAGGTTTTGAGTACACCGGGTTAAAATACCAGTGCGCCCGCTGTTGCAGGATAGGACGCGAAAAATCAAGCGGGTTTTCTGTTTCATTCATGTGCAGCACTTCGTAACCGCAGCAGTTAACGAACTCGCCTTCAAAGCGGTCCATATAGTCGCCCAGGTCTCCGGTAGCAGGATCGGGCGCTACGATCTCGTCCACATCCGTACAAAGCACCATATCATATTGTGCTATCAACCGGTGCTGCTGCATTTGCAGCATATCGCGATGCCATCCCCAGTCAGTCACCGGATGCGAGACCGGCACACGTACAAAACCAGGACCAGAAGTAGAACCGTCTACGGTATCATGATCCAGGATATAGATGTCTTCCGGTGCAAAGAAGCGGGAATAGTATTTCCACCATACGGGTAGAAAGACTGCTTCATTCTGCGCCATGGTAACAACGGCGCGTGAACGTTTACTCATATTTAGTTGTCAGTTATCAGTTGTCAATTGGCGGAGAGCAACGAGGGTCTTCAACCCCCTCAACGAAGCAGGGGTCTCCATCCCCGTCATTGCGAGAAGCGGTAAAGCTTCTGTGCGCGGGGCGCGACGAAGCAATCTCTTCACACAATCTCCGCGAAGATCATATTGTAGATTGTGTGAAGAGATTGCTTCGGCCCGGCTCCCACATAGCCCCTGCGGGCCTCGCAATGACGGGGATGAAAACCCAAATCCACTCATTACCGATTACTATTTTTATACTTTCTGTACTACCATCAAACTATTTGCCTGCTGTACCTTTCTATAAGCAGGTGTCGCCAGGATCTCATTCACAAAAGCCTGTACACCGGGATAATAATCCGCATAATCATGAAAAGCGATGTATCCGCCTTGCTTCACCCAACCGGCAAAGTGCCAGAAGTCGCGGGCTACATTGGGATAATCGTGCAGGCCATCAATGAATAGCAGGGAAATAGGTGTCTCCCATTTAACATTAAAAGAAAACTCTTTGATGGTCTCTACAACTGAAGAAAGACCGGCATTCTCAATATTCTGTTTGAACCTGACCAAAGTAGGCGGCATGGCCTGCAATCCCTGATCGGCTGCGCCCACCACACCTTCATGCGGGTCAATGGCATACACTTTTCCCTGCGGGAAATAAGTTTTCATGACACTACCCAGCAGCACAGTAGATTTACCCTGGTAGCTGCCTATTTCTACAATAACCTGCGGTGCAGGCAGATCTATACCGGATTTAATAGCGCTGGACATTAACAGGTCGGCTTCCTGGTCGTCCAGCCATCCTTCTATTTGTTTTACCTTATTCAAAAGGTTAGCTGCAAGTAACATAGCGGGAGCTGCGTTATTGGTTAAAACGGAGGTATTATCTACATAGTGCCCAAACCTTTTCCTGGCATGCGTTCTGACAGGATCATTGTACTGCCTGAGCACGGGGTGCATCCAGAAAGCATCTGTTCTGCGCAAGGCATGTTCCAGGTCTGATATGCTGTGTGCCACTTTGTATTTTACATAGTCGTAACTGCTGGGATTCTGTGCAATGTTGTAACCCAGCAGGCGGGTGATCGTGGGAAGAATGATCTCTTCTGTGGCCCAGATCCTGGTTGCGCGCATGATCTCCTGCAGCTGCTGATCTTCTTTGAAGATCTTCACCAGATCCCTGGCTGCATCGGCCGTAAACACCGTAGATGGCCAGAAAGTCCAGTGCAGGAATTTATTCTCTCCATCGGAGAACTTTTTCAGAAAAGGCTGCCAGAGATCATATTCACGAAAGGCATGTATAGCAGGTGCAATATTGGTATCCCGGTTCACTTTTTCCTGCCTGCTCGACAGCATACCTACATCCTGCACATTGGAGAAGAAGCGGCTGATATAGTCCGTAAATCCTCCACGGATAGCCAGTTGATCGGAATCTACAATGGTGATGGTATCAAAGGAAAAATGCTCCAGTGCATATTCCATACAGTTGAGCGCGAAGCTATGCAGGTAGCCCCACCTCACGGGAACGGGGGAAGGATGTATATAAGCATTGAATGTATGAAAAGGGAAATGCTGCTTCATCAATCCTGTTTGCTGTCCGCCGTTATACAACAGGATCACTGCATCTGGATCAAGATGATGCAGGTTACGCACCAGGTCTATAATACAATCTTCGTTCTCATGTACTAAGCACGCGTATACGTTCTGCAGCTGCTTATACGGCTGCGTAATGGTCCTGTCCTGCAATACAGGCGTTTGCACAACAGGTTGTGGCACAACGATGCCGTTAGCACTATACATCGGCCAGTCAGGCCCCATTACTTTTTCTATTTCTTCAACAGGAAAATTATGCCACCAGATACCGTCTGTTTTCTTGGGGCTCACATTGCTGTTGTGGATCATGTGCACGGAGAACGTAGGATCCGGCAATACCGTTACCCGGTCAGCCGGCATGCTCCATACAAAGAGCCCGTCCATCCCTACATCGATCTCTGCAAAGCGATGCCTGTTCCAGGTTTCTCTGGTATAGCAGAGCGAGCTGCCCAGCAGCCATACGCGCTGGTTGGCAGGATAAATGTATTGATAGGCGTTTTGTTTTTGCAGGTCATAATACAGCAGGTGATTAATGCCGCAGACATCTGTTTGTGCCTGCTGCAAGGCGCTTACCTGGTATTTCAGACGGCGCATGGCATACCAGTCATCATCATCCCAGTTGGCAATGATATCGCCGTTGGCGTAAGCCGCAGCCAGGTTCAGCTTGGCGCCCAGCGTGATCTTCTGATCCAGCCTGTAATAGCGGATCATGGGAGAATCCGGCACCAGGTCTGCTATATTATCTGTACCGTCATCGATAATGATCAGTTCCTTGTTATCATAGTCCTGCCGCAGGAAATAACGGATGGCATTAGGAATGAACTCCCTGCGGTTATACGTAGGCATGATACAGGAAACCATGGGGGCTGTATCGTAAAGCATGGCAGTAAATTTTTGCGGAAATGTGTATGGGGGCTAAAAAGAAAAACGAGGGAGACTGATGCCACCCTCGCTAAATTATGTACAACGCCGGGAGTCGAACCCTAGAGACGCATTACTACAACTCTACCTTACCGAACGGAATCGCGCTGCAGTAATAAAGTTAAACATTAATAACGGTAACGCCAATTTTCTGATCGACTTTTTAGCGGCAACATCAAACTTTTTTTGCGGTCAACCTGCGTTGGTTCCTTCCAGCGCAATGGCTCCGTTGATCGCAACAACAGTGGCATTGATCGAGGGCGCCACATTCCACATCACTATCCATTGCGAGGTGGCAGGCCTTTGCAAAATAGGGTTGATATGAATACCGGTGTTGAAGCTGTTCTTCTGATTATTATCCGTACTGAGCACATGGTTCTGCGTCACCATCATCCTGCCTCCCAGTTGTCCCCACACACGAATACCATCAATGGCCAGTATGTTAGTGGCTGAGCTCAGGCGTCTCAGCTGCACATGATTGTTTTCAATGATCAGGCTCTGGGCATTGCCTGCAAAAATGCCGTGACGGTCCCAGCGGCCGCCGTACAGCGGCAGCACTACGGTGACATTATTATTTGCGATGGTGACAGATTCCGCGAGGTCGCGTGCGTTGTTGGTGGCCCGGTGGCTCACCCCTACGTGTATTCCCTGCATGAAACCTTCGGTTGTATTCTGATGGATCTTTACTTCTTTTGCTACTTGTCCGCCAACGGTAATACCCGCCCATCCAAATGTTTCATCCGTCCGCGCGATCAGGTTAAACAGGGAGGCAAATGCGTTGCCCCTGCCAATATTACTCCTGAAGGTTTCATCCAGCAATATGCGGTCTACCAGTTTTCTTGTATACATTAACAATCCCGTCGCCGTAACGATCACCTGGTTAGTAGGCGGATTAGCCTGTAACAGTGCTGACCAGACAGCCTGCGTTAACAGGCTGCTGTATGATCTGAACGCGATACGCACATTGGCGAAAGTGAGGTTCACAAAACCGGGGGCAGTCTCGCCTGGTGTGAGCTGCACATCATACATGAAAATACTTCTGGCGGCTGCCCTGAAATCTGCTGATTTTAACAGCTCAGGGAAAGTGAGTACGTTCGCCGGCCTGTCATATACGGTGATAATGTTGTGTTCTATCAGCGAGCGCAAGGCATTCACCACCAGGATCCCCTGTTGCAGGTAACCCACGCTCATGTTACAGTTCTGTATGCGTACCTGTCCGGGACTGGCTGGATCATTGCGCGTAGTGATGCAGGTGGCGTTCTTAGTGAAACCGCTTCCGCACTTCAGGTTCACATATTCCACATCCACGTTAGGACAATTAACAAATGTGAGCGCTCCGTTCAGGCGTGCAGGACCGGCGCTACCGGTTTCCGCATAGATATCGCGCACCAGTACAGACTTGCAATTATTGAACACCATCGCTGCTTCTGCAGCGGCTGCCACGATGCGGGTACCATTACCGCTGCCGCTGATCTTGATATGTCCTTTGTTGATGATCTGTACGGGTTGTGTCACCGGGTAGAATCCTGCCTGGAAGCATACCTGCGCATCCGTTCCGGCGGGTATCTGGTTAAACACGCTCTCCCAGCCCGGGCCCGGCATAGCGGTGAAAGTGCAGGCGCCGCTGCGGCTGGCGCAAAGCAGGTCCAGCGCTTCCTGTACGGTAGTAGCCTGTGACAAACAATTATTGCTGGTATAGCAGATATCATCTGCACAGATCTCCGTCAGTGAGGGGAACAATTCGCGGCAATCATCTACTTCCGCACTGCCATTCGTTACAGTGATCAATGCCAGGCGGCAGTAATAGTGCGGAGTACCGGCCGGCGCTTGTGACAGCGGAGTGGTATTAGGAATCGCGTAAGGCGGCCATTCTACTTCACCCGTAGCTGTACGGGCAGGTATCAGCCAATAGTCGCCGGCTTTATAGTTACCATCAGAGAAGAGTACCTGTATACCATCTTCCAGGTCTACCCAGTCTGCAGGCATCGGAACGCCGTCTGCAGTAGCAGTGGCATCCGACTGATCCCATCTGCGCAGCTTCAGGTTGGGTATGCCCGTATAGGCTGCGGCAGAACTTTCCAGCGTGATCTCGCGGGTAGCGGGATTGATGCCGTGGATCTTTACCAGCGGATGCGGTGTATTGTTCAGCGTAGCTGTTTCATCTACGATCTCCACCCACTGACCAATGCCGAAACCCAATATATCATCTTTGCCTACATCGGCCACCGTGAGGATGCTGCCATTCACTTTCTCGATCCGGGTTTCAACCGAACCATTATCTCTCGACCATTTGAAGCGGGCGTTGGCGCGGGTACCATTGCGCTGTACTTCCACACGGTACAATTGGTTCTCCAGTCGGCGGAATCCTGCGCTGGGTGGCAGCGAACAAGGGTTAGGCGTATCGGCTGCCTTGTTGGTGCGCACATTCATCCTGCCGCTGGGCGCAGCAATGGTATTATCCCATTCGGGGAATACGCTATCGCATTCCGGCGTGGCATTACCGGGGTTCACCTTCAGCAGCTTTACCTGCCATACCGTTTGCAAACGGGTGGTGGTATCTGCTTCTCCCAGGGCCACCTCCTGTATCAGCGGATCATCGTGATAATTGATCTCGCGCTGCCAGGCTTCCAGGTAAACAAGGTAAGCGCCGTTCTGCAGGTTCAGTGAAATGACCGGCGAGGGCGGACTTCCCGGCGGGCTGGATGGGGGGCTCGAAGGAGGGCTTCCCGGAGGACTGGACAAGGGGCTGCTGATAAAGTACTGGATATCCGGGTTAGGATACCAGGGCTGTTGCTTGTAGGTAACAGGCGGGACCGCAGGATCCAGCTCGCAAAGCAGGCCTGACACGTACAGGCGGCCCGGAGCGATCACCAGGTCAGTACCACCCGGCAGCACGCTGATCTTAAAACCGCTCCCTTTTTTGGGTACGCCGGAAGGGCCTATCACATCGATAGTCTCCGTATGCGTTCTGTACTGCTGAATGTCCAGTTGTTCATTCCAGTCGGCATCCAGTTGCACCCGGCCCTGTTGCATCAGCACTCCACTGTAGTGCTTTAGCCGGTTGAATATTTTTCGAGAATAATCTCCTGGCATTGTTTTATCCTCCTATAAGTTTAGATTATTTTAAGAAGCGTAAAATATTCCTGCCTCTAACCCAAAGCGGAGATATTCGTTTAACCTTACACGTAAGTTAGCTTCCCGTTGTGGTTGATAGAGGTTATGAAAAACGCCCATTTCCGCTTCATCATCTGCTCCCTGCCTGATCTCTGTGGCGCTGTGTGCGCTCAGCTGGCAATAGCCTGCATCTCCATAGCGGAGCGAGGTGAATACCGGCCTTACCCTTGCCGCATCATCCGGTGATTCAGGCTGGCAACGGTATGGACGCGGCAGATTATGACCGGGTGGCAAATAAGAAAAACGTACGCAGCCCTGTTGCAGGCGTTCTGCCGCTACCGGGTAAATCCATTCATCACCCGTTTGCAGGCCGGCATAGAAGATAGTGTTGGAACCCATCTCCATGATGCGGGTGTTGACCTTTCCGATGATCGTAGTGTTTTGTACATTGAGCACAGCGCCGGGATCTTTTCCGTTGAGGCCTGCATAGGCTGCCTCCAGTTCGCTGGTGGCGTCGATGATACTGTCGCTGATATGTATCGTGGCGCCTTCTGTGGCACGTATAGCGCCGCTAACAGACTCACTGATGCGCACTGTTGACCCGGGTGCTTCTACTACCAGTCTTGGCTGCGAAGGCTGCGCCGCTACTGAGCCGATAGCTTGCGTAGCGCCGGGCGCCAGCGTGCAATGTTGAATATGCAATAATGCAAGCTGGTTATCATTACCACCGGCATTCTGTAAAGGGATATGCAGGCTGCCGCCGATCACCAGCAAACCGTTCAGGGATACTTCTGTATTCGCCTCACCGGAGATATCCATATCCCCCGCCAGCACCAGTACAGGCCTGGCCTCTTCCCTGCCGCGGATCTCTATTTTAGTGCCGGCTGTTAAACTGATCACCGGCGTTTCTATATAGTAGTTGCTGTTTTCTATTTCTATGACGCCACCCGTGGCGGCCAGTTCCTGCAAAGCTTCCTGTATCGTGGCTTTATCAGTCGGCACCCGCACCAATCCTTTCTGTTCAAGGCCGGTGGCGAAAGTATTTGTTCTGCCATAGGTGCCACCTCCCATCTCCGCACTGAAACCATAGAAATAATCCACTTTCACGTTCGCAGGCGGTGCCTGTAAAGCAGGGAATGCAATACGGCCCAATACCGGATCGATAGCTATTTTAGATGCAGGCATATTGGCCCAGCCGATCACGTTACCTCCGGGATCCACCAGGTCGCTGAGGTTACAAATGGAAATGTTGTTGGATAATAACACGGGCGAGCCATCTACATAGATCAGCACACTCCCGTTAACGCCATAGAATGCTGCCGGATCAGCGGCCATGCGCCGGCGGCTGATAGGTATGGGCACATTCTCCGGCCCTGCCAGGTGCGTGATCTCTTCTTCCGATTCACTGCGGTTGTACAAGGGCGTATCCATGCCCAGGGCATTAAATTTATATCTTCTGTCGTCTACCCGGAAAGCAGGTGATTGCAATAAAGGATGGCTGGCCAGCCGCCATAACCAGATACCGATATCAGGTATATTATAGCGGCCTCTTTTGCGTTCAATGTTGCGCACGTCTGCCGTGCGGGCCGTCTTATCGAAAGGCGTGTTGATGAATTCCAGGAGCCCCCCGTTTTTTAAACCGGTTACAGACAGGTTCTCCGGGCGCAGGTGGTTCAGGTACTGGGTAGTGGCCAGCAGGGTGAAATACTCTACTACATTAGAGTCCCAGCCTGTTACATCATGCACCAGCTGTTCCAGTACTGCGGCAGTTCCTTTACGGCGCCTGTACTGGATGGTGTTGGCCACCTGTGCGCGCTGGGTAAAGGGCGCATTGGGAAAAACGATCAGGCCGCGTGCGCCTACCAGGTCGCCGATATAAGGCACTACCCATTCTGCGCAGGTTTCTATGAACTGATCATCATACAGCTGTTCAAAATTCTCTTCCAGCACGGCGATCTGTTCCGCTATCAGTGATAGCAGCTCTTTCAGCGGCCCCGGGCGCTCTTCTCCCGGGAACAGGGCATTGGCGGTTTCCTGGTCGCGTATACGATACAGCGAGGGAAGCAGCTTATACAGTCTTTCTTTATCGAAGCTCATATGATCACTTTAAGGTCGAGATGACGGTGATCCAGCAGCAGCAGTTCTGCTGCCGTAACATTATTATCTGTTGTTACCGGCATGGATGCAGGAATAGTATAGTTAAGGTCGGCAGAGGGATCATCCGCGCGGTACAGTGTGTCTATGTCCACTGCTATCACGCCTGCTACAGCCTGTATCACGGCTACTACTTCGCTGTAATGCACTGCCTGGCCAAAGCCGCGTGCTGCAAAAGAGAAAGCATCCTGCAGGCTGCTTCCTACTGCGTTTAATACTTTATCGGTGATATAATCCGGGTCGATCTTGAGATTGGCAGAGAGGCGGAAGAACTGCGGCACATAAGTGGCCAGCGTAACAGTAACGCGGGGATCGCCGGCTTTACGGATGGCGTCCAGCAGGTTCTTATACAATTCGCTGTCTGTTTTGATAGCGGCGCCGCCTGCACCTGCAACGGTAATAAAGATGGTGCGCTTCTGTCCCTGCCAGGTCCAGGTGGCCAGTGCTTTTTCCACACCGGTGTAGGCCCGTGCAAAGTCTTCATAGTCCAGCAGCGATACGATACGGTCCAGCGTAAGGATCGTTAGCGGCGCATTACGCCGTGCATCCGCCAGTTGTTCCGGATCAGCCGCATCAATGGCAGGAACGGGGTTTACGGCTGATTTAACGCCCAGGGGACGTGATACCAGCTGTGAAAGCTGTTTGGCTTTTACCGCGCCGCTGACGCCGATGCCTTTCCGGTATTTTGCTTTTACATTCTCCTGCCCGGTAGGAAGGCGTGCACCGGTGATGCCATCGCCGAAGGTAACAGTGGTCTTTCCATCGTCATCACGGCGGGTGATATAGATCCGTTCATCAGGGCCTCTGTCTAAAAAGTTGGGCACTTCTTTCCAGAGCAGGTCATTCACACGTATCTCAAGTGTGGATTGTACGCCGCTGGCAGATGCGCCCCTGGTATAGGTCAGCGGCGGCTGTCGCAATGCGAACTGCTGGAAGATCTTAGCCGCGTCGCCGCTGCCTAACACTTCCTGTACAGACTCTCCATGCGTGGCAGGGGCTACATTGGCATTCACGTTCACCGTGCTGCGTGTATACGTATACGCGAGCGACGCTGTGAATACCAGCACGGTATAACCGCCTTCCACCAGTACTTCCTTGATGGTCATCATCTCGCTGGTGGTAGCGCCTTTGAGATCGTTGCGATCGCCGGTCACGATCACCAGCTGGCCTGTTTTCAGACCGGGGTAGTAATTATTGAGGGTAATATTGTCGCCAGACACCACATCTTCTACCGGCTGTTCTGCAAGTGCAAGGCGCAGACTCTGAGCATATGCTGTCACATCCCGGAAGATAGACAACTTGCTGACAGCCGGCTGGTTGATGACGATAGCGGCTGCAAAGACCGTCGTATCACCAATGGTGGTTACCAGTGGCGGATAATGAACGGTACCGCCTACAATATCCTTCCATTGCATCGGGATACTGATCTGCGTGGTCTTGCCGCTCATGCCATAGGCAGTACGCGGACGTATAGCCGTTTGCTGAATTTTATAAACAGGCACGTCCTCTATATTCTTAGCGCCTTTTTGCAAACCGATAAAGCTTCCTGCCAGTATCTCTTCGTATGCGTTATCAAGGAATACCCTGCCGTCTGCTTCTGCCTGGTCGAGATCCCATTCTGTCCACTGAGAAGGCGGTGTAGGCGTTGTTCCTGCAGTAAAGGGCTCTTTAGGGGCGTTATAGCCAAAGATAGCCGCCTGTTTGCGGAACACGAAGATATCCTGCGTCGTAATGGATGCCTGACGGGCAGCTTGTGCTTTAACAATACCGGATACGAGGTCGTGTGCAGACCATTTCTTTGTTTGCAGCAGCACAGCCAGATCCTCTTCTTTCCAGTTATTAAAAATGATCTGCGAGATCACGGATCCATCCAGCTGCTCTTTGTTATTGAAGATGTTGATGTCGCCGGCCGGCTGTATGGGACGAACAAAAACCGGTACCTGAGTGCTGCCGCTGGACAGTTCAACGCGGGTGGTTTTCGTATCGGTATCTATGGTAACAGAGAGTACTTTTTTCATTTTCAGGGCCTGCACCCCTGCAATGGTTTGGGATAAGAGCAGTATATCGCCCTTTTTAAGGTCATTAGCGGCGCCATCCAGTATCACCAGGCCTTTATCCAGCGTAAGCTGCTGCAGCTGCTTTAAACGCGGCGGAATGGCATTCCATTGCGGTCTTGCTTCTATGGCTGTAATGGTCTCAAAAGTCTGGGGCTGTTCTCCCGGACCGGGGATGCTCTGGATCTTCACACCGGCATCAATGGTGATGGGCGGCAATCCTTCAACAGGGTTCTGCGAAGTGCTGTTGCTTATCACCGGGCCCAGTGCGCCGGGCGCTTCTTCCAGTGTAAAGGCGAGAAAAGTGCCTGCTGCCGCTCCCGGGCGCAGCTCATAACCGATCAGGCGGGCCTGCTCCAGTACAGAAAAGCGCTCTGTAGCAGTACGCAGGTAAGATTCGTTGGCGATGCGCTCCTGGTAAAAGGTAAGCACCTCTCCCATGGCCGACCAGGCATCCAGCAAAGCAATGGTAAAATCATCATTGTTCCTGGCAGTGAGATGCAGCAGCGCATGCTGATCTGCGCCCGATAAGCGGGCCAGCAGGCTGTCTCTAAAAGTGGCGTAGGTTCCGGCACGGTAAGCAATAGCCTGCAAACCGGGCCGGTTATAGATCTGTAAAGGGGTACCGGTTAAGAAGCCGGTGCAGCAGTTACAAGTGTCAGTCATAAATAACTAGTTTGTTTGAGCTCAGGTCTTCATTCCCGTCATTGCGAGAACTAACCCGGGAGAGCAAGCGGGTCTTCATTCCCGTCATTGCGAGAACTAACCCGGGAGAGCAAGCGGGTCTTCATCCCCGTCATTGCGAGAAGCGGCAAAGCCTTTTTGGCGGGGCGCGACGAAGCAATCTCTTCACATAATCTCCAACATAATCTTCGCGGAGATTATGTTAGGAGATTGCTTCGGCCCGGCTCCCCGCAAAGCCTTACGGGCCTCGCAATGACGGGATAGGAGACCCGTTTGTTCCTTCCTATTGCTCATCGAAATGACCGAATAGAAGACCCTTATTTCCCTCCATTCATAATCAACCTGAACACCCCGTGCTCCGGAAAATTAGGATCATTATCCAGCCTCGCTATCTCCAAACGTGATAAGGTCAGCTCTCCTTTATCCAGCGCCACACTATCTGTTCTGCCCTGCCGGTTGAATTTCGTGATCTCTACCGCATCCACGCCGGGCGTTTGCTGTGCGGCAGCATATAAGGGGCTCAGGTATACCGTTTGACCAAAGCTGAAATTATCGGGATGAAAAAGGCCTCTGCCTCCCTGCGGCAGACCGCGGTTGCTGAAGATCTGTAACAATGCCGCCTGCACATCACTTCTGAAATAATGTTCATTCACACATACTTCCATTTCGATCTCCAGTGAGATGTAAACAGGACTGTTCACTTCCAGGTCGTGACCGGCCATGCGGTAGCGCTCCAGTTTCTGCCGTATCTGTGTTTCAAAATCGGCGGCGATCGCTTCGCCTCCCAGGCGGTCTACTGTCAGGAAAACAGTTCGCCAGCTGCCGGTCCAGCGAAAAGTGGCGGCGCTGCGCTGTACCGTCTGATCAACACTCTTGGTGAGGTTCTCATAATCTTCCAGCGTAACGGCGCGTTCCTGTTTGCGGAAAGCATTAGGCGCTTTTTGCCGCACCATCTGCATGCTCTCCTGGTCCATAGCGCCGGTAGCAGGCAGCGGCATGGATACCGCTTTTATCTTTTCGTTGGCGCCCGTGATATCCGGGTCGTCAGATACGAGGTATACTTTCGGTTGAATGCCGATGTTGCCGTTAATGCCGTTACCGATCCTGCAGCGTACCGTGAAATCTGTTTCAGGTGCAGGACGCTTACCCAGCAGATCATCGCCGAAACGCAGGTAAGCAGTGCCATCATTCTCCACTTCCACCACGAAGTGCAGGTCGGCCGGCTTGCTGTTCAGCAGGTCGCGCTGTGGCGACCAGCTATGCGGCGATCCGGCTTCCAGCAGCTGTATAGCCGGCAGTACATCGCGCATGGACCATTGCCGTGCTGTTAGTGCGGAATCCTGCTGATAAGGGGCCACCTGGGTAACAGGACCAAACCTGAGTTTGGGATAATAGCGTAAGGGTATCGTAGATGTTTCCGGGATCTCACAGGGATCGCCTTCGGGCACGCTGACGCTTAAACGCGGCGAAGGCACGGGGTCCAGGGGAAATTCCGCCGTCATGCCATGATCGGCCAGCACATTGTTACCCAGTGCCAGGCTCACGTTGGGAAACTCTCCTCTTTCATTCTTCGTCGAGATGCAAAGCGGAAAAGGCAATGCATCTGCCCTTTGCCATTGTATGATGGTGACGGGCTGATTATCCAGCGGGTCTTCCACCACTCTTACATTGCTGAGGCGTACCGGGTGCCGGTGATTGGGATCTGCATCTCCGGGCTCACCTGTTTGTGGTCCCAGCACTTCTGCCAGGATCAGTATCATGCCTGGCTGCAATGCGGCGAGATTGCCTTTTAAAGTGGCGGTGGTAGCGCCTTGCGGCAAACAGCACTGGCTGTCTTTCCAGGTGTAGAACTCCATGCGGTTATGCCGGTAGTCCAGTATAATATCATGCATCAGCTCAAACACCAGTGCGCCTTCATTCATGGCGCCCTGAAATTCTTTGCTGTCAGAGCGGAAGGCGGCCGGTATGGCGCTGGTACGTGTCAGTATTTTTGTAATACCGTAAATATTCTCCTGCTGCAGCAGCAAACCGGTAATACCGTCTGCTATTTCTATGTGCGCCCAGGTTCGGGCATTGCAGCCATCGTGCACAAAATAATCTATCAGGCGGGCATGGCGGCGTACAGACACGCGCCTGCGGGCGGTACCCAGGTAGGCTTCTGTGGCGATAGCATCCTGCTGATAGCTGAGATAATCGCCTGCATATGCCAGGAGCTCTACCAGAGCAATCCCTTCGTCGGCAATGCTACGCTCCTTCCACTGCGGTATCAGCAGGTTGAGGCGGTCCAGCATCAGCTGCCGGAAAGTGGCGTAATCCTTTGCCAGGTAGTTCAGCTCCGGCGCTGGCGGCGGCACCGGCGCACAGGAGAACTGCGGCTTGCAGTCAAAATCATTGCCGCAAAGTACCTTAAAGGAGAAGTCGACAGAAGACAGTACAGGATCATATCCCGTGGGGGCGTCACTGTTAGCTGCATCTGCTATCAGGTGGAGGGTATAGGTAGAGAAATCGCCTGCCGCTTCTACCCGCACCACCAGGATCTTTCCTGCATCTGGATTGGGTGGCGATGCAGGCGGCGACAGCACCAGGCCAATGCTGACGGAAGTGACCTTAATATCTTTTATGCGTTCGCCACCGGCAATGACCACATTTTTTTCGCTCAAGCTGCCCGGCGCAATATTCTTCAGAAAATGCACGTACAGCGTGGTTTGCCGCAGCGGCAGCGGATCTGCAGGATTATCCAACACCTCCAGGAAATCAATGCCGTTGATGGTGGGATGTTCCATCACCTGGTTGCGCCTGGCATCATTACAGCAGAAGTATTCCATGAGTGTGTATGTTAACGTGAAAACTGCGCTACGTTCTGTTCGCGGGTACGCCTTACGGTATATACCACAGTCACCTGTAAGCTGGAGTCGATGTTCAGCACCTGTACATCGTTCACTTCTATCAGGTCGCCCAGCCACTGCTGCAATGCGCCCTGTACAAGGAACTGGGTGGTAATAGCCAGCTCCTCGCCATTAGGTTCAAATACCAGCTGTAGCAGGCCGCTGCCAAAATCAGGATGGTTCACCCGCTCACCGGGAGCAGTGAAGAGCACTTGTTCGATCAGGTCGCGGATATGACGGTCGTTATCCGTTTCCGCGGTATTGCCTTTATTGTCGAACTGGTAGGGGAATGCGATGTTCATGTTCCTATCACTCTTGTTTGTGCAGATAAAATCATCAATGGGGTACCATTCGGTGCGCAGATAGCCTGGCTATCCATCAGCAGTACCGGCATACCGTTGGAGGTTACACGAACGGCGGCGGTAACCCATTGCGCCGTTATACAGGGACTGGGTGCACCGGATACATTGAAGGGACAACCGGCTACCGTATAGGGCGCAGGCTGCATGACGATCGGCATGCCGTTTACCAGCACCCTGGGGTTAGGAGAAGTAGGCATGGCGGGCCCTGCGTGCGCGCATTGCACGGTAGCGCCAACATGTAATAAAGGTCCGGGCATATGCAATTATGTGATGGCGAGTGCGCCGTTATTGATCGTTACTGCTGGGCCTACCATGACAATGCTGGCCCCTTTTCCGTTCTGAATATAGATCCCTGTGTCATTCACGATGATAGAGGCCCCGGTAGTGCTCTTCAGCATGATACCACCGGTAGGACCAGGCAGATCGCTGACCACAAGCGTATTCTGCGCCTGCGTCTGGAACACGATATTGGGTGAAGCAGGGATACCCGCCAGCGCCAGCGCCGGTATTTCACCGGCAGAGCCCCAGAAGCATCCTGACCAGATAGGATAATCCGGATTACCGCCTTCAAATTCCACCCATACCAGCGAGCCGATGATGGGCACTACAAATGATCCCATCTGGATGCCCGCCAGCGGTACGCAGGGCATCGCCCAGCTGGAGATACCAAGGCCCAGCACATCCGGCACCTGCACCAGTAACCTGGCTTTCTGCATGGGGTCTATATTGTTCAGCACTGTACCGCGATGCTTGCCGTAGAATTTTCTTTCTGTTGACTCATTCATAAAATATATCGTTGATCATGCCGAAACCAAAGGCACTGTAGGCAGTAAACCGTTCCGGGTGATGGTAAAGTCCTGTGTATATTTTCCCCGCTCTATCTTATGCTTGACCTGCTTTACAAAGAAAAGGCCGTCAAAAGCAAGGCCTGCCCCTCTCACGCCTACCAGCGCTCTTGCTTTCAGTATATGGCCATAACGCAGCACATTGAGCGAACCGGTACCGGTGACTGCATCTGCAGAACGGGCCGCTTCTGCCAGTCCTAAGGCCACTGCCTGAATAGGGTTCAGACTGGCCGTATCAGGCAGCATGGGGAAATTAACGGGAATAGGCGGCAGCGCTGCCAGGGGCGGGTTCAGCGGACCTATATCCGGTATGGGAATGGGAATAGCAGTATGCGCTTCCTCGATCTGTATAAATACAATGGGCATTGTTTTCGAGGAACCGTTGAAACTGAAATTAAGCGACTCCACATTCGTATGTGCATCCATGTTAATGTTCAGCGCGGGTTGCGGAATGCCTACTTTTATTTCAGGGCCCCAGTAAGCGATGTTCATGCCCGGCGCAGGGCCCGGCTCTATATAGAACACATAGCCTACTGCCCTGGCCAGCTCATTGATGTACTCCAGGTCTTTTCCGCGATGCGTAGGGATCCGCTGGGTAGGCACGGGTACATCTGTAAACAAACTGGGGATCACAAGGGGCACTATACCGAAGATGGCATACTTCGCGATGATGAGCGCTACCCTTGCTTCCGGCGGCATACAGGGATAAGGGAAACCGGTGAAGTCAACATAGTTCATCACGCTGGTCAGATCAGCACCGGTAACGGTAAAAGTAGACTGCCCTGTTTGTACGTTAGGCGTCAGCTGGTGATTCACCACCATGCCATCCATCAATACATGCGGCGTACCATTCACGGTTACCATGATGATGACCCGGATAAAAGGGCCTACCTGGCCTAATAAGAGCAGCAAGGTATTCAAAGGCGACTTACTGCTGAAGTTAAAGATCAGCTGAAAACCGCTTTCACCACCCGCTGTAGTAGTAGCTTCCACACTGGTGAGCGCATCTACTACTTCTTTGGGAACAGGCACTGGTACTACGGGGCCAATCAGCAGGTTCAGGGTAACTTTTCCTTTCAGCATATCAGAAGCCAGTCAGGTTTTCCGGTTGTGTGATGCGCAGCCTGGCGCCTATTTCGTCTGTCAGCTCTTCCGGCTTGATAGCGTTGTTGGCGTCAGCGATCTGCCAGAACTGCTCAGGGTTGCCGATCTGTGTAGCGGCGATATTATCCAGGCGGTCCCCTTCTCTTACCACATATTCCTGTAACAGCACAAACCTGTCGGGAGAAGGCACCATACGGCGGCGCAGGTAAATGATCTTCCTGCCGTTCGGCTCATCAATGGTGGCGGTACCGGTGCGGTAATAACGGCTGGTAACAGGAAAATTATTTACCGGCAGATTGCCTGCCTGCAGCAGGTTTTGTAATAACTGCGTATTCATGGTATTACATTTATACCCAGGTCAGTAAGGTTACCGGATGCGAACATGCCTGCCAGGCGTTCCTTGTTCTGCTGGTAGCTCATGAACAGGCTGCCTCCTTTATGATCAAAGCCCAGATCATCTATGCTTAACACGCGCATGCCCAGGCTCACCTTAGCGCGGATGGGGTTCAGGTTCACATCAAAAGCTTCTTCGGTAATGCTGAAATCTGTAATGCGCACAGGCAGGATGCGGTTCTTGTTCCAGATGAACAGCGTTAGCGGCGATTCCATGGAAGCGATCTCCAATGCGCCCATGCTGGCCATACTGTTATTCGAAAGCAGCTGCGAGCTCTTGGGATAGATGATGGTTTCCAGTGCGGCCAGCTGCGGCTGTATACCTGCTTTTACGGTGACAGGATCGGCTATCTGCAGCTGATCGGTGGCATCTATCTCCACATCCAGCTTCAGCGTTTCTACCGGCGGACCGGTAAGACGCAGGGGTTGTGAACGGTTATTGGAATCATTGCTGATGCTCTGTACCTGCAAAGTGCGGGTAAGGGTATCAGGATTATATTGCAGGGTGATGATCCGTTCTACGGCAGAGGTGTCCGGATTAATGAGCACAATGCCGCCTTTTATGAGATGAGGAGATCCGGGGAATGTAGACATGATTTCGAAAGTTTGAAGTTTGAGTCGGGTTGCTGCGAGGACTATTGCCTGACGGTACCCCCTCCCCGTCATTGCGAGGAGCAGTAAAGCCTTTGTGCAAGGGGGCGACGAAGCAATCTCTCAACACAATCTTCGCGAAGATTATGTTATAGGTTATGTTAGGAGATTGCTTCGTCGCCCAGCGCACCAGTCCCCGCTGCTCCTCGCAATGACGGAGGAGACCGAAGCGACGATTAACGTTACTTTGACGGAGGCTGAAACCCTGTGTACACCGTATTCGCGATCTGCTGTCCTACCGCAGCAGGCTTCGCGTTAGGCGTATGATTAAAACTACCGACATCCAGCGAAGGTATCGCCCCGCCTGAAGACAATCCCTGCGGCAAACCCTGTTCCGTAAACAGCCGCGTTAGCTCCTGCTGTACAGCAAGGCCTATACGCTGGCGGTCTCCTGGCTGAAAGCCGTGCAGCACCAGCTCTTCAATATGCAGTTCTATGTTGGGAGGTGTTACCATGTTCCTAATTCTGCGTTGATCAATGGTTTTTCCAGCTTATTGTATTCGCTGCGTGCAGCGCGGGAGATGTGCGACATATCCACCGGCCGGCCTTCATCTGCTGCAATAAAAGCAGCATTCATGGCAATGTTGCGGATGTTGCCGCCCGCAATATTGAGACGTGCCAGCTTATCTAACTGCAGGTCTGCCAGTGGTGTGCTGGCGGGAAATGCGCGGCGCCAGATCTCTGCCCGCTGTGCAGCATCGGGGAAAGGAAATTGCACAATAAAGCGGATGCGGCGCATCCAGGCTTTATCCATCGTGCTTTTCATGTTGGTGGTAAGAATGGCCAGTCCGCGGTAGGCTTCCATACGCTGCAGCAGATAGCTCACTTCTATATTGGCGTAGCGGTCGTGACTGTCGCGCACTTCACTTCTTTTGCCGAACAGCGCATCCGCTTCGTCGAACAAAAGAATAGCACCACCATCTTCTGCCGCATCGAAGATCTGTTTGAGGTTCTTTTCTGTTTCGCCTACATATTTGTTGATCACCTGGCTGAGGTCTACCCGGTAGAGATCCAGCTCCAGCTCTCCGGCCAGTACTTCTGAGGCCATGGTTTTGCCGGTGCCGCTCTCTCCTGAGAACAGGGCGGTAATGCCCAGTCCTCGCGAGCTACGGGAAGCAAAGCCCCAGTCCTGGTACACCTTGTTGCGCTGCTTTACCTGCATGGCGATCTCTTTCAGGAGCTCTTTCTGTGCGGAGGGCAGCACAATATCTTCCCAGCCTGCAGCTGGGTCAATACGTTGGGCCAGTTCATCGATATGCGGACGCGTATGTTTACAGCAGGTTTTCCAGAGCAGGGGTAAGAGCTGCGTGGTATCATCGCTATCGGATAGCTGCGCCAGTGCAGCTGCGCCTGCGCTGCCGATAGTATGTGCGCTCAGGTTGAACTGCGCTACTATCCTGTCCATCTGCCCGTTTAAGGAGCGGCCGGCTTCACCCAGGTGAGCCATCCATAACGTTACCTGCTCCTGTGAAGTAGGTTTTGAAATTTCGTAGGCGATCTTCTCTCTTCTTGTTTTAGGACTTGCGGGTCCGCTGCTGACGATAACGATGCCCTGTACATGCTCCATAAAACTATTCACTGCCTGTACACGCAGCTTATCCGTTGTATCAAGTGTGGTATAATCCAGGAAGATGGCACAGGCTTTTAATGCTGCTTCCCGGCTCCATAAACGCGTCAGTTCATTAATATCACGGGCAGCAGTAGGAATAGCATATACCGGGATCGTATAGAGGTACATACCTAAACGCGAAGCGATGTAGCCTGCAACCGCCTCTTTATCCGCATGATTATCTCCCCCCAGCTGGATCAGCGGCAGGCCGCCGGGCGCAAAATGCTGCGAGTAATTATACAGGATGCGGGTGGCCAGCTCTATATGAGACGGCGCCAGGCTTTCGCCTGCCTGCGCAGGTTCTACCAGGCCGGATAAACGATCATCCAGGTGATGCACGCCGGTGAGAAAATGGAGGATCTGCTCATCGATCTTCAGCGGACTTTTAGATACCAGCTGTTCATTCAGCAGCTCTATCAGCCGCCAGTAGCGCAAGGGCGCATTAGGCGACAATGCGCTCCAGTGCGCTTCCGGAAGAACGGCCAATGCAAGGCCGAAAGAAGGCAGGATCAGTGAAGCGTTGCCATGGAGCCCTGCTATCATGGTAGCCAGGCTGCTATCCAGCTCCACTCCTGCACAAAGCAATAATATATTCTTTTCAAAGGCGGAAAGCCCTAATACTTTTACCAGTATATCCAGCGCAGCAGTATCAGGCATTTGCTGTGCCGCTTCTTCTACTTCGTTCAGGGCCTGCTCCAGCTGGATCTGACGGGCCGTATCTTCCAGCGCGCCGGCATCCGGCGCAGGGTTATACAGTTCCAGCGTCAGCTTTGCCAGGCGAACAGATGCCATCAGGTAACGCTGATTGGCATCATGCCAGGTGATGGAAGCGGCGCTCATGGTATCGTGATCACGGGTGAATTATAATTGCCATTGGGGGCGGTGCCCAGCGGGCTCTCTGCTCCGTCTACCTGTATACGCACCAGGTAGGTCCCTGCCCTTACGCCTGCAATGGGAATATTGATAATATCCAGCGAGCCGGGAGGACTTAAAACAGTAGACATCAGCAGCTGAAAACTATAAGCCCGCGGCGGTACGCCGGGAACAGGCGGGTTCAGCTCATTTAACAGCAGCATGATGCGTTGGGTATCTGTTACGTCAGGGCTGAGCTGCAGGCGCACCGTAGCAGACCTGGGCGCATTGCCGGAGCCTGTTACATTCAGCACCTGGCTGGATACGATACGGGGACTTAATACAAAAGCTTCCGAACGGGAGGAAACACCCGTATGCGGCTGCAAGGGAGAGCCCATCAATGTGGGATGTATTACCTGTATGCCATGAACGCCGGCCGGTAAAGACGGCGGCAGTGTAAACGTGATGGAAGTATCGCTGATGTCTGCCACAGCCGGCGTTACTTCAATACCGCCTACATTCACAAGCACGATCTCATTTTTGAACTGGTAGCCTTGCAATACGATCCGGAAGCCGGAGAGGATCTTCTGATCAAACAGCACGGGAGCAGTGGGCCCGGATTGTGAGCCTATCCTGTTGATCACCGGTTGTTTGAAAGGTATCACATAAATATTGCGTGCCTGTACAGGCAAAGCTGTTTTGGTAGAGCGCTGGCTTTCTATCAGCACCACAGAGATATGATATGCCGCGGTGGGCCTGTATTTGGCGCCGAAGGCAGTCCAGAGTTTGGAGATCTCTTCCAGGTTCATCTCCTCCGGACTGATCTTGATCTGCTCTACCTGGTCGGCCAGGTTGGAAGTAGACAGGGCCCTGAGTGAGAGCGGCAGATCGCCGGTGTTCACACCTCCAACAGGCGGCGTTAATGATCTGCGGATAGCATCGCGGGCCAGTACAGGCGTTTCATGCAACAGCTGCATGCCATGTCCCAGCAATATTTCCATGTGGAGCTCACTGCTGCCATAAGCGGATAAAACATAGTGCAGGTCCAGCGCCAGGGGCGGATTCCCCGTACGCGTACCGGCGGAATCGAATGCAGGAAAGCCGTTGTTACGCCAGCCTGCATTGGTAGTGGCCTGGTACATGAACAGGTTCAGCTGGCTCTGTTCGTTGGTGGTGCTGGTATCAATACGATCCGGCGGCAGGGCGGTTACCAGTACGGTAGAGCCGATGACGCCCGTTACATCATGATTGATCAATCCGTCATTCAGCAGGTCTTTCAATACCTGTGTTACTGATGCAATAGCAAGCGCCGTGCTCATGATGTACCTCCGCTTCTTTTTTTAAGAAAGTCGTCAAGCGACATAACCGCTTTATTAGCCGTGTTTGATTTTGCAGCCGCAGGCTGTGTAAGCGCCCTTACATCAATACGGCCGATGGATACTTTGATCACCGGCTGCGGCGCTGCCGCCGCAGGGGAATATTGTCCTGCGCCTGCGCGTTGCATATTACGGTCAGGATACCCATTACCCTTATGATCGGAAAGTACAATGCCTTGCTGTCCGGCCGGCTGAATACTGAAATAAAGCGGGCGCGTAGTGGCAGGCTGCGTTTGTTCAGGGGCGGTGGACGGTGTATTGGTCCCGCCGTTTTGAGGCGGCGGATGCTTTACAAAAAGATTGTTCACTGTTCCCCCTGTGGGCATGGCAGCAGGATAGTTATCAGCCCTTGTATGCTCCCCACCATTATCTGGCGGGGCTTGCGCTGCCGGCCGCTCTGTTGCAGCAGGCGCAAACAAGGACAGCAGCGTTTCAGGCGGGGCGATAGTATTATTGACAGGCGGTATTGCAGCTTGCTCCCCGCTTTCCTGTACAAGTGGTGCTGATGGCGGTGTCGCAGCAGGCCCGCGCCGTTCAGGAAGAGCGCCGGTTACCGCAGGAGGATGATCCGCCGGAGGCGCAATATTCCCCTGGGAATAAACAGGCATAGGCTCCGCAGCGGGACCCGGCTGAGGTTCAAACCTTCCCCTGAGCCGGGGCATTACATAGCTGGCAGCGGTAGTATGACGAGCTATCAGGTTGCTGATGAAATTACCCATGATCAGATCATTTCCAGGTAGAGCTGACGGCGTTGCGCGCTCATGTTCAGTATATCCTTTTCAGACCAGCCGAAGGCCCTTGCCAGCAGGCTTACCTCCTGCAGGAGGCGCAGGGCCCATTGATGCACCTCTGCCCAGAGATAGCTGGCAATATCGAACAGCGCTTCCCATTGATGCTTACAAGCCGGACAATTCAACAACATCCGTATATCCGCCTGCGGATCTTCTTCGCTCATACGCTGCATGAGTGCTGCTGATAGATCATCCGGCAAGGTTTGTATATCGTTTGGATCTATTGCCACAATACAACGTTGCAAGAGGGCGTTTGCATTCGTATAGGCGGTGCAGATATCGAGCGTGTTGGGCAGGCGGTAATGGATGGTATACCCGGCTATTTCCAGGGAGCGGCTGGCAGGGCTGTCTGTTTGCAAACAAGGCTGCAGGCGCAGCTGCTCTACGGAAGTTTCCCATTCCACCTGTTCGGCGCAATGAGGACAATAAGCCATGTTCAGCAGGCGGGAGCCAAAGATCCATTCGCGTAGCTGTAAGAGGCGTGCATCCCGTTCACCGATGCTCAGGGCAGCTATCTGCTCCGGATCAGCTCCACATGCGGTTGCCAGCATGCGTAAGGATCTGTCCAGGAGTGATTGCTGCAAGCCGGTTTCCCAGTGATCCATTAATTCAGTGGCGCTCAGCGGCCTCATATTGAGTTAGTTTGCAGTTTGCAGTGGGCAGTGGGCAGTCAGTTTGGTAGTTTAATAGTCGCTCCGCGACTGCCCACTGCCCACTGCCCACTGCCAACTGCCGACTAAAATCATGGTTCAGTAAAAGATGGCTCACTCGGTTCAGTCACTTCATAATCACGTTCCCATCCTTCGTTCTCCAGCTTGATATGCTGTATAGCCACGGCATTGGCATTCGCATCAAGGTCAGGCAGGGCCTGGAATTCAGACACCCAGCAGCGGAACACCTTGTAAGCGATGGCCAGCTGTCCGGCTTCGTTGTACAATTCTATAATGATATCTTTTCTGAAATCTTTCAGGGATACTTCTGCACCCAGGCCGGAGCCGAAGTTCCAGACCTTGTTGGCCCATTTTTCAAACTCCTGGTCGTGCGTTACGCCGCGTTCCAGCGATATTGCTTCAAACTCTGTACGGCCTGGTGATTTGCGGCTGCTGCTGGGATCTCCGCCTTCGCGGTGCTTCACCACTTCGGTGGTTTTCTTGAGACCACCTACTTTACTGATGCCGGCAACGTAGCGGCCTTCCCATTTCACCCGGAACTTGAAATTCTTGTACGGGTCAAAGCGTTGCGTGTTTACGGTAAACTGTGCCATGATAGTTAGTTTTCAATTTTACCTGCCAGCTGCTGGATTTTAATGATCACAAATTCGGCGGGTTTCAATGGTGCAAAACCTACGAGTATATTCACGATGCCCAGGTTGATATCGTTCTGTGTGGTTGTTTCCTTATCACATTTCACCAGGTAGGCATCTTTCGGCGTAGTGCCCTGGAAGGCGCCCTGCCGGAAGAGGTTGTGCATGAATGCGCCGATGTTCAGTCTTATCTGCGCCCATAAGGGTTCATCATTCGGTTCAAACACCACCCATTGCGTGCCGCGGAAAAGGCTTTCTTCAATGTAAAGCGCAGTGCGCCGAACAGCGATATACTTGTATTCATCTGCCAGCTGGTCTGCGCCGCGAAGCGTACGTGCGCCCCATACTACCCTGCCCGTGATGGGAAAGGCGCGGAGACAGTTAATGCCGAGCGGATTCAGCTGACCGTTCTCCTGGTCGTTCAGGTTCACCTGCAAACCCTGTATACCATTGATACCTGCGTCGATACCTGCGGGCGATTTCCATACACCACGATTGGTATCTGTCTGCGCCATGATGCCGGCAATGCTGCCGCAGGGCACAAAAGTATCGATCTGGTTCTGCCGTGCCGGATCGGGCTTGCGTACTCTCGGGAAATAGAGCGCTGCATTGCGTGCAGCCGTACCGGAGAGGCCCAGTGTGGACAGTCCGGCAATAGCATTGGACACCGCACTGGTAGGAACAGATGCCCAGGCCAGCGGCGGATCTACCAGCAGCATGGCGCGTTTGTCCACACAGAGTTCCAGCGCCTTCTGATAAGTGGAAGCACTGGTATCTGACAGCCTGGTGGGCGGCGGTATGCACAAGAGGTTAAAGAGGTCTGTATTCAGCAGCGCGTAGATGCCTGTTTTCAGGCTTTGGCTGCCTTCATATTCAAGCGCGGTGAGATCACTGCCGTCATCTCCGCCGGTGGCGGTAATGGGCGTGGTAGTCACTGCAGGGCGTACTGTAGGTACGATCCAGTTGCCGCTGCCGTCTTTCTCTACGCCAATGCGGGCGGAGTTCTGTTCCAGCACGCGGGGCAGGAAGCGAACATCTGCAGCCTGTAACGTTACGTTGAGGTACTCTTCCACTTTCACCTTGTTCTCATAAATGATGAGGTTAAAATGGGTGGTATCCGGCACTACAGGAGAAGCGGGCGGCGCGGTAGGATCCTGTGTGTTGTAATTCACGGCAGCGCTGAGGTTGTTGCCCCATAGCCCGGGACTGGCGGCCTTCAGATTGAGAAAATCACCCATTGGGCTTAAGGTGCCGGGCAAGGGGATAGTAGCGATATCTGCGCCGTTCACAATGCGGACGATGATGGCCTGACTGCCGCCGTTGAGGTAGAAGTCCTGCACGGCATAGCTCATCGTGCTATCCACCCATAGCCCACCGAACAGGCGTTCGTAATCGCCGAAGCTGTTGATGATGACAGGCTCATTCACAGGCCCGCTCAATGCGCGGCCAACAAAGGCGGTTATTGAGGTAGCCACGCCGGTGATCGTTCGCACGCCACTGGGCAGTTCTTCAATATACACGCCAGGATAAGTTGGTTGAACTGGCATAAATAAAAGTTGTTAGTTGTTAGTTATTAGTTGACAGTTGTCAGTGGAGAAATCACTAACAACCAATTGCTTCCATGAGATATTCCTGTGGTAAATTGAGCAAAATGCTGCGCTGCAGAAGATCAATGCGGACCAATATCTTTTCTTTCCCTTTGTATTGCACTACTTCGCATGCAAAACCGGTAAATGGCCCTTCACGGATGAGCAGGCATTTACCAGACCGGAAATATTCTGCAGTCACCTCTATCTCCTGGCCTTTGTTAACAATAAGGCGGATATGGTCAATGATGGCAGCGCTTACCCGGGCTATCTGGTTGCCCGTTTTCACATAATACAATACGCCGTCAATGTCAAGGGTGTTGACATAGTTGTAATCATTCTGAAGATTTACGAAAACATAAGAGGGGAACAGGGGAGCATCGATGTACTTTTTACGGTCGGACCATTTGCGGAGCGATTTGACAGTTGGCAAAAAGGCATCTACTGCTAGTCTTGAAAGCTGTTCAGTTACTTTTTTCTCATGGCGCGGCTTGGTATAAATAACACGCCATCCGGCTTGAAAGTCAGTCATGGGGTTTCAATCTAGCTGGTAAAAAGATAAAGCTTGCGCTATCGTAAGTCACAGTCTTACGAATCCGGCAAAAGCATAAAAGCAAAAAAAATAAAACAACAAGCTGAAGTTGCGGTACGGTTCTTCTTTAATCTGGTGCCAGTCTTTAAAAGAAAAAAATCCTTGCCATTCGATTGGGGTCGAAAAGAATTGTAATTGGAAGTGTTTGAGATTAACTATTCAATAGCAAATTAGTAAAAAAAATTAAATTTTCAATATTCAAATAAAAAATACTTCATTATTAATTGGCGGATGTCCAGGATGATGGCCACCAGAAAAGGAATTCATTTTTTTGCTTACTTAACAAAAAATTAATAATTTCATAACACAACTAGCGCCCATAATTTCCACCCATTCCTCTGAAGCACCCCCTGAAACAATTATTACTATTCCACGATTACTACCCGATGTTGGCAATGACAAGATATATGTCGCTATCCGTAGCTCATGTTAAAAGAACCGTAAGCGGTTTCACGAGCTGGTACCTGATACTTTGCGCCTTGGTTTTATTCCTGAGGTGTTTAGCCATGATATATGACAGGATGCTGCACGGCCGGCTACGTGCCTGGTGGGATGTGTGGCTGGCAGGCATTGCCAAAGACATGATCTTCCTGATGACCCTGGGCGCCTGGGCTTTTCTTGGCCACCTGCTCATTTCCCTCTTCAGTGAAAAACTGGCGCAGCGCCTGGGCATTATCAGCGCTATTGTGATCTGCCTGGTGCATATCGCGCTTACACAATACTTTCTTACTACACTCACCATGCTGGGCGCTGATCTCTGGTATTATTCCACCCATGATATATGGCAAACGGTTGCAGCCACCAATATCCGGGCACTGACCCTTATCGGTATGCTGGCCGTGATCGTACTCGTGATCTGGAGCCTGGTGAAACTGCCCGGCAGGATCCACCCCGCCCCGGTAGTAGGCATCAGCATCATCGTATTATCAGGTCTGTCTGAAATCTTTAACCTGGCCCGCCGCTCGCAAAACTGGCGCAGTGAAAGCTCTGAATATGGTAATAGTCTCAGCAACAATACCTCTTACTTTTTTTACCGGCAGAGCCTTGATTACTTCTTTCCTTCACTGGCGGAACTGAATGTTTATGCAGACAGCAATATCCTGACAGAACGTGATGAAGACAACAGCAGCGTGGATTATTTTAACTATACGGATGAAAAACATTATCCTTTCCTGCACCCGGATGAAACAAAGGATGTGCTGTCTCCCTTCCTGCTCAGGAACGGCAGTAAGCCTAACATTGTGGTGGTAGTGCTGGAAGGAGTTGGCAGGGCCTATGCCAATAAGGGCGCTTACCTGGGAAGCTTTACACCCTTTATGGATTCGCTGTCAAAGCATTCCCTCTATTGGGAGAACTTTCTAAGTTCCGCAGGGAGAACCTTTGCCGTGCTGCCTTCCCTCCTCGCCTCTGCGCCTTTCGGTAAAACCGGCTTTACAGAGATGGGCGACCGCATGCCGCCGCATCTGAGCTTATTAAGCCTGCTCAAGCATAACGGGTACTCCACTGCTTTTTACTATGGCGGCGATTCCCGGTTTGATAACATGGCGGATTTTCTGCACCGCAATGCCATTGATCATATTTACGACCTGCAATCTTTTCCGGAAGGTTACAGCAAGCTGCCGGCTAACCGCCTGGGGCTTTGCTGGGGATATAGCGATAAAGAGCTTTACCGCTTTTATTTCTCTACGCTTAAAAATGATGATACGCCCTATTGCAGAGTATTGCTCACCGTTACTTCTCACGAGCCTTTCCTGGTTCCGCAGCAGCAAAAGTACCTGACCCGCTTTGAAGAACGGATGAATGAGCTGCATTTTGATAAAGCCAGCAAAGAGATAGCGCGTGATTTTAAATTGAAATATGCCAGCATCCTGTTTGTGGATGACGCCCTGCGGGAATTCTTCCAGGCCTATGCCCAAAGGCCGGATTATTATAACACCATCTTTCTTGTTACAGGCGATCACCGCATGCCGGAGATCCCGATGAATGATAAGCTGGATCGTTACCGCGTACCCTTCCTGATCTATTCTCCGCTGCTGCAACGCAGCGCTACCTTCTCTTCGGTGTCGTCACATTTTGATGTTGCTCCCAGTATACTGCGCCTGTTACAAACGCAATACCAGCTGCGCGTGCCTACACTCGCTTCCTGGGTAGGCAGCGGACTGGATACTGGTTATACCTTCGGCAACCGGAAAGCTTATCCTTTTATGCAAAGCAAGCGTTTCATGATAGACTTTATGCAGGGAGAGCATATGATCATAGGAAATGATCTTTTCCTTATCGATGAGCAAATGCGCCTCGTTCCCGTTGTTGACAGGTATAAACAGGGGCAGCTGCAAAGAAGGTTTGAACGATTTAAACGGAAGAACCGACAAATGGCGGCGGGTGCCAAGTTGTTGCCGGATTCTATTTATCAGCATTATTTTCCGAGATAGTTATTGAGCTGGCTTGCGTGTTAAAAACAGATCGTTCTCTTTGGGAATCTGGATGACTGAATTCGAATGTTTTCCCTAGATTCAAATCTGTGGCTGGTTTTGCTCTTTGACCAGTTTTTTGCCCACGGATTTACTCAAAATTAAAGGTTAAGCGCTTACACACGAGTCTACTTACAAAAGTTTTAAACATTTAAAAATCAATAACTTACATTTATAAATTTCGCTCCTCGAAACATTCCAAGATTGGCTTTGAAAGAACTGGTCCCCCCTTGCCTGGTTCAAAACTAACTGCCAGGCGCAGTGTCAGATCGCCCTCTTTTCCTTCCACCTCACCTAGCCATTTATTTTTAAGATTACTATCGTTTGTAGTATAAGCAATGTGCAGAAACTCTGTTGCACCATTCTGAGCAAATGCATCCATTGGGTCTTTGACTGCTTCCCCTTTCATATTTATCCCTAAAGCTATCAGATTTTTTAATGCCGGATATTTTGATCTTAATACTGCATTACAAAGCTTTTCAAAAAGGGATCGGTCGGTCATTTGCCGAAGTTTATCCGAGGTCATCATTTGTTAACTTCGATTTTACTCTTAGTAAGTGGCCCTGGCATGTTAACATCCCTTAGAATAACAGTTCTTTTATGTAGTCGAAATCATAGATCATTATTTGAATCATACACTCCCTTAACCTCTCTGCATAATTTGTCAATAAACCAGTTTGCCATCGTTAAACTGCTGCTTATTAGCGATTTAAAAACCAATTGTTTATCCGTCACCTACCATTTGCGCCAATGCACTGTTGTAGGCCGCACTATTTTTTCTTCTTTATTAAATATCCTGGAGGGTGAACTCTTCCTGATTTACGATCACTTTGATAAGAAGTGAACCGTGGATCAATAAAACCATTTACTGCTTTCCCATCTATTTTAACTTCAATGTCCAACCACTCTCCCCTAATATCACCACTCAAACCACTTACATTAACATCTGTATTTTTATTTAATACAGATAGAATTCTACCGTCTGGGTAAGAAGCCCTTACCGGAGCTACATCTATTGTTACTGAAGTTACTCCCTCTAAAGGTTGAAAAAACATAGCGAATACTAGAACGCTACTTAACAATATAACTGAAACCAATAAAAATCTCTTCATATTCGTTCGTTTCGAAGTTCATTTAATGCTTCCAATGCATCCTCATTGTTTGATTCTAATGCTTTTCTATATAAATCCTTTGCTTTATCTATATCCTTTGTTACCCCCAAACCAAATTGGTATAATTGACCAAGCCTATAACGTGCATCAGATGAGCCTTTTTCGGAGGCACTTTTATAGTATTCGGCCGCTTTAGCATAATTGGGTAGTCCAAATCTTCCCAATTCATAAACTCTTCCGTAGGCAACTAATGCTTCAATATTGCCAGCAGCTAGTGCCTTATTTAAATATGCGAATCCCTTGATAGAATCAGGCTCGAACCATAACGTGAAATAAAGTCCTAGAACAAGGGAAGAATGAGTGCTGCCTAGATCTGACGCTTTTTCAAATTGTGCGATTGCCTCTTCTTTTCGATCCTCCATAACCAGTGATCTAGCATAAAACTCAACAATAGTGGGGTCATTAGGCTTTAACGTAACCAATTCTTCAGCGAATATCCTTGCTTTCTGATCCTTATTGTTAGAAATACTTGATAGATTGGATGCTTCTTCGTCTGGTGTCCAAGTAAGAGCATTTTTACATTGATCGAATAAAATCTGGAATTTGTCGCCCGTAGCCGGTGTTTTTACGTTATTGTCAGTTTTAGGATTATTGGGGTTAAAAACCCAAGCTCCAATACCAATAAGAGCTATTGTCCAAACTAAAATCATGAAAATTACAATGACCTTATACCATTGCCCTTTATCTAATCCAGGCGCTTGTATTTTCTTTAAAAGATTTTTAAATAACAGAAAAAAGACACCAAGCCCAATCCCTGCTATCCCAGCAATTTTACCAAGTTGAATTAGCATATTATTATCCATAAGTTTAAAGAATCTGGATTAGTCAGTATGGCTTACAAACAGGGTTTGCCAATGCATAGGCATTTCATGGTTGGTCAACCTGTATATTGGCAAGCCGATATTGTAGGCAGCCCTAGTTAGGGTTACATTTGATATCTAACTTTTTCAAGGCATCACATAAGTCATACTTCAATCTATACTCTTTAGTCTTTTATATTCATTCAAAATAGCACCAAACAATGAGTCCCAATAAAAGCGACTTGTGGCTTTGGTGATTTCAGTATATAGGAATTCATTTTCATATACATTTCTCTCATTTTTTAGAGTTGACGTCTAACTCCTCAATAAAATTTGAATTTTTTGGTTATAAGCATTAGTGTAAAAAGTCGTAGCCTGTAAAACACCCAAAAAAAATAATGTGACTATGATTATTTTAAATAACTTACTTGCTTCACCTCTATGAAGTCTTGATCTTTTCTTCGGAAGTCTCGATTGCATTGTCATTCGAATTATCTTTTGGTATGTCTTGTCGTTCCATAATTAATAACGGCTAACCAATAAACGCAACCCCAATGGAGAAGATATCCAAAAAACACGGCATCATTACTAATGGCTATCAATTGTTTACGATTTTCATATTTTGACAAGGGGCTTGCGCAAATCCAATTTAATACACCATCCTCTAACTCATGTTTTGGGGTTGGGGACCTGTTGTGTCTTAAAGATAATGCTTTTTACGATTTATCAAATACCTCCTGCACACATAACTGTCCTCCCTCCAAACTGGCCCTTCTTCATTGAAATGGAGCCGGGCAAAGAAGTACAGATTAAGCCGCCCCTCAAACATGGAGTTACCGTGCTCAACACGTCCGGAACCTTTGATGCAGACTATCGTGGTGAAATAAAGGTCATTTTGATCAATCTATCACAGGAAGAATTTACCATTAACCATGGCGATCGGATTGCGCAAATGCTGGTGAATGAAGTCGGCAGGGTTCATGGCAGAAAGTCGAGGTATTAAATATGAGTGGTCGCGGAGCGGGTGGCTTTGGGAGTACTGGTGAACAGTAGAGGGTGATTGCCGTTGGCATCAGGAGTGCGGGAAACCAATCTATAACAGATTCGAGCGCCAGCTCAGGACCGAAGAAAAGGAGTTTTATAGTTGGATTTGTTTGGTCCAAATCAAGGCGTTTTCAAAACCCGGAATGTCTCCAATATCATCGGCACTGATTGACCGGATAATTTCTGCCGAAGCCTTGTCTGCGCTCGCAATTAACTTATTTACGATATTTTCTTTTCCGACATCTGCACTTGCATAAAAGAAAGTCAGGTTATCCGGCTTATAATTATTTAGAAACATTGGAATTTTTTGTTCGTTTATCAACTGAAGTTCACCCAAGTCTGAATCAACTACAAACGCTATTTTTCTGTTTTCCGGGAATTGCTTCCCGGAACAGACAAACTTTGCAAAATAGTTCCAAACCAGCCTTTCAGGATTCGTGGCCTCAGCATCGCTCAGAGTAAAAATCAGCGCGACAATTGGAAAGCATTTATGCTCCTCTTTAACCTTGCCTAAAACACTAAGGCACGCCACGCAGACTTTTTTTGAGTCATACACAATATAATTTGTATCACAGCCAAAAATCATATTGTACTGCGCAGTTAAAGCAGCGTCCAAATCAATGCTGAAATCTGAAAACTGAAAAATCTGTTGGTTAACTATTTTATTTTTTGAATTGCGTCTTTCGTAATAAGTTTGAGTACGGATAATATCCTTGTGCTTCAACCCAAGTTTTTTATGCCGCTAATTGTTAGTACCTGCTCATTTTCATTAAACTCAATAACAGGAATACCTACTGAATTTATTTCCAGTTTTATTGTCCTTGGCCTTACGGATTTATTTTTTTTCATAAAATGCATATCAACTGTTGCCAAACGTTCGGGTGTTGGTGCAGTTTGGATATTTTTATTTCTATCCGTCCTTTATGCAGACCCATGTTGCAGGCAGTCCTTCTAGGTGGTAATATAAACATCAGGCTCGGTCTTGAACAACTCCAAATTTGGGTTGTAGCTTTTCAATGTATTCTCCAGGCCTTCAATAACTTTGTCCAATGTCTTCTTTTTAAGCCGAATTCCAGAATTTGAACTCCAGGACTTTCCGTCATCCCTGCCTTTAGCGAATTCATGCAAATAACGGTATATAAAAATCAAGGTCCATGTGTAATCTTTCATGCCTGAATGCATAAAAATATTTGACCAACCCGTAATACGTATGAGATTCGCAAGAGGAATAGCAAAATCAATTTCGTTCTGATGTTTTTTTATTTCGTCGAATACCTGTCCAAGCGGAAAAGGCTCAAAGCTATCTTTAACGATATCATATGTACCCATAGTTCCAAAGGCCCTCCTAATTCGCAGTTCAATGATCTGCCTGATAATTGCGATAGAAACATTTGGTTCGCGCTCAATGAATGCGTGAAATGAGACTTGGCCAAAGATTATTTGCGGCAATAGCTGATAAAGAGTAAAATCCCTTTGATAGCGATTTTTCCCAAGTTTAAAATGTGTTGGTGGATTTTTTTTGATTGCTACATTGTAGTCCTGGATTAACAAAGCCATATCAAATAAAATTTCCCTTACAAGCATGTAGTAATTGTAAACAACGATGTCTTTTTCCTCTTCGGCCTTATATTTTCTAAGGTTCTCCAAAAAGGGTTCATTCAGCAACATTTCGTCCAATACACGGTTGACACAGCAAAGGTGGGCTTTGTAATATTCCGGACTCTTGACCTTTACATTTAAGTCGTTGGGAGATTTAGCGATTATTTGTTCAATAATCTGGTCATCTTTTATTGTGGGCTGTCTTTTCAACCCCATTTCAGAAATGCCAAACTGCAAATATTCGTGAAGTCCATTTCTTTTCAGGTACTCCAACTTATTAACAATGCTTTCTTTCGTTTCCTCGATTTCAATAAACTTTTCTAAGTCCATACTATTTTCGGGTATTTTAAGGTTGCATCTGACACCAGTAATTTATGCAGTAAATTGCGCTGCTCTTAGTCGACAGGGATTACGCAAATCAAATTTCAAATTGCTTGTCATCTCTCATTTGCAGCAACTGGGTTCGGGGCCTGTCTTGTCCTAAAGATACGCGGCTTTTTTGACTTATCAAACGCCCCGTGCCCTCATCACCGGCTTCTCTCCAAACTGCTCTTTGATCCTGTCGATGGCCTGGTACGGGCGGATCATCTCCTGCGTGTCTTCAAATAATCTTATCTGGTAATTCCCGGCCACCAAGTTGGAGAATCTTACACCAAGCAGGCCAAGCGATTCAATTGTCGATTTTACTGTTTCCATCGTTGGAGAAGGAATACTAACTAGTTTAGGCAACCATGATAAGTCCTGGTTCAACAATATGTCGCTGCTCATCGGTTAGGGTGCCAGGAAGATGATTTTTGAGAACGCCCTGCAATTGTTTTTCCGTATCCATTTTTTGAGGTTGTCTTTTTACTTTATCGCTGCATCCAGAAGGGGAACGGCTGCAAGCTCATCACTCTTTTACCTGTATTTGGTACACCAGACTTTAACGCTGGCGCTGATATCAAAATGATCTTCCTTTAAACCAAGAGCATCGCAGGTTGTACTTTCATAGTCTTTGATTGGATGACCTGGAATAAAGGCTTCGAACTATTTCGCAAACTCAAAGTCGACCAGAACACGTGGCATATCATCTGTTGCTTATAACTATCTCATGTTATAGGGCCTAAAATAATAAACAAACTATTATTCTTCCAACGGCATCACCAACACCGCCGCCCCATGCACCTCCCCTGACCGCAGCATTTGCAGCGCCTCATTGGCCTGATGCAATTCAAACACCTGCGTAGTCGTCTTCACCGGTACCAGCGGCGCCTGTTGCAACAGCAAGTTCCCATCTTCGCGCGTAAGATTCGCCACAGAGCGCACAACCCGTTCTTCCCATAACAAACTATAAGCAAAAGAAGGAATAGCGCTCATATGTATCCCCCCGCAAATCACCACACCCCCTCTGTCTACATCTGACAGCGCTTTAGGAATTAGTCTCCCGTCAGGTGCAAAGATGATCGCCGCGTCCAGCGGTACCGGCGGCTGTTCCCTGGAATCACCCGCCCATACCGCTCCTAATCGCAGCGCAAATTCCTGCGCACGCTGATCACCGGAACGGGTAAAAGCATACACCTCTTTGCCCTGGTAAACAGCGATCTGTGTAAGGATATGCGCCGCCGCGCCAAAACCGTACATACCAATATGCCTGGCATCTGAGGGCGCCATGCGATAAGAACGATACCCTATCAGGCCCGCGCAAAGCAGCGGCGCACCGGAAGCATTGGCATACATACCCGGCAAAGGCAGACAATATTGCTCCCAGGCTGTAGTGAAAGTAGCATACCCGCCGTTCACCGTATACCCCGTGAACAACGCATGCTCACAAAGGTTCTCCCTTCCGCTCAGGCAGTATTTACAGGTACCGCAGGTGTACGCCAGCCAGGGAACACCTACCAGGTCGCCGGCCTCCAGGTGTTGTACGGCAGCGCCTTTAGCCGCCACTACGCCGATGATCTCATGGCCCGGTATCAAGGGCAAATGAGGATATTGCAGCTCTCCGTCCACAATATGCAGATCCGTACGGCATACACCGCAGGCGATCACTTTTATGAGGACCTGCTCCGCAGCAGGTACAGGCATCGGGAGATTCTTCAGCACCAACGGTTTCCCGGGCGCTTCCAGTATCATGGCAAGCATGGTGTCAGGCAGCTGGGGCTGTGAATGGGATGTCATATGTTGGGGTTAGATGGCACGTCTATAAATCTAGCAAAATAACTGCCAACCCCACGCGATATTAAAAGATATATCTATCTTTAATAAGCTCAGCCGCTTAAAAGCAAGCCCCTTTATGGACCAGGAAAAATACAGCTTGTTTGATCATCTGATAGAAGGCGTCCAGATCATCAGCAGAGATTGGAAATACCTGTATGTGAATGAGGCCATCTCCATACATTCCATGCTCTCCAAAGAGCGGCTGCTGGGGCACACCCTCATGGAGATCTACCCGGGTATTGAAGACACGGAACTATACAGGCGCATTAACAACTGTATGAAGCACTGCACGACGGATAAAATGCAGATCGAGTTCAATTTTCCCCACCGCGCCGTAGGCCATTTTGAGCTGAGGTTCCAATCTGTCCCGGAGGGCGTACTGATCCTGTCCATTGACGTTACCGAACAAAAGAAGACCGAAGAGGCGCTGAAACAAAGCGAGGAACGGTACCGGATGATCTTTAACGGCATACAGGAAAGCTTAATAGTCTATGAAGTCATTACAGACGATGCCGGAACGGTCACTGACCTTTGCTTTCTTGAAGTAAACCCCGCCGCAGAAAAAACAATCGGGAAAACCAATAAAGAGCTGATCGGGCATACCCTCAGCGAAGTCCTGTGGGCACTGGACCAAAACGCCGTGGAAATTGTAAAACGGGTACTGTTAACACAGGAACAGGTAAGAACAGAACGCTTTATTCCCCTCCTTAACAGGTGGTTTGAGATCTTCACTTTTTCACCGCAACCCGGACAGATCGCCAATCTTAATCTCGACATCACCAACCGCAAGCACGCAGAAGAACAGGCACACCAGCTGCATCTCGACCTGGAAGAGCGTATCAGGGACCGTACAGCAGAACTGATCGCCTCACTCGAAAGAGAAAAAGAGCTGAACGAGATGAAGTCAGACTTCGTGTCGATGGCATCCCATGAATTCAGAACGCCCTTAAGCACGCTGCTGACCAGCGTCTCGCTGATAGAAAAATACGTGGAGACCGGCGAAAAGGAAAAATCATACAAGCATCTTGCAAAGATCCAGGCCTCCGTTAAAACCCTGACGAATATTCTCGAAGATTTTCTCTCGCTGGATAAGCTGCAGGAAGGCAGGATAGATGTAACGCAACAAACTTTCGAGCTCTGCCCCTTCGTAGAAAAGGTCATAGACGATATAAAGCCTATCTGTAAACGCAAACAGCACATCCGCTACCAGCATACCGGCCTTACCAGCGTATACTTCGACGCCAAGATCTTACAGAACATCCTGCTCAACCTGCTGTCAAATGCCATCAAATATTCCGAGCAGGATATAGCAGTAAGCACCCAGGTAAATGATGGCGCCATGACCCTGACCGTTACAGACAAAGGCATCGGCATACCCGAACACGGACAGGAAAAAATGTTCCGGCAATTCTTCCGTGCAACAAATGTCAACAATATCCAGGGCACCGGACTAGGGCTCTACATTGTGAAACGTTATCTCGACCTCGTAAACGGCAGCATTGATTTCACCAGCAAAGAAAACGAAGGCACTACCTTCCGCGTACACTTCCCCCTGCATCACTAAAAATAGCAGAAAATTACCCGTTAACATTTCAGGTACGTAAAATCCCCTATATTTAATACGTTCAAAGTAACCATAAACATAGCAAGGGTGGGCCCCATCCCTAAATATTCCTGGTATGAATGAAATGCACCACATTTTATAACCCAATAATTACGACAACTCAAAAAACCATTGTATGAAGCACCTTAATGGTATGCTGAACATCAGCAAGAGCCAGACCGGTCTGGCTTACTTCCCCGATCATGCGGTTTATTGTACCTACTACATCAAAGGGTATGATATGTCTGCACACTCACTGTGGCAAAACCTGGCGCGGCAGATAGACCAGGCATGTAAAGCAAAAGACTACAAAACAGTTGTGATCCTGGGCGTAGGCTTCGATTGCTGGACAGCATGGAGCAAATCGCTCAACTATCCGCTGCCCGGAGGGATGGGCTCAAAAAGCGCCCTGGAAGAACATGCCCTGTTCCTGGGCGACAGCGGCGGAGACCTCTGGTTCCACGTTAAATCAGACAACAAGCACGATGCCGCAACTTTGTCTGACCTGATCAGGAACACCATGGAAACGATCATCAGTAAACCACCGCTGATCGTAGCTGCAGAGAAAAGGTACAACGGCAAAGTGTTTGGCGGCCGCTTCATTGACGGCCTCGAGAACCCGGCAGACCAGGAAGACCTCTCCCGCCGCGTAATAATCGGCATGGAAGACCCGGAGAACGTAGGCGGCGCCTTCCTCATCTCACAGCAGTTTGAACATGACTGGGACAAGCTCAATGCCATGAGCGAACTGCAAAAACAGAACATGATAGGCCGCGACCGCGAAGACCGCCTCGTACCTATGGAAGATCAGTCCAGCCATATCAAACGCGTTCGCCAGCTCGACCAGGAACGCGTAAACTTCCGGCTGGTACGCCAGGCCCTCCCCTACGGCCATAAAGCAGATAATAAAGCGAATGAACAGGGCGTGTTCTTTGCAGGCTATGCAAAGGCCACCCATGTGTTCGACAAGATCCTCTCCGGCATTGCCGGCCATCAGAAAGGCTTTGTGCAGGATCAGCTCTTCAGCGTTACCCGCAGCGTTAACGGCTCTTATTGGTATGTGCCCAGCCGGGAACAATGCGGACTGGGAGAAGATAAACACGATGGCAATGACCAGGTGACCATGAACGAATACTTCAACATCCGCAGCAAGAACGGGTACATGTTCTACAATGCGCGGGACTACCAGCACAAGATCCGTACGTCTAAACTCACGGAAGATTGTCCCTTGAGCGACCGCATACTCATTCTGCTCAACAAACAGTTCTCCCGCTGGCAGGACACCTGGTACAAGAAACGCGAAACGCCTCCCCTTGGCCATCTCAAAGATTACCTCAGCGATGCAGAAAAATACCTGCTGGATGCTCCCGTCGTGCTCCGTAAAGGCATGGCCACCAAGATCAGTCTATCCAAGGTACTGGTGAGCCGCGAATACGCTAAAAAGGCAAACCTGATGCTCATAGATCCTGACGAGATCGTTGTAGGCAACATGCCCCAGCTCTCACTGGGCATCGGCGCACAGGTGATGGAATACCTGAACGATACCGAGCGGATGACCGGCTTCTTTGCCACCCTCAATGAATATTCCGCCACCGGGCACAATGCGCCGGGATACCCCTTCCTGCTGGCTAATGGTATAGACGCGATCAAAGACATGTTCGCGAATAAGATCAGCAGCGCCAGCGGCGACGCCAAAGACTTTTACCAGGCAGTGGTATGGTCCCTGGAAGGTCTTTCCGCTTTCATAGAAGCCTATGTAGACCTGGCCATACAAATGACCCTGCAGGAAGATCTCTATACCCCGGCGGAGATCGCCAACCTGAAAGCCATCGCCGTGCGCATGCGCAACATAGCGCATAAGAAACCCGCCTCCTTCCTGGAAGGCCTGCAGCTGGTGTTCATCACCAATTGCGCCTTCCACCAAACCGGCGAGCCTATGTCTATCGGCAGGCTGGATCAGCAGCTGATAGATCTTTATACAGAAGATATCAAACAAGGCAAACTGAATAAGGAGGCCGCACAGGAAATGATAGACGCCTTCTGGCTGAAGATGGACGAAACCGTGCTGTATAACTATAACCACCTGAACGATTACCTGAACTACGGCACCGGCGCTGTTTTCTATTCGGCCGGCAACTTCCCCCAAGGCGCTGCCATTAACCAGTGGGTACAGCAGCTGACGGTAGGCGGTTATAAAGCCAATAACTCCCCTCAACCGGAAGACGCGTCCAATGACATCACCCTCCTTTGCCTGCGGGCAGCGCGCCGCCTGCCGCTGAATGCACCCTGTCTTTCCTTACGCGTGCATAAAAGCATGAGCGATGAGCTGTTTGAAGAAGCCGCCAAGGCGATTCTCAGCGGAGGCGCCCATCCTATTATGCTGAATGACGACAAGCTGGTGCCCGCGCTCAGCGCCTGCGGACCACTGACATTGGAAGATGCACGCGACTATACCTGCGACGGTTGTTTTGAGCCGATCATCGTAGGCAAGACCGAATGGGCTTTCAGCTATGTCACTATCCTGCCCATGGTGGATTATACCATGAACCAGGGTTGTAACATTCAGGGCGCCGGACCTATCGACCTGCGCGGCCTCAAGCTGTCATGGAACTCTCCCCCGCCCGAAGAGATCCACAGCTTTGACAAGTTCATGGAGATCTTTTACACCCACTGGAGATGGGCGATCAACGCCTTCTTCAATTCACTGATGAATGGCTACGGCGATCTCTGGGCGTATTGTCCCAGCACATTATTTTCCGCCTTCCTGGATGATTCCCTGGAAACAGGCCTTGATCTTACCAATGGCGGTGCGCGCTATCACATTGTAGCGCCGATGATGTGCGGTATCGTGAACACCATCAATTCACTGCATTCCGTAAAGAAGCTGGTATATGAAGAAAAGAGCGCCCGCTGCTCACTGCCACAGCTGCTGCTGGCTTTGCAATGTAACTGGGGCAATGATATGATCCAGCCTTTCTATACCACCATCGAAGGCAGCCTGCGCAGGGATGAAGATGCCATCTTCTTCAAAGAGCTGCGGCAGCACGCCCTGCAGCTGCCCAAGTTCGGCGTGAATGCGGATGCAGGACTGCGGGAATTTGCAACAACCTTCGTTGCGAAATGCGTGGAGATCATACACGATTGTTTCAATAACCCGATACCGGTGATCAAAGAAGGCTATGAAAGGATCCGGCAAAAATATAGTACTCCCGGACGGCCTTTTGCTTTTACCATCACGCCCGGTGTAGGCACCTTTGAAGACAACGTAGGCCTGGGCATGGGCATCGGCGCTACGGCAGACGGAAGACTGAACGGACAGCCTATTGCAGACGATTGCTGCGCGATTCCATGGCCGGCAGATCTGCCGCTGAATACACAAACCAGCAATGCCTTTGTATCACTGCACGACTGGAACGTAGAACCGATCAATCACGGCATCGCCAACTGTGCGCCTATTGACCTGAACATCCGGGAAGACTGGCCCCTGGATAAACTGAAAGAGCTGATCCACGATTTTGCGCACAGTAAGATCGGGTCTAATATGATCACCATTACCTGCGCCGATCCGGAAACCTACCAGGGAGCTGCCAAATTCCCTGAACGCTATGACCTGGTGAGGAGCAGAATGGGCGGGTGGACAGAGTTCTATGTAGCGATGTTCGACTTCCACCAGCAGTCTATATTAAGAAGACCATACTATACGTGGAAATAATCAAACAGTGAACATTGATTGGGTTAGCGGGGCTCACCGGGTTTGGTGAGCCCTCCTTATTATCCCGATTCGCTATATTTACCGCAAATTTACCATATGCAACATACTAAATCGCTTATCTGCCTGGCGCTCATCTCCCTGGCAGTAGCATCCTGCACTAACCCCCAGGCAAATACGAAAAACACTACCGACAACTCCTATTTCACTCCCACCGACAGCGGCGTGCAAACAGGCGGCGTACAGGTAGTGCCCATTGAAACGCCTAAAGGCACTTTCAATGTATGGACCAAACATATCGGCAACAACCCGAAAACAAAAGTATTATTGCTCACCGGCGGTCCCGGCGCCAGCCATGAATATGTAGAATGCTTTGAAAGCTTCTTCCCTAAAGAAGGCATCGAGTTCATTTACTACGATCAGCTGGGTACCGGCTATTCCGATAATCCAAAGGATACTTCCCTGTTTGACCTCGCCCGTTGTGTAGATGAAGTGGAGCAGGTACGCAAGGCATTACACCTCGATAAAGACAATTTCTATTTACTGGGACATTCCTGGGGCGGCATCCTCGCCATGGAATACGCCATCAAATACCAGCAGCACCTCAAAGGCCTGATCATTTCAGACATGATGGCCAGCGCCGCTGATTATGACCGCTACGCCGATGAAGTACTGGCCAAACAGCTGGACCCGAAAGTGCTGGATACCATCCGCCAGATAGAGAAAAAAGGTGATTTTGACAATCCCAAATATATGGAGCTGCTGATGACGCATTTCTATTCAAAGTTCATCTGCCGCCTGCCTGCATGGCCGGAGCCGCTGGCGCGCTCCATGAGCCGCCTGAACCAGCCTTTTTATGTTACCATGCAAGGGCCCAGTGAATTCGGTATTTCCGGTAAGCTGGAGAACTGGGATGTAAAAGCCAAGCTGCCCAGTATAGAAGTACCTACCCTTAGCATCGGCGGCAAGTATGATACCATGGATCCTGAGCATATGAAGTGGATCGCCGGACAGGTGAAGAAAGGTACCTTCCTGCTTTGCCCCAACGGCAGCCACATGAGTATGTATGATGATCAGCAGACGTATATGAACGGGGTGATCTCGTTTATCAAAACAACGGAAGCTGGCGGTAAATAATCATACATTATCCGCATGCATATAGGCTTTCTTAAAATCGGAGAAGTTCAACCCGGCATTCTGCTTGAAGAACCTGCTGAAGTGCGCCATATCGGAGAAACCGAGCGTATACGCCACTTCTTTGGTAGAGGCGCCCGCAAAGGTGACCATTCTTTTTACTTCCAGTATAATGCGCTGCCTGATGTGGTATCCGGCAGAATGCCCGGTATTCTTCTTCACCATCTCGTTGAGGTAATTGGGGGAAACGAATAATTGCCCCGCATAATCGCTCACCGTTCTTTTAATACCAAAGTCCCGCGTCAGTAAGGCAAAGAACCTTTCGACCAGGTCTACCGTTCTCTTCTGGCGGAACTGTCCGCTGTGCGCCTGCCCAAACTGCCTGGCCAGGTATACCAGGAATACTTTCAGGTAACGCCGGAGGATCTCTGTACGGAACAGGTCTGCATTGTTAAACTCCCACAGCAGCTTCGCTGTTATCTCCTGCATATCGGCAGTCGTAGCCGGGTCGGTGATCAGGGGTTGTTCGCCCTCAAACATGCTGATGAGCGCCGAACGGTAACCCGATTCTATCTCATGATCTCCAAGCCCCAGGAAAGATTCATTGAAGGAAAGGGTAAAACCTTCTAAGATACCCTCTGCTTCCAGCTTATGACACAGGTTAGGCTTTATACAGCAGATGGACCCTGCTGAGACCCGCTGCTTTTCAAGATTGAGCCAGCGCGTTCCTTCGCCTTTTAAGATCCATATAATCTCGTAGTGACTGCTGATATGCCCCTTGATGTCCGGACAGAGATCCTGCAGATTACGTTCTTCCAGGCGGCAGATCTCAAAAGAGCTGCTGTTGGCGACTACCCTGAGGGGTTGACAGGTTGACCGTTTAGCGATAAGCATAAGTGATGATTTAGCCTTATAGCAAAGTACCAATTACATGCCCATCCCTAAAGAAACTGGTTATCAGTCGCTTGCGGCATTCCCTGTCATTGAATTACACGATATTTCGAGCTTTAGGCAAGCCTGCTGACGAAATACCGTGATTCATACAACAGAAGCTATTATCGGGACATTTACCGCCTGCCTCCAATTGCGGAACTTTATGCCGGGAGAATATTGTCATGAAAGCGCTGCCACTCCTTTTGTTGCTTTTCCTTTTTACCTGCCGGGCATTTGCACAGGATACCGCCGCGCAGGGAGTGTATTATCTTTCCCTTCCGGCGGCAATTAAAATGGCGCAGGAGCAGAACAAACTTGTACAGGCATTAAAGCAGGACGAAAAAGCCAGTACCTACGACCTGCAGGATGCACGCAATGCCGTATTGCCGCAAGCCGGGGTGGAAGTCAATTACCAGCGTTTCACGGAGCTCACTTTATTCGATAACGGTTGGTCAAAATCAGCATCCTTCCGCCGCAGACCGGATCCTAATACCGTTAACCTGGGCGCCAATGCCGCCTTCACCTTATTTGCCGGTGGCAGATTACGACATGCAGTGACAGAAGAAAGTATCCGCCGGGAACTCGCAACATTGGGTATTACTGACCAGGCCGGACAAAGCGCACAGCTGGCCGCCCTCCTTTACCTGGATATCATCCGCCTGTATAAACTGGACTCACTCATTGTTGAACAGGTGAAACGCGCGGAGCTCCGTTTAAAGAATATCACTTCTCTTTACAACAACCAGCGTGTTACGCGGAGCGACCTGCTGAGAGCAGAGCTGAACCTTTCCTCCATTCAACTGAATAAAGAAACGACAGACAACGATATCGTCATCGCCAAACAAAAGCTCGCCGTACAGTTGAACATACCCGATACCGCGCAGCTGGTAATCACGGATACCGCGCTGGCGCAGCCGCTTTCGCTCAGCGGCCTGCAGGCCAGCATGAACGCCACATCCACAGAACCTTATGTACTGCAGCGGACCGCTAAAGCGATCCGTTTGCAGGAAAGCAGGATCCGTTCTATCCGCAGCGCTTACTATCCAATGATACAGCTGTACACTGCCTATGGGCTGAACTATCCCAACTTTTTCTTCTTTCCGCCGGTGGCCCAATGGTACTCCGTAGGCTTCATCGGCATACGGGCGCAATATGCTATTTCATCGCTTTATCATAATAAGAACAAAGTAGCAGCTGCCCGGGAAAGGCTGAATAGTCTTCAGCTGCAGCGGGCCTATATCAGCGATAATATAAATGAAAATATCCGGTCCTTATATATCAAATACAGCGAATCACTGACGAGGATCAGGGTGGCGGAGAAATCCATCGAGCAGGCTGCCGCCAACCTGAAGATCGTCAGCACCAAATACTACAATCAACTGGCATTGCTGACCGATCTGCTGGATGCAGACAATCTTTACCTGGAATCCAATTTCAACCTGGTAAAGGCGCAAACAGACGCTACGGGCTATTACTACCGCCTGCTGTATGTTACTGGTAAACTATAACCATACGATCACTACAAATTATCTACATGATGACCGAGGCCAAGCTTAGAAAAAGACATCCGGGCAATATCATCACCACCATTATTGCCATCATCATAGCATTGGCGGCTGCCGTTTACTTCATCCGCTTCTTCATTCATAATGCGAAATATGAAAAGACCAATGACGCACAGGTGGAAGCCTACCTGAACCCGGTATCTGCAAGGGCGGCCGGGTATATACAATCTATCCTCTTCGAAGAAAACCAGCTGGTAAAAAAAGGCGATACGCTGGTACTGCTGGACGACCGGGAATACCGTGCCCGTTTGCAGGAAGCCGAAGCAGCCGTAGAAGATGCACAGGCACAGCTGGTAGTGCTGAACACCTCCATCCGCTCGCAGAAAACCGCTACAACAGTGAACGAGGATCAGATCTCTGCCGCAAAGGCACGGCTATGGCAGCAGGAACAGGATATGAAACGCTACGAAAACCTGATACGCGAAGAAGCGGTTACCGGCCAGGAGTTTGAACAGGTGAAGGCCCGTTATACGGTAGCCACCAGCGAATACAGCGCCAGCCAGAACAGCCTGCGTACCAGCATTACAAAGATCGATGAGCTGCAATCAAGACGCGCCCTGCTCCTGGCAGACCTGAAAAGGAAGAATGCCTTACTGGACTTTGCACGTATTAACCTGGCCTATACCGTGATCACCGCCCCGTACTCCGGACGGCTCGGCAGGAAGGTGATCCAGGAAGGACAACAGATCCAGCTGGGCCAGCCACTGGTAACCATTATCAACGAGCAATTCAAATGGGTGATCGCCAATTTCAAGGAAACACAGGTACATGGCATGTACCCCGGACAGGCGGCAATGATAACGATAGACGGGATACCCGGTAAAACATTTCAGGGCAAAATAGAATCACTATCCGGGGCCACCGGCGCGAAGTTCTCCTTACTGCCGCCTGATAACTCCACCGGCAATTTTGTAAAGATCACCCAGCGCGTTCCTGTAAAGGTCCTGTTTACCGATACGGCGCTATCTGCTGTTAAGATAGGCATGAATGTAAATGTTTCCGTAGCAAAATAGGTATATGCTTGCACCTGTTTATTTCAAGCCCTGGATCAAAGAACAGCAATGGCTCATCAAGCTGCTGCTCTTCTTTTTACTGATGACAGGTTTGGTACAATTCGCTTTGTACGGCCTGTTACAAAGCTATGTGCTGGGTGCATTGGGCGCACAGCCGGAAGACATCAGCTTCTCCACCCAGATCACTTACGCAGCGCTGATCGCGTCCATCCCCATACAAGCCAGGCTGCTGCGCTACTTCCAGATCAGGCAATACCTGCAGACCATGCTGATGCTGAGTATTATTATCAGCATTGTCTTTTTATACATCGATAATATTTATGTGTTCCTGCTCATGCGTTTGCCGCTGGGATTTATAGTGAGCGGTATTGCCATCTCCTGCCTTACCCTGATCCTTTCCAGGCTGCAGCCTTTTGAGATCGTGATCGGTTTTTCGGTGTTCTACGGCTCCATACTGGGCGCCGGTCTGTTGTCGGGCACACTGGTATACAGGGTAACGGATGATATGAACTGGGAAAACGTATACCTGTACCTGATACTGGTACAGGCCCTGGCCATCATCTTCGTGCTGCTGTCCTTACACCGCAACACCGGGCAGCGCCGCTATCCCCTGTACCAGCTGGAATGGCAAAGCTTCATACTGGCCCTGACATTGTATATTGCCATTGCCTTTACCTTCATTTACGGGCCGCGTTATTACTGGACGGATGACCCGCGGGTCAGAGCATCCATCCTCATTGCACTGTGCACACTGGCATTACTGATCTACCGCCAGGGCATTATCAAAAGGCCTTACCTCCATCCGGATGTATTCAAACACAAACCGTTTATCATCGGTATATTGCTGCTGGCAGTTTACTATGGCGTGAAGGACAGCATCAACCTCGTATACGCTTATACCTTAAATGTGCTCCGCTGGGATACCGGCAAGCTGATATGGCTCTCCAGCTGTAATGTACTGGGCCTGGTTACCTTTATGATCATTTCTACACAGCTGTTGCTCTCCAAAAAGATCAGGATCCCCTATTTCTTCCTGATCGGGTTTACATTGTTGCTGATCTACCATGTATGGATGTACCGGATCTTCAGTACGGACCTCTCCTTTGGCGACCTGGCCGGGCCGGTTATATTACAGGGCGCAGCATCGGGTATGCTGTTCGTGCCTATTATCGTGTTCATGGTGGCGCAGCTGCCTCCCTATACAGGCTTTACCGGGGCAGCCTTAGGCTCCTTCATCCGTTTTCAGGCTACGATTAATGGCATCGCAGGTTTCTATACCCTGCAGCTGCATTACAACCAGCAATATAAAGAAGGCTTTCTGCAGCATCTGACCACCCTGGATGATCCCTTCATTCAACGGCTGGGACAATACGCTACCGTGTACAGGGCGGCCGGATATACGCCGGAGCAATCCAATATGCTGGCCACCGCTTCTGTAAGCAGGGCTTTGACAGTGCAAAGCCAGCTGCTTACAAATCTGGCGGTGTTTAAAATAATGTCGGTGATCATTGTTTGTATGCTTATACTGCTGATAACAGTACCCTTGTTACTCCGTTTAGTCCGGAGCACTCGTTCCAAAAGGTCTACAGCGTGATGTAAGCAACAAAGTAATACGTAGCGGCAACTCCCACGCCGATGATCAGCAGCCATAACCAGGAGGGGATACTTTGCGGCGTTTCGCTGCCGGTGATGAGAAAGCGGGTCTGGTCGCCTTTGCTATAGGCATTGATCATGAGCGGCAACACACCATCTACTACCGCATTTTCCCTGATGCCTTCAATTTCAATGACAGGGCCGTTCCTCACCTCAAAAGGGATCTTGCGGATCCCTTCCTTACCGGTAGGGCCGCGGCTCACGATCTTCAGGATATGCGGACCGTCCACCAGCTTTAAAGTATCCAGCTCAAAACTGACGGGTGTTTCAAAGCTCGCCACTGGTATGGGCTCTTCATCTATAAAGATCAATATACTGCTATGGTCTTTCATTTAATACAATGTTCTTGATATGATGAGCGGATTGTTCGCCGGGGAACAGGAGCCATTTAATGGAGTAGAAAAGCGTTACCAGCACCAGCAGGGCAACGATCGCTACAATGAGGTAATCCCACCGGGTATCCGGTCCTCTGCCGTGCGTGGCATTGCGCAACAACCAGGATTGTTTACGCGTACAGGTCTCGCAGGCCGAAGCGGTGAACCCGGCAAAACAGCAAACCATTACTATGATGAGACATTTCTTCATTTCTTTACTTTATCGATGACCTGTTTTACTTCTTCCAGGCTGATCGTTTTTGCCTGATTGCCCCAGCTGGACCTTTCATGGTTGATGATAGCCATCACTTCCTCCGGTGTGAGGTTATTATTGGTCCCTACTGCAGGCATGGGACCATATCCTTCCTTAATGCGGCCTGAATAGCCATTCATAATGATGTCTATCATCAGCGAAGCATCTTCGTCATTCACCACATTGCTTCCTTTCAGCGGCGGAAAAGCGCCTTTAAGGCCTTCCCCATTCTCCTGGTGGCAGGACTGGCAATTGGCAGTATATAAAGCTGCACCGCTCAACGCAGGTGCAGCACCGGAAGTATTAACGGCAGCAGCTCTTTTGTAGAGAAAATCAGGAGCAGGGGTACCGTCGGGCAATTCCACCTGTTGTAAAGACAGCAGGTAAGCCGTGAGCTGCAAAGCCTCTTTAGTAGCAATAATGTTTTCACCCGCTTCCAGGTATCCCTCCGGAACTTTCACTACTACATCTCCTTTCTTCACTGTCTTCGTTATGTGGAACAGCCAGGGATAGGCGGGCATCACAGATGCTTTTACCACCATCCGCGGATTGTATAAATGCGTGAGCTGCCAATCCTGCGAAGGCTGTCTTTTACCAATATTGGTCAGATCAGGACCGGTGCGCTCCGTCCCCATTAAAGTAGCCGTATTGCGCCACACATCTGTGCGGTGTATTGGCGCATAGTCTGCAGCAATGCTGGGCCTTGCGCCCCACACCTTATCCATATCTACATTACGCACCTGTTGTGTATGACAGGCCACACAGCCGTTGGCGATGTACAGCCGGCGTCCTTTTTCGGCATTGTCGCTCAATGGCTCATAGCCCGGCAACACAGCATTATTCTCCTGGCTGCTGATAGAAGGAAAGACGGCCACGACTAATGTAAGCCCTGTAAAAAGTAAAAAGGCTGCTCCAAATAAAGTTTTATGATTGTCAAAAAGATCCATGGTCAAGAGCTTACTCCGGTACTTGAATAATAACGTTCCAGTTTTTCGATAGCGGCTTCGTTAATATCAACAGACTTTTCAGGTGTGAGCATCCTGTAAATATTATACGCGAAGATCAGGTGCGACAGCCACATGAGGCTTCCGCCGATGGCCCTCCATAGCCAGTAAGGCGCCATTAATACCAGTCCGTCGGTGAAGGGCTTTCCCTCCATCCACAGCAGGCCTTTTAAAGTACTGCCATACATTAAAGGAATGGTGTAGAACAGCACACCGGTGAGCGCTAACCAGAAATGCGCGCCAATAGTGATCTGTGGCGCCTCCCTGCCCGTAAGGCGTGGAAAAACGGCATAGATGGCGGCCCATACAAAAAAAGCGATGATGCCGTACATCGTGATATGGGAATGCGCTACGGTAAAGTCGGTAAAATGCCATATCAGGTTGGTGCTGCGAAAAGCCTCTGCCGTTCCCTGGAAAGAGCCGCTAAAATAAAAGATGATCCCTGTGAGGAAGAAGGGAAGCGTATAGCTGCTGCCTATCTTATGCCAGGCCCCTTTGAAGGTCATGAAAAAATTGGTAGTCCCTGCACCCACGGGGATCAGCATACCAATGCTGCCAACAATAGCCGTAGTTTGCAGCCACCATGGAATGGAGCTGAACACAAAGTGATGCGTACCGATCACCGTGTAAAAGAAGATCTGCGACCAGAAAGCCAGGATGCCCAGGCCGTAAGAGTAAATAGGCTTGTTCAATTGCTGCGGCAGGAAATAATACACAATGCCCAGTGTAAAGAGCATAAACCACATGCCTACGCCCTGGTGCATATAGTATCCCTGCACGATGGTCTCTCCCAGGCCGTTTTGCCAGTAAGGCAAATAAGCTACCACCGTGATCACCAGTACGAACATCAGCGCAGCTACGATATACCAGTTGGAAATGTAGATCTCTTTGGTCATCCTGCGGGCGATGGTGCGTAAAAAGTTGAGCAAAGTAAATACAAGTCCCACGGCAAAAAGCAGCATTACCGGCCATATATATTCACGGTACTCCCCTCCGCCATTGTTAATACCTGCCATCAGGCATATGCTGCCCAGCACTACTGCCGCATTGATGCAATACAGGCTATACCAGCCCAGCTTAATGCTGTACAGTTTCGTATTGCTGACCATCGGGACTATATAGTAGCCAAGGCCCAGCATGGAAAGAGAGGACCATCCCCAGAAAACAGCATTGGTATGCACGGGACGCAGACGGCCGAAACTCAGCCAGCTCACATGATCGATATCCGGTGATACGAACTTGATCCCTAAATATTCACCCACCGTAGTGCCCAGCACCAACCAGCCCGCAGCAGAACAGATATACCAGATCACCAGGCGCGCCAGCGCAGGATCGATGTTGGGCCGCTTCAGCGCTTTCTTTTTGGTGGCTACAAAAGGGATGAACCCACTTGGATGGATATTGGAGATCATTCCGCGCTGATCGTGTGCCTGCACCTGGCCAGACAATTCATCATTATTCAGCCGATAGTCCAATGAGGTTTTCCTGGCAAGCAACTGCTCTATGAAGGTGCCGCCATCCTCTGATTTGAGGTAAGCTGCAAAATCCTCCGCCTCCTGCAGCTTATAATCATTGCGCTGCTGTTTCAGGAGAGAGGACAGCTTCAGGATCATGATAAAGATCCCCGCCAGCAGCGGAAGCATGATCAGTACCAGGGTGATGATGATACCCGGCTCTCCTATCAGCAGTGAAGGAACAAATACATGCAGTTTCTTTTTCTTTAAGAGAAGAATGGAGGTGATCTGATGGCTGTCAAGGTTATTGAGGTACTTGCTAAAGCGCTCCCTGGGCCTGGAGCTTTTTCCATCCTTGATCCGGTGCCGCAGGGTTTTGATGCGATATAGCAGGTAGAGGGAAGCGATCAGCAGCAGCACCGCCATCACCATCGCCAGCCCTACGTAATTACTCATAAGCGATAGCATTAGGTTAAACGGTACAAAATTGAAAAGATAAATGCGCCGCCGCAATTGACAGTTTATCGTATTATTTGTACATATTACCGCAAATACAATGATCCTGAACGAAGCGCTCACCAGGGCGGTGCATACGCATCATTCAGGATCAATGCAGCGGGATGTATAAATGTTGTTATTTAAGCAGCAGTGTCATAATAGAATGCGGTAAGCTGGCTGTTTCAGCTGCCTTGCCCTTGATCCAGAGATGGAAAGGCAAACGCTGTGCAGTAGGGTTCATCACCACTACCGCGATGCTGCCGTCTGCATTCCGGAAAGCAGTAGCTTCCAGGAAAGAACGGCTGCTGGAGGCAGCAATACGCTTAGCGCCCGGGCGGATGAATTTAGAGAAGTGACCGATGTACCAATAAGCGTTGGTATAGATCAGCTTACCGGTTTTGGTATCGCCATGCAGCGGCGCAAAGCAGTAGTTACCAACGTGGTTAGGGCCGCCCTGTTCATCCAGCAAGATGTTCCAGTCTATCCAGGCAACGGTGCCGTTGTTAAAATCATTGATGATGGAGTGCGCATATCTTTCGCCAAGGCTCCAGTTATTTACGCTGTCCATATTGAACTTTTCCTTACAACCTTCTGTAAACACCAGGTGCTTATCCGGGAATGCCTGTGATACGAGGCGCAGGTTATCGAACTGCATGGCGGAGCCGGTCCAGGTTTCATACCAGTGAAAGCCGATGCCCCAAACATATTTGGCGGCATCTTTATCTTCCAGGATGGTGCTGGCACGCTGGAAGATCAGGTCGCGGTTGTGATCCCAGGCGATAAGCTTTTTGCCTTGCAGGTTGTACTCCGCTAAGGTGGGCCCCAGGTAGTTTTTGATGTAATCCCTTTCTTCTTCGGCGGTGAAGATGCAGGACTCCCAGCGTTGTTTGGCCATGGGCTCATTCTGTACGGTAAGGCCCCATACAGGAATGTCTTTTTGTTCATAGGCCTTAATGAACTTCACCACATAGTTGGCCCATGTTTGGCGATGATTGGGCAGCAGTTTGCCGCCTTGCAGCATGCTGTTGTTGTCTTTCATCCAGGCGGGCGGGCTCCACGGACTTACCAGCAGGGAGAGCTTCCCTCCTGTTGCGGCGATGGCCTTTTTGATCAGGGGGATCTTGAACTGCTCGTCGTGCGCCAGGCTGAAAGAAGACAATGCGCTGTCGTTGTCTTTCACATAGGTGTAAGACCCGCTGGAAAAGTCGCAGCTGTTGATGTTTGTTCTGCCCAATGTGTAGCCGATACCTTTGGCGGGGTCGAAGTATGCGTTCAGGAATTCCTGCTGCGCTGCTGCGGTCAGTTTGGCGAATGTTTCGGCGGCGGCGTCTGTCAGCGCTCCGCCAAAACCTTCAAACTGCTGGAAACCGGCGTCGGGATCTACGAAAACACAGGGTTGTGTTTCAAAGGGCTGCGCCATGTCTGTAAAGTCCAGGGTGTCTGTAGCCGTGATACGAAAATTGGTGCTGTCTGCCGTAGTGTATACGGTCATTTTGCGATTGATGATGTGTGTTGCTGTTTGTCCGGCTTCCTGGTTGGGGCCAGTTTTTTGCTGGCATGCCCACAGGCCGGTAGCGGCAATGATGACGATGTACTTTTTCATAATTGGATTGTAAGAGATAAACTGTCGCAAGGTAAGGCGGATTAGAGAATTGTTCAGCAAATAACTGCCTGGCCCGAAAAACCGGCAATAAATTTGTTTTATTGAACAGTGTTCAATAACTTTGCACCATATCAATAACAATTAATAAATCAACGAATGAAAAAAGCATTGATAACAGGCGCGAGCGGCGGTATCGGGTTGGAAGTAGCCCGGCAGCTTGCTGCCAAGGGCTATAAAATAACACTGGTAGCCCGTAGCGCGGATAAATTGACCAAAGCAGTGGCAGGATTGGCAAATGAAGGCCATACGGCACTGGTCGCTGATATTACCGATAAAAATGACCTGCAAAAATTGCTGGATCTGCTTCGGACAGAAAGTTATGATGTCCTTATTAATAATGCGGGCGCTGGTATTTACGGCCAGTTTATTGATACCCCATTGGAAGATCAGCTGGCGACTATGGAATTGAATATGAATGCTTTAGTTAGGCTGTCCTACGGATTTTTAGCAACCGCCGCTCCGGGAAGCATCCTGGTAAATATTGGCTCCTTACTTGCCCATTCTTCCTTCCCCGGCGCAGCAGTGTATGCAGGTACCAAAAGCTTTGTTGCCAATTTCACAGAATCATTGTGGTATGAGTTTAAACAGAAAGGTATATTTATAATGAATTTCAATCCTGGCGCTACAAAATCCGACTTTCACAAGCACGCGGGTAGTCGAGCCGGCGCCTTCCCGGATTTTGTGCTCTCCTCTGTAGAAGATGTTGCTAAAGAATTGGTTAGGGCATTGGAAAAGACCAGGAAGCCAAGGGTAGTGCAAGGCTGGAAAAACAGGTTAATGCTTTTCGGGTTTAAATTTTTGAGCAGACGTGCTGCCATCAATATCATGGGAAAAATAAGTCCCGGTATGGCTCACTAATTATATAAACTAAATTATACGTTAAATCATCGATATGGGTATTGCTGAGAGAAAACAAGAGGAAAAACAAGAAATGACGAAACGGATCCTGAATGGCGCCCGTAAAGTATTCCTTGAGAAAGGTTATGAGCAGACTAGCATGCGCAATATTGCCAATGAAATTAGTTACAGCCCGGGCTTGCTATATTTTTATTTTAAAGATAAGGCTGAAATTTTCCATGAACTGCACCGGGAAGGGTTTCGATTGCTGCTCAGCCAGTTAAAGGTGCTGAATAAAGTAGCAGATCCCTTTGAGCGCTTAAAAGCCATGGGGCATGTTTTTATTGAATTTGCACAGAATAATAAGGACTATTACAATTTGATGTTTATTGTTGAAGTACCGGCGAAAATGCCTGAAAGCAGCGGCTTTATGATAGCGCAGGAAGCAATTAGCCTGCTGGCTGCTACTGTAACAGCATGTCAACAAAAAGGCAGGTTTAAGGACATGGATGTTGAATATTTTTCATTTATGATCCTTTCAACATTGCACGGTATCTGCGCCTTGTTCTGTAAAGATCGCACAGCCAGCTTTGTGAATAAGACCAATGAGGAGCTTATGCTGCACGGTTATGAGTGTTTTGTGGCTTTGCTCGAAAAGAGCTAAGCTTTTTTTTACCATATTATTGAACAGTGTTTAAATTTATTACAGTGATTAAATTAATAGCTAAGAACCGGGTATTTCGAAGTCCCCTTCTGGTAGCGCTGCTCCTTGTGGCAGCTTACCCACTGAGCGCCCAAAGTAAGTTGGATGAATACATCCGGGAGGGGCTTTCTTCCAACCAGAGCATTAAGCAGCAGACTTTTATACTCGACAAAAACGTGTACGCGCTGAAAGAGGCTAAAAGTATGTTCCTGCCTGACGTTTCCTTTGTAACCACCTATACAAAAGCAGATGGTGGACGTACGATAGATTTCCCAACCGGCGACCTGCTGAATGGCGCTTACGCCACGCTAAATCAGTTGACTGGAACCAATTCATTTCCTCAGCTCAAAAACCAGCGTATTCTGCTAAATCCGGATAATTTCTATGACGCTAAGTTTCGTACAAGCCTGCCAATCCTGAATGCAGAATTGATCTATAATAAAAGAATCAAGCTACAGCAGGTGGACATGCAAAAAGCAGAAGTATTGCTTTATAAACGCGAACTGGTAAAAGAGATCAAAACGGCCTACTATAATTATGTAAAAGCCATCAATGCCACTGAGATCTATCAATCATCACTTCGGCTTGTAGAGGAAGGTCAGCGAATTAATACCGCACTCTTTAACAATAGCAAAGTAAACCGCACCGCAGTAATACGAAGTACGAATGAGGTATCGAAAATAAACGCCTCACTTATTGCGGCCACCAAAACGGCGGAGTCAGCCCGTTACTATTTCAATTTTCTGTTGAACCGTTCTTCAGCGGATAGCATACTCTTAGACGATATCACGGCATTACCGGAACAGGGTGATCTGCCGGCTGATAATGTAAGTGGCAGAGAAGAACTGGCCAAGCTCCGGATAGCGAAAGATATTAATAAAAACCTGAACGGTCTGGCAAAATCATACCTCATTCCGAAAATAGGTACTTACCTGGATCTTGGTTCACAAGCCTTTAACTGGCAATTTGACAACCATAGCCGCTACTATTTCTGGGGAGTTTCGTTAGAATGGAATCTCTTTTCATCTGGCAAAAATTCTTACAAGATAAAACAAACGAACGCCGACCGTCAAAGTATAGCGGCACAGACTGATTACGTGGAGCAGCAGCTCACCACAGAGCTAAAAGTGCGCCAGAATGAGATGCAAAGCGCAGTGGCTGAATATCAAGCCGCACAATCACAACTAAAGACCGCGCAAACCTATTACGATGACGTATTGAAATTATACAAGGAAGGTATGGCCATTTATATTGAGCTGCTGGATGCTCAAAACCAATTGATCAATGCCCGCCTGAATGCCAACATTGCTCTTTTCGACACCTGGATTGCTTACGCAGCGGTAGAACGCGCCAACGCCAGTTTCACTATTCAATAAATAAAACCTACTAAAATGAAAAAAATACAATTGCTCAGTCTTATCGCAGCAATATCAGTTTTATACGCCTGCAAAGAAGAAGACAAATCAAAAAATTCACTGGGAGAAACGGATGTTATTCCTGTAAAGATCTCCCCTGTATCTGCCTTAGGATTGCCCCGGGAAATAAGTGCAACGGGCCTGGTAAGCACAGAAAACGAAGCCAGGTATTCTTTCAAGATAGGAGGCATAATTAACCGTGTCCTGGTAGAAGAAGGCCAATTTTTTAAGAAAGGCCAATTGCTTGCCACACTTAATTCAACGGAGATTGCTGCCGGTCTGGAGCAAGCCAGCCTGAATGTTGACAAGACTCAACGTGACTACGTGCGGGCAGTGAACCTTTACAAAGACAGTGTTTTCACCTTAGAGCAACTGCAGAATACTAAAACAGCCCTCGATATTGCTCAAAAAGCAAAAGAGGCAATCGCTTTTAATGAGCGCTATTCAAAAATATACGCGGCATCCGATGGCTTTGTAAGTCAGAAAATCGCCAACGAAGGGGAAGTAATCGGACCGGGTATGCCAGTCTTTACTATTAACGAAACAAGGGGAAACAATAACTATTTGCTTAAAGTGGGTGTAACTGACCGTGAATGGTCTGCCATCAGTCTGGGCCAGACTGCGAAAGTAAGCCTGGACGGATATGCCGGTAAAGAAATTGACGCTTTTGTATTCCGCAAGTCACAGGCGGCAGATCGTGCGCTGGGCTCCTTTCAGATAGAACTGAAACTGAAATTAAAGGACATCAAACCTGCAGTGGGCATGTTTGGTAAAGCTGAAATACTGACAAATCAGGATGAAAATGTAAAAGTCATCCCATACAGCTCTTTAGTGGAAGCCGATGGCGATAAAGCATTCGTATTTACACCCGATGGAACCGGTAAGGTGAAGAAGATCCCTGTAACTATTTCGAAGATCGACAATCAGCAGGTTTACCTGAGGGAAGGGCTTGCTGACGTGGCCGAGATAGTGACATCCAACAGTGCCTATCTCAACGAAAAATCTACAATAAAAATTATCAGGTAATAACAACAGATATGAAGATCACAAACTTTGCCGTTAAAAATTACCAGTTCACGCTCATTATATTCCTGCTGTTTGCAGTGGTGGGTGTACTCACCCTGTTTACCATGCCGCGCTCGGAAGATCCGACCATCCATCCACCGGAATATCTCATCACTGTCATATACCCCGGCACAAGTCCTAAAGACATGGAAGAGCAAGTGGCAAAGCCCATTGAGAACAAAATTTACGGCCTGGAGAATATCGACAAAATGCTGACCACAGTGGAGGATGGAATTGCTGTGATCCAGCCAAAATTTAAGTATGGTGTTGATGTAGACAATAAGTACCAGGAAATATCTACAGAAATGAATGCCCTGAAAAACAGTGAGCTGCCTAAAGATATTTACCTGATAAAAACAGAAAAGATCTCTTCTTCCGATGTCAAAGTTTTACAGGTGGCCTTAGTTTCCAATAATGCTTCCGATAAACTGATGAGAGATGAAGCGGATGAACTTAAGAGCCGGCTGGAAAAAATAACCAATCTTAAAGAAGTTAAATATTTCGGAATGCCGGAGCAGGAGATCCGGATTGATGTGCAACTGGATAAACTGGCCCAACTAAAAATACCGCTCAACCTGGTGGTAGGTAGTTTACAGAGTGAAGCGGCAGATATTCCCGGCGGAAGCGTTAACCTCGATAGCAAAGTATTTAATGTGAAGACCAGCGGTAAGTTTAAGGACATTGAGGATGTTGCTGGTACCGTTATATACAATGCAAACGGGAAAATTGTCTACTTGAAAGATGTGGCGGAAGTGAGTTATAAGAACGAAACGGTTAATCATATTACACGAATAAATGGACATCGCTGTGTGCTGGTTACGGCAGCAATGAAAGACAATGTTAATATAGCTAAAGTGCAGCAGGAGTTCCTTCCCATACTGGATGAGTTTTCTAAAAGGCTGCCTGCTAATATCCGCTTAGTCAAAAATTTCGACCAGGCCAATATGGTTTCCCAGCGCCTGGGACATCTCGGATTTGATTTTGCCCTGGCTATTCTTTTAGTAGTAATTACCTTATTGCCCTTAGGGTTTAGGGCGTCGCTCATTGTAATGATCTCTATCCCGCTTTCCCTGGCATTAGGGCTTATAGCACTGAATATGTTAGGGTACTCATTAAACCAGTTAAGCATTGTTGGGTTGGTTGTTGCGTTGGGATTGCTGGTGGATGACAGTATTGTAGTGGTAGAAAATATAGAACGTTGGCTCAGGGAAGGGCATTCCCGAAAGGATGCAATTCTAAAGGGCACGAAACAAATCGGGGTGGCAGTAATAGGCTGTACGGCTACTTTAGTGATCGCCTTTTTACCTCTGGCCTTCCTTCCCGATACAGCCGGTGAATTTATCCGCAGTTTACCGATGGCTGTTATCACCAGCGTACTGGCATCCATGATCGTGGCTTTGACGCTTGTTCCCTTCATTGGAAGCCGGATATTGAAAACCCACACACACGGGGAAGGCAATTTCTTCCTTAAATACCTGCAAAGGTTCCTGACATACAGTTACCGGCGGATCATGCCTTTAGCTTTAAAATGGCCTAAAACAACCATTGGGCTGTCGTTGATAGTTAGCGCGCTGGCTTTCTTCCTATTCACAAAAGCAGGATTTAAACTTTTCCCCACCTCCGAAAAGCCGATGTTCCTGATTAATATCAAAATGCCGCTGCAGGCTGATATTCCCGAAAGCGACCGCGTGACAAAACTGGTGGAAGATGAATTAAAGCAACACAAAGAGATTGTGTATTATACAAGCAATGTAGGTAAAGGCAATCCACAGATCTATTATAACGTACACCAACAGGATATTAAGCCCGACTTTGCCCAGATCTTTGTACAGATGGACCAGGAGGCCAGTCCTACCTCAAAAATAGATCTAATCAGGCGGCTAAGACAAAGGTTTAAGGATTTTCCTTATGCAAAGATCGAAGTCAAAGATTTTGAACAGGGCACGCCAATTGAGGCGAACATCGTAGTCAGGGTGTTTGGCGAAGATCCCGATAAACTAAGAGAGCTGTCCTTTACGGTGGAGAATATTCTGCGAAACCATCCGGGTACCGTTTACATCAATAATGAGCTAAACACTTATAAATCTGACGTTAAAATAAAAATAAACAAAGAAAAAGCCCGCACCTTAGGTGTGCTTACAAGTGATATTGACAAGGTGATCCGATTGGCGGTAGCGGGATTAACCGTTGGCGATTACATAGATAACAGGGGGGATTCCCGGGATGTTGTCATAACGCTTGCAAGGGATAAATTTTCAAATTTAGATGCATTCAAGAACCTGTACGTAAATAACATACAAGGCATTCCTGTATTGGTCAGCCAGATTGCAACCATTTCTTTTGAAACATCACCGACGGCTATCAATCATTTTAATAAATCCCGTTTCGTAAAGGTAACCTCTCTAACCAAGGAAAATGTGTATGCCAATGATGTACTAAAGGACATTGTTCCGCAGCTGAACGCACTTAAAATGCCTCCTGGCTACTATTACAAGCTATCTGGTGAAGCAGAGTCGGAAGGCGATACCCTGGGGGGCAATTTCCTGGCAGTTATCCTGCTAAGTGCATTTCTCTTTATTGGCGTTTTGTTATTGCAATTTAAAACGTTTAAGGGCATCATCATTGTACTATCAATTATTCCATTGGGAATTTTCGGCGGCGTAGTAATGCTGCTTGTCACCGGCAACCCGATGTCGCTGGTTTCCATCATTGGATTCATTGGCTTGTCCGGTATCCAGGTCAAGAATTCACTGCTGCTTGTTGATTTTACGAATCAATTGCGGGTTGAAGGGCATAGCATAGATGAAGCGATTAGCATGGCAGGTGAAACCCGTTTCCTACCGGTTGTACTTACCTCGATAACTGCTATCTGCGGATTAATTCCACTTGCTATGAACCCTAATCCACTTATAGCGCCTTTAGCAATCGTGTTAATTGGAGGGCTAATCAGTTCGACGATACTTTCCCGGATAGTAACGCCTGTGATGTATAAATTAATTCCGCCAAAAATTGAATCAGAAGAATAGTTGAAGTGTAAATAATAGTGTTCTTCTTAATATAAAATATGGGAAGTAAAGAAAGAAAAGCAAGAAATCGGTTGAACATGCATAAAGATATTCTTCATGCAGCACTGAGGATTGTCAGAGAGGAGGGGCATCGCTCGCTAAGTCTGCGGAGACTGGCTAACGACATTGAATTTTCAGCTACTGTCTTGTACCTGTATTTCAAAAACAAGGAAGCTTTATTAGTCGATCTGGCCAGGTTTGGATATCAGCAGCTTAACACAAATATAGAGCGGAACTGCAATTGTATCTTTGATCCGAGGAATAGATTAAAGGCAATGCTTACCATCTATTGGCGTTTTGCTACCCGTGAAAAGGAGCTCTACCTTCTTATGCAGGAGACTTGTATGAACCTAAACGGCTTAGCGCCGCTCTTCCCGGAAATGCTGACATTTATCAACTCGATAAATCAGGCAATTACGAAGGCATGTGAAAAGGAAAACAGAACAGCTATTTTTTTCAAACACAAGTGTTACATGGCAATTGCCATAGTACAGGGGCTTGCGTCGCTCCATTTAATTCACAAAGATTTAGATGCGTGCGCTCAATCTCAGATGCTGGATGATGCGATTGATAGCCTGATAGATTCTTTGAACTGATAATAGAGGCTGTCTCATAAAAATTGTTGAGCAGCCTCTAACTTTTAAGGAATTCTGTATTATAATCAGCAATATGAGGAAGGATTTCTCCAGCATAAAGTCGAAATATGTAGGTAAAATTCGTGATTTTGTAATTTTTCGTACATCATAAAGGACTAAAATCATGCTGATTGCCCTTATTTTGACTAAATTTATTATTTAATGTGTTTTGCTATTTTCTACATTTTTAAGGGTATTTTCCCATTAAATATGAGCCTTTTCATTCAATTTTCTTACATTTGAGGGTAAATACCCTCGGAAATGGGAAACCTAAACATACAAGAGTTGTTAAAGTCTGTCTTTAGCAATAAGACAGAATTAGACATTAAAGAACAGTTTGATAAGAAAATTGAGGAATACAACCTAAGTAAGACCAAGGCACTTAAATTTCTTAACATAGACAAAGATGTATTTGAAGAAATAATTAACGGTTCTGCGAAGCAACCAAATCTTATACATATAGTCAAACTTGCAGAGTTTTTAGAAAGAGATATTAATGAGTTCATTTCAGTTGTGCTACGAAATCAAAGTCCGGAAAACATTGCGTCAATAGCGTCTGCGCGAAAAACAACTTTTGTCCTGAAACATTTTGATATGAAGACCTTGACAAAGGAGGGTTTTTTCCATGCAAATGATGATATTGATTCAATGGTTGGAAAGGTCCTTGACTTTTTCGGCTTTAGCTCTATTGCAGAATACGAAGAACAATTGGACGAACCCCTCTATAGTAGGGTGCGAAAAAGGCTCTTCTCTGATAAAATGAAAGACTTTTGGGTAAAATCTGCTTATCAGACATTTCGATGTATTAACAATCCCAACGAATATGATCGGGAGAGATTGAAAGATTTAGTTCCCAAGATTAAGCCATATACAGAGAATATTAAAGATGGTTTGTTGATAGTCTGCAAGGCACTTTACAGTCTTGGAGTAACAGTGATATTTCAGAACTATCTTTCTACAACCCAGGTTAGAGGAGCGACTTTTATTGTTAACGGAAGGCCGTGCATCGTTTTGACAGATTATCTAAAAAAGTATCCAACTATATGGTTTACGCTATTACATGAGCTTCATCATGTATTGTTCGACTTTCAGGAAATTGAAAGAAATAATTTCCATCTTTCTGGTGATCCAGATCTTTTTTTGACCGAAGAAAAAGCGGATTCTTTTGCCAGAGAGTATTTCATGCCCGAAGATAACTTTCATTATATAAAGAGGATTATTAATAATCCGTATATGGTCAGTCGCTTTGCACGGGAAAATGAAATGGAGATTTCCTTAGTTTATTCATTCTTCACATGGTATCAGCAAGAGTTGTATGGAAAAAACTATCATGCTGCTTTTAAAGAGTTTTATCCAGATTACACTAACGCTGTAGAAAAGCTAAATCCATTAAAGTGGAATGATGTGAATATTAAGGCAATCAGTAGCAAAATAAAGAATGTACTGGAATTGAATTAGTCATAATTAAACAAATCAAATAAAATGGAAAATAACAAAAAGACCAAAGAAAAGCAGGAGCTTTCTGCCGATGATATTGAAAGAATGGAAATATTGTTGAAGTCGAAGCAGAAAACAGGAACCCAGTTGACTATTAGCTCGGAAACAGGTGATCTTCAAGAAATAAATGAGCTGCGCGAATTGGTAGGTAAACCATTTGAGAGCCCTGATGAGAAATACAACTTGTACTACAGGGGTATTAGAAAATTACTGATGGATCATTTACCCAAAGGTGACGACTATCAGGAAATGCGGGATATTATCTATGATGAGAAAAACGTTTTTCTTAATCTGGGTAAAAGAAAGTGTGACAACAATGGCATCAGAAAATCGGATGGCAGAATGACTTATCAGCCAGTAATGAATGAAATTTTAGATATTGTTGTTAAATGGGTGGCTGGTTCACAAAACCCTTTTGAGATATACAGAGAGTTTTATGACCTTAATGAGCGCCATGGGTATAGCCACGAGGAATATGATTCTTCTGTGAAAGCGGTAGCTCAGGCTATGCTAAATATCAGTAGACGTAATTAAAAGGCCAAATATCCACATAGAGATTGACGGCTATCTTTCAAAAGCGTCCCTCACCCCTCTGTCCGTTCCCAGAAATATGATTATTACCATACTGATTATTGAAGGATCTTACGTAGATTGCAGCTACCACCCCAAACCATTGTCATGCTCAAGATCACTCCTATTCAGGCACCCATCAAAAAAGGTAATCAGCCCGGTATGCGGGAATTTATTCATTAAAAAAAACTTTATTGTATGGCAAAACTTGAAGAAGGTGCTGCGTTTGCAGGCAAGAGCATCTACAGAATGAAAGGATCCGACAAGCTCATTGTCCGAAAAAAAGGAGGACCCAAGGCTGAGCAGGTATTAAAGTCTCCGCGTTTCGAGCGAACGCGGGAAAATTCGACGGAGTTTAGGGGAGTTGGAAAGGCTGCCAGCGCTATCAGGGACTCACTGTTCACTATCAGACATCTTGCAGACCATAATTTCAGGCCTACGCTTATCAAAATCTGCAAAAAGATCCAGGTACTCGATACAACAAGTGGCCGGGGCCAGCGCTCAATTTTCCTGTCGCAGCAGCGTCATATGCTCAAGAATTTCTGGTTAAATAAAAAGCATCCTTTCCCTACTATTGTAGCCGATACAGTGAGCTGTAATCTTGATCGGGAAACAAAAAGTGCTGTGATACAGCTACCCATGCTGCTACCGGGCATCAGCCTGCACCTGCCCTGGAAACAACCGCTCTACCGCTTTAGCCTCTCCTTAGGGCTCATGTCTGATGTTGTTTATGAGAACGGGGAATATAACGATCATATTGAAGATCGAGATATTGGCCACCTGGACACCCCATGGAATGAGGCCACGGAGACATTTCAGGCACAAACCCTGGAGCTAAAGCTGAATAGACCAAAGGCGGTCAAAGATTCCCAGACCCTGGTATTGGCTATTGGCATAGAAATGGGGACGCCTGGCGCTAATGGGGAGGTAACTGGGGTAAAACACTGTGGTTCGGCCTGTATCCTGGCTTTAGGCTAAGCACTATTAGGATCAATTTAATATTAATCTCGTAAAGATAACGCAACTCTTAAAAGAGTTACTATATCGTTACTATATCATTACTATATCGTTACTATATCCTGGGAGTGACTAGTCCTAAAATGGCTATACAGGTGAATGAAAAGAGCAGTAAAAAACAAGAAAGGCCGCCCTTTTACAGCACGGCCCTTCGTTTATGATACTCTCTGCATTGGTCATTTCTTGGGATTCAGCAGTGAAGCATGGATCCAGCCGATGGTTTTAATACATCGTGTTCCATCCACCACTTCTGAAGCTTTCTGGGCCAGGTACACTTTCTTCCAGCTGCCGTTCGTCTCAATAACGCCTACTTCGTAATCTTCCGGAAGCGTTTTGATCGCAGCGCTGGCGGTATTTGGACCGGACCTGAATTTCACGCCCGCAGTATTGGTAACAAATATCTTGCCGGTATCTGAGGTAGCGCCCTGCACTTTGGTGCGGAATTCGTCCCAGGGAAAGGCTGGTCCGGGATCAGGCTTGCGGCCTGCGGAGATATCGTCATGCCCCAGGGCGGTGACCAGGTGATAGGTATCTATCAGCACTTTACTCAATTTGTAGAGCGATTCCAGCTGGGCAGGCGGATAGATGAACCAGTTTTGATTCTCTTTGCCGGTCCAGAAACGGTGTTTATGCGCTGCGGGAATAATGCGGGCAGCTTCTGATGCCGGGTAGGATTTGGAAACTTTAGCGGTAACAGGCCTTTTGAAGGTACCGTCTGCCAGTTTCTCCACGAAACCAGGGTTTACGATCTCGATGCCGATGGCGTGGTAGTTAAACTGGCTCACGCTGTCCCATAAACTGGAACCGGCGTGGTTAGCCCTGCAGTTGAAGGGCACCAGCTGCGTGATAGTGCCATCATAATCCAGTACGATGTGGGCAGCAATCTTGTCAGGATTATTGGAAGTATCCATAAACCAGTCTATCGCGTTTTTCGCGGTATCGGTGGCGGTGTAGTGAATAACCAGGTAATCCGGGTCGATAGGAGGCCTTGCGTTAGGGGATGGTGACTTAATGATCTTTTCACCAGTGCCGTCCGCCTCCAGCCAATGATTAACAATTTTCATGGTATAGGTCGGGGTTTAGATTCCGACAAAGATAGCAAATGCTTGATAATTCTTATATATATTTGCGGGTGGAAACCAGATTTATTACAAAGATCCCGACTATCTTATACCTTTTATGCATATGCTGCTTCATCAACCGCAGCAGCCTATACGGCCAGCAGCACACGGTAAAATGCAAAACATCCGTAAAACCGGGCATTGAGCATCACGGCCTGGTAGAAGAAGATGAATATCTCTACATAGATTCCACAAAACCGGAATTACGGATCATCTTCGAACGCACTTTTAATGATACTGTTTGCATTTATTTAAACGGCGCTTTTGTCCGGAAACAGTTTATTCAAACAAACAGGATGACAGGCGCATCAAGGGCAATGATTAAACTCGATCTGTCCGAATACAAAGAGACGCCTGAAATCAGTTTATTTATGGGGAAATACTGTGGGCGTTTTCTGCCGGTAAGCGGCAAAAGGATCGCATATATCAACTTCTATAAAGAAAAGTGGGCTATTGAGCTTTCAAATGTACTAAGGGCCTATAAATAGGCGGCAGCCCCGTGGATAAACAGAACTGCCGCCACTAGTTGAAAATGTTTAGTACGAAGCCTTCTTGTATTTCTTTACCTCATAATTCATCGCCTTGTTCGACTTCTGGAACATTTTGCGCTCCGACTCCGTTGCCACTTTCACGCTATCCAGACTCCTCACATAAACAGACATCTTCGTGATCTGTTCTTCCAATTTCGGAGAATTATATACCTTCTGCTTTTCTTTCAGGATGATGATCGCCTGGTTGCCTTTATCCTTCGCTTTTTCATACTCCCGGCTATCCACGGCCATCATCACCTCATCAAAATGCTCAGTGGCTTCAAACAGGGCCAGTAACTCCTCTACGTTAGCATCCTGTGCTTTCTCATAGGCAGCGGCGTCGCTGGTCAGGGATACATGCACCTGGCACTCTTCTTTTACCGGGGTAAATGCCTGTGCATCTGTATAAGCCAGCACACAGCCCAGGTCAAAACCGGATTGCAGCGGTGCACTGGGGCGTAATTTGATTAAAATAGCCTTTTCGTCATTCGCATTGATATCGTTAAAACGTACCTGTACCTGGCCGTTCTTTACATCATACGGATAACCATATACTTTTTCGCATTGCAGGCCAGCCGGCAGATTGATCTGCACCATGGCGTTCTGCGCCACCACGTTCAAAAGGCCTTTCAATTCTTTGGCGAAGAGCTGGGGGATCTTGTCTGCGCTGTCAATAAAATAATAGTTGGCGCGGCCAGTTTCGGCCAGCATGGTCAGCAGGTCTTCGTTATAGTCGGCGCCCAGGCCGAAGGTGGACAGGGCAATACCTTCCTCTTTGTACTTTCCTTCCACGAGGCGCTTCAGCGCCGCAGGATCCACAATACCCTGGTTGGCCAGGCCGTCTGTGAGCAGCAGCACACGGTTCACATAGCCATCTTTACGGGTGGTTTTCACCTGGGTGAATCCTTCCAGCATACCGCCGCTCAGGTTAGTGGCGCCGCGATCATAGATCTTGTCCAACAGGTGTTTCAGTCCTTCCTTATTTTTCACCGGTTGTGAAGGACTGGTCACCTCTACCTGGTCGTCATAGTTAACGATGGACAGGTAATCGTCTTTGCTCAGCTGATCTACCAGGAATTTGGAGGCGCGTTTGGCGTAGGCGATCTTCTCCCCTTGCATGGAGCCGCTGCGGTCCAGCACCAGGGACACGTTCAGGGGTATACGCCGTTGAGTGGAGTCCGGCTGTCCGCTTTGTATGTTCACATACAGGTAGATCTCACCCTGGCTGTTGCGGATGGCATAGGCGTTACCCGTTTTTGCATACCAGTTAATGAGCGTTGCCGTTTTGGCGTGGGAACCGGCGCTTTCGGAATAGATAAAGCCGGAGACCATGGCACAAAGGGAAATACCGCCAAAGATGAGCAATAAAGGCAGTCCTTTGAGCTTTGCGTGGTAGCGTTGCATAGAGGATGATTTGGTTAACTACAGGATGCTGTCCTGCTAGTAATCCATAAAGATAGGCAAGGCTTTAACAAATTTTTAAGGAACCTTGTAGAGCGCTTTTAAATACGTTTGCTTTTGTTTCCTGTTCATTTTCAGGTATTCGCGGGATACGATCATTTGCTTGCTCCTGGTGTTCTGTCCTTGCAGCGGACTGATATCCAGGCGGGCGCCAATGATCTTTTCGATGCCAAAACCGCTTCTTCCGGATAAGGCTGCGGTTCCCGTTTCCGCATTCACTTCGCTGGTCCTTCCAAGGCTGTCGAATACAAACAGGGTGCTATCATCTTTGGCTGCCACTATTCCCACGGGCCTGCTGATGCCTGTTCTTATTCTGCGCAGCGGTTGCAGCTCCGGCATTCCGACCACATTCAGTATGGTGTCCGTTCCTATATAGTATAGTCTTTTCAGTGATGCTGATCGGGCTACCATCCGTGTGCTCAGGGGCGTAACGGGTACTGCGTCTTTCCTGGAAAAATTATATAACAGGAGCTGTCCCTTTTCCCATCTTTCACAGACCGCAGCCCCGTCCACCAGGTACATTTCACTCTCATGATCTTTATCGTACAAGGGGTTTTTACGCCAGCTGAGCGTCTCATAATCCATTATATAAACGCTCTGTGAATTACCATCAGACACGGTCAGGTACTTTCCGTTGGCGGAATTACTGACAGACCAATTGGCCGATACAGGGCTCAGGGGTATTGCGAGCAGGGGCTCGTCCTTTACGTAATCTCTGACCTGCAGGACACTTTTACTATTTAATGTGACAAGCAAGGGTTTTGCCGGACAAAAAACGAAACTTGTCACGCCAGGCGCCGCGTACAGGATCCTGTTAGCAGCCAGATCGTCCAGCAGGAAAGGAGCTCCCTGATCCGATGGCTTCTGGTGAATAGCCAATGCCTTACTATCGGCAGAAAAGCGGCAGGTGATATCCCTGTTAAGCATCTGGGGAGCCGCCTGTTCTAAAACATCACTCACCGGATACCAGTTGCGATGCGCAAGATTGAACAGGATCGTATTTGCCAGAACAGAATTACGGTTCAGCAGCAGGTATTTCCCATCTGCCGAAAACTCGCATGACTGTTGCACGTTAATCCTTACCCCCG
>Ga0102593_1000160_pt1 | contig 173551 bp, 152 predicted proteins | sample AraplaCol_mMS_r2_2_FD_76862 | JGI IMG/M metagenome (GOLD analysis project Ga0102593, IMG submission 76862) | Arabidopsis root microbial communities from North Carolina, USA - plate scrape MF_Col_mMS_r2 (SPADES assembly) (version 2) | ecosystem: Host-associated > Plants > Roots > Endosphere...
TTTTAGGGGAGAGGGGGGGGGGGGGGGGGGGGGGGGGGGATAGTGGAGACTGCATACCTCGACGCAGAGCCAGCTGGCGTGCTTTGACGTATTCCAAGCCCATTCGCTTCCAGTCCAGCAGATCGCTCAGTCGCTCAGTACGGTTCCGTTGGTTAATACGCTGACGGCGACTCTTGAGGGTGAAATTATACATGAAATCCGTGAGTTGGTTGACAGAATCATCCACGCCCTTGGAGCGACGGTCAACAATGTAGATTCCGTAGTCCGAGGAATTCTCAATAAGCTCTTCCATGTAGCATCCAAAGCCGGACAGATTGGTGGTGATGCTAGGCACACCCATCACCGTGCATTCTGCAGGAGTATATCCCCATGGCTCATAGTATGAGGGGAAAACTCCCAGGTGAGTACCGCGAACGAAATCATCGTAGTCCAGGGGCAGGACTGGGTTAGAAGAATTCAGAAATTCTGGGTGGAAGACAATCTTGACTCGATCATATTCGTTGTTGAACATCTCCACACGGCGGATCTGGTTCAAGATCGGATCTTCGTGGTCATTTACCATGTTGTGTGTCACGATCGGGGGTAGGCCATGACGCTTCATCGCAAACAGGCGACGACGTAGCAATACGCGGTCTTGACTGGTAATCAGGTCCTTTTCATCGGGCATATTGTCACCTTCCTTCCAAGAGAGGCATCGTTCATACATGCGTTTACCGATGCCCTTCTCGATATTCTCGATCGTATCGCGCAGCGACTTGACCACAGCTTGGCCTTTGAGAGATTCCACCGTGAGGGAGGAGGTCTGCGCAGGCATAATGATGAAAGCGACTACAGTCATGTCTGACCCACTGGTCTTCAGACGGTGATTCAGACGGGCCAGACCCTCAAGGAACATGTCAACACCCTTATTGCGGAACTCGTACCGACCAGCGGTGAAGAGATACAGTGTCTTATCCAGATCAAAGTTGTTGTGCCCGTAGAAGTGGCCGCGCACAAAGTCATTGATCTTCTCCTTGGCCTGCGAGTGCAGGTTTTGGAACTCATGCATAGCAGAGAACTTCTTCACATTCAGACCGTTGGGCAGGACACCATCGGGTTTTCTCTTAAGTAAATGCTCACTTTCAAAGGCCGTGATATGAGAGACAGTAGTGAAGACATCGGCGCTGTGGGCAGCGGCTCGCTCGATACAGTAACGATGGTAGATGCCGCGCTTTCCAGCTTCAGCGTCCACATCAAAGTACTGCAGGTTGTTATAGAAATCGACGGATCCTGCACAGAGGTAACGACCAAGTAAGGTAGCATGGGTCGTGAAGATAGTGGTCAAGTCCATGTGACGCTTCTTGGTCAAAGGTAAGGCGACACCAGCCAGCCATTCGTGGAAATGAGCCACCACCGCGCGACGACGCTCATGAGCAATGTACTATAGACATGGTCAGTATTCCACCAGGGTTTATGTAGGGCTGTAATTGGCATCAGAACATACCTCACCGAGGAACCAGGCCACGAGGTATCCAAAGACGATCGCCTCGTTGGTCTCGTGATCGGCATCTGGGGACGGGATGCCGGAGGTGTTCCACAGATCGCCCTTCCACTCGTCGAGCCACCGGTATCCCGTACCGGTATTGATGAGAAGTACTCGGGGAGCCCCCTCAATTAGCCAGCGACCGTAGACGATCTCAATGCCTCTTTCTGCCATGGACTGAATGGTTTCGCGCATGGCCGGGCTGGCGGGAGTGAGCTCCTCGACCTCAACAGCGGCCGAGTTCTTGTTTAGAGGACCAATCAAGGTATACCGCTCGCCATATTCCGCCGTTGTGACGGGTGCTTTCGACTTGAGGACAGAGTAAATGCCACCAACCCGGTTGGCAACCTCCGTGGCGACCTCGAAGAGCATATGGTTACGCACATCGCGCTTGATGGGCTCGGTCCCGTTCTCGTCCGCCATGATTTGATGATCTCAATCAGGTCAACCGGATTAACCAAGACAACTCGGAATCGACAGATCTTAAGAAAATTCACAATTAGAGAAGAGTTAGAGAAGAGAGGAAATGAGGAAGAGGGGGTGCAAGAGGAGGAGAAAGAGGAGAGGAGCTTGGGGACCGGTCTGTGCGGGGTGTGCTTCCCCAGCCTCCACAGCTCTCGGTTTTTGCCTTCTCTCTTTTTCTCTCAACACGCCAGAAAAATTTTCACTTTTAACTCACCTGGCCAGACAACAGGGGGGCAAGAAAAACGGGCCGAAAAGAAAAAAAAAGAGGCCCAAGCTGAGAAACCGGTGTTGAGTAGAAACTAGCGCGGTCGTCAGGGGAGGAAAAGGTCTAGCGTCGCATCAGTTCGGGCGGGCCTGGAAGCCGGAAACGCGGTACGACCTGGTTGCTCCGAATTGGTCAGTGTAGGATACATTCTGTAGATATAGAATTTACTGTATATTATTAGGAGCTAGATAATCGTTGGTATTATCTCTAGAATGTAAATATAATATGGTAACTGAATAGTGGTGCATTGTCATTACTGAATATCATACTCCACTACTAGCTACAGTGCATAGATCCTGCGCGCACGGTATGTACTGCCATTTACTACTAGCAAATAGCTACAATACACGCCACCCTCTTGACAATGATTTGCCCCCATTTATCCTCAAATGACCTCCTCCCCATGATTCCCATTGATTAACCACCCTTTCTTGCAGACGCCATGGCGTCTTCAGACTGCAAAGATCATCCGGGGAAAAGATGGCTCGATGACATCATTCTCCACTTATCTCCGCAAAACTTGAGAAAGTTGGAGATGTTGGTTGGTCAGGTTAGTAGCCTTTGAGCACTTTGAGTACTCAACTAAACAACTAATTAATGAAAGAGACTCCAGGGAGAACACACCGGTAGATCAGCAGTGTAGTAAATTACACCAATATAAAGGAAAATTATGCTTTGTGGAACACCACTCAATGAAAGTCAACGCCATAGTCATAATTAAAACCGTCGTGTGATTGCAAAAGAAGGAGAAGATGAATTAGTTCGGGAAGCAAAGAGCAAAGATCCCCATTATCAGTCACCCGAAAAGTCCTTCATTGATGGATTGACATAATGATCAGATCAAAAGCACGGCAATGCTGCCGTGCAGCAAATGGCCATGGGATTCAATGTCATTGTCGCACACAAAGGAGTTCTTTCAACGATGAGGCTCTTCCATCTTGATAATCTATAAATGCTTCGTCCATCCCTCTGCTTTCACCCTGCTGATATAGTACCTAGTGCAAGATGGAAGCCCCAGAGACCTGGGAAAGCCGGCCTGGCACTGGCACTAACCGCACAGCATATACTCCACTAAATCTAGTTCAAGACTTAGCTTGCCGCGTAACCGAATGCTTCTGTCTCTTCTCTCATTGGGTATCTGGACTGAGCCGCATTAAATCATCGGACTCAAGCTCCGAAGAGGGTGGAGAGCAATATGATCAACTGGGACAAGGAGCTCGAGGCCACCCTTATAACCGTGGGACACACAGGAGATACCCCTTATCTGCAGACAGTCTGATCCATGTTCAACATCCCGGGTATATTGTTTTCGGATCAGTAAATAGTTTCAGAGTAATCAATTCGGTCTCATCGGAGAGCTCTTCGGGGGGTTCTTTAGGAATCTCAACTGTCATGAGTTTCGGCACTTGTCCAGTCATTCCTGAACTTGTATTTGCAAGATTTGAGCTGGACCATTTTGCTGACATACCATCGTTAGAGCTTACTGAAAACTGGCAGTCTCTTTTAGATGAAATTCAGAATGCAGCATCACAAGATAACGATGTTATGGAAGATAGTCAATCTTCGGCCATCAGTGAAGAAACTCCACCCCGTGGACTCTCACGATCGGTTTCACCTTCATCCAGAGTCGATGAATTATTTATTTGTGTTCCCCAGCGTTATTATTCTCATTCTCCTTCCCCTGCAATCACACAACAATTTTAATTCTAACCGTTTCATAGCGTGTGGGTTGACAAGCCACAAGCACACCGTATATCCCTAGTAGGTAAACAATGTTAGTAACTTCAGTACAAACTTAGCCAGACATCAAGTTTCAAGTACTTACTAAACATCATTCCATGTCCGCAAAATCCTCTTTTCCCTTTTCCTGCTCACAAATAGATGCATCTGTCCGATACATGACTTGGTATGGGAATCGGCTGCTATTTAACTTGGATGGCAGCTCTTGCTACACCGAACCAACTTCGCAGGGCGCAGTATGAAAACACTCGAGGAATTCAACGTTCTTTGTTCGTTTCGCTGGGCGGAAGTAGTCTCGAGCCTCTGCCTCAGGGAAGAGAAAGTATAGCCGATTGTCAATGATATCTTTCTATTGATGAGATTCGATCTTTGCGCATTTCGTGAAGACTACCAGGGTGGGTTGGAAAGTCTAGCCGAACTCCAAAGAAGCTTAGAAGCCGCTAAACGAGAGCATTTGCAACTTGGTTATATGGTGACAAAGAGCTCTCGATACTCCCCATTTTCACAGCAAAGTTGACCTATCACTTCGCTCTTCGATCTAAGAAGGTACCTGAGAATACTTTCCTGGATAGTGATTGAAGTAAAAAGCCGTGACTCAATGCTGCAAGTCATAAGAATAAGGCACCGAGGCTTCCAAGCCTCAGCCATGTACAGATAATATCACCATAATCTTCACTACGCGCCTGCGACAAGCGTGCACAAAGAATGGGATTATTTTTAAAATTGAAAATTCAATTGCCAAGATAGAATTATTATAGTAGCGTGTTTAAATGCAAGTCTAAAAAGATTCTCCGTTGTTCTGATCAACGTACTCAAAATTGGCGGTTGTTCCGCTATAGGAATGACGTTCTTGGCAATGCCGTGACACCATCGAGTTCGAAACCAGCAGTGAAACACCCGAATTCAACAATTTCTTCTAGAACATACTTCTGAAAAATCGTTTCCATTCTGTTTCATGCCAGTCAGACCCTCTTCCAAGTTGATAAGCTTGATCAACCAACAATCGAGCTTGCTTGTCGATGAAGTCATGTCCCCACAATGACTTCATGATGCTGTCACGCTTCACGATCTCGATCTCTCCAAGTATATATAGGCCACGAAGGATGTCAATTCACCTTCATTCATTAACTATCATCCATTTATATCAATTGCTTTAAAAAGAGGTTAGTTTTTGATTTTCCCCATTGCTGCTCAACACTCGTTTCTAACATTTGTCCTCAGTCAATCCTCCAATTCCACACCTATACATTCACAATGGTTCGCGGCGCTGAGTACGACAACGGTATCCCTCAAAGCGACAACGCTATTGAGAACGGCCCCAACAAGGCCCACGGTGTTGGTGCTGCTGTACGTTATTCCTAGTCGTCTCGCACCTTAAACGAGAATTTTTCTCTAACAGCCAACAGGACGGTCCTCTCGACCGCAAGGTTGCCCCCATGCCCGCTGAGACTGGATCCCAGCGCGAGGTTTTCAGTGGTCAAGGCAGTGCTGGCCCTACCAACTCTGGCAGTGGTAAGGGCGGGCATGAGCCCAAGACCCTTGGCCAGAACAAGGGCACTGGTGCCCAGGGTGTCTAAATACAACCTGAACTTTTAATATTCTCATTTTCATCATTTGAAATTTGATATACACCCCTTCTGACAGGGTGTGCTTTGCAAGAGCAAAGCGATATGAGAGCTACGCATCATGAAACTTGCGGAGTTATTGGATATTTTTTGGCCTTGTTATTAGCATAGCTTATGAATATCAATGTGTACACTACCACTATCTTGCACGTAGTCCTCAAGTTGTATCAAAGGTCGATTGCCAGCCATAGAGGCTTCTCGTCAAAAAAAAATTAGTAAGTTAACGAAGGATATGTCCATACTAGGCTATCTAGTATCTGCCTGTGGCCTCGCTACCGCGTAGCATACTGCAACGGTATTATGTATCCATGTTGTGCTCAAAGTTAAAATACTACATGCTCACTGGCTAGTGAAATGTGACATGGAGTTTTTGAAACATACATCTGGGTAGAATCCGCTGTACACCTGGCTAGCATTGTGTTCGTACTCGCTGATTATTTAGTATTGGAGAAGAAAAGGAGAAAAAAGGAAAACGGATGAACAACGCTCAGGAGTCTTCAAGGCTTCCCTTCTATCTAGTTTCCATAAATGTTCCAACACAGTAGGGCAAGTGGAGGAATTGGCTAAGTTGAACGTTCATTTCTTATGACTCTAGTGAAACACTATGCGAGGAAAATCAAGGTACCGTTGTCGTTTCCAATCCTCTCCGCAAGGTTCAAGTCTGCCTCTACCTCCTCGCCCTCCACGTTGCCTAACTTTGCTCGAAGAATTGGGTTTTCCTCATCCCCTTCGGTGTTGAGCTCAATATCTTGCGCACTGTCGGCAAAGTTTTCTCCTCCCCACTCGAAAGACCCTATCCTGTATGTTAGAACATGTGCTTCAAACCAGTAGTCAAGGCAGAATGAAAAACAGACCATCATTATTGCCAATGTACGCGTTCAGATCCAACTCTGCATCCTGCTCTTCACCCTCCGCATCACGGAGTACGGCTTTGAGGATATGACCATCTTCTAGCTCGTAGCTAGCGGCGGATTGGTGGAAACTCATGGTTTTGCGGGAGGATTGGTTTTTATATTTTACTTTGAGTAGTGAATGATAGATTCATGTCCCGGAGGCTGATTGCCCTTTTATAGATTAAAGGTGCTCACCCCGACCCATAGACAAGACATCCCACTGCAGCCCAACTTCTTGTCCAACACATGTCTCCAATTCATTTGTTACCAACTAACCATGCTGATATGGACTGGGTGGATGCAGCTGGTGCAAGCGGGGAAAGAGGAGCCTGGGTGCACAGAGGACAAGCCCCAAGACTATACTAAACCATCACTCCACTCTTCGTAAGCGATGAGGGATTTGTATCTGACGGAAATTCCTCAATTGCGAGAGACTTATCAATGCACCAGTAGTATATAAGTATAGACAGAAGCTGCAATTGCTACAGTTCTGCTATAGGACATAGCAGAAGTATAGATGGGATCGCCAGTTATCGTGGCGCAGGATGTAGCCCTAAATCCAGTTCTCAGCCACAAAGGCAGAAAAGACGTGATGTTACACCGTATCTGTATGCCAAGTGCATCAATCCTGAAAGCCTTCTCGGAAGACATAGAAATGCTGGTGCCTGGAAAAGTCCTGCGAGTTTTCCATCTGCACAAACGGCCATCCGCAGGCTACTCATGCAGCCCTGTCCAAATGGCGTCTTGGCAGTATCTCTTTCGTGGCGTCGATCTCCACATGGTATGATTTCTTTGATTTTGCTGCCGTATCGATTGGATTTCGGTGTATGATCGGGTCAGTTCTAGGATCTGCCAGCCGGCCACACTCTCGAAAGTATAATACTACGCCAGAGCAAGATTCAGACATGGGTATTTGTCTTCGCTAGGTAATATAAGACGGCGGTTTGCCTGGAAGATATTCATATTTAGCGCTGGGCTTTCGCTTATACTTCAAAATGCTCTCAAGTTGAGAGCATTTTTCCAGTGACATACCTGCGAGGTAAAGACCGAGTCGGTCTTCGAGATATTAAAATCACGAGGGAGTTATTTTCTATTATCGTTAACCCATAGTAGGATTAAGTTTAACCCTGTGCGTGAAGTGAAAGTATATGGAAGCGGGATATGGTTTGACATGCTTATTTTGACCAGCCGTCTCGAAATATCCAGTTGTTCCGCACTGGTGGTAGCTAGGTAGCTGTTTAGGTACTATAGGGTTGAAATTTTACAATCGAGCATATCTACGAGCAGGAATCTGAATGGCCATAGAATACTCCGTTATATGCATTTCCATCATCGAATTGAGTAATATTGCACAGCTCCACCGTCCCTTGCAGCACAATGCAAGGAATCATGGAAATCAAGAAAAAATGTGCATGTAAATGACAATAGCACCAACAAAGCTATCTATCAACAAGAGAAATAGAAAAAAAAAACCCATGAGTAGGTAAGGTCGGATCTGTCGTGTCACGACCAACATGAAAACATACACGGCAAGCCCATAGCCCCCAGAACAGAAAAAATGAACAGATAAAGCAGTCGAAAAAGAAAAGAAAAGATTATTACGCCAGATCAGAAACTCCAGGTCTCGTTTCAACAGGGAAGGTAAGTCGTCAACCGGATAGAAAGAATGGACACCAAGGATGCAAGGCAATATCACAAGTGAGCGCAAAGAGGGGGTTATACAAGAGGTTCAAAACGCCGGGAAGTGGTCTATACAACGAATGTAGGCAATGGCGCGGAAGAGAGAAAATTGGAAGAGCGAGATTTGAGTCGAGAAGTCGTCGAAGGGAATGAGAGTTCACTCATTTAAAACCCCCATCGATTGCGAAGTCCCTCAGCCCACCGGTTGTAAAGTACATCGGAGAGCTGTTTAGTATGTTCCATACCGGGCACTTGCTGACCAGGAAGGTTGGACAAGGGTGACTGAGGGGGAGGCTCGGTTGTCGATTGACGACGACGGTGGTGACTCTTGAGATGGGGGTTGTTCTGTGCGAGCACCAGTCGCGGACGTGAAGGGGAGTCCGGCTGCGGCGACGATGGGACCAGACTCGTGAGGCGATGATCTGCTTGAAGTTTTTCGTTCATGACCCGAACAATGTGGTAAAGTCCCTCCGGATCGACCATTTCCAGGTCGCTCCAGGCCTCGGCCAGCCGAGAGATCGCATCTCGCTTCTCGCCATCACCGGTGGTTGAAAGAACCTCTTGGCAAGAGTGGCCGATCGCCTTGGCATACGCTCGTCGTCCTAACTGAGCTTCTTTACTCGGGTTAGGACTATCGGTAGAGATAACCTTGGGGCTTGCGTTTTCGTCGACACCGGATGAATTCTTTGGAGGCACTTCGTTCGATGATACACGGTCGGATACACGGCGAAATTGACGCACAGTCGAAGGGCTGTTACCAAAGCTCAGATCTAAGCCTAAGGGTTGCTTGATGGCGCTTGATCGTCGCTTAGTATTGGCACGTCGAACAGAAGGGGATCGTTCGTAGCCCGGGGTTCGGCGAACTGTTGAGTTTGCTTGGTGCTTCGGGGGCTGTGGTGGTGCTGGAGAAATATGCAAGTCCTCCATCAGTTGAGCTGGATCAGCATCATCATCGTCCTCCTCATCAAGAGTGGTCCAGTCGGTGCCTTTAGGCACCCACATGCTTGGGTTCTTGCTTGGAGTTCTCATAGTCGGGGCTTTAACGGTGTCGAAAACCCAGTCATCCTCATCGTCCGCAGGAGGTTTTGTCATAGTGGTGAGAGTCTCGGCGTAGTATTTGAGATCCTTAGTGAGGCCTCGGCCGCCATCCCACTCCTGCTTGCGTTGAATTAATTCCTGCAAAGCTTCAGTCTTACCAGCATTGCGAATGAACTTGTGTTTGAGTAGTTCCTTCGCACTGGGTCGACGCTCCGGATCCTTCGTTAAACATTGGGCAATAAAGTCCCTAAAAGTGCTGCTATACTCGGGTCCCTCCAGTCGTGGAGCAGGATTCTTTGGGATGAGGAAAAGCACTTTCATCGGGTGTGTGCTTGCATGTGGGGGTTCACCATTGATCATCTCAATGGCAGTAATACCCAGCGACCAGATATCTGCCTTGAAGTCATAACCAGCCTGCTGAATAACTTCTGGCGCCATCCAGAATGGGGTACCGACGAAAGTATTACGCTGGGATTTGATGTTGACCAGTTGCGCTGCAACACCGAAATCCGCCAACTTCACCTTTCCAGTATTCGAAAGAAGAACATTTGCGGCCTTGACATCACGGTGAATTTTCCCCTCGGTGTGTAAATAGTCGAGACCTTGTAGAAGTTGTTGACAGACAATCGATACATGCGCTTCATTGAAAACTCCGGGTTTCAGCTGTTGGGCACGATTAGCAAGGAAGCCCCTCAGCCATTGGGCAGGGATCAGGGATATTCGACGTACCAGGTCAAGACAAGATCCACCCCCTAAATATTCCATAACGATCCATAGCTTGTGACCTTTCAAAAAGCTGGCTTTATATTGTGTAACGAATGCGCTGGCGCAAGTAGCCAGGACAGAAATCTCTTGTTGGATTTCCTGGATATCGTCTTCGCTGGACTCTAAGTCAATCTAGATGAAGAAACCGAGGTCAGTTGGCCATTCCGAACAAAAGATTCACTTTGCCTTTCATTCGAACGGAAGGATGCATACATGTTTGATTGCGACAATTTCACCATTGGCCTTGTCAATTGCTTTGTAGACAGTGCCAAAACTGCCACCTAGTAAACAAAGAAAAACACCAGGTCAGCACATGACATGCAAGATGACAGGTTAAAAAAAATCTCGACTTACTCCCCAACTCCTCCATCATCTGGTAACGGCTCGCCATGTCGTCCGCCATGGTTGCGCAACGATCGGACTAGCAACTCCGGTCGGGCAGGGCTGCAACGAGGGAATTGTCGGGGTTCACCCAGGGGAGAAATCCGATGAGCTTGAGCTTGCAGCTTGAATGCTGTGAAAAGAAGCTCTGGAATCCGCGATTGCAGTTGTCAAAGAGAGGAATCCGGACAAGTTAAAGGGGTGGAGCATAGAATGGCCAAGCTAAACAAGAGCTTCGTCTCGCATGGCAACCGATGGGGGGCCTGAGGCAGCAAGTGGAGATCACTTTAGGCCATATCGGGATTAGTGTAGAGCAAGGGTCCATAAAGTGACCAGATGATCTATTTAGTGATATAGTTATTTAGTGATTTAGTTATTTAGTTAAAGGGTAGTGTGGGCTAGGATATTATTTGGTTGATTTCAAAGAGTAGGAGCAAGTAGGTGGAGTCGATTGAAGAATAATCCTTATTCATTTGTTTTACACTACGAGTGCCTTTTTGACCTGGGTATATACAGAAATTGATCCCCCCTCTAGATGTATTTGTAAGGGTTCATGATGCCGTTCTAGAGGTCAAGTTAGCAACAATCTTCAAAATAAGACACGCATAAATAAATCTACTCACCGGGTCATAGAGGTTCTTCAACTGCTTCATCAACTTGACCATGGTCTCATTTTGACTGTAGCCAATGTACTCCCGTTTGGCAATGCCCAGACCGTGTTCAGCACTGATACTGCCCTGGCGCTTTTGGATCCACTCATATACCCAAGGCTCGATGGCCTTCTCGACCTCCTTATCGTATCGGCGGACAGCAACATTCAAGTGAAGGTTGGAATCACCCATGTGTCCGTAACCAACAACAGCACGGACGGGGAAGGAGTCATCATCACCGACGAAGCCCTTCTCGGTCAATCGCTGCTTGCAGTCCTCAACCAGCTGATAAAGCTCGGATAAGGGGATCGAGACATCATATTTGTAGGTACCACCCAGGTGGCTGAGGGACTCGGTAATACCCTCACGCCAGCGCCAGAGAGCCTGGAATTGGGTCTCGTCTTGAGCCAACACACCGTCGGCGACAATGCCCTCGCCCATGACATTCTCGAGGAAGGTCTCGAGCTTCGCCATATCGTGCTCAGCGTTAGATCCACTAGTCTCGATCAAGCAATAGAAGGGGTACTCTCCTTCAATGGGCTGCTTGTTGCCAGTGGAGTCTTGAACCAGACGCTGACTGCGGCCATCCATCAGCTCGAAAGCGGAAAGAATCTCAGAGAGCTGGCCTTTAGCCTCAAGGTAGGCCCGCTGGACCTGCTCAAAGCTTTCCAGACCAAAGTAAGCCACGTTCACGGCCTTAGGGCGCGGGGGACATTGAATTGAGACACCGGTGATAAGACCGATGGTACCTTCGGAACCAATAAAGAGCTGCTTCAAATCGTATCCAGTGTTGTTCTTGCGGAGGGTAGAGAGGGCATCAACAATTGTCCCGTCCGGCAGGACAGCCTCAAGACCCAGCACACTACCGTGCAAGCTGCCGTAGCGCAACAGACGAAGACCGCCGGCATTAGTCGACACATTGCCTCCAATATGGCAGGATCCCTTGGCACCCAAGTCTAAGGGGAAAAGGTGGTCACGCTCAGCAAGGTACTGATCAGCAACTTCGAGAATAACACCAGCGTCCGCAACAAGGACACCAGAGGCCTGGTCGAAGGAGCGAATGTTGTTCATGCGCGAGGTGTTGACCACGATCTCATCGAAGACCGGGACGGATCCACCAACCAGACCAGTGTTTCCACCCTGAGGCACAACAGCCAGTTTATTCTCATTACAGTATTTCAAGACCTTGCTGACCTCCTCGGTGCTCTGTGGCTTCAGTACTAGGCGCGTGTGGCCGCGGTATTTGCGCATCCAATCGCTGTTGAAGGGCTCGATATCGTCGCTCGCATCGGTCGACACGCCATCAATGACGGCTGACTGTGAGCCAAGAAGCTCCTTGAAATATGTGACATGCTCGGGGGTGAGCTCGGCGAAGTTGGGATTGCGCTTAACGTTGGGATATGCGTCGCTGGTGAACTTGATCTCTCTATCGGCCCGAACAGTGGAGCTGACGGTGAAGCTGCGCGCGACAGTGGCCAGAGGTGTTTGAGTACAGGTCGGGCGGAGGGCGATACGAGGCCGAGGCACTCGTGCTCGTCGTAGAGCAGCAGAGAGATTCCGAGCACCAGACATGGTGAATGAAATAATACAACGGGTAGAGCAAGAGGGGAGAGCAAAGAACCAAGAAGATAACAATTTTCGGGGGATGAAATTAGGGTAGGTTGAAATTCAAGAGTGGAGCGCCCGTCTTGGATCGGCCATTCTCAATCGTCGGGTTTATTTCCACTCGGCGATTTTCGGCAATTCTTTTTCCCCGTCGAGATTTGCCTACGATCTGTTGAAGAGTCTAACATAGGTATTTTATGCAATCAATCATTTTGTTTATTTTTGAATCTTTTCTCTCTTCTTTCTCCGAGTACTCAATTGGAAGTACTGTCGAGTCAACATAAAATGCTGAGATCGGGCTAACCTTTAGCCGCAAACATGAGCCAAGGTCTTTTTTCGAGTTCAATGGAAATCCACATTATGCGAGCCCTCGCATAGATATCGTCTATACCTATAAGTAGTGTAACATTTACACTTGGATATAGAAGGAGTATATCTCCGAGCCTCAATATAGACTAGACAGACAGCTCCTTAGTATCCAGTCCTTTCTTAATCACTAAGTAAGAGTATTACTTCTACCTCTTCATAGCAGAGAGATAGAATACTAATATCTACTAAATACCTACTATTTTATATACTATCCATCTTCGTGATCTACTCTACTATAAAATAGTGAATAACTTACGCCACGCGGAAGCACAAGGAAAGCCCACAACTTTAAATGAGGTTAATTGACCAGCTCGGTTGATCCTCTCTGAAATATAATCCACGTCAATGGCGGTACTTTTGATCTTTTTTTTGTAGATCCAAATGCATATGACCCTACTTATTCTCGTCATAAAAGCCACAAAAACGCATGAAACATATACTTATAGTATAGTTACGATAGATTGTATTGTAAATAGATTGCACAACTCGTTACGTCATGCTGCCCCGCAAGCCACGAACAGGTTGACCGTTTTTGCTTTTCTCTCCGCTCGACAAGCTTCACTTCTCTTCCCTCTCTCTTTTATATTTTTTTTACCTTTTTTTATAAGAAAAAAAAAAAAAGAAACACAATGACTTCCAACGTGCTTGTAACTGGTGCCAGTGGCCTCCTCGGTCGTCAAGTCTTTAGCACTTTTCAGCATTCGGGGGTTCTGGTGGTCGGCCAGGGTTTCACCCGCGCAGCCCCGCCAACCGTGCTGAAGGCCGATTTGGAGAAAGAAGAAGATATCAAGAATATCCTCAATGAAGTCAAGTTCGTTACATTCCGCTGCTCATAGATGACTCTTTTACTAACAATCATAATCTTCACTTTTAGACCCCAAATTGTGATCCATTGTAAGTTACAAGTGCGAAGAAAAGAGAAAGAGTCATAATGCTAGTGTCAAATTTTCGGAGCTGATGGTGGATTTGCACTGTAGGTGCCGCCAACAAATCTCCAGATCTCGTCGACAAGGATCCCGACCAAGCACGTCGAGTCAACGTTGAAGCAACCCGTATCCTCGCGAAAGAATGTCAAGCTCGTGGTGCGCTTCTGATCTACATCTCTACCGACTACGTCTTCCCTGGTGTCGAAGGTGAAGCTCCCTATGAGGTCGATGCCGAGACTCGTCCACCTAACATGTACGGCCAATTGAAGCGGGACGGCGAGCTCGCTGTTCTCGAGGCTACCAAAGCTTCAGGGCTTGGTGTGGTACTACGGGTTCCTGTTTTGTATGGAACTGCACAATCAAACGCTGAAAGTGCGGTCAACACTTTGGTGGATGCAGTGAATAAGGCGCAAGATGCGAACGCGGGTGTGAAAATGGACGACTGGGCTCAGCGATACCCCACCAACACGGAAGATGTGGCCCGAGTGTGCCGAGATATTGTGATTAAGTATTTGAAGGAGAAGCAACGCATCAAGGAGCTTCCTCACATCTTGCAATTCTCCTCCGAGGATCGAATGACCAAATATGAGATTTGCGAGAAGATTGCCGAGGTGCTTGGAGTTCAACTTCCTGGAATGATTCGCAACAAACAAGGCAATGATCCCAATGCTTCGGTCCAGCGACCGTACGATACACATTTGTCAACCAAGGCACTGGTTGATCTGGGTATTGATGTGCGGACGACCGATTTCACTGCCTGGTGGTAAGCATATCCTATCCACCTTTTCCCCTTGGATCGATCTGAGCTCACATTAAATTATAGGCGAAGAGAATTGGCTGCTCATCGGAAATAAGCTGAGCAATAAGCTGAGCAAGCAGAGTTGACATGTTATGTGCTGAATTCATAGACGAGGGTATGAAATATTGATACTCCTGGATACGGTTTCAATCATCAATCACTTTTTTTTTCTTTCTCTCTCTCTCTCTCTCACACACACACACACACACACACACACACACATTCTGCAGTATACAAATTGTAGGCATCTCAAGTGGATGTACCTGCAGTGCTGATCTCCGATCGATCACTCCAAGGTGGATCCAAAGCTGCACCAGAAAGGCATGAAAGGTGCAGTAGTCGACATTAGCCAAACAATAGTGTGCCCAGTGAAACAAATTGCTACATTATATCCTCCATATAGTACCATGAAATCAAGGTAAACACGAGGAATATTGCCATGATCTTCCTGTTCTCGTATTTGTATCCTCCACAAAAGAGTTCCCTCCGGAAACGTCTTCCCCAGCCACTCGCGGGGAGATTTTCCCTTTTTCTCCCTTTCAATTTCAACCTCGCATCTTCTATTCTCCTCCTTCATTCACCATACTCACTCACTCACTCACCTACTCGTATATACACTCTCCCTTTTCATCTTCGCAAACACTGCCTACCCAGATTTATTGGCAATCCGGCGGCTTGACAGGTCCAGGGCCACACGACCAGGATCAGTCCAGCTTCATACATTAGCGTCCTTCAACGCCTCCTGTTGCTTTTTTTGGGCACTCGTCCCACCCGCCTAATTTCCTTGGAGTCGAGCCCTTTTGCGTATCTGTGCGCAGTCCTTTTTTTTTTTTTTTTTTCTTTTTTTTTTTTCAATTTCCCCCCCATCTTCCTTTATTTTATTTTTTTCTTTCGCTCTGCTTTCGTGATTCAAAAGGGGCCCACAGAATGCCACTTCGATTGTTGCGCTATACGCCTACCTCAAAAAAGATATCTTGATCTCGGACTCTTTTTGGAGTTCTTCTGTCGGAGTTTTCTACGCGACTTCTAGAAACCGAATCACCAGTCCGTTGCGGTCATGGCGAAGCACCGTGGTCACGCCTCAGCGCAACAGTCCGCACTCAGCAGCGCATCCTACTACGATACGCCAAATGATTACAGCGCGCGCAAAGTTGAGCCAGTTGTGAGATCACCCATGTCGAATGACAGCAAGCCAAATGAACAGAACCCGTCCATTCAAAGGAGCATGTCTCGGTACCGTCGCAATCGTCACCCTACAAGTACAAACACCTCCATTTCAATACCACCCACCATTCCAGCAGAGCACGCCAGCAACCAGAATATCCCTCCTGTTCCTGATATCGATACTCTGAAGTTGACACCAGAAGAAGAGCGTGCTAGAGACCAACATAGACTGGATGCGATGGCACAGTTGACTGGCAGTGGCCAATCACCTCAGCCGGACATTGCCCGATATGAAAAACAAGGCAGACAATCACAGCCAAGAAAGAAAGTGGACCATGCGCCAACGCAACAGCCGACTCGCCAAGTCGACTCACAGGGCCACCACGAAGCAGACTCCGCGAATGGTGATAATCGAAAGTCCTTGCTACAGAGAATGAAGCTCTCCAAAGCACATAAAGCATACAAGGATGAGCCTGTACCAAAATATATTGGAGTTGGCGGAGGAGGCATTGTACCCGGAATTGACGCTCCAGTTTCAGCTGTAAATGCTGGAGAGCGACAGGTGCTTGTACAATATAGCAATGTCTCGAACCATCTGACGGTGACCCCGTCCACACGAGTTCAGGATCTTCTCCAGGCTGCTGTTCGGGAGCTTTCCAAAGACATTGACCCGGAAAAATTCATTTTGATTGAGTCCTTCCACCAAGTTGGTTTAGAACGATCTTTGCGTCGTTATGAGCGCGTGCGGGATATCATGAACTCCTGGGTTCATGATGAAGATAATCGACTTGTTATTGTCCCTCCCTCGAGCATGGATGCTCTGGCTCAGCTCGATTCACAAGATGTCCCTACCGAGAAACCCTGCGAACTAACTGTTCATCTATACCACTCCCAACGCCCCGGCAAATGGGACAAACGATATGTCACATTGCGACCCGATGGTCAAATATCAATCGCCAAGAAAGAGAACTCGAAGGATTCCACCTGCATTTGCCATTTGTCTGATTTCGATATTTACTGTCCTAGTGCACGGGCAATGGCCAAGGACATTAAACCGCCGAAAAAGATCTGCTTTGCGATAAAAAGTCAACAGAAGTCGTCCATGTTTCTTTCCACTGAAAGGTTCGTGCACTTCTTCAGCAGCAATGATCGGGCAGTTGCCGACAAGTGGTTTCGAGTTGTGCAACGATGGCGAAGCTGGTATCTGGTGAACCAACTGGGTGCCGTCGAACAAACGCAAAGTGAGACAGTATTACCAAAGCGATCTGGCACGCAGAAGAGATACCAGAAGCCTCAAAAAGCATCCCACGATGCACCCTTACTAGATCTCACGGACCTTGAGCCAACCAGGCCTTCTCGGACCTCTATTGATCGGTCCAGGCCATCGACGGCAAAAGATGGTATCTCACGTAAAAAGACGCTGCGCGACCATGCATCCCCAACATCCTCTTTCCCACAGACATTGAAGCTGGATACTACTGGCAGCTTTGGGGAAGCGGACGACGAACCACTTGTGCAAGGCGTGAGACCTGAGGATGTTGAAGCGGCGACTTTCTCACCTACCGGCTTATTGGGTCGAACATATACTCACAGGCGACAAGCGATGAACGAGCGTGAAGAACGAGAAAAGCGAGCGAACCAAGATCTAGGCGCTGGTCAATTTTACCAGAATGAGATCCCCAGCTACTCGCCCTCTGACACAGTTCACCAGCAGAGTAGTAGCCGCACTGCTACAATGGTTAACACGGGGCCACCAGGCCTCAGCCGGAACAAGTCTGTCAGTCAGAAACAAAAACCTTTGGTTGATTTGACTCCAGTATTCCACGAACCACCACAACATACTCGAAAGGGTCGCGGCGTCAAAGTTGGCGCAGGCACACAACTCATCGACGCTGCTACCGGCCCTGAGCTCGCTGCAGGCACCGTGAATATCCCTCCCGCAACAGCCTGGCGTCGTCCTACCGATACACCCTCGCAGAGCCGGTACCGGTCAAACACAGCCCGCAGTATCCGACACATCTCGGAAGCCAAACCCTCGAGCTCTGGCTCTGGGAACGCCGATTGCAGCCCTTCCTCGCCGAGTAACCCATTTGTATCGAATACTCTACTTGCGCAAACCGTGTCCCGTCAAGGGAGCATCCACCCAAAGCCTCATACCGGACACGGCGTGGCGACCGGCGATCGGAACGCTACTCGTCCAATGCTCGACATGTCCCCAGAGAACCCATTTGCGGAGGGTAGTCTTCTGCGCCAGCTCTAAGTTGAGAGTCTTGGACATTTATGAATGATAACGATAAGATGTTTCAAAGCCGGCGTTATTTCGGGATTTACAGCTTCTTTCTCTGGAAACATCTGTCCTAAAATTTGTTATACCTAGCGTCGACTCTGAATGGCTGATATTTTTATGTTAGATACCCATACTGGTGATGGAATAGAGTTACTAATGTCACTTTCATCCATTGGATTAAACCAAGTTCCACTAGTACATTCTAGCAATACTCGTAGTATTGTTATCACAATTAAAACTCATAATATCTGCTATCATTCATCTGGATATCCCAAGCAAAACAAGCACCTAAGCAAGCAATCCCTCGTGTATACATTCATATCATACAAATCAATCCAAGCTAGCGTTCATTAAAATCCCGGTATCCTCTTCTCCCCCTCCATAAGGCAAAATCAAATCAAATAGCCTGAAAAACCTTGAAAGAAGCAAATTCCCAATACGCATCCTCAAATGCAGAAGGGTTGTTAGCCACCAGATCCTCACATTTCCCCGGACATTTGTACATTTGCTCATAATATTGCGGCTGAGCAGCGAGTTGTCCACACAAATCAATATTGGCGATAATACTCTGATTCTTGAAGTGACTGCCAATATCACATTCTGTACTGGGGAAGTCGGCTAGTGCTTGACCCCATGTTGATGGGTCGGGAATGGCTGTTGGATCGGTGATTTCCTTGGGGATAGAGTGTCGAGGGAAGAACCAGGCTCGAATTCCTGCTTCGCGGAGCTCGAGGGCATAAACCTGTATTATGTTAGCATTGAAGATAGTTGACAAACGTGTCAAAGGGATATACTTACTCCTCCACCATTCTTGTTCATGGCTTCACCGTATGTAGACTCATCGCCTAGAACACCGCAGCCAGAGTTACTATGCGTGTCATTGTCACAAGTCGTGTAAACCGCTGATCCGGTTTGTTTCCGTTTAACATCCATATTACACCCTTTCGTTGTGTGCAGGGTGACTTCATTCCCATGAGACCCTTCATTAGTTGTCTCTAAGATATCAATCTCGCCATTATTAGGCCAGTTATATCCATCAGTCAACCAAAGAGCTGGCCAGGTCGCACAGCCGAAGGGTGTATGAATGATATCGAAAATGAAAAGACCATGATCATATCCTTGCTTTGACTCGATACGCACCGAGTTACGACCAGCCACAGCCTTAGGCGTGAATGTATCCACACGCAAGATCGCAGAGGTATCAGTTGCATAGGTCAGATTTAGATCATGAGCAGCTTCTTGATTGACGTAAACAACGAAACCATTTGTAGGATCTTCATCAGAGAAGTAGTCGAATTTATCGAAGAATGAAGATCCTTCATATGTATCGACGAGTCTATATTCCAAAGGAGTATAGTCTGGATACCGATTCAATTTGACGCCATAGTAAGGGCCGAGAATGACCACGATGATGAAAATAACGAAGCCCAGTCCAACAAGAATCTTCTTGCGTAAGGACCATCCGCGAGGATTATACCAGGGATAGGCAGTACTCTCATTCTCAAGATCATCGACTGGTTTGCGCTCTGGCGACTCGGCAGCTCCAGTCACCTCTGGGATGATAGGAACCTTAGGAGCTTGCGAAACTGGCAGCGATGTCCTGGTGGGGGTAGTATTTCCAAACCGGGGGATTCGAGAGGTCTCGCTACTATAGCGATCACCAAACTCGGGTGGAAGTAGTCTGTCATCCATCTCGTAGTGTATTTCGTGGTAGTTGTCTGATTTTGCGGCGAGTTTATCGTATAGTGAAGTGGGTCTGAGATGTCAAATGGAAGTTCAACATGTCCAGTCGAATTGTTTTTAAGAAAGGATACGAGTGTTTATGCCGTCATACCAACCCCCTGCGTCCGGACAGGTCTAGTGCTGATCTTTTTCAGGTGCGGCCCGTTCGCGATGAACAGATGGATGAGGCTATACCGAGGGGGTTCCGTGGTTGATGGAACTATAATGTGTTCTAGTTTTGGTAATTAACATATTTAAGAGATGTGGTGCCTTTCACTATCGAATAGCAATACTTGAAGCACTCTTTATGAAGAAATTTACTCCCAATCTCACTATGATGATGGCATTGTTATGATGTTTAGGGTTGACTTCCGTTTTCGGACTGGAATGCCACGAGAGTCTGAAATCCGCACGCGGGGAACTCGACGTCATTTCAGGAACTTGAATATACAGCAGGAACGTGGAATAAGTAGCTAGAGGTAGATGAATGCAGAATCAAAGGACTTCGTTTGTTTTTCCTAATATGTTCAATGCAAAGTAGATGATTCCCTTGCGGTGAAATATGTACTCCAATATGACGCCATATCCAACGCCAGCCTCCATAGTTTTATACATAACTTGATGACTCCATGTACAGTTTACCAATTGGTATGATATGTTGCGAAGAAGTATACTTCATCGCTCAGTCCTATCGAGCGGAACGGACTGTCGATGACCGATGCACAACAGCATCGTTCTGTGGCGCAGGCTGTCCATGTGTCTGCCAGTCGTAAGATTCCATACCCGAAGTGTATGCTGCATCCCCCTGAGCTTGCGATACACTGCGAGACGGCTGTCGACCAAGAGATCCAGTTCCACTTAGGTTGGATGTCCGGCGACGCATACGACGCTCAGACATTGCAGTTTCTTGTCGGTTAAGCGCGTCCGAAGGCAATAAGACGGCACGATCCAGTGCGTATGGTAGACCACGGTGACGACCGCGAATCTGCATGGCAATAATGACCAATTTGGAGATCACATTGAATTGCCCAGAGAAGGAGGTATTGGCGGTTGGGTATCCAAAGGAGAGACCCACAGTACCATAAGCCGAGACAACTTCGAACAAGACTGTAAACAGTTGGAAGTCGTAGTCGTCTTGACTCGACAAGCGGCCACCTTCGGCGATAGCGATGATGAAAAGTCCTAAGAAGACATACCACAAATCAAAACTCAGTTGACGTCGCAAGTGAGCTCCGATATAACTGGGAGCTGTCTGGTTATCGTCATCATCCTCCTCTTCAAACCCGTATACACCCAAACTCTTTTCTTCGTACACATTGGTGCGACGCATGGAGATAGCAATGGGGAAAACTGATATGTACATCATGATCAAGTAGGAGACTTGTATAGCTGGATGGAGGCTTGACAGGCTGACTACACCAAAACCAGCAGTTCGGGTTGCAGAGGCCTGGAAAAAACCGTCCAGTACTCGGATGCCAGGTGGTAATGCCGTGACTGCCGAGTCATTCAACTAGAATAGTCAGTCAGTAAGCGAGACACAATAGATAGAGATATTGCAGACACAGCAACTCACATCCAAGATGATAAAGAATATCACATCAATACCATTCAACAACACCAGAATGGCAAATAGCCACCAAGTAGCATTTCGGGGAAAGAGAAGAGTGAAGCATCGACGAGGATGATCAAGCAAAAATCGCAGCTCTTCCCAAAGAGCCGTTCCCTGTCCAGCAAACTTAGACAGAACCCAAATGATAAACCGAAGCATACATGGGAACGCAGTATTGCCAATGATGATCAAAAAGGCCAGCACGAGCAAAGGGAACACAGCTTTCTGGAAAGAATTCATGGAGTCTGGAGTCAAGGTGAAACCCAAATCATTGAAGGCAGACGCAGCTGTGAAGATACCCCACCACGGCCGTCCAATTCCATCGGCCTTGACAATATCTCCCCATGTGTCGACCGTCATGATCCAACCGATCATAGAGATCATACCGAACAAGTGAAAACCGACATAGTAGGATATGAGCACGACCGCCAGGGTCTTCAAAGCTCGATACTCAATTCCACCAAGCTCGTCGCGCTGCTCCTCAGTCAAATCAACAAAATTGGAGTTCCTAGCCACCGTCGCATTCCAGCTGAGATAAGGCTGAGTAGGGCGATCTCTCTCCTGCGTCAACGATCGAAAAATACCTCGAAATGTGTTCTTCGTTGTCGTCTGGTGAAGTTCCGCCGAGTCGTTGACCTCTTTTGTATCTCGGACTGTTGGCCTGGTATCTAAGCGAGGAAAGGTATTGCCTCGAGTTCGGGTGCGTGTGATCTCCGGTTCATTAATGGTGATATGGGGTCCTTCCATAGGACCAACCTGGTCATCATGCTCGGAATGATGCTCAGGATGTTCATCGTCGGAGCTCTGTCGGCGATCGAATTGCCGTCCAATAGGTTGGAACTGTTCTTGCGGTTCCTCCCCGTCCTCCAATGCCTCCGGAACACCACCTCGATCATACTCTCGGGGACTTGGAATGCGCAATGCCCCCTTATTCTTCCGCTGATTTTCCAGAAAAGCGATATGGTGCTCTGGACTTAGCTGCGTGGGCACTCGCAAACTTCCAAGACCAAACCGTCCTCCTAAAACACGACTCGTATCATTGGTGCTGGATTGCTCGCTGACACTTTGACCGGGGGTATCCTCCTCCTTCGCCGGGTCCGTAGAAGCATCTTCGGCCAAACCCGCAGGATCGGGAAGTTTGTTCCCGCGCGCATCACCGGAGTTGTTGCGCAGAACCACGATTGATCGACCGCTCACACCACGTTCTGCATTATTGATCTCATCGCTATCTTTATCCTGAGTGACTGTATCCATACGCGACCGAGTAGCGCGGAGTGCCCGTGCGTCTCGGACCACATGTTGAAATCGCTTTTCAAACCAGTAGAGACGGATGAAAACGAGGGCGCTATGGATAAAGATGGGCGTACAGAGGATGGTGATAAAATAAAGCACGATCTGCTGGTATAGAGTTAATTGATTCAGGTCTACCGTGTTCAGCCCACTCTGCGTGGCGGAGCCGGCCGCCTGAAAGAGAGCATCAGTGTAGTCGATATTGCCCTGGGCATAGACGATGACGGATCCGAGCAAGGCCCAAGAGATGATATAGGTATAATGCAAGAATATAAAATTGAGATGAAGTTGGTTCAAAAACGGGACCCGGGACTTAAGGTCGTTCACCCGACGGATAAAGGCCGAGAACATGGTCGATAGAACGTTAGAACGATGTCGACTTGTCCTGGCGAAGGCCTCAGGAGGAGGCGATGCCGGTACAAATTGATCTCGAAAGGAGGGGAACTTTTCAAGCCTGTGCGATGCATGATGATGATGCGTTAGCCACGAGGTCGAACTTTGTTTAAACTTTTGACACCGAGCGACACCATTTTTTTTTCTTCTCTCTTCTCCTACTCGAAACATACATGTGTGGTACCGCCGATCAATGACCGGTTAGGACTCGTGCAGAACGAGAGGCACGGAGGATAAGGGGGTAATGGCGCAAGGCCACAGTTAGCCGCGAGGCAAAAGGCCACGCTCAAAGATGGAGGAGATTAAGGACATGAAGAAGAGAAGAGAATAGAAGAAGGGAAAGATTGGAAGGAAAAAGGCGAGAAGGCAAAACAAGGTCGAAAAGCGTCTGCAAAAACGTAAAAAAGGCGCAAACGGCCGTAAATTTGCAATACATGTAAAATACGCAAAAATACGCAGCTGCCAAAAACGTGCAAAATTGTCGATCGCCGGAAATTAGATCGGTGGCAGTGCTGCGCCACTTTACTCAGAGAGTAGAAGAGTAGAATAGTAGTTAGTAGAAAAAGAGAAATAATAAATCATAGAGTATGTATATATGATGATCATATTGATGAATACTGGTATCAGTATGGGGATATCCTACTGCCTGATACAAAGTCGAACTAATTAGCATGATTCCACTCGCCAAGCTTTGTCTTCTGCTGGACTTCCTTGGCACCTTTTCCCTTCTTTGAAATATCTCATTCATTCCTCGTCATTGAAACTCCACACCCACAAACCTACAGTACTGTATTGTGGACACACCACATCGTGATTCATTCCTATTGAGATCTTGACTGCAGTCCACTGCCAAGTCGCGGCTGAGACGCACGATGCAGGAGCCTACATTCGGAATGCGCATGTGAGTACGCCTTCTCTACCTACAATACTGTATATCACCAGCTCGTCCGTGCTGTCCTACCCTGTGTGTGTGTACTGCATGTGTGTATGTATGTACAATCGGTGGGTTTCGACAGGGGCAAATGTGTACCCGATCGCATGGCCCACTTTTCATTCCACCCCCATGTCGTGGCCCGTCCCTAGGCTACTCGTCTAGTCACCACTTCAGCCCCAGTAGGCTTATGAGCTTACTCGGCCAGAAAGGGCGCTTCTGCCGAGGCTTTCAAGTCAGATATTGAATGTCCCATTGGCTAGAATTTCTGCTTCCATTCCAGAGGAATTCTCAATCGACAAGGCCTTACAGGGCTGCCTGGCATGTCGAGGTTTGCTAGATTCATTCGAGTCTTGAAAGGGGTTCCATCTTGGCGCCCTCCCGGGTCTAGAACCGACATTCTTGATATTGCGATCCCGCCCTTCGTCTGACCATACATAGCAGTGCCTGTTATTGACTAGGTTGATGCCTTCGGCTTGGCCGAAAATCAAGGCCACCACACAGTAAGAGATGGGGATATACCCTTGGGTCAGAAGCTGCACGAGGAGTTCATACGGTCTTAAGCGACTCGTAACATTTTTGTTTAACCAGTCATTCGTGGAGTTTTCGATCCATCGCCCTGGATATGTAGAAGGTCCGGGAAAGCAATACAATGCTGCATATGTATATGCGTGTACACATGTATTTGTATATGCATGACGGTGTAAAAGACCACTATCTGAACCCAATCAAATCCTGCCGTTGCCATCGAAATCACCAATGTCGCCACCAATAGTCGCCATGGCCATATTCCACAGCGTTGATTGGCCACTTCATTGAATTTAACGAACTGACCATTGTGATGTATTAATATGAAGCAGTTAGAAAACGCTGACCAAATTTTAGCTCTTCTTAAAACGTGAAAGCCACTCCTGCGGGAAGCGTACGTAGATCCCCAAATCCTTCCAGTCAATCCCCTCTCATAGACAACGCCAAATCTCATTGGCTAGTGGATTCAAACATTCTATTTAGGGATTTCAGATATGCCACTAAGATTTCAATTTCACAATTATACAGAAGACAGGATTGCCAGGAACCAAATTATGTATTCTTCGGTGGAGCTTAGAGTGAATCCAGCCTGACCTGGGGCACGCGGTCTTGAACATCCATTTTAATATAATTATACGAAAATATCTTCATTCCGCTTTTCAATAAAGATCTTCTTAACTACTACCAGTATTCAATTATTTTCCTGCTTGAGGCAGGGTATAACTACGAATAGTAGTCGTAAGTAACTAATACTAGGTGGTAGTACCACCTACTATTACTTAGGTATGCACTAGTGAAGCCGCCCCGGCATCGCAGTTGAAGACTATACTATGTATCAAAATCGCAAGACTCTAGTTTATGTTTCATCCACAGAAGATCCCGAGTCCTATATCTATGAGTAGCCCCATTCCGAATGCTTATTAAGGGCTGGATGAGGCAACCTTGCTTTCATAGACCAGATATATACAAATTTGTATAGATACTAGAAGACCATACTGTTTCTTGCTAGATTATTCCATGGTCCAAGTAGCAAAAAGCTGGTTGGATTAGCAAAAGACGGGGTCCATTTAGCAGCACTCTATAGAGGACGCCTTTTACAAATATTAGGTCCCATTGATTATTGGATGCGATCTTGCACGATATTTGTATAAATCTGGTGTGCATCCGAAGTACAGTGGTATAGCAGAGATTTGAGGCAATTTGCTGACCGTTTTGATCCATCGACTATTTCGATAGATATATTATCTTCCGGGTCTAGTATCGTTCAGAAAGCTTTGAAATTGTAGAAAGAACTGTAGAAAGAGCGGCAGAAAGAAGTTCAGCTTCGAACTAATGCTACAGCACTATGTCCATGATACAGAGCAGATGTATATAAATTTGTATCACCAATGCAAACTACTTTCTATTAGACTGGTCCATGGCCCAAGTAGCAGAAAATGTGGCCCGATTAGCAAAAAGGGCGGTCCATTGAGTAACGCTCTCTGTAGAGCATCTGAACCCGACCCAAAGTGGAAATAGAGCGAGAACAAATGACGTACTAAACCTCCACATCTTAAGTGTGGGTCATAAGATGGCTGAAGGAGCTCCAGGACTGCTTGAATAGAAGTTCAACTCTCAAGGTTATATTGTCGCAAGCCACCCCGAATGACAAGCCACTAGTATGCATGGCGTGCTATCTACTAGAACATATTGGGGCTGGTCCGACTTGATAATACTGATCCTGCCCTTTCTGAATATGCCGATCATTATTTAGATGCTTCGCTTCCAGAGGGCAGCCCCCATACTTTATAACCCCCTGGGGCTGTCATTCGAATGCTTTCATCTTCACATATTGTAACTATCCTCAGCCTTGTCAAAGATGAAGAATCATTCGATTCACTTTGCTGCATGGTGACTCGCCGGCAAGTAAGATTCGGACGAATCTGCCTCTGATAAGACCGGGTAGTCTTGGAATACCCCTCTGCAAGATGTGGAATGCGGTTAAATAAAAATGCGGGTTGCCGGTGTTGGAAAAGAATTCGGGGTGTGCCGAAGGACCAGCAATGCCGAGAATGTTTGGCGCCAAGGCGCTAATGCGAGTTGCTGACCTGTCTTGGCAATCCAGTACCGCTGGCATATACTTCGTACTCGGTACAAGGCTGGCAGATGATTCGGAGGCAATCCTTATCTATATACCATCCCACGTATGCTTGTCGGGAAAACGGGAGGCTTCGAGAAGGTCTTGTGAACGGTCGTTGTGAAATTCAAATTCCCTGACTAAGGGTGGTATCATTGAAGTCTCTTTGGCAACAAGATAAGAAAGAACATAATGCTAGGTATAAGGCAGGAAGAGGGAAAAAAAAAGGTACATTCAGCCGTGGGTTTGCCGGTTTTTGAAATGCACGAGAGTTCGAAGAACGGCTACGATTGTGGCGCCGATGAGACACAACTTGAGCAGAGGCCAAGAACGAATGTAGGGCTGAAGCCAATCATTTCTGCAAGGAGTCAATGACTCGCTTTGATGGGCGTGGTCGGACTCGCTCACCTCTCCTCCGCATCGAGGTCGCGGATCATGCCTGCTTCTCGGAGAGATTGTAGTTGTTCGTCGGTAATATGTGCTGGGTCGATACCAAAGTCTGAAACTCCATAGGGATCGCCGTTTCGACTGGGATGTCTGTGTTCGAAATTGGGTGCAGTAGAAGCCGCGATCAGGTTGGCCGTTGAACTGGGCGTAGGGAGTGAAGATGATGATTGTTCATCCACAATGGCTTTTTGTTGCGCAAGCTCGGATTCCATATCATAGATGGGTAGTGGAATTGAGAGGGTCAGAGCAGAGATGCCCCAAAGAGGGAGAAGAATGAAAGTTGAACGTGATAAGAGCATCGTAGGGAGAGTCAAGCTGGATCTGATTCAAGATACGAAGGATGGATATAGTATATCTTGGGAAGATTTGGAGGTGGAAAGGGGAGTTCTTTGCAAGAAGGGAAATTTAAAAGAAAGCAAGACTGATTTAAAGGCCCCGACCCTGGCTCCAACTTGGCAAAAGCCCTCCAAGTCATTCGGTCATCAACCCTTGGCACTCTTCATCCGGTCATCAAACAGCAGAGTAGCGTAGATAACGAAGAGTGGAGTGTGGATCGACATGGATGACCGGGCCAATCAATCATTCAGCTTGGACCAGCATGTTCCCAGCGATCTTCCGGTTGGTCGATCTTGGCGCTCGGAGTTAAGTGCTAACCACCGAGTTCGCATCGATATTTAGGGTTGCATGTCTACGGAGGCCGGATTTGATCGATTATTTAAGGACTACCTGGGATTTTACCAGTGGGAAATCTTTCATTTTGGTTGAATCTCAGAACTGAGAGAGCCCAATGAACTAGATTGGAATGACTATAGATCAGTATAGGAAGCACAACAATCGCAATGCCAAGACATTCGGATACGAGGCGAGAGGGCTTCCCTCTATCCTAACCTAACATTGAAAAACTATTGCTCGATCAAATGATTGGCAATCCAAGGACAATCAATGATCAGTTTTTAGTTAGACCTTCCAAAAAAGACTGTACACTCGTTCCTCAAACAATCTTCTTACTATCACCGCACATACACTAACCACTGGCAGAAATACTCTTTTTCTTGACTAAATCAGATTTAATATGAGCAGGAAACATGAAGGAGGATAGTCTACAGGCAACCTCTGCGGCCATGACTACACTAGCGTAAGACTGATTGAGGTCATCAGCCATTCCACAAAGGCGGCCTTCTGCATCAAGCCCATTAGTTATGGGAACAGGCCTTCTCAATGAGGTCGGTGGGCCTTTGGGAGGAAACGAAATATGAAAATTGGACCAAGGCAGCAAAGAAGGCAGACGAATTACCACTGACTATAGAACCAAAATTGCTGATGATCGTCGAAGGAATCTCCTCGGTCAACAACCTGACTGGTTTTCGGAGGCGCTCTGTGCAACTAAGTGTGCCAGACCGGCTGGTTTCATCGGCCCAAGTGAGTAGATGGTCAAGTCAGAGAAGCTGTTCCCACATATCCGACGAAGCTATGAGGCACTTGCAGCGTTGGCGGAAACAAACAGGGTCTATCTGATGAAAGAGAATCTTGCTCGAGCGAGGGGTACTATGTACAAAGTATTGGAAGCATCGATGTAGTCCCATTTTTGGACAAGATTGGCGCAGATTGAGGATGCTGGCCGCTATTTGCGCAGAAAAAGTCAAAGGGGAAAGAGAAAATTAGGGCTTGGTGGAGGGGTGGGACTGGCAGAGAGTGCGCTGGAGTTATTCGTGCAGTTGAGTTCAGCAGGAGCCTACGATTAAGACAAACCGTGCGCTGTGTTGAGTAGAAGCAAATTGAATCATCTGGATAATCTTAAATTACGTTGATCTTCTGACTGAATTAAAAGGATTGCCCAGGACTTAAGAGTGACTTGCAGAAGGCTCACAGCCAATGGAACTCCCACGGTGGGCCAAGCGTGATGCATGATCGTATTTACATAGTACACTATTTACTATTACTACATACTACCAGTGCGATATAAGGTATGAAATATACAACATAGTAGGGATCGAGCACTGCCGAGAATCTGCCTATCACTTTTCTTGATTTTTGATGTGCGCAGGGTCCAATCTTTCATTCGTCTTTCTTGACTTTCGTTTGTAGATCGCATCTCCCCTGACCCACTTCTACTTCCTCCTCACATCCACCATACATCCATAACTAATGTTATTACTAGTACTAATTACTCCCTTCACGTTCAGGAGCTTCATCATGTCTTGTGAGATCTGTGTCTTCTTCTCTTTCATGTTCACTGCCACCGGGGAACTTCCATTCTGTCCAAATTTACTACTTTGTCTCTGCGAGCAAGCCATCAGAAAAGAGAAGAAATGCTAGGCTGGTTGACGCGTTGTCTACCTGGGTTTAGCCTCATTGGGCTGGCTCTGCTGCTGCTCTGTGCCTTTACCGACATTTTACAATCTCCGTTGGCGAGGAAGTTCTTACCGCAACCACCTATACCACCCCCGGTTCAAGAGAGCCCTTGGGGTGGGCTGGTATGGCCTCAGCGGATTTTCATCGTCTATACTCTCTGGCTCCATGTCCATACCTTAGCCTTCACTCTTCGCCTTATTTGGTCAATCTCTACGGCCATCCGAAACACCAGAGAGGTTTTGCAGAGACGTCTCAAGACTTCACCTTCCTCCTCTCCTCGGTCCCCTCAGCCAGTGGATCAACTATACTCGGACCAGCCCCTATCTCCAGTGTCTATTTCATCTCCATTAATCTCGCCATATGACAAAAAGGATCTCGTTAGTACTCGGGAATTGATAGACGAGGAACTTATACATGCGATTATCTTGCCAAACTACTGTGAAGATCTTCATACTTTGGAAACAACTTTGAGAGTGTTGGCCAGTCACCCGCGAGCCAAATCGCAGTATGAGGTAGGATCCCAGGATCTTGAATGAGCAAAGATTGATATTTTTGAGCTATTGCTAAGCCCCCTTTCAGATATATCTAGCCATGGAACAGAAGGAGGCTGCCGCTGCCGACAAGGCTGCCCTTCTCATGTCCACATTCGAACATTCTTTCCTTGAAATCCACCCAACCTTCCACGCAGCTGGTATAGAAGGCGAGATCGCAGGAAAAAGCTCGAATGTGGCATGTGCAGCACGACGAATCATGGAGATCCATCGGACAGAGTTGAAATTAGACTGTTGCAATGTTGTTGTGACAGTCATGGACGGTATGCGTCGAAGACCCAAATAATCGAAATGAGAATATGGCGGCTAAACCTTGAACAGCGGATACGCATCTCTCGCGCGATTACTTTACCGAAATACTTCGTCTCCATTATGCAAACTTGGAGGAGGCTGATCGATCAATATATTGCTGTCCCATTCTGTTCGACCGCAATTCCCACGAGGTACCAATTCTCGTCAGATGTGCTGACTTGATGTGGGGGTTTGCGGGACTGTCGACCATGTACCCCAGAACATGGATCTCTATTCCCACTTCGGTATACTCTTTACCTCTCTCCATGGCCGAGAAGGTCGGAGGCTGGGATAGTGATCCAACAGCCATCGGCGAAGATATGCATATGCTCCTCAAATGCTATTTTGAAACCGCGGGAAATATTGTCTCCCGGGTGATTTACTCTCCCGCGAGCCAATGCAATGTCTCCAGCGACTCTAGTCGTGGATGGCGACGCACGGTCGATACCTGTATTGCCCGATATAGACAGGCACTTCGACACATGTGGGGAGCTCTAGATACTGGCTTTGCAGCACGCCGCTCGCTCGGGTACCTTCGATTCCATAAAAGATGCTCGTTCCTTCATCCTCGCCATTTTGCCCTTCTCTTGCTTCTTTGGGAAGCCCATTTCCTCCCAGCCCACCTCACGATTGTGATGATCTTTTCCGTGATATACAAGCTTTGGATTCCGGCAGCTCACATGCATCCGACTTTGATCTGGGCATTCACCGTCACAGAGATTCTTCGTGCGACCTCTTTCATCTCGATGAATGGCTGTTTATTTCTATATGATCGATGGCATAAAATCTGCCTCGACTTGCGCATGGAAGATATGCACGAAGCCAACATTTCCGACACCGGGTGTGCTCGTCGTGTTTGGTATAAACTACAGTTCCTTGCAGACCGCATTTGCTTCCCTATCGCGGGCACCATTTTCGGTGCTATCCCAACTCTTCATGCTGTCATTGCTCATTTCTGGACAGACCGACTGGTGTATAGGGTCAGTAAGAAACCGACCTTCTCCCTAGACGCGGTAGGATTGGCATGAAGATAGTCTTGTCACCGACGACCAATTTTTTGGCATTTGTCCTGCTTGTTTCTTCTCTGGTTTCTATATACAGATTAGATACCTTATCCTGTAGTAAAGTAAATATTAATGTCTTAATGTTAACTATTTGATCGAGTCAATCGGTGTCGCTCGATTACTTACAGACTTTCGGCGGAGAAATTGTAGTTGCAGCCCTGTGATTGGCCACAACCCCCGCGACCCCACCTTCTCCAACAATTTTGGGGTTGGGGTAGTATCGCCTGCACAGACGTTATTTAATTTAACAGTTGGCAGCCTTCGTGAGTATCTACATTCTAGACAATAGATAATTCTCCTCACGATGGCTCCTACGCGACGGGTTGCCGTCATTCAGTGGCATATCAAGGTAAGCTCACCTGTACATAATTGATGACAAGCCACAGCTCTGCAGTTATCTATGACGCAGTGAGAATTCGATAAGTAGCTGATCGACCTTGCAGGATGTGGCCGCAGAAGAGAATCATGTCACTGCCTGTAACTATATTCGGCAGGCTGCAGCGGATGATGCAGAGCTAGCTGTTTTGCCCGAGTATGCAATGTCCCTACCCAGTGCTGTCGTTACCACCAGTGCAAACGAATTCACGAATTGAATCTATGACTAACACATTGCTCAGATATCACCTCAGTGGAATGGTCCCCAACGATCCTCGCTGGGCAATTCAGGCAGCTGATTCTGCGAAGTACCTGGCCAATTATCAGGCTCTTGCAAAGGAATTGAAGATTTGCATCGTGCCTGGAACTATTATCGAGAAGCACGAGGGACCCAACGAATCTAGTATTTTCTACAACACAGCCTATTTTATATCCAACGATGGATCGATCCTTGGATCCTATATCAAAAAGAATATCTGGCACCCTGAACGCCCACATCTTACCTCCTCTGGCTTGGATAGCCATGTTGCTATTGACACTCCCATCGGCCGGGTCGGCATGCTGATCTGCTGGGATCTGGCTTTCCCCGAGGCATTCCGAGAGTTGATTGCCGATGGAGCCGAGCTCATTATTATTCCAACATACTGTGAGTGATCTCACTGATCAGCTTGTTTGAAATGACTTTTGATCATCCCCTTACTAATATACTCAGGGACGCCACACGACGCTTCTCCAGACTGCATTAAATTCAACCCCAACACAGAAGCTCTCTTCCTAGAGACAACACTCACTACACGCTGCTTTGAAAATACCTGTGGCATCATCTTCTGTAACGCAGCTGGGCCGTCTAAGGACTTCCTCGGCTTGTCGCAAATCACTCTCCCTTTAGTGGGCCCTGTCGCGAAGATGGGCTCAGAAGAAGGAATATGCGTGGCAGATATGGATATGAAGGCGGTCGAAGTGGCAGAGCAGAATTATAAGGTGCGGCAAGATATGAAGAAGGAGGATTGGCATTATGTCTATAGACATACCTCGAAGTAGACTTGGCAATGTGCACGTTGTACGAACAATCATCAAGTTCACAAAAAAGACTAGCAATCTATTTAAGTCTTGAACTCTACTCATAAAAACTTCTTTTCAAATATAAGGCATACAAGTACTAGCAGCAACTCCAAAAGACTTAGGATCTTCTACTAATCGTCTACTCCATTGCGGGTACGGAGGGACCTTTTTCCGTACCCAAAACCGTAGCCGGTCTGTCTACAATCATTCATTCATTCCATCTTAATCACGATTGACGATCATCAAAAAAGATGTCTACAGATGGTATCTCAAATTCCAATACAGAAACTACCCCACAACGGCTCCCCACTAGAGTGAGGACCGCGTGCGAACGATGCCGGCTGCATAAATCTCGGGTAGAGTCATCCTGTTCCGAATTGACTCGTTCGCCGAGCAAATCGGGCCGATATTAACAACATTCGATCATAGTGTGACAAAGAAAGGCCATGTTTGCTATGCGTTCGTGCTGGCGTTGACTGTCGTCAATTGCCTTCCAATAGGACTCCAACAAGTAGGGCTCGGAAAGCGTCTTCGCGGAGGTAAGCTCGTATGTTTTCTGGAATGAGCTTGGGCTAATGCTACGAGTAGAAGTTTAGCTGGGTCTCGAAATGTTCGAAGCAAGGAGCAGACACATATTCTAAATCAAAACGAGAATGATGATTTCCAAGACAGAGATAGTCACGCATCCACTCGCAATTCCTCTGATGGCATTCACCATGCGAATTCCCCCGCCAGGATAACCCCAAATGAAATCGATTCGAGTATGGGGATACTGTCCCCGAATTCCCATTGCGATGAAGCTCAGTCCGCACTGGGTATTGCTCAAAGGATCTTCGAGCTTTCCAGTCAACATATTGACGAGAAAACCACCTCTGCTATACCTGGTTACCGTGTCGGTACAAATACCTACGCGTCAGCACTAGCTAACCCAGAGGTTTCCCAACGATGCCCTATCTCATCAATAGTTGGAGGAGAATTCCCTCCAATGGAACTAGTGTTCAGTCTTCTGGAAGACTATTTCGATGCCATACATTGGTTTTCATTAGCCGTACATGAGCCTAAAACCCGCCAGATGCTGGGCTCCATAGCAGACGGCTCTGCAAACCCTTCCGATAAACCTTTTCTTTTACTTCTGGCCGTGATGCTCGCAATGGCGGCATGGTATCGATCCCAGCGAGGAGGCGCTGATCTCGCTGAGAGCGGTCATGAAATGCGGGTCTTAAGTGCAGGATTGTTGAAGCTGGTTGAATCTAATCTCGTCGAGATCATGGATCGGCCATCAATCACCGCAATTCAAACCTGTATTCTTCTAGGCTCTCATCATGTATATCACGGTCGGCCAAATCTGTCATTTTCATTACTGGGAACTACCATCAAAATGGCGCAGTCATTGGGTTTACATCGGCAATCCTCCACAGGCTCTCCCGAGGATATCGAAGAGAGAAAAAGAGTCTGGTGGACAATATATACATGGGACAGATTTGCCTCAATTACCTACGGTCGACCGTTGGGGATTAGCGACAAGGACTGCAATGTTGAGATGCCAGCTGATATCCCAGAAAACCCGAATTTCGTTACACCGTCGACCGAGAGCAACTTTATTACTTACTCTCCTTATCAGCGAGAACTCAACAAGCTGTACCTTATTGCTTCGCCTGCCCTTGAGATTGTCTTTGGCTCTCGCACTACAGGTTCCGACCAGTTGACCGGCGACGCCTATTATGAATTAGCACGAGAGGCCACGTCAAACCTCCAGAAATGGAGAAATCAGTTACCAAGCCATCTATTCTTGAATTTAAACCAGGACTTTTCTTCAGATGGAGATCTCAGGTCAAGGGCGTATGCGTTGCAGTCCCTATCCCTACAGCTGACCTATGACAACGTACTTATTGTTCTACATCGACCGCTTCTCAACCGACAAGTCGATTATCTATCTAATAAAGGCCCGACGGCCCCAACTGACCCTACGGATAGCCCAATCAATCGCCCAGATGGCAATGGCTCCATTACTCGATCAAGTCTAAACTTCGACAACCTGAACACCAAATTCCAGGATGACAGCTCGCGTCTCTGGATGGATGCAGCAGTGCGAACATCACGAGTGACAGAACTACCTGTATTAGCTCAGCTGGCTACAGACAGCCATCTGGTTGCCTTCCTTGCAATTAATCTATTCAACGCTGCAATTGTGCTCGCTGTAATGGCTCTTTCAGAGCCACTGTCCGACATGGCTCAAGATATCAAGCGAACGATTACTCGGATTCTTCGCTTGCAGGATCTACTCGGGAAACGATCTGCACTGTCTAAACAAAGCACTATGGTCCTGAGAAACGTTGTCATCTTACTCTTGCGCCGTGAATCTGCAACAATATTCGCTCCTATATCTAGTGCCAATAAACTGCCTCACACACCATCTCAGCAACGCCAGCGATACAATGAATCAATGTCTGTGGAAGATACTCTCCGGCTGCCTCTTGACCCAGCTCTAGACTCTCGACATCAGAATATTGGAGATCAGGCGTTACCACCTCTGAGCAGAGCCGACCGCTTGAATGATAGTTTGACATCTGTTCAGTACAGTATGTATTGGTCTTTATCGCGATACACACACGCTCTTTGGATACATCAGCTAACAAATTTATACAGTGTTTGGTACCGGCAGCGACACGGTCTCTAGTCTAGCCCAAGGCGCTGAATTTCCTCTACAAAGAACCATCGCGGATGAAGGAATTCAACAGACAAGTAACTGGCCTCTATCTTCAGGCTATGACTGGAATATGTCCTCAGTACATGGAGATTCTTTGCAGATGCCTCCTTACGACAACATCGATGGTGGGCTGTGCTGGCTGTGGGATACGACATGGAATGGCTTTGAGCGGCAGTGATAATGTACTAAGTTGTGTTGCATCAGCTGGACTCAACCAAAAGCTGTGCTTACAGTGTATATTAAGTACCCTCATGGGCAGATACCGACAATCATGATACTATTCTGTTCAATTCGTTTAAATTGGAGTCTCCTCGCAGCAGGCCTATCAAACATGAAAAAATTCCTGCAGACTTTGGGCTATCAGCGTTAGTTGCTGACACACTGGTTGGCCTCTCTTTCGTCCACGTCCGGTCCGTATATGACACTCTTGATTCCAGCTCGGCCAGCAACATTCTTAAATGCATCCTCAGCCTGGTCGAAGGAAAATTCGTGTGTCACTAGTCCATCAAGCTTGACACGACGTGAATTCAGCAGATCAATTGCTAGCTTGAAGTCACCAGGCCCATATCGGAAACTTCCTTTGAAAACTGCTTCCTTGTCACAGATTTGACCCACTGGAATGGAAGGATTCGGGTTGCCTAACCCAACTTGCACGAAAGTCCCTCCCCGGGCAAGAGCATGAATGCCACAGGATAGACAAGGCTCAGCACCAGTGGCATCCAGAACGGTATCAAAGCCATATTTCAGACCAATCGAATCCACCAAATCCCTAGCGTTTGTTTCGGGTGACTCAGTGCTCATTTTATAAGTATGTGTCGCTCCATGCTTGATAGCAGAAGCAAGCCGACTCTCTACTACATCGATAGCAACCACAGTTGAAGCACCGAATGCACGCGCAACGGCAGAGCAGAGCAAACCAACCGGGCCCGCTCCAAATATGGCGACAGAAGACTCTTGCAGTGATCCCGCTAATCGGCAACTGTGTACAGCCACGCTCAAGGGCTCGATCATAGAGCCGTCCCGGAGTGAAACGTGCGGAGGAAGCTTGTAACAACAATTGGAGGGGGCACGATAGTATTTCGCGAGAGTACCATCGTACGGAGGAGTCGCTGCGAAGCGCATTGACTCGCAGAGGTTATAGCGGCCACCCCGGCAGTAATGGCAAATATTACACGCAAAACCAGGCTCAAGCATAACTCGATCACCGATAGCCAAGTCACTGACATTATCACCGCATTTAACAACGATGCCGGAGGACTCGTGACCTAAAACTATTGGTTTTTCAACCACGTATTGTCCGATTCGACCGTGTTGCCAATAATGAACCTATGAAGCCATATATGATTAGATCAATCAACTAGAAAGTATCGAGAATGAGCTGTTCTTACATCAGAGCCACAGAGACCAGTTGCAACAATACGGACGATCACATCACGATCAGATTCGAGATTGGGAATTGGACGTTGCTCGTAACTGAACTTTCCTCCGGGGTGCAACACGAAGGACTGGTTTGCTGTCTAGTAGGATAACCAGTTAATGCTAGTTCATAGAAGAACAATCGGGTAGAAGAATACTAACCAACTGTCCCGGTACAATTGTCATATTTGGCGAATTTGAATGTCAGTAGAAAGAGGATGATTCTGTCTTGAAGCTTTCAAATGGTGGGAAAGTGCATTGCCAAATAAGACTACATCTCTATGATTACTTGAGCTCCCACGGCTTCGGCTAGTTCTGTCCGTAGCTAAGCGACAAGCCGGTAGACTGTCGGCATAAGATACTCGTGTAGTTCGGCATCGGGCCTTGTTGACATCTTCCCGCCGGGCCGATAAAAGAGCCAAGACACTCCGGAACCGAAAAGCCACATAATAACACAGCTGGGCCGCCGGAACCGAATTGACTTACCCACTTCCATCACGGTCTATTTTAGTTCCTGGATAGCTATCCAATCATCTACTCATCGGCCTGGTGAATCTGCGGTCGATATGAGGCTTTTACTAGTTGGCAAAGCCTTGGCTAAGGTTTCCGAGAAATTTTCGCAAATAAAGTTTGGAAATCAATACTCTGGAGAGGAATTACACCACGAAAACATGCAATGGGAAACGGGCCAGAGCAGCTCCAGTATCACGAGCGACCTGGATGCGTGTTTTTCGGGCTCCACCCATACCCCATCTTCCTAAGAGCGGAGGAGTATTTTCCCCATGGAGAAAGACCGCGGGGTTGAAAATATGCTATATAGGCCTCTGTCCCACGTCAAGCCGAAATGAAAGAAATGCGACAGATTCCACATCATACGATTAGTTTACCTTGAAGCAAGAGACAATTGAGTCCGCTGATATTCTTCCGGTGAGATGGAGGGCAAAGAAACTCCTGTGGAGACAGAGCATGCTCTCACTCCACGAGACCGCTCGCAAGCTATTTCGGCCCTAGTCGAAGAGCATCAGGGATGGCTGGAAAGGAAACTCAAGCCAAAGAAGATAACAGCACGGTATCCTTTCAAGGGTAAGCCTTTGCTTTGGGCGACATGTGGGTTTGGCAGTTTGGGAGACGCTTTATTCGGCTATAATTCAGGTATGGCAAATAAAACACACCAGATTGAATACATACTGATTCTTCAGGTATCATGTCTGGCTTGTTGGTGAACTCGGTCTTCATATCCCGGTTTTTCAAAGACTACGGCGGAGCAGATGGCACTACAGATAGCGTCAACCCTTCTATCACCGGTATATCAGTGGCATGTCTGCAGGCATCGGCGGCAGTGGGATCCCTCATCGCCGGAAGGCTTGGTGATGTTATTGGGCGTAAGAAATGCGTTCGTATCGGCGCTTTCATCTATTTCTTCAGCGCGTTCATGCAAATGTTCGCACCTGGATTTGGAACTTTCGTGGCTGGTCGCACAATCCAAGGATTGGGTGTGGGATTCTTATCGATGACTGTTCCAATCATTCAGACCGAGATCGCTGCTCCTCATCGCCGAGGCCTCATGGTTGGAATAGAATACACGTTCCAAATTGCAGGATATATGCTGTCGTGTTGGGTTGATTATGGCTTCTTTTTCGCCCTACCAAGCAACATGTCCTGGCAAGGACCGTTTATCATTCAGATTGTTTTATCTTTCATCTTGCTCGCTATGTCCTTTTTCCTCCCGGAGACACCTCGTTGGCTTGCGATGAATGGATTCAGCGATGAAAGCCTTCAAACGATTGCTGATTTGCATTCCAACGGAGATACACAAGCAGAGGATGTACAAAAAGTCTTCATGGAAATTCAAGAGGCTGTTATATACGAGGCCCATCAAGGAAAATCCAGTTGGAAGGTAAAGCTCCCTCTTCTCAAGCCATCTCAATTTCATTGTGATCGATCACTGATGCGGACATATAGGAAATGTTCACTCGATATCGAAAACGAACTATCGTCGGAATCACTGCGCAGATGTACGCTCAGATCAACGGCATCAATATCATCTCTTTTTATCTTCCGAGCACACTTGCCTCGGCTGGGTACAATGAGAAGAAATCTCTTCTCCTTACCGCCGCGAATTCCCTTCCTTATACTGCTGCCACTATTGCAACTTGGTGGCTAGCAGATCGATGGGGTCGAAAGCCACTGCTCCTTGTGGGAGGTAGGATCTTACGAAACAACGCACCTGGATGATAGACCGGGCTAATATGATATCTGATAGGTCTTGGTATGGCTGTTCTTCTCGCCATTGTTTGCGTCTTCACTGAAGCTTCATTGAGTATTCAAACAAAGGCCAATGGTCAGTATGCTTTTGTCATGCTCTATAATATTCTCTACGGATTCACCTGGGGACCAATGCCATGGCTGCTCCCAGCAGAGATCTTCCCTCTTCGTGGCCGCAGTAAAGGCATGGCCCTGGCGACAACAAGCAACTGGATATTCAACTTTATCATCGGGATGGTGTCACCAGATGCATTTGCTGGAATTCATGGATATTTCTACCTCATTATCGCATTTTTCTGTCTTTCTTCGGCAGCAGTGACATATTTCTACTATGTCGAGACGGCTGACCATACCCTTGAAGAGATTGCCGTTGCTTTTGGTGAAAAGGCTTTTGCAAGCCCCGACAATGAGGTGATGGAAATTGCGAATGATGATCTCAAAAGTGACAAAGAGCAGCACTTGGCTTGATAGACTTAAGGCATCCTATAATCCAGACCTGTTCTTCCTTTTCTCATTACTATTCTGGGGTTTCCCATTCTCTGTAGTTACGATATTCCTGGCCGCGTTGTGAAATATGAAGACATCAAATCCTTTGTCCCTACCGGTGAAGAGTGAGTCCATTTTCTTTATGCCGGAAATTCAGTAGAGGAATTTCACACTGATGGATTAGATATCATGTTGTGCCATAGAAATTTCACGGTGGATGCAATGTCGAAAGTTTGCAGCTGGCCCTTGGAATGAAACGGCAAAATAATAATCAATTTTGATGTTTCCTTTTTTTCGTCTGTCTGTCATACTCGTAGATCAAAGCTAGCCTGAGCTTCATGTTGTACATATTGACCATCATATTCTTTCTCAAATATTTGTGTCATGCCAGACTTCCCTCGATCTTCCGCTTATTTCTCGTCTCGACGTTCAGAAGTAGGTCATCCCGAATCCCACGGCCATGCATCACCATTTTGTTTTCGCAGTCGCATTTGTCTGGACCCATCGCCTTTGCTGTATTGACCATGTAGTAAAGTGGAGTCAGCATCTCAGCAACAATCCCATTGGGACTCAGCTGCCAGATATTTGGCTTTTGTGTAATGGCCGATTTGCGATATTCCTCGACATTATGGGGAAGTCCGAGAGGATTGCTGGCGGTCTTGATGATTTTCAGCTCGCGTGGGATTAGAGGTAGCGGTATCCGGGTCATATTGCTATCCCAATGCTTTGAATCTTCTTCTGATTCCTCCACTAAAGGGAACATGAGAAGCTTCTCTGTTAGTCTGGGCTTCGTCATCGATTCCTCGAGTGGTTTGCGTAGATACTCCGCCAGTGGTTCTGCGGTATTTGGGATACGAAGTTCACGGCCATTAGGAAGTACTGCATAGGAGGATACGTAATTGGAGTCTGTCTGATAAGAAGATAATTTCAGTTTCTTTTCTTTTGCCCTCTCAATCACCACAGAGGAATTGTCAGGATCTCGGGTAATCACCAGCAAGGCATTGGCCATCGTCATTTCACCCGCGCAACATGGGCAATGCGTATTCAAGGCCTGGATTGACATTTCCTTGATAATGCAGTTGAATGAATCAATCACCTTGACAGTCTCGTCCGCACAGGCCAGAAACATGACATTGCCTCCATGCCTCAGGGCGCCAACCTTTTTCTGGGCGGACTGTTCATTATGATCAACTTCGCATTGCTGAAGACTCCTATCACTTGCTTCGTTGCAAAATATGGTCTCCTTCCGCATAACAACATGTGAGTTTGAAGCTGTACAGCCTTTGGGAGTCACTGGGAACCATCTGTGGCAGCACATGTTGGAGGTGATTGAGAGGGAGTTGAGGAAGGGAAGAGCGCGTGGCAACAGAAGAATAGATGCTGGGCTACTATACTATTTTTATTTGAATGGATAGGTGGATGGTCAACGTTTTCTTCTTGCTTCGTTGAGAGAATCTTTAAGGTTATTAAAATCCATAATCGGTGAACAAATGGGGGGTCTCATCTAATAAGTATATACAGTTGAAATAAATAGGAGGTCATAGTAAAAGAAGGTTTGAGGTGATGATGGTTTCCCATAACCCATCATCAATAGGGTAAAAAAGAAAAAGAAAAAGTGAATGGTCGTAGAAGTTATGATCACGCCGGCTCGTGAGTCACAGTGATTGTCGTATGCTGATACACATGGTCGACATTGGCAAGCTCAACATCGGCGCCATTGACGATCGCTTCAGTGGAGTCATTGCCAGGGTGAGCCGCACAGACAGTCGAGATTGGTCCTTTGTCCTGAGACTTGGACGAGTATGCATTGGTTCCAAAGCGTGATTTCTTGTGACTTGAAAGATCGTGGTAGCCATCATCTCGTTTAGATTCGATCTCCGATTCCAACACAATACTCTTGCGGGTCAAGGTGTATTGCAGGGTATCACAGAAGCCAGATAGTGTCATCAAAGCGCCGGCGACACAGAAGTAGGCCACACTTGGTGAGTGTCCACTGACTGATGCCATTCGACCCGCGGATAATGGCAGTGTCAAGGCAATATAAGCGATCGGATAAAGTACCATGTAGGAAACGACTCGATTAAGGCGTTTGAGACTTTCCGTGTAGCTACTTCCCAGAATCTTAGATTGGGAGATCTTGCGTCGAAGTTGAACGAACATGATGGCGTATAAGACGAGGTTTAGGAATTGAGCGGCAAAAATCCAGAAGTAATGTGTCCAGAGACGAAGTACTGGGTGCTGTGTGGTCATCCAACACTGCGAGAAAGTAGATGTTAGTGATGATTCTTCCAATTGATATCGTGGAGACAATAATCAAATAAAGCAAACGACATACCCAAGCCACAGAAGGCATCCATACGTGGGGTCCATGAGCAGCAATAGGAATAATGACCAAGATCACACCAAAGGCCCACAGACTGATCACGATGGATACAAAGACACGATGGCTAATTTGACGGCCCAAGCTCACATGCATGAACGTATGTAAAGCGATTGCCAACACGAAAACACCACTCATCGGGTCACCAATTTGAACCCAGATGCCCTGTAGAAAGCAACCTGGGTCATCGGCATGGATGGAGTTCTGATCAATCCATCGTAGACTAACAATGAATCCTAATCCTTGGATAAAATCGGCCAGGGCAAGATTGTACATGAGCACGACATATTGATTGTATCCAATGTAGCGTTTGTAGTACTTTTTCCAGAAGATGAAACGATAGGTGAAAAAACATAAGAGACTGAATGTGGCAATGAGAGAAACCATAGCCAAAGTTGCAATGGCTATGAGACCACTCCTTTGTAGTCTGGGCAATGGATCAATAATCCATGAACCAGCTGCTGAGTTGGCCGAATTGGCATCCACAGTACTTGCCGAGTCATATTCGCGAGGATGAAGAGGGCTCATGGGAGGAGCATTTCGACTCATCAACCATTGCACGATTAAGCTCGACATGACGGCTGGAAATAAGTGGTTGAAAGGATCTACCCGGAAGGAAGCATTTCTTTATCCAGGGGATCGGAACTGATTGACGGTTCTTTTATATGGAACGCTTCACGTTTGGGGTATTTCCATGGCCGGGTGAGCCCCTGAGGGTGTTGGTCTGTTCATCGCCCCACGTCCAGGCAAAATCGATCAAGCAAAGTCTTTTCGAGCTACTGTATAAAGTTTGACGCGGAAGAATTGAAGGTGATTTCTTGCCCATTTGAAACGCTAAGATTGTTGTGGCGAACCTTGATGTATCCTTACTGACTCCGCGGCCCCTCCTATAGTGGAGTCTTGCTGGCTCCTGGAGGTAAGTTAGTGCCGCTAGTCCATCAAACTCGAGTCTCGCCCCTCTAAAACCCAGCCTATTACACGCATATCACTAGCCCAGCTCAACGTGAAAAGAGATCTGCGAAGGATTTCCACGAGGCGTCGATCAAAGAAGCCATCCAGAATCAGGTAAAGCCATTTGTCCGAAGCGCTTGGCGTGTCGTGTTTAGACCACTCCGGTTACAATTCAACGGCCGGTAAATGAACCCCGATACATTCTGCTAGTAAGCGTGCACTAGGGACGACGTAAATCCATTCTGAATGTCATCTAGGCCATGTGGTCCGTTACCTTAACCCATTTTTCGGGACGCCATGCTGGCGCTAGGACTTTTGATCGACCAAGTCAGGTCAATTGCTGGCCGGCATCAGGGAATTAAACGCTATTCCAGCACACAATGACTTTGTTATTGTGGGTCGTCCCAAGATCTGATGAAAAGTCGCGTGGGTGAAATGACCCCGAGGCAAATTGGTTGTTGGTTCGCGCGCGGTGGGACCGGGTTGTTTGTCTCAAGTTTGGGGTCTGAGAAAGCTAGAAAGCTTGCACCATTACTCCCTAGGGCAATGCTCATTTACTGGAGTAGGCATGAGCCGGCCTGCTATTTGAAATAAGTGCGGAGGAGATTGCCGTAGATAAAATGTATGCTCCAGCCCTTGAGAAGGCCGGCAGACGATCTCAATGCATTGTCGTTGAACCAGCAGAGATATCCCATGTTTTTATTGGTGTATCTGTGGCCTGATTCTTGGAGTGAGGTTCAACCTCGTCTGTTGAAGAGTTTCAAAATGTCAGCTTAGCCGAGCATGAAAGCTCGTTGAGATGGTAATGTAGAAAGGTGAACGAGTCGAATCATTGGCATCAGGGGCAGGGTGCTTCGATTGATCCGAATGAGCTTCTCTGTTGCTGGGGGAAATGAGATTCCGTCTTAATTGACCTGTGCTGCCGAGATTCGGGGCAGGGAGGTCTCGAACTAGACACTAGTCTCTCGGAATGATCCGCAATTTTTCTTTTCGGGTGTGAGGTGGGGAGTTGTGAAGTTTGAGGAAGACGCGGGCAAAGTTGAAGGTCCACGTTATCTTGCCGCTGAATAAACATGCACGCACATCACAAATACACTATGTGTGATGGTCAACATGTAGAACGACGCTTATATGCCAGCATGGAAAGGACCAGCACCATTCAAGCTTATATCACTAAAGTAAATAACAATTTCTAAGCAATGTCATCAAAGTAGAGACAAATTTCATTCATTGATTCCATCATCACAGGCTCATCAAAAGGGTAGGTTAGGGGGGAACATATGGAAAAAGAGACAACAGGCCAGGAGTCAGCGGTATAAAGCTCTCAAATTTGAAAAACAGGGAAGACAAAGTCACGCAAACGAATTCAGAATTCCTGGCATGGTGAACATGGACATGGACATGAACTCCTTCCTCCAAGGTAGTGGCAAATCCGAGATGAAGAGACCCAATAGGCCTGATCAAGCTCTAAAATCAAGCAGTTCGGGCAGGAATTAAGTGATAATCATCCCTCTCAGCGGAAAATGGTCAAAGCAAGACAACAGTACGCAAAGACGAGTCTCCGGTTCGGGACTAACAAAAAAAAGACGTTCTCGATTTCCCAACTCCACCAACGCGATCGATCCAATCTTACAGTCGGCTCGTTATGGCTCGGGTCTAGGAAAATAAAGAAGAGAAGATCCGATTCCCTTTTTACTGCACTTGGCTGACAATTTCGCTAGCGCGAGACAGGCTCTCCACCATCTGCTGGCATTCCTTCCGTCGGCGGATGGTGTAGTCACTCTCCTTGAGCAGGTCATCAAGCTCGTTGTTGCGATACATGTTCTCCAACAGCTCACGTTGCATCTCGTCCTTGGTGAATCTGCATTGAGGGTTAGATGAAAGATGAGGGAAACGGATCAAAGTGAATACTTACTGCACCAGTGTGTACATAACGGCCTTGGGAACCATATCAATCATTGTACGCTTCACAATGTTGAAGTAGGAGGTGATGAGCAGCTCTGTGAAAGAAGAAAGATTAGTATACCAATTTTTCACATTCATCTTGCGAGAGGACTTACTGATAACCTCAACCTCGGTAGACTCCCGCTCAGACAGACTGGCAGAGGCCTTGAGAGTAGGTGGGGGAGCCTCCATGGCGGCCATCTTCTTCTTGTTCTTCGAGGCCCAGAAACTGCCAAAGAACCCACCACCATCCTTGGCCTCGCCGGTGGTGTCCAAGGACGGGCTTTGAGCACGGGGAGGCAAAGGCTTGCCGGTCTTGGGATCGACCTGTGTGGGCTTGGCGGCTTGCTGACGTTCATTTACCAAAGTCATAGCCTATACGAATTAGTTCCTCTGTCATAAGCAATGGTTTCAACCAAGTTGACTTACGCGGTGTCCATTAAGGAAATCAGGATGACCAGTGTTAATGTAAGTAGCCTCCATGTTGATCAGATCTCTCACCAGCTTGTTGGTGGGATCCATACACTTCTTGAAGAAAGCAATCACGACAGCATGGAACTTCTCCTTCAGCATTGGGTAGCGACGGAACAGCTGCTTGTTCAGAAGTTGGCCCAGAATGCGCACCAACTCATCATACACCAGAGAGATACACTTTGTGCTGGGGTCCTCCAAACGCTTGATCTGCTGCTTGACAATCAGCTCAAAAGCAGTAGTTCCAACGAAAAGAGCGGGAGAGGATCCGGAAGAGTTGTAGAGGATGGTACGAATGTCGATATCCTTGACAATGTCAAAGGGGTCCACGGCCTTGACACCGTTGGAGTAGAGCTCGTGGAACACGAAGCTGATACGAGCACCACCAGACAGCTCAATGCTAGACAGCTCCTGGTTGTTTCCTTCCAGGACAGTTCGGTATTCGTTGCTGAACTCGGTGATAATATTAAGGATGATGTTGGCGCTGTTGCCCAGCATTGAGTCGCCAAGCTGTGACAGCTCCGAGGTGTACTTCTGGAGGGAGGAAGAAATGCGAGCTTTGATGTCAGGGAGGGTTTGTTTAATGTGCATCATCAGGATCTAGATAGGAAGTCATGTTAGTCTATCATTGCAGGCTTGCATGTGCACGTGTCCAAACATACCAGATTCAGCTTTCGGGCCAAGTATGGAGTACCGCAATAGGAAGCCTTATTCCTATAAGCCTTGTGGTTCTCAAAGAAGTTCTTCTCGTTCTCCAGCGCATAAGCAATGGGTTTCTTGTTCTCGATATCACGCTGACCACGGTTGACGACGGGAACGTAGCCCAGGCGCAGAGGAATAATCCGTCCAGCGAGAATATCCACCACGTCGGTTCCCTCGTCCATCAGATCGACCTTACTCAAGACACCGATGGTACGCTGTCCCTCAGGATCCACCTCACGCGCCAGCTTGAGACCATCGGAGTTGGCCAGATCCTGATTGGCGGAGGTGACGGCCAGGATAATGGCATTGGGCTTGCTGATATACTTGAGAACCATGTCCTTAATTTGGCGCTCAATATCCTTCGGCTGATCACCGACAGGCACCTTAGTCAGACCGGGCAAATCGACTAGGGTCAATGTGAGGACGTTGGGCGAGTAGATGCGCAGGTTGATTGGGATGGGAGAAATGCCGGCATTCTTGCCGACCTTGGTCTCAGTTTCGCGGACAATCTCGTCGCGAATCTTGTTGAAGTCGAAGAATTTCTCGCCCGGCAGGTGCAGGAATTCACCGTACTCGTCGACGTTGGCCTCGCTGTCGGATGTGTCCAGCTTCTTCTCGCCGTTCACTTGCGAGCTGGCGGGCTTGTTGATGAGTTGCAGAATAAGAGGTCTTCGAGTGACAATTCCCGAGCCACGAGGCAGACTAAAACATCGCAACGGTGTAGAGGTTAGCAATGGCTGACATGATAGTCGGAGTGTCCCCAGTCTCCCCGCCACCATCTCGCGGAGAGCTGGCGGCGCAAGACTCGAGCGACTTTGGGTTGGGTGGTAATAGCATACAAATCCCGGCCAACAATGTTCTCTAGTACTGAACTCTTTCCACTGGATTGCGATCCGACGACAGCGATTTGTGGCAGGTCGATGGGGTTGTGTACCTAAATCAAAGCGGCGGTGTCAGTGTCCGGGTAGGGAAGAGACCACGAATGCCAGATGTCAATGAACATGACAGTTTAACTTACGCCAACAGTAGAGAAGACATCTTGAAGCTTGTTGACCAGCGAAATCAAGCTAGGGTCATTAACATTTATGCTGCGCACGAATTAGCTAGGGCTTTATCGGATGTGGCAGTGGGTGACAGGGGGTGGGGAGGATGCGCACGAGTAGCCAGTCGGGCTTGCCATGGCTGGCGACGATATGAGGAATTACGGAGAATGAATGAAAGCGTTTTCTTCAAAAACGAGATCAAAATAAGAGAGAAATAAGAAGAAGCCGAGAATGGGGGGGGAAGAACCACGAGGAATGGAAACGGAAGACTGTTTGTTGGGCAGAGTGAAGGCGGTGATGAATGACGGTGGCGGGCCGCGCAGGCATCCACGGGGGACGGTCTCGTGCGGTCCACAGTTAATTGATAGAAGATGGATTGGACGACAAGATGGGATTGTCAGCATGAATGAGTTGGGCTGATCCACTAGAAGGGCTGGGTGCACTCTATTCAAGTTGTTTATTTCGCTGCCTACGACAGGGTCATAGTAGAGGTTGTTAATGAATTTGTCCCCCCAAAGAAGAAATCTTATATTGAACATAACTACAGGGTAATGTGTGCTGGTAACAAAAAGCCGGAAAATAAACTATTGAAATGCAAGAAGCGACGGAATCATGCCCGGAAGATGAAGGTTTAATGCCGGGTCTACTCATCAGAGACCGAAGCAAACCGTTCCGTCATGGATTGCAGGATCTTCTCGTATTTGGCCGATACCTCCTCTTCATTCTCGGGAACCTCGAACTTCATGCTCCGTAGCGAGCTTTGCAAGTCAGTGGTGGCGTCGCGGACCTTGTTCCAGCTTTGACCCTGGGCAATGGCCTTCTGCGCCTCGTCGTGATAGCCCATGAAGGCCTTCATCATATACTCAGTCTTCCACAGCGGGCAGAACTGGTCATAGTCACTGTAACCATTCTGTTGAAGGAAGTCCTCCTTGAGCATAGCAGCCAGATCCAGGGTAATCTTATCGGAGTCACCCAGGGCGGCCTTACCAATCAACTGGACGACCTGGTCTAGATCCTCAGACTTGGATAGGAGCTCACGGATCTGATCACGGAGGCGAGGGAAGTCTGGGTTGTTTTTCTCGTAGTACTTGTCAAGCACGGCGTTATACTTGCTGTAAGACATGGAGGTATTGACTGAAGGGAAATGTTTGCGCTGGGCCAGTTTCTTGTCGAGACCCCAGAAGACCTGCACAATACCGAGGGTGCTGCTAGTGACGGGATCGGAGAAATCACCACCGGGGGGACTGACGGCACCGACAATACTGACACTGCCCTCACGCTCAGGGCTACCAAGAGCACTTGTCTTACCGGCACGCTCGTAGAAGGAGGCCAGCTTAGCACCCAGATAGGCGGGGAAACCCTGGTCAGCAGGCATCTCTCCCAAACGACCGGAAAGCTCACGCAGAGCCTCGGCCCAACGTGAACTAGAATCAGCCATCATGGCCACGTTCTTGCCCTGGTCACGGAAGTATTCGGCAATGGTGATACCGGTGTAAATAGAAGCCTCACGAGCAGCGACGGGCATGTTGGAGGTGTTGGCGATCAGGCAGGTACGCTTCATGATGGGCTCCTTGCGACCCTCGATGTTGATAGAAAGCTATCGATGGGAGTAAAATGTTAGGCCAAAGAAGTATAAGACGAGATCTACAGTGAAATGAATTGTTACATACCTCAGGGAAATCCATCAAGACCTCAGCCATCTCGTTGCCACGCTCACCGCAACCAACATAGACAATAATATCACTGTTGGAGAACTTGGACACCGACTGGGAAATGACAGTCTTACCACATCCGAAAGCACCGGGAATACAGACGGTACCACCTTGGACACTGGGGAACAGAGCGTCCAGCACTCGTTGACCAACAATGAACGGCGCATCAGCGGACAGCTTGTCACTGGTGGGGCGAGGCACACGGACAGGCCAGGTCTGCATCAGTCCATATTCAGTCTTCTTTCCCTCGAACTCAATCTCTAGAAGCTTCTCCTCGACAGTATGGCTACCCGCGGGAGCAATGCGAGTAATGGTACCTCGAGCCCGGGGGGGCAGGAGGATCTTGTGGTCGTTCACCAGACTGTTCTCGAACACGGTACCCCAGATATCACCACCGGTAATGTGATCGCCAACCTTGAAACCGGCAGGCTTGTAGTCCCATTTCTTCGAGCGGTCCAGCGCATTGACGGAGATACCACGGGGAATGTAGATGCCCTCCGACTGCTGGGCGATGGCTTTGAGGGGTCTTTGGATACCGTCGTAAATGGTTTCCATCAGACCTGGACCGAGCTCGACGGAGAGGGGCTTACCTGTCCGGTGGACAGGATCACCAACTGTGAGACCAGCTATAAAAGAAAGAAAGAAGAACGATTAGCAATGGTCACATCGACGATGAAGTTCGAGGGCATACGTGGCCCAGGGAAAGGGAAGCTATACCGGTCTCCTCGTAAACCTGGATGGTGGCCTTGTCGTTATCAATTCGAATAATCTCACCGGACAAGAGATCATGTCCAACTTGACACTATAATGAGCGAAAGAGGGGATCAGTATGGCCAGACATTCCGGGGGCGATCTCTCGGAGAAGCTCCTTGGGAATCTTACCAGCTCGTACATGGCACAGCCGATCATATTCTCGGCCACCACGACGGGACCGGAAATAGAAAAGATGGAGCCATGCTCCTGAGTATCCTTAGCGGCCATAATGGACGTACTTGGGGGAGTGGTGGGCAGGGAGATGGAGGTGGTCGAGCTGGCAGCAGCGGGCGAGTCTGGAAGCGGTGGCAGTGGCAGCTTGCCGGGCGGTGGAGAGGTTTCCGATGGAGTTGTTGATGCTTCTGGGCTTGTTGCACTTGCGGGGACTTGCTCAATGACCTCACGTCTGCTTAGAAGATCCAGCAGAGACGGCCGCGATTTCAGTCGAGGTCTTCCCAATCCTAGCATTCGCTATTTTCTGGGATTTTTGAACAGCAAGGAACTTTGGAAATGCGGTGGTACAATGAGTGGAAGTGTGGCCTTAGTCTCGTGGAGTCCCCCTAAAAGCTATCATCCAATTGTAGGTGCCGGGGGATTGGCACCGGGATCGGCCTATTTTCTTTTTTTGAGGCAGATTTAGGGGTCAGAAAAAGTAGTCTTGACTGAGTAGAGAAAACATTGAGCGCTAATTTTAGTGAAGCCTTGTTATACTCCATCCCCAGGTTCGATACTTGAATGTTCCCCACGTTTCAACCCCGCTGGTATTTGCTAGTCAAGTTGGTCTCCTTAAGGAACAAACAGAACCAGGCGAGAAAAGGAATCAATTCTGGCACATTTCTTTGATAAAGAAATACACTAAAACTAATTCACTCTTACAGCAGTACTACAAGTTAAATTTACCTTAATTAATTGTATTGTACAGGCAGCCACCTGATGGATCATAGTATGGATACTATGATAGTATCGCATACTATACTCTATACTAAGCACTAACTATATTATGACTAGGTGACTTGTAACAGACACTCCAACTCAGATTTATAGTAGATGTTACTCTTAGCTCAAGGACAAGGATTCTACTATGACATTCAACTCAAATCTATATACAGACATGTGATCGCATTAAACTCCTTATACCACCAACTTAGGAATTCCGAACGTTGTCTTGTGACAACTGCCCCGTTGAGATAGCCCGCCAATCATCATTATACGTGATAGCATGGCATGCATCTTTATTCCTAAGTATCATCCTATTACATCAATATGTTCAGTCATCGAGCTAAAGAGATCGAGTCTTAGCACGACAAAGGTTGGTTCACATGCTGCCCAAACTTGAATCCCCGCTTCGCTTTACCCCGGACCACGGACCACGGTTGACTTGTTGCCACGACGGTCATGGGCGATTCTCCTGGGCTCATATCTTCATTATTATATATCAGAGTGGAAAACATGGGCCTGCATTAGAGATGTGTCTCGCATAACAGGCCTTTTGAAGCAGTGCATCCCACTATAATTTTATAACAATGGCTTTGAAAGGTCCCCGGCACGGAAACAGCACTGAGTGTCATTATTGGGGATACTCTTTTCAGTGGACTGATCTTCATCGGTCAGAGGAGGAGCTACGCCCCTTAGCCTATACCTTTGATTCACTTGCCGATGACTGTGTGCGGCGTTTGAATAATATTCCCACAGCAGGGATCGAGGATAAGCCTTTCAAGAAAGATCTATATTCCTTGTTGAAGAATCACGCCACAGAAGATCCCAAGCTGCAGGAATTATGGACTCAGATCAATACCGTCCCTGAATGGGTGGACTGGCAGCAGATACAACGAGGACAAGATGTTTTCTTCCGATACGGTCTTCCAATCTTGAACGTGGTGAGTTGTCTTAAGCTAAAACGAAATCCTTGAAAATGTTCCATCTAGGATACTAATCTTCAAACCTCTGTGATAGCTCAGTTTCGAAAGCCTACTCGGTGGAATGTAAGTGTCATGAAGAATCTATGATTAGCTATAGCCTAACCTTCCAGGGGCGCCATTCGAGTTGTCGAGACCCTCGCTCGAACTGGTGGTTTCGGTGCAAAAGTCGTCCGTCGTCGTCTCCTCGAAACGCTCCAACATGTCCTACAAGTGAATAGCTCAGCGGAGGGAATGAAACCAGGAGTTGAAGGACACATATCTTCCGTGCGTGTACGACTACTTCACTCATGTGTTCGTATGAAGATCATGGGTCTAGTGGAAGAGCAACCTGACTATTACGACGTAAACAAGTATGGCATCCCTGTCAATGACTTGGACTGTATCGGAACAATCAATACCTTTTGCAGCTCGGTCGTATACCTGGGACTCCCTCGTCAAGGTATCTTTCTGAGCAATCAGGAGATCAAAGATTATATCGCCTTATGGCGACTAGTCGCCTATTACATGGGTACACCAACAGAACCGTTTGAGGATCCAGTGAGAGCACGCGCCACTATGGAATCTCTTTTGATCTCTGAAATTGATCCTACTGAGATTGGGAAAGTTCTCGCTCAGAATATCATTATCGGGCTAGAGAATACTGCCCCGGCATATGCTTCCAAGGAATTCATGGAGGCGTTGAGCCGACTGCTTAATGGGGAGCTACTTTCAAACGAGCTAGAAATCCCCAAGTCTAGTCTATACTACCGCATTATGATCTGGGGTTATTGCTTCTGGGTATCCGGTATGGCATATATTGTACCCAAAATCTACTTCCTTGACCGGCTAGCAATCTCGGTAAGTTATCTCCTTCCCATATTGTCGCAGATCTATAAGAGAAGAGGCTGATATGATGGATCAGTTTCGTCGCAAGTTCTTCTATAGAATGCTTCTAGATGAGAAGATGGGACTCGGAAGGGAATCTCGTTTCGAGTTCAAGTATGTACCAAGTTTGACTCGCACCACTCGACTGGGACAACGACGGCAAACCAAGTTCGAGAAACCTGGGGTAGAAGTTGTAGCGAGACTTGGATTACTTGCTGCACTTACCGGGGCTATGGCATTTCTGCTCGGTATTCTTTTTGCAGTGAGAGCATTACCTTCTAACCAGCTATTTCAGTTAATTCGAGTATAATGACTAGTGAAATCCGGGGCAGGTGTTCGTTAATAGTGAGGGCCGAGTCATTTTACTGAGTTTCTTTCAGGCGATAGGGATTTTTTTTCACGAAACATGAGCTAGCGTAAGGTAAATTCTCTTTCTTTTCTTATATTATGACTGCCCAGGGCTAATCCAGAGTCTTGCGCAATATAAGGAAAGCTGTGATATTTCAAAATGGCCAATAATTGCCCATTACTAAATTTGGGCACATACTCTTACAGTGAATGTAATTTCATGGTAAATCAGACTCAATGTCATATATGAGAACGGGTTGCCCTGTTTTAAGATCGCAACCAGTATTATCCTAGTTTAGTTTTGGGACAAGCACTATGGATTACTGCTTATCCTTTTCTATAGATCAAGGAGGGGACGTGCTTATGGTAGGTGGCAAATCCAGTCATCATCACTTTTAGTGTAGCATGTTGATAATACTGGTTGGCCAGAGCTACTGCAGTAGAAAGATGCGCCTGGTGGATAATACTCTAAAGAGACACGGATATTCAAGTATTTGAATGAAGGATGGCGCTTGCTAAATATATATTTGTCGATGCTGCCTCAAGGGGGATGGCATGATTTCAAAAGATGGCGGTGTTCCCCAGTCATGCATGACGTCTACACTAGATTCTTATGGGAGGGCAGCTCTGAGCTACGAGTACGATCCAACAACTGTAAACTTTTTTCCTGCGGACTCCTTCGACATTAAAATTCTTAAAAGTATTTTAAACATGTTCATAAGAGAAACAAGAACTTGTAAATTGGGCCGAGTCGTACAGAATCCAATCTCGTGGAACTCCCGATTGAACCGCGCCTAGCACTCTGAAATCATGGACATTGGCGCGTAATCGGTGGCTTGGAATGCCTCACGTTCACGCTTTACTTCTAGAAATAGCAGCACGTTACCGTCAGCTCCATTATTCATGGCTTTTAGATCTCGCTTTGAAGGGCAAAAGAGGAACATACTCCGCATCCCTTGCAGGAACAGGTGTTGTCACAAGTACAACCCTGGGGGCCGGTACAGGTGCAAGTGGAACCGCAGCCACAGCCCATGGTAGAAGAATAAAGTGAGATGAGATGGAATTAAAAGTGATGTGGTGATAGTAGAAATGAATCAGATTGCGTGATAGGAGTAAAGAATGAGGAGAGAATTCGAAGAAGAAAAAGAAGAAGGAAAAGGCACACGTTTATATTGCTTGGGCCTGGACATCATCATGGCGTCAGTGGAAAGTGGTTGACTAATTCAGTTCGAATAGTTACAGATTTGTATTAATTAATTATTAGTTAGTAATTTAATATTTAATTAGAAGTAAATATTTAGTATGGAAATTGAAGAGAGAATTAACTATTAAAGAATGTAATAGAGAGTGAAGTAATGGGGTTGATATTCGAGCATATTGGGCATACACGGTTGATGCTATAGTTAACTAATTACTACATAGAAGTGATATAGACTCTTAAGTAGTTGAAGATAATTAGTTGTCTCTTCTACTTACACATCTACACATCTACTCAAATATTCATGGACATATCAGGTGTCACTCCTACTACACACCACTACTATACTACACTTGCTAGACTACTTTCCTCCATCTTGTGACTGATTGACGCCTTCGAACCCACTCGGCCTGACTTGGTGGGTTTTCTGCCTTTTCTTCCCCCCCCAATCATCCTTCATTCTGTCGCTCATCACCGATAAGCACCTCCGCCCCCCGAAGCAACGCAGTCACTCATGACTTGTCACTCTCACTCTCGACAATCTCAAGCTCTCGTCTATATGTTACTACCCCCGTTCACTTCAACAACTTGACCACATTCACCACCTTCAACTCCCTTTCCAACCTACTTGGATTTCTACAACTACATCATCCCCTCCAAGAGCTGTTCAGCTCCTCTATCTCTAGCTTAGAAAGCCACTCGCCGTTCAACGGGTAGATCTGCTCACCTGGTTCTCCCAAAGAGCCAGGGGACTGGGCAGATCGTGACTTGTCGACCTGGCCAACAATCCTCCTTCGCAACCTCTCCCCTCCGACCACCCTGATCTTCCTTTCCCCTTCGACTTGGATTCCACCGCTTCCTCCGTCAGTCCCGAACGATCCTTATCCGCCAACTCCCCTTACGCCGCCCCATTCTCTTCTCGTGCTTCAGTTTCAGCTCCAGCTCCAGTTTCATCCTCGGCTAGCCCTGTTATTCCTCGGCGTCGGCGGCTTCGTTCGAGCAGCCCCGAAGACTCCACTCCCCGCACGGCGAGCACGAGATCCAGTACGAGATTCACTGGGGCAGCGGCCCCCCAGTCCGACTCGAATTACATATCCGGCCACCACCAAGACGGCCACTCTCCCTCTCGCAAACGCAGGCGTTTGGCAGCTATGCGTGCTGACACTCTTTCCTCCACAAATGGCTTCTCACAGCCCTCAAACGGCTCCACCCCCAGGAAAGCCAGCCTGAACGGTCAATCAGCCTCCGCCAACGGAGGCTCACATACCAACGGAACCGCCAAGTCTCCGGCCGCCGGCTCGTCATACTACGGCCATGATCGTGAAGAGGTGACACGGATATTGATTCAGAGTCTTTATGAGTTGGGTTACAACGGGGCGGCGTCGACGTTAAGTTCAGAGAGTGGTCATCAGCTGGAGACGCAAGGCGTTGCTACTTTTCGGAACGCCGTGCTGGGTGGTCGGTGGGCTGATGCTGAGAAAATCCTCATACAATCATTCCGTTGGGAGGGCTCGCAGAATGGTCAGAAATCTCCACCGCAACAGCCTCTCCTGTTAAATGAAACGGCGGAACGGAATGAAATGCTATTTCATCTCCGTCAGCAGAAATTCCTGGAGCTCCTCGAATCTCGCGATTTGGGATCCGCCCTGAGTGTCTTGAGACAGGAGCTCACTCCATTAAATTATGACATGGATCGTCTCCATGCACTATCCAGCCTTCTTATGTGCCCCACGGAGTTACTACATGAGCAAGCTGGCTGGGAACGACCCATCAGTGCATCAAGGGAACGACTTCTCAATGAATTATCAAGTAAGTCAAATCGCAACAGAAAGTGTTCATGCTTGGATCTCACCGCTGATTGCCAATAGAATCCATTTCCCCTTCTGTTATGATACCCCAGCACCGACTAGCAACTCTTTTAGACTTCGTGAAGAAGACGCAAATCAGCAACTGTTCATACCATAATACCGTGGATTCGCCCTCGCTCTACTCGGATCATATGTGTGATAAGAATGACTTCCCACGGGGTGTAGGCCTTGAACTTAATCAGCATTCGGATGAAGTCTGGTGTTGCGAATTCTCGCATGATGGTACCAAATTGGTCACTGCAGGCAAGGACCGCACGGTACTCATCTACGATACATCAAACTTCTCGGTGATCTCGAGGCTAGCAGAGAATCACACTGATGGAGTAGCCTTTGCAAGCTGGAGCCCGGACGACTCGAAACTAATTACATGTTCTCAAGATAAGCAAGCTCGAGTATGGAATGTCGAGGTGAGTACATATTTATAGATCTGTGCGAATTCGACGGATTGAGGATATACTAATATCGACACTAGAACGGGCGTTGTCTTCTTACGATTGATCATCATAACGAGCCCGTTACTGCGGCAGGCTGGGCCCCGGACGGCGAATCCTTTGTGACTGGGTCTCTCGACTCAACTTCTCAGCTCTGTCATTGGAGTATTCGCGGTCCGTCCTTATATAGATGGAAAGGAACTTTCCGAGTCCAAGATTGTGCAATCAGCCCCGATGGAAAACGACTGGTTGCGGCAGATACGGATTTCAAGATCCACGTCTTCGACTTCAACTCCTACGAAGAAGACTACTGTCTCTCATTATCAAGCAAACCTACCTCGGTAGCGATCAGTCAAGACTCCAAATACTTGATTGTAAACCTTGCAGAAGGCGAGATTCAATTGATCGACATGGGCACATTCGAGGTAGTACAGAGGTTTAGCGGCCACAGACAAGGCCAGTATGTGATTCGCAGTACTTTTGGGGGAGCAGGGGAGAACTTTGTCGTCAGTGGCAGTGAAGGTAAGTCGCCATGTCCCTTCAAAAAGGTACCTTTTGTGATTGTTTGGCTGATTCCTTTCAGACTCGAAGGTCTATATCTGGAACAAGGAAGACGGACATCTCGTAGAAGCTTTGGAAGGACACACCCGGGGATGTGTTAACTCAATATCTTGGAATCCAACAAATCCGAGAATGTTCGCGTCGGCAGGCGATGATCGTGTTGTGCGAGTGTAAGATTTCCAGCCCTTAGCCTCTTACCCACAGTTTTGAACTAATAACCCTCCACAGCTGGACTCCCGAAAACGATCGTCCTATATTAACACGGGGCACTGCTCAAAGAAGGGGAGGACCATCCAATGGATTCCCTCAAACAAGTGCACTGCGATCAACAAGTGCCTTTTGAGACCGATTGACCAGTCTCTTTGATTAGCAGATACTCCCCATTTCTTATATTTCTTTTGCATTGTTCGGATGATTCAGGTACGGTGGGCACGGATATTGATTTTTTTTTGTTGTCAATTGAAAGACCAATGATAAACTGTTCATCGTGTTTCTTTTCTATCTGCTTGATTAATCACCCTCATACTATCCCTTTTTGAATCCGTCCTTTCGCTCAGGCAAATACACTCTACATCCCCCCTTCCAACTAGTTAGCAGATTCAGCTTCAATCAACTAGCGGGAATGTTCTACGAGAGTCATGTGCCTAGTAATTAGTCGTATGCCGGTGCAAGGTACACCAAAAAGTATCAGTCAGTCACTAATCTGACAAGTTGTCTGGTACTCTATACGCCCCGACTAAGCAAGCCCTAATCCAGTCGCCTTGGCTTGACTTGAGCCCAGGCATCTGGCATCATCTCAACTTTTATCTCTTCATAAACAATAAACTCGGATGATTCTCGCATTCTCCTTGAAATTTCTGATATCCCAGATGGTACCTAAGCACACTTGTATTATGACTACTGTCAGTGGCGCTTCAACTCTCGGGAAATACTACATTACGACGTGGCTAAGTTGGGACCATTACGATATTATTCAGTACATGGCAATCAAAAAATTCATTCAAAAGATGACAATTCCGTCATTCGTAACTCCTAAGACGAGCAAAATATGGGAGCAAATAAACTAAAATAAAGGAGTTGCATATTGCCCAAACCTCCCAAAGCAATTCAATAGATATCGTCAATGCCATTCCATTGGAATGTGCACGCTTTTGGCAATTTGAAGCTAGATCGAAGGTATGTCAGTGACGAGATATCTTGTCAAGTATCCTGGTCTGCCCTCACTGAATCATATGATTTTTCCCTTTCCTCCTCACTGAATGGCCCCTTAGTTGACTCTAGCGAATTGTAGACTGTATAGCTAGGACCAGATGATCTGGCTCTGTGCAGGAGGAAAAGCTATCCAAAGCAATCGCATCTTGTTGCGCTATTCGTTTCGTAAAACGACTGATTGGTGGAGATGGCGTTTGAAGATTAAGACAGAAGGTCGGCGACTGAATACAATTATTAGTGATGAAATATAGATGAAAGAAAAGGGGTTGAACTTACCATTCATAGGCATCTCGTCGATTTGTGTCGAGTAGTACAGCTCGATATCGCGCAGGATGCGAACGTCATCGCTAGTGACGAAGTTGATAGCCACACCCTTACGTCCGAATCGACCACTACGACCGATACGATGAATGTAGTTCTCACGGTTGGTTGGCAGGTCGTAGTTAATGACCAGCGACACTTGCTGGACATCGATACCACGAGCCCACACGTCCGTAGAGATCAGAACACGGGAGTTACCCTGACGGAAATCCTGCATAATGCTATCACGTTCCTTCTGCGGCATCTCACCGTGCATACTTGAGACAGTGAAGTTTGCCTCGCGCATCTTGTCGGTCAACCAGTCGACCTTTCGTCGGGTGTTGCAGAAGATAACGGCCTGGGTGATGGTCAATGTGTCGTAAAGATCGCACAAGGTGTCGAACTTCCATTCCTCCTTCTCAACTGCAATGAAGTACTGTTTGATACCCTCCAGGGTCAGCTCGTCACGCTTAACCAAAACGCGTACCGGATCGGTCATAAACTTGGTGGTCATGTCCAGCACGTCGTATGGAAGGGTAGCGGAGACGACGACGACCTGCGTCGCTGGGGGAAGATAACGGTAGACATCATAGATCTGCTCGCGGAAACCACGGTTGAGAAGCTCATCGGCCTCATCGAGAACAAGCATCTTAATGTGACGGGTGCGCAGGTGCCGGCGACGAATCATATCGGCAACACGGCCAGGAGTTCCTGAGACGACATGTTGACCGTAATCAAGTTTGCGAATATCTTCACCGATGTTGGTTCCACCAATGCAAGCATGACATTGAACGTTCATGTAGTCGCCGAGGGCCATGACAACGGACTGAATCTGGGTTGCAAGTTCGCGAGTCGGGGAAAGGACCAAAGCTATGTCGGACATGTATTAGTATCAGCAACCATAAGAAATGGCATCTTCACATACCTTGGGTCTCGCGCACGACAGTATCAATGACCTGCAAGGTACTGATTGAGAATGTCGCAGTTTTACCGGTACCGGATTGGGCCTGGGCGATGGTATCGCGGCCTTTGCAGATCTGGACAATTGCACGCGACTGGACGGCGGAAGGAGATTCATATCCGTAAGCATAAATTCCACGAAGAAGGCTTTCCTTCAGTTGCATGTCCTCGAAGGTCGGCGCCACCGTGACCTCCTTGGAGGTGTTGAATTCCATGCGGTCTGCGCAAGTGTTAGAGTAAAGCAAGTTTTTACCAGCTCTGAGGCTTCACTTACCATCGGCACGTCTATCGATTCCGTCCGCCATTTTGGAAATATCAAAGTATCCTCTGGCGACAAAAATTGAATTGGAAAGTCCTAAAGCAAGATGAGGTTCAACCAGACCGTTGGATGACTTTTTGCGATTGGAGTGGTACTTCACGTGACTACCCGCAAAGCTGCAGCTTCGAACGCGAGGCCCGCTTCTTCGCAACGACCTTCGTCGGAATCACCAAACCACCTCGTTGTCAATCTGTCGAGATCTTACGAGGTGCGATCGAGATTCCAATATGTTACTCGAAGATCAACGCTTCATTCACGAGGATCTGGAGAGGTTGGAGCAGGCCATCGCTGAACGAGTGGCTGAAGAACCGCGAAATGTAAGTTTAGCACATTCCGCACCGCTAAGAGACAATTTTTGCTAATGGTCTTTTCTTCCCCTCTAGATACGAGAGCGCCTCACTCGCGACCATACAGTTTCGACCTTCTTGGACCAAATTGAGAGACAGTCTAAGAGCCTCTTAGACATTTACAAAGATGCCGATGGGCTGCGCGAAAAAGAAGTTCAGTCAATCGCGACAGGCGACCAATTCGAGGGATTTTACAAGCAGCTAGACAATATCAAGGATTTCCACAAGCGATACCCTGACCAGGGTGTTGAGGATCTTGAGCAGGCGTACAAGAGCGAGAGAACTCTGATGGACATCGACAACATGTTTACTGGTGAAGAGGGATTCGGGCAATATCTCGACCTCACGATGCTCCACGAAGACTATCTGAACTTGCCTGGAGTAAAACGCCTTTCTTACATCCAATACCTTGATGTTTTTGAAAACCTTGTGCCACCTGCGTTAAATATCAAGCGCAAGGACAAGGTCTCTGACAAGTACTTCCGCTATGTCGCTGAGCTTTCTAGCTATCTTGAAGGATTTATGAAGCGTGTGCGGCCACTGCAAGATTTGAATGCATTATTTGCCATTTTTGATGAAGAATTCGATAAGCAATGGTCTGCGAAACAAGTTCCCGGTTGGACAGAGGAGGAGTATGGGACGTCAGGACCAAAGACAGAAGGCACAGGTGAGGGTACTTGGTGCCCTGATTGTGAGAAGGAATTCAAGAATGAGAACGTCTATCGGAACCACTTGACTGGTAAAAAGCACATTCGTGCTGCCGAGGCCAAGAAGGCCGCTGGTGAATCCGGTAATGATTCTGCGGCGCCTAGCAAACCTAGTGGCTCTTCGTACAGCTTGAAGGAGCGTGCTGTTGCTGAGCGTGAGCATCGTGTTCGATGCCTTACTAAAGAACTCCAGCCTGAAAGACAAGCTACTCGGATCAATGTGGAGCGAAGACAGGGTATGACAGAGCGAGAGCGTCAGATGGAACTCGAGGCCTTGATGGCCGAGCCTGAATCATTTGGCGACGGCCATGCAGGGGATCAATCCGATGACGATGACGACGAGCAAGTCTACAACCCGCTCAAGTTGCCTCTGGCTTGGGATGGCAAGCCCATTCCTTTCTGGCTCTACAAGCTGCATGGGCTGGGAGTGGAGTATCAGTGCGAGGTTTGCGGCAACTATGTTTATCGGGGTCGCCGGGCCTTTGACAAGCATTTCTCTGAGGGTCGGCATATCCATGGCTTGAACTGCCTGGGTATCACGTCAAATACGAACCTTTTCCGCGAGATCACTCGCATTGAAGATGCCATGCAACTCTGGGAAAAGCTTGAGGCGGACCGCAAGAAGGAGCGGGATTCTCGGGACAATGTTGTCCAGATGGAGGATGCTGAGGGCAACGTGATGCCCGAGAGAATTTACTTGGAGTCAGTCACCTACCCCATTTATGCAGCTATAACACCATATGCTAACATCTCACAGTCTTCAAAAGCAGGGCATTCTGTAGTTCGGGGGATCTCTATAATATATTGGATAGGGTGTGGGGGTTCGTGCATGGTCATTATTCAAAAGCTACGGAGTTTGGCGAACGTGATGGGTTGGTTCCTTGTGGCTGCATGCTTACCAGTAGGCTGGAAATCATCCGAACTGACTGGCCCTAGTATATACATACCACTTGCCTTTTTTTTCAATTCATTCAATTGAGCTCTCTTCAATTTTTTCCCAGCAAGAGTTGCCCTAATTCTGCCCTTTTTGTAGGCATCACCTAATCACGTGTTCTCGCGTTCCGCGGATCGATGGACTCGCGCCAACTCGTGTCCCACTTTGAATGGGCTGGTCTGGTTTGAAATGCATAATTGAATCAAGCTGGTTCTGTCTCTTTTCTAGTCATGTAGCCTCTCACAGGCTCACAATGGGATTCAAATTTACTTTTCTCTGTGAGCTGCTGTCAGATCTAGAGAAGAATCGGATCGCAAAGGACGCGCACGAAGCGGACCGGCTTGATTTTGTGATAATCCGACAATGGTTTAAACGCCACGATTGTCACGTCAATCACGTTGACACAGACAGACTGGCCTTGTTATCTTGCATGTTTCCGGAAAAGCGCGTCGATCGTGTATTCTGGCTACAAGCTACCTCCTTATCCAGAGTCATCGGCCGCTGCTTAGGCTTGGGATCATCGCGTTCTGCAGAGTTGGGTCGATGGCGAAAGTCAGGCGGGCCGGATCTTGGACAATGTGTCGAAGATGTAATGAGTCAAACGGAGAATGAAATAGCTCCAGGACGCGAGGTCACTACCGAGGAAATCGATATGGCCTTGGGGATGATCGCATCCCGGTGTCGATTCTCGGGACCGCAAGTTCGTCGCCAGCATACAGCCGTAGATGTCGAAAAGGCACTTTCTCCTTTATATCGCAGGCTGAAAAGCCGGGATGCCAAGTGGCTTACTCGGATGATCCTAAAAAGCTACGCGCCGGTGATCATACCTCCGAAGTATGCCTTGGAACGATTTCATTTCTTGCTTCCACGTCTTCTCCAGTTCCAAGATACATTCGAAGGTGCCTTGCAAATGCTAGACTCCGAGCCCATGAGAAGCTTTCCACCTCATCCAAACCCGAAACTAGCTACTAGCCTTTGTGCAATGGCTTTGGAGCACCTAGAACCACGAACAGGAATCAAGATTGGGAGGCCTGATTATTTTAAGGCTCGCAGTAGCAAACATTGCTATAATATGGCCAATGGTCGGCGCATGAGCGTCGAGAGAAAATACGATGGAGAATACTGTCAAATACATATTGACCTCACGAACAAATCAACGTCTATACAGATCTTTTCTAAGAGTGGAAAAGATTCAACCGATGACAGAATTGGTATCTTTCCTAGCTTGGAGAACGCGTTGCGAATCGGATCAGAAAACTGCAAGTTCTCGCGTCGCTGTATCTTGGAAGGCGAACTTGTTGTATGGAGCGAAAAAAGAGCAGAAATTGCAGATTTCCATAAGTTACGAAAGTTTCTTACTCGCTCTGGAATAATGATCGGTATTGATCATGACTCTCCGTATGTATATCCTCCCTGTCTAACGAGCGAATATTATTAGCTGACTAAAGCAGTCCTCAACCGTATGAACACTTAATGATCATTTTCTTCGATATACTTGTTCTAGATGACGATATATGCTTGAGGAAGCCCTACAGAGAAAGAAGAATGATACTCAAAGATGTTGTTGAGACTATTCACGGCCGAGCTGCTCTTTCTGAACAAGAAATACTTGATTTCGGTCATCTTGATAGTCAACACCGACTTGAAATTAGCTTTGCCAAAGCCATTGCTCAGCGTTGGGAGGGCTATGTGCTTAAAGCATGTGACGAACCATATTTCCCTATGTATACAGCTGGCATGAACGGCTCATTTGGAAAATGGATCAAGCTCAAGAAGGATTATATCACAGGTCTTGGTGACACTGTTGATCTCTCTCTAGTTGGCGCATATTACGATGCCAGAGACGCCGTCGCAATGCCATCCTTGAGAGGACTGAAGTGGACACATTTTCTGGTCGGATGTCTTTTGAATAAAGACGCTGTTTTGAACAACAGGGAAACTCCTCATTTTCGAACTATTGACACTCTCCATCGCCATTCTATGCACAGAAGCTTGCTTAAAGCTCTAAATCAACATGGCCAATTCTCTGCCTGTGACCCGGACGAATTTCACGCCTTTAGGGTTCAGCATGGGCGCAACGACTTGCCTCAAGCCTGTGTTCTTTTCAAGAAGCCCTTTGTCGTGGAGGTGTATGGAAGTGGATTCGAAAAGCCTTCCGGCGTCAGATATTACACTCTTCGCTTCCCACGTATTCGCAAAATCTTTCCAGATCGGACATTTGAGGACACCCCGTCTTTCCAGGAGTTACAGCTTCTGGCCGAGTATGCACGATCTGTGCCGACAGAGGATCTTTCAGATGAGGTAGAGCAATGGCGCAAGCGATTAAAGATCGGGCGCGGGGACAACCAGTATATCACCCCCCGATCAAGCAATCTTCCGTCTACATGCAGTTCAGAGGCGGACTCAGAAGCGTGTTCGGACTCACAAGAATCTCGTGCTTCATCCCATGACAGCGACGAATCGCATATCTCGCAACCAAGGTCTTGTCGTGTTGACACCCAGAATTCTGACAAGCCTAGCAGTTCAAATGGGGATGAAAGCCTATCCGGACCTCCTGTCATATGCATTGATACGAGTGATTCGAATTCATCTGCGGCTAGTCCGACATGCGACAGCAATATTCTGACCGAGAATGAGAATCTGTCCCGCCGAAAACCTTCCGCGCAAGGACGACATAACAACAACATGGAACAGTCAGGGAAAAGCAACGCCGCTACTACCGATTATGGGCTTGATGCAAAGGAAACTGCAGATCTTGTTAGTTCGCGGAGTATTAGCAACGGCCTAACTCCTAGCAAACAGGATACTGAGCCTCAAGAACTCTCCAAATCGACTAGGACTTCTGAACCATCAAATCATCCCGAGAAGGGATTGAAATCGCCCTTGACGACAATTCCAGTATATATGTGTGGCAAACCCTCGGATGAAGATACAGCACCGGGGTCGAGTGTTTCCAGGCTTAAAGAATTCATACAAGCACTTCTCTCTCCCGAATCAATGGTCTCTCTAGGGCAATCCAACCCACGGGCTGTCCTCCAGAAGATTGTTTACGGGATCGTTCTGGTCAACCCCGGCGAACATCCTCTGGGCAAAGAAATCCAGCGAACCGCAGATGCTTTCCCTAAAGCACTCTGCTGCGAAAGATCTCATATTGACCCCAGTCAGTGCAAGATCTTCTTCTTGGACTCAGTGATTCTGGAACAGGATATCCAGCCCGAAGATATCAAGTTCTGCCTGCGAGAAACCTGGTCTGAGCTTGGTCGACTATACTACTATGCCTGTCTACAGTGGAACTCGAGTGAAAGTATCAAGAACAAAACTGTCGTTGGTAGTAACTCGGATGGGCACTTGCCGCCTACTCTCGCGGTTACCTTTGATGAGAGCGAGATCCAAGCACTAGGCGAGTATACCTCAACATAGCTAGCAATCAATCAAGATAGAGCTCGAATTAATATAATCGATACATTTCTCCCTTTTTCCCCCTCTTTGACACACGAAGAATATAGAAATTTCTAAATTTATCGGAATGACCGTTGACGAGTTCGAACTCTCGCCCTCCAGTGTCGTCGCCGCCTAATTCTTAAGTATAACTTCACTCACTTCCAAATCGGGACGAGCTCCTCAAGATTTAATCAACTTTTGGATCAACACTTCAGCTTCAAAAATTAATATAAAATCTTTGTATGTATAAAAGGATTCAAAAAAGAGTCATTATCCGCAGCAGCCCGTAGGAATGCTATTTAGCCAACCCACCCACCTGTTAGCCTCACCCACGAGCCGGCCCCAGGCTGCAAAGCCGGCTATGTCTCCCCGCCCAGGCATCACTGGGAGAGGAGATTCTGATAGCCCGCGGCCGCTAGGCTATCAGAGGTGAGGTTCTGACATTTTACCCCGAATTGCCCATTAAGTAGGAGAATTTGACGTCATTCTCTACTGTTCAGAGTTGCGTTTTCCTACACGAGAGTGAATCACATTGTATACTATGTAGTAGCATATCACGGGGTTATATCTGCTGTATCAACGTTGGGTTTCCTTAAGACTTCATCTCCTTCGCGAGAAGGAGATCATTCTGCACTGCTTACACCTTCTGTTATCAGAACTTCGCTGCTGACTCGGTCTGATTAATTGATATATTGTTGACATGATTGCTGAGATACTCAGATACTAACATACAATGATGAATGGAGACCTTATATTAGCCCCTAGCCTGCATCTTCTCTTCGAGCACGAACATCACGCATGATCGCCTTTGCTTCTTCCACCTCCATACCATCTTGGCATAGTTCACTCGCCAATTGATCTGCGCGATCCAAGTCCTCCTTGCGCAAAGCATACTGAGCCAGCCAGAGCCGCGCCTTGGATGTCGTCGCTGTTGGCTGGTGCCATGTCTCCCCCGCGGTAGAGTCGTCGTTCTGCATCGCGAAAGATGAGGTCCGCTGCTTTTGTCGACGAGAGCGAGGCATGTTGTCGGGATCCTCATCACCAGAGTGTTCACCCTCGGCGTCGCTTTGAGCAGCATTCTCCGACGCCGATGAGAACTCATCCTCATCAGAATTCTCCTCTTGAACAGGAGCTCCGCCTGTTTCTTGTTGAAGTGTCAACTCCATATATGCAGCTGCTTCCTCGTCATCACCGAGACGTTCGTAGAGCGTCGCGATCTGGTGAAGAGTTTCGGGGTCAAGCACTTTACGAGCACCCGCACCAGGGCTTGCACTTTGCGCGACATCCTCGGCGGTGTAAGATCCGGCAACAAGGGCACGCTTGAGTGCCTGAATACTTTGTTCAACACGGCCCATCTTCGCATAGCATGACCCCACGGCCTGCCACATCTTCGGGTCGTAGGGACGAAGGGCCGCAGCACGCTGGTAGTAAAATAAGGCATAGAAAGACATATCAAGCACCTCATAAGCTTGTCCCAGTCCATACCAGGCACGATAGTCTTTTCGGTTAACGTCAACAGCCCGACGATAGGATTCGATAGCAGTATGAGTGTTTTTCATTTCGATGTACTCGTGGCCCATGAGAGTCCAGGCCGAGAGGAAATTTCGGTCTAAAGTCAATGCACGACGGAAGTACATCACGGCTTTTTCATGCTCTGATTTCAGAGAGTAATAGTTACCCACAACGCAACATGTTTCCGGTCGAAATTTATCCGTGGCCGTTGCGATCTGTGCAACAAAGGCCAATCGCGGCCGCTCGTTCATCACATAGAGAATGTTGGAGTAGTGGTCGAGACTGTCTAAGCGATGGGGTGATGTGGCTAAGATTTCTGTGAAAATGGTAGACGCTTCCTCAAATTCTGTATATCATTAGCGACAAGGAAATTCATTGGCCACTGAAACAATCACATACCCTTGGAATGGTAGTAAAGCAAGGCTCGTTGGGTCTTCAAGAATGCACTGCTGGGGAAAATTGACTCCAACTCGGAAAGCGCTTGATATGTATCTTCTGTGGCTTGGTACAATTCCTGGCTGCAGTAGACGTGGAATATGAGAGTCATGATATTTTGTGGCAGGTGATCCACAATTTGTTTCAACTATCCGACCCAGTCAGTATCCAAAAACAACTGATGTTTGTCAGTATTGTAGAATCATACGTCTTCGGTGCTTGCTAGCAAATCGTTAAGCTCTTGCCATGCGCCCCAATGGAATGGGTTCTGGTGAACACTTTTGAGCAACCACTTCTTTGCTAGCTCCTCATTTCGTCCTTTGAGCAGGACAACCGCATAGAGATACTCTAGCCAACCATGTCCTCGATCTTCTAGCCCTTTTGAGCTTCGCTCCGATAGCCATCCTTCCAAGCCTCGGGCAAGATCTGGGAGCTCCCTGTTGACCGCCATACCACCATCTGCTGGGCCTAATACCATCTCAGTCTCTTCATTCTTGCGCTTCTCGCCTGCTAAGTATTTGGCGTAGAGTGCGAGGAATAACGACTTTTGACTGAGTCTCGGGTATGGGTTTCGCTGGACATGACCTTTAGAGCCTTGGAATGGGGATGCTTTATCTTTGCCCTTGAGCGAGCTTCGCGAATGCTTTGGTTTAGAGTTGGGAGAGGTCACAGAGAGTGGAACAGGTGGAGTAGTTGGTGGCAGAAAGACGGCTGCACAGCGATCATATTCTCGAGTGTCGAAATAGGATTTTGCAAGGAGGTACTTGTGAGCTTCTTGAGCTTCGAGGGCGGCCTCGATTGGGTCCTGGACTTGCAGATAGGGATTTATGGAAGGGGGTGTGGGATCTGACATCTCCATCGGAGATTCGGAGTCTGTGTCTTCATGGTCACTTGGTGGTAGAGAATCTAGCATCTCCGCTGCCCTGGTAGTCCATATTTTATCAGTTCTGTCTAGTTTTGAATGCCGCGGCCGAAATTGCTTACCATTTGGCTGACTGGTAGAGACATCGATCCGAACATTTCACTGTGGCATCTTCCAGTCGATACTTCAGCTCCTGGAGGTTATCGTTGGTCACATCCATAGCTGCGAGCACCGGCGCGACGTACGCTGGTTTGAAGGATACGCGACACAGCACGCATACACCTGAACTGGTCGAAGGACGGGCGGCAAATAATGCTCAAGGGATTTCCACAGCCAGTACCATATGACTTGAAGTATGAAAGCGAGGGTATGTCTTCACGCTTGGCGCAATTGGGAGTCGCAATGAATATGTCGGCTCGATATGTTGTTGACGCGGCAAACGAACTGCACGCGATCGGCGGCGCAGATTAAGTGGGGAGGTGCTGCATAAAATGCTGCAAAAAAGATCGGATATGAGCCAAATCACACGATTTGGATACTTCCGACACTTCAGAGTGCTCGACCTGGTTAAATGGCTGAAGGGTCAATTGAAGTTGCCATTGAATTGTTTCTGGGGAAGCAGCCGTCAGTCAGGCATAAAATCAGGCATCAAAGGAAAAACAAACAAGACAAACGACCCCTCCGCGGGGAATTATTGAAGATTGTACAACCAACCAAAAGTTCCCCTTTTACGTTTCCTCGTCATCTTTATATTATCTCATTATGGCTACCACTACCAAGCGTGCCGATTTTGAGGCCATCTTCCCTTCTCTGGCCCAGGATATCCTGGCTCATGCGAAGCGGTACAACCTCCCCGCCAATGCGCTTGAGTGGTTTGAGAAGGTAAGACAGTCTTGCCCTCTGTATCATCTTGAATGAGACTACTCCTCCAATTGAAACTTTGACCTAACAAATGCAATTATTTAGTCCCTTAACGTCAATGTTCCTGGGGGCAAGCTTAACCGCGGTCTTTCAGTGCCCGATACCGGTCTCGCCCTCCTCAAGCAGCCCCTGAACGACGAACAGTTCGAGCACTTGAGCATTCTGGGCTGGCTCACTGAGCTGCTGCAGGCTTTCTTCCTGGTCAGCGACGACTTGATGGATAGCTCTATTACCCGCCGTGGTCTGCCTTGCTGGTACCGTCAGGAGGGTGTCGGTCTGATCGCCATCAACGATGCCTTCATGCTTGAATCGGCCATCTACATGGTTCTGAAGCAGCGCTTCCGCTCCCACCCTTCTTATATCGACATCGTCGAGCTCTTCCACGAGACTACCTGGCAAACCGAGCTGGGTCAGCTGTGCGATCTGATCACCGCCCCGGAGGACAACGTCAACTTGGATAATTTCTCGATGGAGAAGTACATGTTTATTGTCACCTACAAGACGGCTTATTACAGCTTCTATCTTCCCGTCGCCCTGGCTATGATGTATCTCCAGCGCGCCACTCCAGAGAACCTGAAGCAGGCTCACGATATCCTGATCCCTCTGGGCCAATACTTCCAGATCCAGGATGACTACCTTGACAACTTCGGTGACCCCGCTTTCATTGGAAAGATCGGCACCGATATTCAGGACAACAAGTGCTCTTGGTTGATCAACCAGGCAATTCCTCTCTGCTCCGCCGAGCAGCGTCAAGTGTTGGATGAGAACTACGGCCGCAAGAACTCGGAGCAGGAAGCCAAGGTGAAGAAGGTGTTTGAGGAACTTCAGCTGGAGAAGCTGTACAAGGAGTATGAGGAGAAGGTTGTTGGTGAGCTGCGCACCAAGATTGCCGCAGTTGACGAGTCTTCGGGTCTGCAGAAGGAAGTCTTTGAGGCTTTCCTTGCCAAGATCTACAAGCGAACCAAATAGATTATTAGAAGATGGCGCCGTGGGAGCAACAAAAAAGATACCCACCGCGATAATTTGATGTACAGGCGATATTAACATTTCGGTTGCATATATTTTAAAAATCATTCAAACTTCTAACGATTGAAATGGATTCAGACGTTAAATTTCCCCGATTTGACCGGCTGCCACGGGGTCCGCTCGTTCTCGTATCTTAACCTAATTTGGGCAACGAAGATCAACTGTCTCCGCATTGCGGAAACAATTCAATGAGGACACGCGAGCAATTCCCCGAGGGAGATAATTCCAGATAGAGTGAAGCCTATGTCCAATGTCATCGAATAGCCCGAGCTGTCTCCGATGAAAACCCCTGGCACTGTATAGTAAGTACTGTACAGTTGCGACATGGTGCCGATCATCAGTGCTTATTTCTCGTATAAATTTGATTTTCAGGCACAGCCACGCGGCTCCACGTTGCTCCATGGTAACGAATGCCGGGAGATAATTTACTCTTCTTTCGCTCTGCCGTGTCGGGTCATGGACTTGCTGTAGTACACAATGAAAAGAACTCGGGGAATTAATCCATCTTTCGTTGAAGTCTGTCAGGCTGCGTCTTGCAGAATCCTTCCGATAACTGGTTCAACCCCTCCAGGAAGACCGTAGCTCTCCCAATTAATGAGAGTGCCTTAACGTATGAATAGTGACTTTTGATTCTGTGCACCGTGCAACATCATGTACAGACTCAATACACATGACGATCCGCATGATATCCTACCATGTACTCCGTACTGTACTCCATGCTCCACATCACGGCGTGTACACTTACGGCTGATCTCGATTGGCAATAAATTAGCGTACTGTCATAGAGATGCCACCTACCCAATACGAATCCTTATACGGAGTACAGAGTACGTACTTAGTTTTCCGTACGAATCATCTCAATAGCTGAGCATGAGCGGAACTCGTCGCAGTGCGGCTCCACATCGGGCCCCTGATTGTGGTCCTTTCGCCAATCACCTCGACTTCATCGCGGAATACTCAGGAGCCTGCTGGGCATTGTCCTTGGCCGCGTGGATTTCGCCCTAAAAGCGAAACGATGCTCGATAGTCGGACTTGGAGCCAAGATCCATGGGGGAAATGTGGAGGTGGAAGCATTGGGCCCCCAGCTCGGTGACGATGTTCGTTTCGTCTTCCAAAGATGAACTCCCTCGTTCCATCAAACGATGGATGTGCCGCTTCTCTCCTGGGTATTGAAGGTCTTGTTCTGTACAGGTCTCGTCTACGCAGACGAAGCTAATTTATTCCGTTCGGAGGGATACGCTAATGGGTTTGATGGGGACTGGCCGGTTCAATCCTATCGATCAGCTGGCGTATTTGGTCCCATTTTGAACTACTGGCAGGACAGTCCTGCTTGCAAAAATGGTCAATATACCATCTTGGCTCCTCGTGGTGACGCAGTTCATCGACCTGGGCCCATGATCCTGGATGAGGAAGGCCATCTTGTATGGTTCAAGGACTACCCCACCACATACAATGCCAATGTCTACCTGTATAAAGGAGAACCGTACTTGACCTTTTGGGCTGGAGATGATTCCATTCGTGGTCATGGTGATGGCACATACTACATGGTAAGATGTGCAAAAACATAGTGTCCTATGCACTCAACCTGAATCAATCGTATAGAGCTAACTATCACAGATCAACACTCATTACGAAGAGTCTTACAAAATTCGCGGTGCAAATGATCTTCTCGCCGATCTACACGACTTTCATATAACTTCTAATGAAACAGCCGTCTTCACCATCTATGACGTTCTGCCCTTCGATCTTAGAGAAGCCGATGGCCCTGAAAATGGCTGGATCTATGACGGTGTATTCCAAGAAGTCAATATTGAGACCAATGAGCTATTGTTTCAATGGCGCGCCTCCGATCACATCTCATTAGATGAGCGCCAACGAGAACGAGAAGGGAACGGCGATGACAAGGATCATCCATGGGACATCTACCACATCAATAGCATTGACAGAGATGAGCTGGGCAACTTCCTCGTGTCGTCCCGCTACATGGGATCTCTGGCATACATCGACGGCAAGACAGGCAATGTACTCTGGAAATTGGGCGGCAAGCAGAACTCATTCCAGGATCTCTCGGACGGAGCCGCGACAAACATAAGCTGGCAACATCATGCCCGGTTCCAACCAGCCTATGATACTTCAAAAACGCGTGCAATCTCTATATTTGATAACGCCTCGCGTGGATACGGTGCCCCTGAGCATACAAGCCGAGGGCTTTTCATCGAAATAAATGAAGAAGACATGACCGCCGAAGTAATCAAGGAGTACTGGAACCCGGAGCCCATTAGCAGTCAGTCTCAGGGGTCTATGCAGATTCTTGATAATGGGAACGTTCTCGTTGGGTATGGGTATAACTCAGGATGGACTGAATTCTCAGCCGATGGCGAGGCAGTATGTGAAGTGCATTTTGGTCCGCGATCCGGCTTCCAAAAAGGTCATATCATTTCCTACCGGATTTTCAAAAGTCATTGGGTTGGTTTACCTTTGACCAGACCTGATGTGGCCCTTACCAGCTCCGACGCTGCTGTTAGCTGGAATGGAGCCACTGAAGTTATGACTTGGGTGCTAGAGGGTGCATTCCCGCGTTTAGTGAATGAGTCTACAGAGATTGGACACGGTGATGGAAATTCAACTCGCTTTTCTCGCGGCGAAATCGAGGAAGAGACTTTTGAGTTCATCCTTGCTGTTCCAAAAAGTGGCTTTGAAACTTCAGTGCCCATCCCTGCTGACACTTTGTATACCAAGCTTCGTATTCTGGCGTTGGATAAGGCTGGTGTTTTACTCGGTACAACACAGACGATGGACTGGGAGCCGGAGAAATTGAAAGACGAAATCGCAATGTATCCAGGTGAGGATACAAGTGATACTAATGTTCTTTTTGCTTCTGCTTTCATGTTTGGAATGGGCTTTGTCACCGCATCGATCGTCGTGCTAAGTGCCTGGCTCGTCTACAAATACATACCTCCAGATTTGGTTAAGCAGCTACTCTATCGGAATAGTCATAAAGAAAAGGACGGACAGATGTGGAAGCCCGTTAGCTCTGTCGAAGAGCTTGATGCTTTGAGCGATGTCGAATCGGGGAGTCGACCCAATGATTCTTTGCTGAATAGGAACGGCGAAGATTAGGGCTTGAGTTTGCCAGGGGAAGTGTACATACTCTAATTTGTAATTAACATGGATAGATTTGAGTCTGCCGTGATGCAGAATCTTTATCGGTGTTTTTAGTTCAACTCATATGGTTTCCTTGTCAATCATAATTAAATAGAAACAAAACTGAATGACAAAAATGTGTCAACAATAAAGAATGATCTGCTTATGGCTGAGCTTGTGGATCGCCGCTCCACATCCGGCTAAATTGGAGCTGCCCCTCTCGACGTCACTCGTGCTTTTCGACTTCCTTCACACCCCGCAAAAACCAGCTGTTGGTACAATATTCGCACATAACGTCTGTAAGTGCCATTGCTTCTTGATATGTCTGGATTATGACTCAATTTTTCTTAGCGCCCATTATTATCACCATTGGACCGGTCATCTCCCGGTAATAAAGACACTGCACAGCTCCAGCGAGATATCTCTTCGTCCAACAATGGCTCCCCTCATTCGGGTTATCGGCTCTCTCAATGCCGATATGGTATCAGTCACACCTCGCTTCCCTGATCCCGGCGAGACGATCACATCTTCCTCGTACTTCACCAGTGCCGGTGGGAAAGGCGCCAATCAAGCCGTCGCCTGCGGGCGGATGTCGCGGCCTCAGCCATCCTCAGAGGGCTTGAATACAAAGAGTGATGTTCTCGTGGAGATGGTGGGAGCAGTCGGAGAATTAGACGGGCATTTCTCTGCTCTTTTGAAACCTACCTTGGAGAAATCCGGCGTGGACCCATCACGGGTGCGCGTGATCGAGAACGCATACACCGGCGTGGCAGTCATTATCGTCGACTCATCAGCTGGTGGTGAAAACCGCATCGTCTTCTCTCCCGGTGCAAACTACGACGGTATGCAGCCAATCTCTGCTGTACTGGGAACCGCTCTTGCGGCCCCCGTACCAGATGTCATTGTCATGCAAGGTGAAATTCCCGTTCAGACAGTGATTGGGATCTTGCGAGAAGTGAGTCAATATAAAGCTAAGTCCCGGCTTGATGGAAAACGCGGCATCGAAAGCGGACCCGACGTCATGCTCAATCCTGCTCCTGCGCCTCCAGGTGGCCTGCCTGAGGATGTCTACGCGGCCGTGGACCACTTGATCCTGAATGAAACAGAAGCCGAGCTGATGACTCCACCGGCGGACCAATTATTGCGGGTTGTCCCCGATGCTGAGGGACTATATGGCAAGGAGAAGGTTGCGCAATACTTCCATAAATTAGGCGTTACATATGTGCTCATTACGCTAGGTGCCAAGGGTGTTTGGTACAGTGCTGCAGATGGCGGGTCAAGCGGCCCCAGCGATGGCACCCACCGCTTTACCAACGAACTCCCTGCGGCCCCGGTGTCTCGGATTCTCGATACGACAGCGGCGGGAGATACGTTTGTCGGAGCGTATGCGGTCAAGGTGGCGCGGTGGCGGGAGCAACGTCGTGTCGAGAGTAAGGCAGGCCAAGACGTCACAGACGCCGAGAAACCGCATCGGTATAAAGAATTCATGGATGATGCCATGCGGTTTGCAGCACGCGCATCGGCGCGTGCTGTCGAGCGACAGGGAGCAATGGACAGCATTCCCTTTGAAGATGAAGTTTAAGGGAATCTGACAAGTTTCATTGATAGACTCGCAATGATAGACTTTTGACGTTACGTATATTTAGCTCAAGCATTTGGATAGAGCGCGTCACAGATGCCGGGATCAGATGACTTGGCGGCCCTTAGATATCCCCAGCCACGGGGTGAATGGTGCATCTCGATCCTATTCCACGAGGAATGCAGGTGCCCGAGCCGATGATCTTGATAGGGTTCAAGGAGCAGCCTGGGGTAGTAGCTAATCCTTCCAGTTTCCAATTTCCTTGACTCAAATAAGAAGCCTTCGATTTGCAATTGTTGTATGAGCGCCAAATCCAAGAAACGTCTTGGAGCTTGATCTAAGTAAACGCCCTGCCATGGTGGGCAGTGCAGTATAGTCAGTTTGTATCACGCAGACCAAAAACTACGCATAAGTGAAACTGCTGGTTAATCTAAAAATAATGTGATCTGAAATAGTCCCTGGAGACCAGAGACCAGAAGTAAAGGCATGCCAACCCCGCGGTTTCAGACGGTGAATTAGTCCAGTTGACCGGCTCCTTTCTTCCATGCTATGTGGTCTAGAGGGTTGGAATGCAACCAAATCCGCCTAGGCGCAGCAAGACCAGCACGAGCAAGTCTGGTGGATGACAGGATCGGCCGATCACCCTAGACGACAGGCTGAGATAGCTCGTGGCAAATGCAACCTACATATTCACAGCGCCTGCGTGCTGGGAGACAGTCTCATACTAGCCATGTGTACAGACTCAGCGGTTCAGCGGTTCAGCGGTTTCATCCTATGAATGCGGTGGAATACGATAATACCAAGCTGGGACGGTCAGCATGTTCATCTGCAGTTTCATTAATTATTCACATCAATAATTTACCGCAATGGGAAATCATTTATGGGGGGGTTAGTAAATGGGGATGTGCTGGCAAGTGTATGTTTCAGGGGATGAGCGCGTCCGTAAGGGAGGACGCGGGTGGACGTGGACGTGATAAGGTTGAGCGTGTCACGCGTTGAGGTAGTCGGTACTCGAAAGGGAAATATCGCGTGTATGTCGGATGGAAGTAGCGGGTACATGGAACTTGGACTCACGGCTGATGCGGGTTTTCGTACTGTACGATGGACTTTTTAGGGTTGAATTTGTTCATGGACGAATACGAGGAGATTGTAGAACTACTCAATTACGGAGTACTGCAAGTGATATGTACTGTAATTAGTGGCACGAGCAGGCTGAGTGATAATCCCGGGGATGCATAGAATATAGTAAGGTATATTTCATTTCATTGATGCTTATTTCAGAGTTATCTTGTCGATTATCAGTGGTGATACTATGTGAGTTACTATAGTTACTAGATGGTTACTACGGAGTCAGTCTATACTGTACCATACTTGGATACTTCCATTCCACGCGAGACACTGGAATGAGAAACGGGGAACCTCATAATCGGATTGTTTAATTGGAGTCTGCACGACCGCCACATTCACACACTTACTATACACTTACTAGTTCACTGCAAGTAATCCACTTGGTGCGCCTTGCAGGTCAACGCGACCAAGACGCGCGCTGCATACATCGCGGGTCCGAAAATACTTGAAATACTCGAATTGCCCCCCCTCGCCCCCCTCCTTGCTCCCTTTCAATTATATTCCAGTAGCACTGGCTCGAACCTCTTCTTCATTATTACAACTTGGCTTGGTTATAATATCTCTGTCTTCTCTCTTTCCCTCTCCCGACTATCCAGTTATTCATACCATCTATCTATCCAGCCCATCATCTCCGACACTGAATAGGCCTCGTGTAGCATCCCTATACAGATCCATATATAATCTTGGGCTTCATTCTATCATTTCAGATACGACTACATCCACAGTTCCATCTTTCACTCTCCATCAGAACAAATTGTATCAGTCTAGGTGAAGGCTTCTCTCGAAATTGGTCTGATCGACCGAAGCCCGAGCTCTCCCCCACTTAGCGCCGGCCAAAACAAACCAGACCTCATCGCGACTTGTCATTGTCATCATGGCTGCCCTCACCATGACCCCCTCTCGTCAGCCATTTGCTAGTTTGGACTCGCCCAGGATGCGTCCGATGATGCGGTCCAAGTTGAATCGTCAGAATCAACTGAATGGTATGTTCTATAATACTAGTATTTAATAGGGAATATCTCACTAATAGTTGTTTGTACTCTATAGGTGCCGCTCTCTCTGCAAAGGCCTCCCCCATCTTCGTTGATGATGCCGAGAACATCGACCCAACAACTCTCAATCTCTCTGCAAAACGTAAACGCTCCTGGGACGATGAAGATGATGTCTCCAAGGGTTCTCCCAAGCCACTGAAGACCTCTCGTTTGGCCCTTACTACCCGCGAGCATCTCACACCGCGACTATCAACATCAACATCCACTACATTGAAGAATCACCTGTCAACTCCCAAATCCGCTCCCAGTCTCAAGCCCGCCGGTCGGTCTCCACCCCCCAAATCATCCAAGACACCCGGCCGCCGGTCGACAATTGCCAAATCCCGTCCACAGCCCAGCAAGCGTGGCGGTGTCGCTCGCCCTTTCTCCCTTGCTGCCGCCTTCTCGCAGGGTAAGACATCTTCATCGTCTCCTAAGCCTCAAGCCAAGGCCCCGGCCTCTTGGTTCTTTGATATCCACGTCGACTCAGACCAGGAGGAAATGACCAACCTCATGCAACACTCTACCGGTGTTCTTGATATCAGCGATGATGAAGGCAAGGAGGTCGTCACTGATGGCCGTGGGAAAGAGAATGTACCCCCATCCGAACTGGGCCTCGATCTACCTCGTTCTCCAAGCACGACTTCTGTCGTTGCTGCTGCTGATACCCGCAAGGCATCTCAGATGGAAGAAGACCGTTCTCCGCTCGGTGAACTGACTGCTTCCGACTATTATGCCGAAGACTGTAATGCCTTCTCCTACGCCGTTGTTCACGACGACGAAGTCGATAATATTACAACTCCTGCGTCTGCTCCTGTCCCTGAAATCACTAGAACTCAAGCCACTTTTGTCTCGCCGACTATCACTGCCTCAATTGATTCCCTCTTGGCATCTACTACTCCCACCACTCCCAACTCCGATCCTATCAAAAAGACAGCTGAGGATGTCTCTCCATCAGAGAAAAGCTCATGAGCTTTCTTTCGCCTGATCTCCTACCCATCTCAAAATTGAATCGCATACTTCGTCTTGGCGTCTGGCCCTGGTTGGTCTTATCTTTTGTTCGCTTCATTTGTTAGCATCGGTGTCATCCTTTATCATGGAGTGCTTACTGGAATACGGAATACCCTTTCTTTTGTCGACCTTGGTCTCGTCTTGTGTGTCTCAACAACCTGGTCTCATTATCTTGTTATCTTATGGCGTATCACTGTTCCCACCACGTTTAATTAATCAGAAATGCTTATGGTTTATGTCTTCTTACGACGTATACAGCAATGTGCTTATGAGATTCTGCGCAATGATTGAATTAATTTGAATGCATTAGTTAGATTGAAATAAATTGAATTTACTGAAAGTTCTCAACTATAAATACCTAATCAGATTAAATATCCTTTTACATAAGTGTAGAGAACCACTATTCTCCAACTTGGTCATTCTCGTCCTCGGCGGATTCTCCTGCATCTCTCGCCGCAATTGCAGCAGCAACCTGCTCCTCCAACATTTGCACCCTCTCCATCTCTTCCTCCTCTCCTTCACTTTGTTCTTGCTGCACATCTTCCATCTCCATCTCCACCTTCTCTTTGCCTTTGCCTTTTCCTTTCTTCTTCCCTTTCGATTCATTCTGCTTCTCTTTATCGTGTTTATCCCTCCACACAGGTGATCCCTTAATCGCAGCCCTCACTTCCGTCGCCAACATATCATCCCTCTTAGTTGAACTCGACGAATCAAACATGAAATTCACAAGATCCGCCTCATTCTCCGCATGATCCGGAAACTCCAAAATCCGCTCAAACTCCCCTTCGTCTGGTTGTCGATTCTCGATCAGAGCACTAATCTTTGCTCGCATGATCGTTTTCGCTTTCGCCAACGCCCCATTACCAAACCACCCATCACTAACAGTATCGCATGTTTCCCGCAGGAAAGACTCACCATTCGCTGACTTGTTATCTTCTTTATACAATACCGATTTTATCATAGGATCGGCAATGTCCCTAACCATCCAGATCTTGCCATCTAACGGTAGAGGCAACGATCCCGTGAAGATATGCGAATTTGGATCTTCGTCGATATCAGTACGACTAATGTTATGTCGTCTACCACCGTCTCTTGCAGTGTCTGGTTCACGAGGCAGAAGTCGGAACATGAATGTTTGATAGTGGCGAAATTCTGGTGAAGAGCGTGGATCCACGCCTAACTTGATGATTGCGTCTCGCCATGGTCCGGATCGAAAGATATATCCTACATAAGGAACTGCCCATCGGAGGTTGGTGCGCTGTTCGTCGGTGGTGAGGTGGTTACGCAGAGCGCGACGAGTCCAGGCAGGTTGTTGTTCAAAGAGTACCTTGATGGCTTCCACTGTGTTTCGAAGGGCTGCGTCTAGTTTTTCGACGGGTGGAAGGCTTTCTTGCGGTTTAGATGGAATCACTGAGATGTCGTAGGGCACAAGGAAGGTTCTGATCTTTGATGGTTGCTGTGTGTTGATGGTTGTGATATCGCCGGATTGTCCGACAGCGTGCTTGACTGTTGGATTTTGACGGTAGCTTTGGTGTGTTAGCTTGGAAATACTAGTGAGATCCTGCTTGAAGTTTGAGTTGAACGTACTAGTATGTGAATGGCACGTCTCCATGGCTGAATGAAGGAGGTGGGATGATATCTGTATTTTTAAGGGCACCTTTTGCCATGTTGATATCGAAGTTCTTAAGCTTTTCCACTGCACGCACTAATATCAGCTCGTGATAAATGATCTCCACGACGTTATGCAAACATACAGTCATATGGTAGGATATTTTCACGGAATTTGTTCGCGAAAGGACTGTTCATAGTAGAGTAGACAAAATCCGGCATGCCTGTGAGGTATGTCAGTGTCATTCAGTAAATGACATGGATGAGACTAACCTCGAAACACATGAGTACGTTCAACTCGACCAACCGGTTTGATCTCATATTTCAACTCATTGTCACGAAGACTCCGCAGCAAATCCTTTGCTGTTGGCCTTGGAACAGATTCCGTAGGCTCAGCATGGCCATCTTGAAAAGGTTCATTCGAGCCTCTCTTGCGCTTACGACCCGTTCTTTTAGGCACCGTCACCTGAAGCAACACATTATTGGATGGACTGCTCATCGACTTGACTGGCCGCGACAAGGCATCTTCCGGCCGCAACAACAACTGTGCCGGTGCATCTGCCATCTTGGGCTGGGGATTCAGAATCTAACTTGGTTAGCATAATTGCATGCATCCCCTGGGCCACTGGATAGTGAACTTACTTTCTCGATTCCTGCATTGCCTTGTAATGTATCCATTGCCCTGTCAAGATTTCGAACAACAGCAGGGTGTTCCACACTAACAAGACGCCGAGGAGGAACTGCGTGGAAAGGCGCCGTCCGAGAATCCCGATGTGTCTCCATGATGAAGCCTTGTCTTATAATACCAAAGCTGTAGTGATTAGATACTTGCCCGGCCTAGCTAGAGCACACCTCGTAGGCCGGGATAATTATTTGCCAAGTGATAAAGATGGGTCACAAATTTTATATAGTAGGCTTCGCAGAGCCCCGCGCCGGGTATACAGGTTGTCTGGAATATTTTGCGCTTGTCTTGACTCTCCGACTCACTCTGTCTAGCTCAACATTCACTGTTCAAAGCGATTCTGCTGGTTTGAGTGTCGCATGCCACCAAAGCGTGTCGGATGTGATTACTAAGCGTTTTGTTGATGGTCACGGGCATTCCAAAGGTTGGTGACAGTGAGTGATACGAATTGATATTAGATGGTAGCTTTCATTGTCCGGGATATATTATATTGAGCAATTGAGATAAGAGATTTATTTGCTTTATGAAAAAGCAACGACTTTCCGATGTTGACGATCATATATCATAAATTCAGCAATGAGGCCCACCAGCGGCACCTACTAGGTGCACTGGTGACATAGTATGTATGGTGTAGGAATTGGGAGTACAAGTTCCTATTATAAGCCTTGCCAAAACGCCTAAACTCGGTGCTTTGTTATTGGGACAGTCCATATGATTTCAAGTCAAGTTGAAGCTCTGGGGGTTGAATATGTTCTGTAGGAAGGATGTATATATCTTGTCGCTCCCACCGACTCGGAGACCCTGCATCACTTCAACTTGAAAATGTGATTTTGAACCCATCAAATCCCACAGTAGCTATACAACCTAAGAGCAACCGGTAATCAATAGAGCCTTTTAACCCTCAGAATACAAAGATCAAAATGTATTCATGCATATTTATCAATTATATCACATATGCACGTGACTACCGAGAGGCTGGCGATGACATAAGCTTTGAAAGAAGCGGCAAAGCGTACACAATAGTCTGGAGTATAAGACATGATGAAGGAATAGACAAAAACTGGTAGGATCCAAGTAGATTGTAACCCGGTCCCATTATTGACAGCATATTTTGGCACTTAGTACTTGTAGACAAGCACCCTAGAGATCCCCTGATGCATAGCAGAGCGGGAAAACCCCCCCCCCCTCCCCCCCCCATCACCATCACAGCCAGCACAAGGAGAAACCGCTTTGCCTCACCCAACCCTCTCCCTTCCCCTTCACCATCAACATTCCACCAACTGGGCTGTTCCTCGAAAGATTCTTCCTTAGCCGCCTCTTTCGAACGTTGATTCCACTCCGGTTCGTGGTCAACAATCGGGTGGCTCTGGTGCTCTTGAGAAACCCCCCGCTCCCAGCCTGCCACTAAGCGACACGGAGATCCTTCTGAGCGGATCAAGCACGCCCGTCTCAGAACCGACCTCTGCGCTTCTCGGTCTTCTTCGCACTCCGACCACCAATTGTTCTATCCCAGCATCGAGAGGTATGTTCCACTCGCTCTCGTGGTCGCCTGGCCTTGGTCTTCCCTTTCTCCCCATCATCGAAGCCTCTCGCCCCGTGCGCGTGCTGCTACATCTACCCGTGTTCACTTTAGCACTGGGCCATTGAGACCTGACCCGCCCCCCTTTGAATGTTCGCATTTCGATAGCTCGGATTCAGCATTCGAACAAACCAGACAAAGCTATTGGTGTTGGATGTGTTTCAAGGAAAATACTCATGAACCCTCCCTGTTAGGTTGACTCAACCAATACTCCCCCTCCTCCAACCCCCCTCCGTGGTTTTCTTGAGCGGCGTACTCAGTTGTCGCTCTACAACTCGCTCCGGCTAAAGTGCAGCGTACAGCTGCACTTGTAACGACCACTCGGCAGGAATACATGAGATTTTGCATCACCGCGCAAAAATGAAAGGTTTCAGACAGAGAGTGGTAAGTGTTCCTCGTCGAATGCTCACCGCACGATCTCCTACGACCCCCCTCATCATCCCCCACTCCGCACGGCGGCGGCTTTGGCTCGTCAAACTTATTAATCATTTGAATTCCTGTGAGCTAATCTCTCATGAATGACCTAGCATGAGCAGTTGTCGAGGGCAAAGGATGCCAACAAGTCCTCCAAGAAGAAAGATTCGAGCTCCTCGTCCCAGAATCAGGCCTCCCTTGGCATCTCCCAAACACAACAGTCGACATCTCCCAACCAAGGCACTCCCACCTCGTCCACAACCTCTTTGAATGATACACGAGGCAAGTCCCCAGACAATGCCTCCCCGGCTGGAACTCCCACCGGCGGCACCGGTGCACCCGCTCAAAGTTATATATCTCAAGGCGCGGGCAATGCGGGTCAACCTGCGAATAACGGCCCTGGTACCCCAACGAGACAGGGCCAGCCAGTGGCTCCAAGTGTAATCATCAGCCCTAGCACGACAGTAAGTCGAAAAATCTTAGCATTGTTGGTAAATAAATCTAACCGCTTCCCTTCTCTTAATTCACAGCACGTCCCTCCCCCCGGAGCAGCCGAGACTATGCCTGGAGACCTGGCGCCTCCTCGCAAATCTCACGTCTTCGATCGTCTTCAGACCACCCCGAAAGATATGTCGGAAGGAATTCGGACCCCCAAGCGTCAGCACTCTTCCCGATTTGATATCTCCGATCAGCGCCAGAGAGAACTTGAGAAGCTGGCTGGATTCCATGAGGTGCCTCCCAACCGCCGCCAGGATCTGTTCATGCAGAAGATCGACCAGTGCAACATTATCTTCGACTTTAACGATCCGACGGCCGACATGAAGTCCAAAGAGATTAAGAGGCTGGCCCTTCATGAGCTCTTAGATTACGTTGCCAACAACCGCTCCGTGATCACAGAGCCCATGTATCCCCGCGTTGTGGAGATGTTCGCCAAGAACCTGTTTCGACCGATTCCGCCTCCTATGACCCCCCAGGGCGAAGCGTTTGATCCCGAAGAAGATGAGCCTGTGCTGGAAGTGGCATGGCCTCACATTCAAGTTGTATATGAGTTCTTCTTACGTTTTATCGAGAGCCAAGATTTCAACACGAATATTGCGAAGGCGTACATTGACCATCAGTTTGTGCTACAGGTATGGCTTGAATTCGGCCTCTTCTCTATAGGATTGAATTACTAACAGTACCTTTTTAGCTACTGGATTTATTTGATTCCGAAGATCCTCGGGAACGTGATTTTCTCAAGACAACTCTGCATCGTATTTACGGGAAATTCCTGAACCTACGGTCTTATATAAGACGTTCGATCAACAACGTTTTCTTCCAGTTTATGTATGAGACCGAAAGACACAACGGAATTGCTGAACTGTTAGAAATCTTGGGTTCCATCATCAACGGCTTTGCGCTGCCTCTAAAGGAGGAGCATAAACTCTTCTTGACGCGGGTCCTACTACCTATGCATAAGGTTAAAAGCCTGAGCATGTATCACCCACAATTGGCCTATTGTATAGTCCAGTTCTTGGAAAAGGACTCAACCTTGACCGAAGATGTACGTGCGAAGGATTACACTGGAACATTGTTGACTGGACGTTTGGAGATCTCTAACATTAATGTCTAGGTTGTCCTTGGACTGCTGCGCTACTGGCCAAAGACCAATAGTACCAAAGAAGTCATGTACCTTAACGAAGTCGAGGACATCTTTGAGGTCATGGATCCTGCCGAGTTTGCCAAAGTACAGGAACCCCTATTCCATCAGCTGGCCAAGTCCGTTGCCAGCCCTCACTTCCAGGTTCGTCCCATAAAAATGATAACCTATTGTCCACCTGTTGATCTCTCTGCTTTTTCTTAAAGGTCGCCGAGCGTGCTTTATATTTCTGGAACAACGAATATTTCTGCAACCTCGTGAGCGACAATGTGGAAACCATTCTTCCCATTATGTTCGCTCCGCTCTATGAAAACTCTAAGGGCCACTGGAATCGGTTCGTTCATAGCAGATCATAGGAAGGTTACCTTCACTAACTATTGCCTTCTCTAGTACGATCCACAGCATGGTATACAATGCCATGAAAATGTTCATGGAGATTAACCCTCAGCTTTTCGATGAATGCTCGCACGAATATACTGAACACCAAAACAATGCCGAGCAGCGGGAGAAGTCACGTCTCGACCGCTGGGATATGATCGAACAACAAGCGATCATGCGAAAGAATGGTGCACCACCGCCGCCAGCCCCAGTTCTTGACGTCCCCGAGCCGATTGATGAAGTGGAGGCAATGACTCACGAGAGTCAGAAGCGACTGAACACTCTGAAGATTCAGGAGGAAACAGAAACCCCCAAGGAGCGACCTGCGCGCGAGGGCACCCCTACGTCGGTGAGTTCCGTACAGCTCTGATCTATACCTTATTGGTACCTCAGATAATTGTGTTCCCATGCGGATCCTTTCTTTTCTTTCTATTTGTTCTTTTCTGCGTCATCACCCTTGTATTCGTCTTTGCTAAGAAACCTTGTCCCTACGTTTACAGCCAGCGTGATTCTAACGTGGAAACGTCCGTTTTGCTCCAGACTCGACGCCGTGGCTCCATTCGCGGTACCCGGAGACGACGAAGTGGTAGCGGCAGTGAGATTCGCCCACGACGACGCTCGGTCGGTAGCGGAACCAGCGCAACAAATGTACAGATCCTGCATCGAAGCAATTCGACCAAATAATGACCCCGAGGTGACGGGGTAGTTAATGGACATGTGACCTTCCCTTGAGTTTCTGCAATCATGGCATAGCGAATACGGGCCTGCAACAAACGTCTTTTCCTCTTGAATTTTTGACCTGCCCGATTTGATCTCCCTTTAGCTTCCAAGGTTCCTTATTTCCTGTGCCATCCTGTTTCTATTCTTCTTCTTCCTCTTTTTATTTCTCTTTTTTATCTCTTTGTGTGTACATGGCTTTTCTGATTATTTCCCCTTCTGTGGCCGGCCTCTTGAGCCGGTCCTCACTGAGCGGATCTCTGAGTTGGACTCCGTCTTAGAACCGTGTTCGGGTATGGAAAATGGGTGCGAATGGCGTTTCCATCTACCGACCTTCGGTGTCGGTAGCTTTCTATGTGTTGCCAGATTTTTTTTTCTCTTTTAGACAAGTACTGAGACATCAATTCGCCTTGGGAAAAATTTCCTTGTCTCTGATTATTTCTCAAGCCAAACGCAAATAATTGTGAATGGTCTATATACTGCCCTGTAGCATTATTATTGTCGATGAACAATTGCAGTTTGCAGCTACTGCAAGTACCAAGAATTTACATTATCTCTTCTCGAATGCGCGCCCAGCTGTTGAACAAAAAAGAATACCATTAGTGAAATATACCAAGTCCGGCAAGTTCGAAACCATTTCATACAATTATTCTCAGAGTACCTTGGATTTATCAATTGCCTACATATTGGCTCCGCCAGATCTGATACCTTGTGCCTTGTACCTGGCCCGGCCCCGCGCGTCTAGTCGCTTGTCAAGCGCGCGCTCCCGGAACGGATCAACCGTGCCCGAATTACCCAAATGGGACTAGCGTTTCGTTCGGGGTCAGCGAGGCCGCCCACCCTCCGCGTTCCTTCGCGAAGGCTTTCTGGATGGGCCAGTTTCGCGCGCTTTAATCTCCATCACTTCCTCTCTCTAGCTCCCTCCGCACCTTTCCACCCCGCTGGGGTCCTTTCATTCCTCTCGCTGTCCGGTCTATCCTTCTTTAAGACTTATTTCGACAGCAATTAAATGACTTAACGAATTTCCACCTTGCTTTCAGTCTGCGATCGATCTTTTCGGCATATCTGCAGCCAAATCCGCAAAGCTTCGACCGCACCTCGACCTCGCATATGCCACCCCGATTCTGATCGAGCAACTCTGCGTGAGGTTGTATTTCATCTCTACCAGCCGGCCATCCGGCCTGGCCTTGATTCCAGTCGTCTTCCCTTGATTGGCCCTTCGAGGGGCCCGATTAGCAGTCATGGAGCGGACAATCGATATTTACGCCAGCAAGCTGGGGGATGAGAAGCTTGGTATGTTCGAAGGACCGATCATGTAGCACCAATTGTGCTTCACCCCATGGATAGATGATTGACCTTTGTCTTCGTTCACAATGCAGATGTGAAAGTACGAGCTAATGTCGCAACCGAGTTGCGAGACAGCATTGAACCACTATGCGCGGGCGCAAACTACCCCGTCTTTCTGGCCAAGCTTTGGCCAGTATTCAAGGCCATATTGAAAGGGGACCCGGTCTTCTTGACCATGTCTTATGAGCAGGTGAGACTCAGTCGACGGCATTGAGAATTGTCATCATTCTCTATGGTCTATCTTCATATCATCGAACACATTGTATCTGACGTTCCGATAGAAACTCCGAAACTGCATTCTAGAGACGATCCACCGATTACCAATGGCCCCTCCCGATGTCGAACAGTATGCAGCGGATATGGTTGACCTGTTGATGGAACTCGCACGCATCGAGAACGAAGACAATGCCGTTCTGTGCATGAAAACAATTATGGACCTTGAAAGAAATCAGGCGAAGGCTACCGCGGCACGGGTGCAGCCTTTTCTTGAGCTCATTCAAGAGATGTTCCAGACCATGGACCAGGTGGTCCGCGATACTTTCGATACCCCGAACCAAGCAACTCCATCCGGAATGCCGTCGACACCAAACGCCAGCTCACAGAACTTTCAATCACCTCGGCCAAGCTCCCCTGCTACATCCGTCTCAGATCTAGGCCCCGAACAACAATCTAGCAACGTGATTCTGAAGGGCATGCAGTCGTTTAAAGTACTTGCTGAGTGTCCAATCATCGTCGTCTCAATTTTCCAGACCCATCGCGCATCAGTCGCACAGAATGTCAAGCTTTTCGTTCCTCTTATCAAGTCCATTTTGCTCCTCCAAGCAAAACCACAGGAAAAGGCACATGTCGATGCTGCTGCTCAGGGCACGATATTCACTGGTGTCTGTAAGGATATCAAGAACAGGGCGGCTTTTGGAGAGTTCATCACAGCTCAAGTTAAAACCATGAGCTTTTTGGCCTACCTGCTTCGCCTGTACGCCCATCAGCTCCAAGACTTTCTACCTACCCTGCCGTCTGTGGTGGTTCGGCTTCTCCAAGATTGCCCACGCGAAAAGTCTGGAGCACGAAAGGAACTACTCGTCGCGATTCGACATATAATCAACTTCAACTACCGCAAGATCTTCCTCGAGAAAATTGACGAGCTCCTGGATGAGCGAACATTGATTGGTGACGGTCTTACTGTATATGAGACCATGAGGCCTTTGGCATACAGTATGTTGGCTGACCTCATTCACCATGTCCGTGACCACCTCAGCCGTGACCAAATCCGTCGAACCGTCGAAGTCTACACCAAAAACCTACACGATGATTTCCCAGGGACCAGCTTCCAAACGATGAGCGCTAAGCTGCTCTTGAACATGGCCGAGAAGATCTCGAAGCTTGAAGACAAGCGGGAAGCTCGCTATTTCCTTATAATGATCTTGGATGCTATTGGTGATAAGTTCGCCTCCATGAACCACCAGTTCAACAATGCTGTCAAAGTATCTAAAGCTTTCAAAGAATCTCGAAAAGAGTCAGAGTTCTCAAACGAGTCATATCTCGCCGAGAAGGACCAGCCTCCCGATTGGGATGAGATTGACATATTTTCCGCCTCGCCAATCAAAACCTCTAGTCCTCGTGATCGTGGCAGTGACCCTGTTTCGGACAACATCTTCTTGTTCAGAAACCTCATCAATGGACTGAAGAATATTTTCCATCAGCTGAAGAATTGCAACCCAGATGACGTCCAAATTGACCCCAGTAGCGTTCCCATCAATTGGTCAGAAGTGTCTTACGGCTACAATGCTGAGGAGGTTCGAGTCATCAAGAAACTTTTCCACGAGGGCGCTCGTGTATTCAGATACTACGGCGTGGATCAGTCCCCGCTGGAGGTCAATTACTCTTCCCCGTTTGATTTCCTTGCCAGTCAATACACGGCTCCTATGTCTCGCGAAGAAAAGGAACTTCTGGAGAGCTTTGGTACCGTTTTCCATTGCATCGATACAGCAACATTTCACGAGGTCTTCCACTCCGAAATTCCTTATCTCCACGAGCTCATGTTCGAGCATGGCGCACTTCTTCACCTCCCGCAATTCTTCTTAGCTAGTGAAGCAACCTCACCAGCATTCTCCGGAATGGTTCTACAGTACCTCATGGAGCGTATTCATGAGGTTGGAACATCGGACATGACCAAGGCGAAGATTCTTTTAAGAATGTTCAAGCTCTCTTTCATGGCAGTGACCCTCTTTTCAGTGCAGAATGAGCAAGTACTTCACCCTCACGTCACCAAAATCGTCACCAAATGTATTGAGTTGTCGGTCACTGCTGAGGAGCCTATGAACTATTTCCTTCTTTTGCGCTCCCTCTTTCGCAGCATCGGCGGTGGTCGATTTGAGCTGCTTTATAAGGAGATCCTCCCACTCCTGGAAATGCTTCTTGAGACTTTCAACAATTTGCTACTTGCTGCTCGGAAACCCCAGGAGCGGGATCTCTACGTTGAGCTCACCCTAACTGTGCCTGCCCGCTTGAGCCATCTTTTGCCTCATCTCAGCTACCTTATGCGCCCCATTGTCGTTGCTTTGCGTGCTGATTCTGATCTTGTTGGTCAAGGTCTTCGTACACTTGAACTTTGCGTGGACAACCTTACCGCCGACTATCTTGATCCTATCATGGCCCCGATCATGGATGAACTGATGACCGCCCTTTGGGATCATCTGCGTCCTCATCCTTATAACCATTTCCATGCCCATACAACAATGCGCATCCTTGGAAAGCTCGGTGGTCGTAATCGAAAGTTCCTGAATCACCCGCCGGAGCTGAACTTCCAGCAGTATTCTGATGACAACCCCAGCTTTGACATCAGACTTATTGGCCCAGGCGAGAAGCGGCCTTTTCCTGTCGATACCGGTATTGACTTGGCCATTGGGAAACTGATGGAGGCACCGAAGTCTCCTGCCTCCAAGGGCTCCGATATCTACTATAAGCAACAAGCATACCGTATGCTCAGCTCGCATCTCAAGCTTCAAATTGGCTATGAAAATCTTCCTGATGACATGGCATCTTTGATCAGACTTCATGCCAATGACCTTGTGGAGGGCAAGGTTAATGCTATGGTGGACATCTTGGAGAAGTCAGAGAGGACGGCTTCAATTCCGAAAAAGGTGGCGCAGGAAGCCACTGTGAAGAAGCTCATCAAGGCTTGTATCTTTGCTACGACCGTCCCCGAGCTCGAGACAACTGCAAAGGCATTTGTGGCAGATGTCTGCAAGCACTTCACTGTCCTCGAGGTTGGACGTGCTCTTGCTCAAGCTCGTCATAGCCGCAAGTCTTTCGACGTCGCCAATGGAGAGGGCCCAGTTTACCTCGACTCTCGAATCCTTGCCGAAGCTATTGTTGAATCCCTCTCCTCTGACAATGTTCATGTCCGAGAAGCTGCTGAGCAGGCCATGCTTGTTGTCAAGGAAGCCGCAGGCATAATGTTCGGTGCTGTCGACAAGGCGTCCAAGCTCCCGTTCTTCCAGCATCTAGGCCGAGTCTTCTCCCATAGCTGCTATAGTGAGGAGTGGTTCACCAAAGCTGGCGGAAGCTTAGGTATCCAACTTCTCGCCACTAAGCTGGACCTTGGTGATTCGTGGCTGTACGAGCGTCACATTGACTTTGCCCGAGCACTAATCTATGTCATCAAAGACACCCCTCCCGACCTTCCTGCCTCCACAAGAGTTCAATCACAGGACACCTTGACCCTGATTCTCCGGCAATGTGGCAAGCTTATGCCGAAGGATGATGTCAAGAATGAGAAGGGCCGCGTCTTTTCCCTTTGCGGCTTCTTAGTTTTCGAGCTTGGTCACATGAACAAACATGTCCGTGAAACTTGTCGCCGTTGCTTTACTACCCTCAAGGAAGAACTGGACTGTGAGATTCATGAACTCATTTATCCGGTCAGGGATCGGCTTCTCCAATCGATTTTCAACAAGCCTCTCCGTGCTTTACCTTTTCCCACGCAGATTGGCTTTATCGATGCTATTACCTATTGCTTAAGTCTTCAAAATGACATTGTTACATTCAACGAACCGCTTAACCGTTTAATGCTGGAGTCTCTCGCCCTCGCCGATGCTGATGATGAGTCGCTTGCCTCAAAACCTAATGAATTCAAGAACGCGGACATGATAGTGAACCTTCGTGTTGCTTGCCTTCGTCTGCTATCAATGGCAATGAATTTCCAGGAGTTTGCCAACACTCCCAACAACACCAGTCGGGCCCGTATCATTTCGGTCTTTTTCAAGTCCTTATACTCTCGCTCCCCCGAAGTCATCGAAGCTGCTAATGCTGGCCTCAAAGACGTCCTGACCCAGACCAATAAGCTCCCAAAGGACTTGTTGCAAAACGGCTTGCGTCCTATTCTCATGAATCTTCAAGATCCCAAACGCCTCAGTGTGGCTGGACTTGATGGACTGGCTCGTCTTTTGACACTGTTGACCAATTATTTCAAGGTCGAAATAGGTGCTCGTCTCTTGGATCATATGAAGGTCATTGCAGACGATAGCGTTCTTCAGAAGGTTTCCTTCAGTCTTGTCGAACAGAATCCTGCGATGAAGATCGTGGCGGCAATCTTTAATATTTTCCATCTTCTGCCGCCTGCTGCCACATCTTTCATGGAACATCTCGTCAACAAGGTCCTAGACCTGGAGCTAAAGCTGCGAAGAACATCGCATAGCCCCTTCCGCAAGCCTCTTGTCAAGTATCTCAACCGTTACCCAAAGGAAAGTCTCGCATTCTTCCTCGCCCGTTTCAAGGATGAGCGATTCGGGCGTTTCTTCGGACAAATTCTAGCCGACCCTGAGAGTGAAGCTTTACGCACTGCAGTGGTTGCTGACACAGAAGGATTCATCTCTAATGCATTTGCTGCTGAAACAACCGATGGAAAGAACACCACTGCTATCAACGGGATCTACGTTGCGCACTCTGTTACTTCCTTTTCCTCGACGAAGACTTGGCTGGTCTCACAAACAGCCTTGAGAAGCAAGCTTTTGACTTCTGGGAGAGATTTAGAGCGAAAACTTCGTGGTGACAGCCTTCCTCCCGATGAGCGTCTCAGAGTCGAGCAGGCCGAAGATCAGCTGATGGATGTCTTCACTGTCTATCTTGCGCAAGCTTCTCATGACTTGGATTTCCTGTTTGAAGTGATCGATGGCCTTTCTGCGGATGAGCTCAAGCGCACGCTGGCACTTCCTAAATTCATCTACCAGCACATCATCACCAACGAGTCAATTGATTACCGTCGCTCTGTCATTATGCGCTGCCTGGATCTATATGGCCAACGGGCCTGCTCGCAGAAGACCAAGACCTATGCCTTCCGTCACCTGGTCAATCCTATCTTCGCGATGGATGTCCAAGCGTCGTGGAACAGCTCGTCTAGTGCCCCGAGACTGATGGATAAGAGCATGACCGAGTCAATCCAAAGCCGCCTGTGGAAGCCACAACTGTCTGATATTAGTGACGAGTCAAATCAAGCTGGTGTTGACCACTCACGTATGGAGTTGCTTCAACTATCTGCCTTGTTGATTAAGTATCACTCTCAGACAGTTCAAGAGTCTCGCAAGGACATCATCAAGTTTGCTTGGAACTATATTCGCCTCGAGGATATTATCAACAAGTATGGCGCATACGTTCTCATCAGTTACTTCATTGCGCACTACGAGACGCCTTTCAAGATTGTGATTCAGGTCTACGTTGCCTTGCTGAGAGCTCATCAGAATGAAGGTCGAGCTCTTGTTACTCAAGCACTTGATGTCTTGGCCCCGGTGCTACCCACACGCACCGCCAACAACCAGGGCGCAGAGGCTCGCTATCCTATTTGGGCGAAGTGGCCACGTCGTATCCTGTCAGAAGAGACAGCTAACCTGCAGCAAGTGATGAGTATCTTCCAATTCTTGGTTAGGCAACCAGACTTGTTCTACGATTCGCGCGAACATTTCATCCCTCTCATCGTTCCTTCGCTCATCAAGATTGCGGGTCCGCCAAACACCTCAAATGACAGCAAGAAGCTTGCACTGAATCTTATCGGCTTGATCTGGCATTGGGAAGAGAAGAGGGCTCAAGTTCCGGATGCTCATGGATCTGCAGCTACCGGGCCTACCGAGTCCCCCAATACGAAGAAGCGTAAGCTTGAAGAGACGGACGGAGCCTCTCAATCTCCCTCTCTTGGACCTCCCACCACAAAAGCGGATTACTCGGTACCCTCTGAACTGCGAGGGGCTCTGATCAAGTATCTGATCACCTTCATCACTACCATTCCTGAGCGTTTCCAAGTACCAGCCGCGCACATTCGCCAGCTGCCTTCCTCGAAGCAGACTATGCCCGTCCCCAGTGGTGAGATGATCAACAAGGCCATCAGTCTCCTCAGAAATCTGCTTTCACCTAAATACTGGGGGGATCTTGACATCGACCTCTATCAAAAGGTCACTGAGCCAATCCTAGCCGGAGAAAAGGCCGATAAGCCTGATGACAAACAAATCACGATCATGGTCAACGCGCTGCAAGTTCTGCGTGTACTTATTGCCGCGAAGCCAAATGAATGGATCACAGCTCGTCTCCCGAGTATCCAAAAACTTCTCGAGAAACCATTGAAGTCGGACAACCCCGAGATTCAGGACTGCTTGCATGGCCTGGAGGATGATATGGACATCTCGCCTAAGCTCCCACCCCCGGTACGCTATGTTCTCGAGGCTATCCCAGATGACCAGCCAGACGATGAAGATGTCATGGATACTGAAAGTACGCCGTCGGAGTTCGCAACCTACCTCTCTGCAATTGCAACCGAGACACTTTCAGCAAGCAACTATGTGTCGAGTTTGAATACTCTCTGGACACTATCCAAGATCAAACCTGCTGAAATTGATACTCATATTCCTACTGTCATGAAAGCGTTCTCCCAGAAATTGGCCAAGGAGCATGTGGCAGCCTCCACTACGCAGAATGGAACACCGAATGGTGGACAGAACGGACAGACTCCCCAGAATGGGCAAGCACCTAAGCCCGCTGAGGGTGTTCCAGACCAACAAGAAGTTGAACTCGGCGTCGATCTTATATTCAAGACAATCGAATTAATCTCTGTCCGGATGTCTCATCTTGGTGACCAGCGTCGTCCGTTCTTGAGCGTTTTGGCATCCATCGTGGAGCGTTCGCAGAACATTAAGCTGTGCAGCAAGGTACTGGGCATGGCAGAGTCTTGGATCTTCCACTCAACAGAGTCCTGGCCAACATTGAAGGAAAAGACAGCAGTTCTACACAAGATGCTGCTATTCGAATCTCGACCCGATCAGACGATGCTCAAGAAATTCCTTGACCTCGTGATTCGTATTTATGAGGACCAGAAGATTACTCGCACAGAATTGACCGTCCGTCTAGAACATGCTTTCTTGATTGGTACAAGAGCCCAGGATGTCGAAATGCGCAACCGCTTCATGAGCATTTTTGATAAGAGTTTAACGCGCCTTGCCAGCTCACGTTTGAGCTATGTGCTCACTTGTCAGAATTGGGATACACTTGCCGACTCTTTCTGGCTAGCCCAAGCCTCGCATTTGATTCTTGGATGTGTGGACATGAACACAACGGCTCGTCTTCATTCAGATGATTTCACGATGTCCCCTCTCTCGTTCCTCCTTTCCGGTGGCGACAAGGATGAGAGAAAGCCGGATGTCATGGTTGACAACAAATTGGAGACATTTGTTGCTGAACGCAAACGCTTTATGTCGGACATCGGTGATGTTCGGGTTCGTGATCTCATCGAACCTCTCTGCCAACTTCAACACACCGATTCGAACGTTTCTTTCAAGTTGTGGACCACTCTTTTCCCGATCTTTTGGTCGACTTTGTCTAAGGAAGATCGTATCGACCTTGAAAAGGGTATGGTGACTCTGCTCACCCGCGAGTACCACCAGAGACAGTTAGATAAGCGACCCAATGTTGTTCAAGCTCTTCTCGAAGGAGTTGTGCGTGCTCGACCGCGTTTCAAGGTTCCTCCTCATGTTATGAAGTACCTCAGCCGTACCTACGATGCTTGGTATACCGCTGCTACTTATCTTGAGGAATCTGCTATCAATCCCATCATCGATACCTCAACCGTCCGTGAAAGCAACCTTGATGCTCTAGTTGAGGTTTATGCTGGCCTTCAAGAAGACGACTTCTTCTACGGGACGTGGCGACGCCGTTGTCGATTTGTCGAAACTAACGCGGCTTTATCCTATGAGCAGCAAGGCATGTGGGACAAATCGCAGCAGCTCTATGAAAATGCCCAGATCAAGGCGCGTTCAGGAGCCATGCCATTTTCGCAGGGTGAGTACTTTGTCTGGGAAGACCATTGGCTCATTTGCGCCCAGAAGCTCCAGCAATGGGAGATTTTGAGTGACTTCGCCAAGCACGAGAACTTGAACGATCTTCTGCTGGAATCCGCATGGCGAAACATCGAAAACTGGCAGAGCGAAGGCAACAGAGAGCAATTGGAGTCTCTGATCAAGTCTGTGTCAGACGCCCCGACACCTAGGCGTACCTTCTTCCAGGCTTTCATGGCCTTGCTACAGTACCACGTCAAGAAGGAGAACATGCAGGACTTTAATAGCGTTTGTGATGAGTCGATCCAACTTTCGATTCGCAAGTGGTTGCAATTGCCGAAGCGTATCACCAATGCCCATATTCCCATTCTGCAACACTTCCAGCTCTTGGTAGAGCTGCATGATGCCAGCCACATATGTGGCAGCCTGGCCCAGACGAACGAGCGTAATTTGGATACAAAGTCAGCCGAGCTCAAGCTTCTCCTTGGAACATGGCGGGATCGTCTGCCGAACCTTTGGGATGATATCAATACCTGGCAAGATCTTGTCACTTGGCGCCAACACATCTTCCAGCTCATCAACGGCACCTATCTCAGCCTGTTACCACCGCAGACCAACAATGTGGCCAGCAACTCCTACGCTTACCGGGGTTACCACGAAACGGCATGGATCATCAATCGTTTCGCCCATGTCGCTCGGAAACATCAAATGCCAGAGGTTTGCATCAACCAGCTGAGCCGTATTTATACTCTGCCAAACATCGAAATCCAAGAAGCTTTCCTGAAGTTGCGCGAACAAGCCAAGTGCCACTATCAGAATCCAAAGGAACTCAACAGTGGCTTGGATGTTATCAATAACACCAACCTCAACTACTTTGGACCGCAGCAGAAAGCTGAATTTTATACTCTGAAAGGAATGTTCCTTGCTAAACTTGACCAAACTAACGAGGCCAACGAAGCGTTTGGTGTGGCTCTCTACTATGACCTTCGGCTTGCAAAGGCTTGGTCTGAGTGGGGACAGTACAGCGATCAACGTTTCAAGGGGACACCTTCGGATTACGAGCTGGCTAGCAACGCAGTAAGCTGCTATCTGGAAGCTGCTGGTCTATATAAGAGTGCGAAGTCACGCAAGTTGCTCAGCCGCATCCTCTGGCTTCTCAGTTTGGACAACGAGGAAGGCCAGATCGCCAGTGCCTTTGAAAACTTCAAGGGAGATACCCCTGTGTGGTACTGGATCACATTCATTCCCCAACTCCTTACCAGCTTGTCTCACCGCGAAGCTCGTCTCTGTAAGGCAGTCCTCGTCAAAATTGCCAAATTGTTCCCGCAAGCACTCTTCTTCCTTCTGCGAACGAACCGGGAGGACATGCTTAGCATTAAGAAACAGCACGACCAGAAACAGGAGAAGCTGAACCGTGCTAGACAGCAGCAGCAGCAGCAGCAATCATCCTCACCTAGCACTAAACCTCCCGCCGGGGATGCGTCTCCTGCCCAGAAGCCTCCGACTAATGTGCCAGCTCCTAGCGCTTCACCAGCCGGTCAAAATACGAACTTGCCCACAGCTCAATCCCCTGCTCAGAACCAAAACCAACAGGCGCCGAATCAATCTCCCGCTCAGCCGCAGAACCAAGTGCAAGCCTCACCTCACCAAGGTCAGACTCAGAGTCCTGCCCAGGGCCAGGCTGGTCAAACCCCAGCTCAGCAGAACCAAGGCCATGGTCAAGGTCAGCAGGGCCATCTCCAGGTTCCAGGCCAAGGAGCCCAGCAGCAGCAACATCAAGCGGCCTCAGAGACAACCGAAAAGGAACCGCTCAAGAAGCCCTGGGAATACTCAGATGAAATCATGTCTGGTCTTAAGACTGCTTTCCCGCTACTTGCTTTATCCATGGAGACGATGGTTGACCAGATCCACAAGAACTTCAAGTGTCCTCCAGACGAGGACGCTTACCGGCTCATCGTTGCTCTTTTGAACGATGGCCTGGCCTACGTGGGTCGGATGCCTCAGTCTTATGCGCAGGATACCAAACTCCCTGCAGCCACCGAGGCCAACATCACCAGGTTTGCGGAGACGATTTTGCCGGCGCATATCCGGAAATCCTTCGAAGCAGACTTTGTAAGCAAGAAGCCCACGATGTACGAGTACATCCAGAAGTTGCGTCGCTGGCGTGATAAGTTCGAGGAGAAGTTGGATCGTCGTTCCCTGCATGGATCCCTTGAGGGCTATTCGCCGCACTTGAGTGAGTTCCGATTCCTCAAGTTTGATGAAGTCGAGATTCCTGGACAGTACCTGTTGCACAAGGACAAGAATCAGGATTTCGTTCGTATTGATCGCTTCTTGCCTGATGTGGACCTGGTTCGTGGCATTGGAGTTTGTCACCGCCGTCTCAAGATTCGGGGACACGACGGCAGCATCCATCCTTTTGCTGTGCAGCATCCTGCTGCTCGCCACTGTCGTCGTGAGGAGCGTATCCTCCAGCTCTTCCGAATTTTCAACGGACTTTTGGCAAAGCGCAAGGAGAGCCGACGTCGCAACCTTTACTTCCACCTACCATTGATGGTGCCTCTCGCGCCTCATATTCGCCTGGTTCGCGACGACTCGTCGTACATCTCTATGCAAGGCATCTATGAGGATTATTGCAGACGTGTTGGTGTCAACAAAGATGAGCCGGTACTTTTCACAATGGATCGTATGCGCTCTCTGGCCGAAACAAAGCAAAATGTAAGCTACTCAACATTGGAGAAATTTTCATTGCACATTATTGACAATTCACAGCGCACGGCCGATCAACAGCAGGTTCTTCGCACTGAGATATTGACTGCGATTCAAGATAAATGGGTCCCGAGCACAGTAGTGCTAGAGTACTTCCAGCAAACGTATCCGAACTTCGCCGACTTCTGGCTTTTCCGCCGACAGTTTGCTTACCAGTACGCTGCGGTTGCTTTCATGACTTATGTTATGCACATCGGCAACCGTTACCCCAACAAGATCTTGATCTCACGGTCAACAGGCGATATCTGGGGGGCGGAATTAATCCCCACGATCAATCCGGCTAAAGCAATCTTCTTCAACCCAGAGCAGGTTCCCTTCCGCTTCACACCTAATATTCAGACCCTGCTGGGCCCGATTGCTACCGAAGGTCTATTTGCCTGCGCCATGATGGCCATTGCGCGCTGCTTGACGGAACCACGCCACGAACTAGAGCAACAGCTCAGTGTGTTCGTGCGTGATGAGATGATGTTTTGGGCTACTGCCCAGCACCGTGGCCAACTGCCCGTGCCCCAACTCCGCGAGTTGGTCTACAACAATAGTGAAATCATCGTCAATCGCGCCGTCAGCTTAGCTAGCCCGCCAGAGGGTAACTTGCCCGCCAACCAGACTACGATCGATTTGATCTCTCGGGCGGTTAACCCTCAGCACTTGGCCTCTTGCGATGCTTTGTGGATGCCTTACCTTTAAAGGATATCCTTCTGCTTCCAAACTACTTTTTTGTATGATTTGTTGTTCACGCATTCAGGTGTTGTCCTCTTGCTAAGTGATTTGATGGGCTGTTCTTATTCTTTACTGTTCTGTCTGTGAGGTGGTTGCTATGGGTATTTGCTTGCTTTTGAGCGTGGCGCATTGGTGAGGACTTTGAATCCTCTCATATTAGGGTGATATTTACGATACCGTTCTACACCTTCTTGTATGACTTTTATTATTCGTTTATTACTTGGAAGAACAGCGTCTTAATTTATTCTGTCTTATCCACCCATTCTTTTCAAATCGTAGTGGTAGTTCATGTCATGCAATTATTTCGTAAAGATACTGAGACAAAAATGCGAGTGTGATTTACCAAGGTAAAGAAGGCCACACGAAGAGAGTCCTTAGCCCTCAATTGCCTAGACGCCAGCGCCAATCAAATGGAGTACCGGCATATATTAGACCAAAGACGGTTTCTTCTTGATACCCAGGAGACTACCGCCGCTCTTCTTCGGCTTCTTCACTCTGGCAAAAGACGTTGATGAAGGGGGAGGCATCGAAATATTTGAGGCCTTGGATGCTGATGAGGCCACTGGAGCAGCAGCCGGAGCTGGTTCTTCCTCCTCGTCGACGATCCGCTTAACCCTTTCTCCATCCGCTGTCAAGAATGCCTTACGAGCCGCCTCCTCATCCTCCTTCTCAGCCTGTAGCTTAGCCTCATCGACCTCATTATGAATTGAATCGAGAGCAGCCTCGTCACTCTTAGTCTCATTCCGCGCGATGCGTGCGTTTCGAGTACGGATTTCGTCCAGCGCATCCGCAATCGCCATCTCACGCTTCGAGTCCTGCATCTTTTCTTCTAACTCAGCCATCTTGTCACGTTCTTCCTGTTCCTGCTCAAGATTTTCCTCGCGCTCTAGTCGATCAAGAGTTTCTTCTTCGGTTTCGTTGTATTTCCCAGACTTGGCATCGCGCCATGGCTCAAAATTCCGTTTCGCGCCGCGCTCACATTCGTAATCCATATCTTGGGGAGAGAAGTTAGTGACTGATGACCAGGAACAAAGTACATGGGATGATCAACGTCGCATGAAAAAAAGGCTGGACTTACTCTTGGGGTCTGTTCGAAAGGTGATCTCTCCACTGCATCGTGTGCATCGGATGAAGAATCGATAGATGGGAATATTGAGATATTTCTCTTCGAGAGTTTGTTTGCGCGCATTGAATTTGCGTCCACGATATATATATTCGCCACAGTTGGTGCATTTCATAGGAAAAGGTGCCATCAATCGGACGGTGATGACTTTGGGGCCCTGCTTGCGCAAATGCTTCGGCGTGCGCCCGATCGCCGAGGGATCGAAGTCGGGCGGGTAGTACTTGGTCAAGACCTTTCGCTCGGACATATTGGTGGGTGAATTTCAGCAGTGACCGGTAAAGGGAGAGATGAACTAGATGGGATGGAGGAGAATCGCAGGCGCTGAGATAAAAGATGCGGTTCCGATACTGCTAGACTACACCGCCTTTAGAGGCACTATCTTATCATCAGGTGATCAACCTCACGTGCATAGTTTACCATACGCAAAGGCAGCGTCGATGGACGAGCATATTCAAAAATGGCGGGAATTGAAGTTTCCTCATGTCTGTAAATATTCTCACTACAGCTCCTTTGATCCCCAATTCAGTTGAAGTTGGCTCGGGCCACTCTATTTACTCGTCGCTGTGGCGGCCCTACGCACGGACCATTGTTTGTCCATCGTCGACCCGCTCATTCGAGCAACACCGCGCCGCGTAACTGCCAAATTCTCCGAAAAAGGTGGATTGCGGGAGTTCATGTCATCCGCCCTGCTAGGATCTGTCTTCCCTGACTCCGACACGTCTGAGCTCCGGTCATGGAACGGTATCTTCGCTCCTGGAGACAGGACGCGTTGAATCGCGGCCAGCATGATTCCGCCATCTACATCGGTGACAAGGTTCTTGCGCTCACTAGTATGCCTTTGTCCAGTCGCGCTCAATTCTGTGTTTGGGATACTAACTTTTGGCTATGAAGATAGTGACTCGGATGCTTTTTGGCTAGCACAAGTTCATTTCTCCAATAATAACTTTACTCGGGCTTTAGCCCTTTTGTCCCGCAAAGACCTTATTTCACGAAGCACCGCCTGTCGCTATCTTGCAGCTCACTGCTACATCAAACAGAACCAATTCGATCAAGCCTTGTCGATACTGGGTGAACACAATCCTGCCGATCTCATTCGCAATCATAACAGCCGCCGAAAGATTCAGCATCTCAATGGCCAAAGCCATGTTACTCTGCGCAATGGCAAGCATTCCACGGCGCGCGGTGAGCGTGGTGAAGATCAAGAGAAAGATGACGCAAATAATGTCCGCTTTGAAGCGGCAATGTGCTATCTGCGAGGACTTTGTTTTGCAAAGCAGAATGCTTTTGACCGTGCCCGTGACTGTTACAAGGATGCTGTGCGGATTGATGTACAGTGTTTCGAGGCATTCGATCAGCTAATGAAGAACTCACTGATGTCGCCCGCTGAGGAACTGGAATTTCTTGAATCCCTGGACTTCGACTCAGTTTCGTCGCCTGACCCTGCCGTGGCCCAGGAGGCTGCAGACTTTACAAAAATGCTTTACACTACCCGGCTCTCGAAATACTCCGCGCCAAATATTTTATCAGATGCGACGGAGACTCTATCTACACATTACAACCTCGCCGAAAACCCAGACATTCTACTCGCACGTGCGGAAGCTCTATTTACGCAGTGTCGGTTTGCGGAAGCCCTTGAACTTACATCGTCTATCCTCTCTACTTCACAATCAAATGAATTAACGACCACAAATAGTCCAAGTATGGCCGCTCACAGTCATCTTGGCCATGCTCCTGGAGTTTATCCTCTCCATTTGGCTTGTCTTTATGAAACCGGTGCTACCAATGCCCTTTTCCTGCTCTCACATATGCTGGCAGACCATGCCCCAGAAGAACCTTATACATATCTCGCCATCGGCGTCTACTACCTTTCGGTGTCGAAGATTGCAGAAGCCCGACGATTTTTTTCCAAGGCTTCCCTTCTCGATCCTCACTCAGCGCCTGCTTGGATCGGGTTTGCGCACACCTTTGCTGCCGAGGGTGAGCACGACCAAGCAATTGCTGCATATAGTACGGCGGCGCGTCTTTTTCAGGGCAGTCACCTCCCACAACTTTTCCTCGGAATGCAACACCTTGCACTGAACAACATGTCCCTCGCCCATGAATATCTTTGTGCGGCCTATGCTATGTCAACAGGCTCGCCTTCAAACAATACATCTACGTTACCTAGTAACTTGCCTTCAAGTCCCCTCGGAGGGGATCCCTTGGTGCTTAATGAACTTGGTGTTGTTTACTACCACCAGGGTAATCTCAGCATGGCCGTTGAGCTGTTTCAGCAAGCTCTGAAGCTGGCTGGGTCTCTTCAATGTGAACCCGGTGCCTGGGTTGCTACTCGCGCCAACCTTGGCCACGCACTTCGTCGTATGGGCCGTGTCCCGGACGCCCTCCGAGAATTTGACGAGTGCTTGCGAGTGGGCTGTGGTGGCACAAGCATGGGATATTCTCCCTTCCTAGGCGGTGGCGCAGGAGGTTCCGCGGCTGTTGCTACTGCATCCGGGGTAGGAGGTTATGAAGATCGGGGGCTGGTCGGGTCGTTACACACATCGCGTGGTTTGCTGCTCTTGGAGCTGGGCCGTACTACAGAGGCTGTCACAGCTCTACACGAGGCCGTTCGTGTCCTAGGAGCCAGTGGTGGTGGTGATGCTGCCGGTGGTGCCGGGGTCGCCGGGACCCTGCTTTCTCGGGCTCTCGAAATATGGGCCTCGGAAGGCCACCAAAAAGACCGCAAGACTATAGACGACGGATCACGACCGTCAAATAGCCGAAGCTCTACTAGGTCGCGTGAAACAAGAGGCAAGGAACGAGTCCGTCCAGACGGATCACGTCGGCGTATACAAGCAGACGCTTTTACAGAAGAGTGGACAGACGAAGTTACACACCCAGCAACTCCTGATGCAGTGGCCACTAACAGCATGGAAGGGAGCGCCGAGATGGAATTGGATGAACAAGCGGATGGATTATTGCGCAGAGCGTTGGGTCGAGTTCGGCCTAGCCGTCAGCGTCGTCCAGCTGTACCGATGACTCCGGATATGAATAGCGATGATACATCCGTGCGTAGTCGCGGTGGCTGGTCTGGCCGGAGTCAAAGCCGACAATGATGGAATTTCAAAATTATCTGGGTTACATTAGTATCGATGGAGTTGCATTCATTAGCATTTTGTAGCCGGCGTTGAGGGGGAAAAGAATTGCCACAGGCAATGGCCATTTTCCGGATCCAGTCAAATCCGCAGGCATCTGAATTTGATACCAATGCATGCAATATACAACTTACAGCAATTATCATGACCTTTGAAAGATATAATAATATTGATACACTGCTAAACTATTGGTCTCGAATATCGGATTGCAGGCTGTCCTAGTAATGCTGGATAGTCAATTAATATCGTACTTTACTATATCAATCTTGTTTCTGGGCATACAGTTCCGTAACATAAGTTTGAAACTACGGGAAGTACTACCCTGATTTCTGCCATTGTTTCTGCCACGTCAAATCCCCAGGAATGGAAGGATAAACAGAAGGCGGTATGTCAAGGCAATCAACAGAGAGGCACAAACTTATGATAAGTCACTATACTCTATACTAAGAGGTACTAGTTACGCTACAGTACCAAGTGATGTAGACTCGATGGTATGTAGATGAGTGCAGGGAACTAACTATAGGTCATTCTTAGCAGTTATTTAGGTGTCCGTGGATTCTATTAGTGACGGACCGCTTGACCTTAGCCATGTACTATGTATATGATACAACTACGGAGTAATAAGTGTCGCTTACTGGAGTACTCCGTACAACAGGGCCTGGATAAGCGAGTGGATCAGACCCAAGGCGAAAGGGAACAAGAACCAATGAGTTATGCCAAGCAGAAAGGAAGCCCAAAAACAAGAAGAATAGAATTTGCAACTCGTGTTAGGCTGATTTATTTAGGGCTAGGCGTGGGGGCCAGAGAATACGAGTAACTAATTAGTTTGGTAACTAGTTAGTTATACCAGTACTCTATACTAAGAGGTATAACTAGAGTCGTCTAATTAGTGATACTATTACACTATATCAGAGTAAATGTCTTAACTATATCACTATTATTCTATTATACTATGCTATAATTATAATACTATACTAATACTATATAGTATACTACTCTACTAATTATACTACTGTATAATTATTATGGATGATGACGCAGAGACCCACGAGGCTCTGCCGTCAATCCTCCCTCAATTCGGCTTCGTTTCAGCCTGCACACACCCACTTCCCTCTTTCTCTCCCCCCTCCACTCCACTTCCACCCCTACTCTCTCGACGTTTACGCCCTTTTTCGCCCCAACTACTCTTTTCCCTCTTTTTATATCTCCCTCTCCACCTTGGAATTCCCCCTCTTCTCCTCCCTTTACCCACCCCCCTCACATTTCTTTGTCTGTTCCATCTGAATTATGCGGTCTTGATTTTTTGTCCCGTGATGACCGCGGCATATTCTATAATGCGACCCCGACGCGGGTTTTCACTTTTGTGCATCATCGCGTGTCTCTCTTACAGCGTCATTCTCGCCATCTGGTATGCCGTGAATTCCGATCGCGACTACATCCATCCTATCCTTACTCAACTCATTCCCGCCGGTCATTGTGCCTGTCAAACCTCTACCACTTTTCAATGTTCAACCTGTCTCTCCTGTCCCGATCTCGCCTTCCAACAACCAACTACCCCAACCACCCCATCATGGAACTTCAAATACCCTCGAGATGCTCGCAATGACACCCTCGATCAAACACAATGTCGTGTTGCATTTCCAGGACTTTTTGAGGATATTGCTCGCGGGAAGCATCATTGGCGCTCTCAGGGGGGACTTGTAACCGAGGATCTCGACGCCATTCCCATTCAATCTGGAATGGCACGAGCCTTTATTTCGCAGGGTAATCTTCATGTTGTCTCCGCAAGAGCTAATGGTGAAGACCATCGGAAAAAGATTCTTGGAGTGTTGAGTTCGATTCACCGCGCGCTGGTCGCGAACCGGGATCGGGCCGATCAGCGTGACATCGAATTTGTATTTTCCGTGGAGGACAAAGTCGACGACGTGACCAACCCCGAACATCCCGTTTGGGTTTTTGCTCGCACTCCGACCGAAGAAGGCGTCTGGCTGATGCCCGATTTCAGCTTCTGGGCCTGGGACAACGCTTTCAACTACATCGGACCTTATGATCAGGTTGTGGATCGCATCCAACGACTTGATCTTCCTTGGGATCAAAAGATTCCTCAGCTTGTCTGGCGCGGAAAACCTAGTTTTGCTCCGAAATTGCGCCGGGCGTTGATTGAAGCCGCCCGGGATAAGCCATGGGGCGACGTGAGGCAAGTTGAATGGAGCACGGGGGCGAATGTGCTCAAAATGGAGGATCATTGCCATTACATGTTCATTGCTCATGTGGAGGGTAAGTTCCAGCCATACAGCAACAAAGGCTATAATATATTGAGTCTTGCTGTGGAGAAGAAGTCTGAAGGAGTGGCGCTGACAGAACTCGCAGGACGCTCGTATTCCGCATCTCTTAAATACCGACAAGCCTGCAACTCCGTCATTGTTGCACATAAACTCCAGTACATTCAGCACCATCATTATCTCCTGATCTCCGACGGCCCACAGCAAAATTACGTTGAAGTTGAGCGCGACTTTAGCGATTTGGCCGACAAAATCGAGCCTCTAGTACAAAATACCACCGCCGCCGCACAGATTGCGCACAACAGCGTCAAGACCTTCCGCGAGCGATACCTGACCCCGGCCGCCGAGGCCTGCTACTGGCGGGAGCTGTTCGACGGATACAGCAGTGTCTGGAATAGCAGCGTGGACGTTTGGTCCTCTCGCCACGGCAAAGAACGTGGTCTACGATACGAATCCTTCTTGCTCCTACCCAGTCCACAACAGTTGGAATTCAGGGCCGAAATGGCTTTTTCCGGCCCGATCGCGTAATCTGCCTCCTGTGCCTCCATTCGGATTGAAAATTATAGAAGCCACGACATAACTACTATCTGCATTAATGTTAATCTACCACACCTTCGCCCCACGACTATTGAATCGCGGGCTTATTGGAAGGGGCTCAGAGACTCGAATTGGTCCTGGCCGCGGCGTTCAAGCGCGCTCTTTGTGATACCACAGAATCTTTTTTTTTATATACATATATATTGCACAGATACCTACCAAATACAGTGATGAGGTCTATTGCTATACCATTGTCTTACTAGTATTAGTAACTACTATCTCACCATTTACCAAGGTTGGTATTGCTACTAAGTATCATCGAGGCATCCACCTGGGTAATACTTAATAGTAGTCACACTCATTGAATGATCTTTTCACAACTTGAACTTTAGTGGCAGTGCTCGGCCATTACCATGCAACTTCCCGAATGTAACCAGAAAGCCCTAAGTGTTCAATATGGACCAACCAGCTTCAGGTTCGACTTGAACCCTTGAAGTTGGCACATCGATGGTCCTGTGAATGAGCCGACACAAGAAGGTTGCATACTGTCTTTCAATAGGAGCCTATAGCTTTACTAATGATGTGTGAGAATGAACCTCTGCAGGTTACTATATATTAAAAACTATGTACCCACCTTCAGCCCCATAATCTGGAGTATACACAGCAATCACTGAAACAATAGTGTCAGTGAATAGGTATTCACTGAAGTTACCTGGCGCTAGAGCTCACTCTTGCATTACTATGGTAAAAATATCGGCCTCGAGTTTGTTTTTACCTCCACTCCTGTCATACTTAAATATCTCTATATAGAGCTGCTTTAGAACAAAATGTGAATTACTCATATTGATTTTAACATTGAGAGGAATACTATACTAAAAGCTAGATGATATTTGCTCGAATATTTCAAACTGTTACTCATTGATGGTAAAGAGCAGAAATCTAAGATAGAATGTGGTTCTATCAACGTCGGTTCTGCATCATTTCCATTCACCTAGTTGATATCCGCTTACTAGTACAATATAGTTTCTATATACCAATATATCTCCAATGATCATTCCAAATAGACACAATCATCCTATCGGAGTACTCTCGAGTCATCCATCAACCATATCACACGATGGGCGGAACCACGGCACTTTTGTGTTACCCAATGGTTACCATTGCATCTTTCTCTTCTTAGAGGAGTTAATGAGCAACGATGATGTGTTTTCAAGGTATTTTTTCTTCGTTCTAGTCAAATAAAAAAGAGGGTTCCATCGCGACTGCCTCAGGCCATTCGGGTTTTGTTGAGTGCCAGTCGTTCCTTCCGTTTCACAAAGACTGTGTTGTTCCTTCCTCTTTCCAAATCGTCGTTCACTTTTAGAAGACTTCACCCAATCTCGTTTTTTCTCTCTCTTTTCCTCTTCACACGCTTCCGCAGCTTCCACGTTTCGTACCTCTCTTCTTTTTACGATCGTGCCCAGCATGGAAACAGAACTGAAAGAACCAAACCAGTCCACTCAGCGAGGTGCGTTCCAAGCATCTAATCGACATGTTGCCCAGCCCACCCATCAGGTGGAGATTGAATCTCCCGATGTTGCTGCGGCTATACTTGATGTCGATCACGTCGAAGAAGATGTCCAATCTCGGGTACCCAAAGCTTTGGTAAGTCTCAGGTCAACTCTTGCTTATCTTTCGAAGATTGATAGTATTGTCTGACTTTCTGAAACAGTGGGTATTGATTGTGTTGACCATACTTTCTTCTACCTTTCTCTTCTCGCTCGATAACACCATAGTTGCCGATATTCAATCCCCTATCGTCGAGCGATTCGGCGAAGTGGGAAAAATGAGTTGGCTCGGTGTGGCTTTCGTTCTTTCTGGCTCGGCCACTATTATCACCTGGTAAACACGTTCCTCTGGCTATCAATTCAAACCAGTTGCTTATTTTACTACTCGTCTTCCCAGGGGAAAGCTGTACGGTATTTTCAGTGCGAAATTTCTTTACTTGATTTCTGTGTTGCTTTTCGAAGTGGGAAGCGCGATATGTGGTGCAGCTCCGACAATGAATGCAATGATTATCGGTCGTGCTATTGCGGGCCTTGGGGTAGGTTCTCATTTTATCCTCACCACATTCACCAATCTAGAAAGCTAATACCATGGCCTGAAATAGGGTGCTGGCTCATATTTAGGCTGTCTGACATTACTATCTATCACTTCCTCGGTGCGCCAGAGACCACAGTATATGGCTCTCACAGGAATCAGTAAGTCCTAGCTATACCTGACCAATATGACCACTGAAGCTGAGAAGCCGGATAGCATGGGGGCTCGGGACAGTTTTGGGTCCAATGTAAGTATTACATAGCGGACCAACCCAGTGGCCCTTGTTTTAACTCCATTTGAATATAGCATCGGTGGTGCATTCGCAGAGAATCAACATGCAACTTGGCGATGGTCGTTCTACATCAATCTCTGCATTGGTGCAGCTTTCTCGCCAATCTACATCTTTTATCTACCACGAGGCGATCCTCAGAAGCTTGTGAAGCTCCGCCAAAAGGTCTCTCAGATTGATTTCCTCGGGATGGTGTTGAATATTGGCGCTTTGACGGCTCTGATAATGGCGATTAACTTCGGAGGTAACCTCTTCGCGTGGGGGTCTGGCCGTGAAATAGCACTTTGGGTGGTTGGAGGGGTGATACTCCTTCTATTCATTGTGCAGCAAGCGTTTCACATTGGCACTACTTATACGGAAAGAGTATTCCCAGCAGATCTTCTGCGAAAGCCTATAATGTGGCTTCTTTTCACTCTAATGGCCTGTGCCGGTACATGCGTATTTGTAAGTGGCGTTGCATGATTGATTGACCCTGCTGATGATATTATCAGGTTCCGACGTACTATATCCCACTGCTCTTTCAATTCGTCCGAGGAGACACGCCTCTGGGCGCTGCAGTCGGACTTCTCCCATTTATCTTCCCCATGGTGTTCTGTGGCTTGGCGAATGGAGCTGCCATGACCAAGCTAGGATACTACATGCCCTGGTATCTAGTGGGCGGGATGTTGACAGCCATTGGAGGTGGCCTTATGAGTAGGTCCGAATGGGTGGTTTCCAGAAGATGAAGACTAACAGATGCTTGAATTACAGCTACCGTTACCGAGCATACTTCTACAGAACGTATTCACGGATACTCGGCTTTGATTGGCATCGGCGCAGGAATGTATATCCAGACAAGTTTCTCGGTAGCTCAAGCCAAAGTGCCACCTGCTCGAGCATCTGACGCGGCATCCTTTATTGCGCTGGCACAAAACCTCGGAATAACTCTTGCCTTAGCGATATCTGGTGCTGTCTTTCAGAATCTGGCTATGGACAAGTTACACGTTCTTTTACCTCAGATCCCTCGGGAAGAACTTCGCCAGGCCATTCTCGGCCCAAGCAGCGGTCTTCTGCAGGGACTCCCCGAGGATGTCCGCAAAGAAGCGCTTCATATGATCGTCAAATCAATGTCCCATACATACTACCTTGTTGTGTTTGCAGGATGTCTCGCGGCCGTAGGGTCCCTTTTTATGAAGGTGTGCTTCCCTCTTCTGTCCTTTACCGAACTGTGTGTTTGACTAATAACACGTAGCGAGAACGCATATTCATCCAAGCCGCCCACATGGGTTAATGGCAGGGGGTTACCACGAGGAGGAGTCACGGATACGGGATCGCTTTACTTCTTAAAAGTTTCATGTCGATGTGGGTTTAGGAATGATGAAGATGGAGTTGATTAGCGAACTATATTTTAACAAAACTTTCAACAAAAGATTGTATTTCTTCAGGCAACTAGCAGAAGCAAAAGTCTCTTTATTTCCTCGTTTGGTCTGGTCTATCGAATTGTGACTACAACCCATTCAGAATGTGGGATGATAGTGAAATGCCATACCACACCGTCGCAGTGAGGGCAATGGCGTTCAGATGGATGGACATGGCATGGTTGAATTTGAATGTCTTATTCGCCCGGTTGACTTTCTCTTGATCTTCGACTCCATTCTCCTGCTTATCATGGGCTTCTACCCATTCATTAGCTGCAAGAACTCACGGGGCAGAATTGATAGCTTCGCATCAAGCAGTATACTTACCATGAACAGCTCTCCGAACAAAAGAAGCCGTCGTAGTCCGCGGTCCATAAACAGCCCAGTTTAACAACCCAGTAACCAAGACTACAGTCAAGGATACTGTACTAGAAGTATCCGCCACCAGCGAGAAAATACTATAGGGCGGATGAGTCGCGGCTGTCAGTACGACCAAGCCGACCTGCGAAGCGAAATAGATCGGGAAAACACGTTTTTGCAAGGCGAGAAACTCGCGCATAGGCAGGTATTTGAAGCATAGCTTTGTATTGACGAAGGTCTGTATTTAATTCGTTAGTAAGGGAGTGTATCTCTGTTTCATGGTAGTTGAGGATGAAGTACCTGAAAAAGCTCTGTGCCTAGCAGAGCACCGTAAGAGAAGAGATGGTAAGGCAGAAGATGTCCCGCCGTCTGAAGTAGACCGACCATGACGAGGAGGATATTCTGTGTTCAGGCTACTCAGACCTAGAAGTGAATTGGGTAGTATTCCCTCACACAGTACGAATTTCTTGTTCCAGCAGGATGTAAAGCGAGGGTATATCCTGGTCAAGTAAACAAGTAGAGAGAGGGACAAGCGAGAAGGGAGTAAGAGAGAAAGAAACCCGTTTGAATGATCTTGGAGCGGAGTGACGAGTACAAGGGGGAAGATTGAATGCAGGCCTTGGATTGAAAGAAAAGTTGAAGAGGTGAAGTTGCACAGACGAGGAAGAACCCTGGAACGATTTCAGGCCGGTGAAAATGGCTGCCTGCTTGATGCTCGACTTGGCGGCTGACGATGTTGTTGTACGCCTTGGACTCGCTGACGGGTTGTATAGTTGAAGTGATTGTCTGTTCATGATTTGTGTTATCATTGGGTCTAATTTCCTTTTCTTTCATCTTTATTAGTACTCATATAGAGATACTAGGAATAGTATCAACATGAATCTACAATAGTGTACAATGAGGTAGTCAGTGTATGAAACCACTATAATTTGTAGATATAGTCGAGACAGGATCTGATTTTGAAATTGATAACTGGTAGTATCATCATGGACCGATAGTTCGATTTTATTGTTATGAAGAGATTCTCGTTCTTTGTATTGTGATTGGCTAATGCAAGTTGGTGGCTTCATGCCCAGCCGTGCCCTAATTGCATGAACCTTTTACAGAGCACTTCTCAATATACTCGAGAAAAAAATCCTGAGAAAATATTAAGGGACTATTCAGACTCTAGGTAATCAGGGTATTATGGAAATCTAATCACTAACTAGTGCTATGATGCTACCATCATGGACTTTTCTGTGATGCTCTTCCTTTCTCTTCCTAGTCCAGTTAGTATGCCCGGAGGAATGGAAAAGATCACACCATCCTAAATAGAAATAGGCCATTAACTCGGTCATTTATTGCACTTGACTAATTTCTCCTCCGCGGTGCTATTTAGAATACGCATGAGAATCCCAATGATCTCTATAAGAGACAGCTCATATCTCTAAAATGCATACAAGCAGTGAAAGCTCAGGACTGCTCTCCTCCAAAAGAATTAATGAAGGTAGTTTGATGTACTTACGGTGAATAGTCGATTTGAGTGATGTTCTTCCATCAAAAAGATCAGTTCTCATGCTAGGATAAGGTCACTCAATAAATCCTTATATTTCGAGGAGAAAGACTAGTGATCTTTTTTTGAATATTTCATACTGGTAATTGGGTTCAATCTACTATTATGCCGTGAAGACCTCTCCTATGTACTCTTGACAACTTAAAGCCATCTCAGACGTACTCATGGCGAGATCGAGGAGGAGATTTGCGGCAAATGGGTACTACACTGTGCAACAAGTCCATGTTTTGTGGCTGATAAAGCGGGGACAATTGATATTGTCAAGGGGCAAATATTTGTAATTAAAAAGGTAATCACTCAAGAATATGTTATTGAAGATATATGAAAAGGGTCAACAAACAATTGAGGTTACACATCTCATGTCTCGAACCTGAAATGGGAGTCTTTTGGAGACACTCTAGGATGGCAATGCCAAGGACTAAGTTACGCTGAACGCTCAACAGGTAAGGCAAATTCAAGATTCTGATGGGGCTGTAAACTCTTATAGAATAGCAGGTATCTAGCCACAGGTCTGCACGATATAACAGGGTTCGTTCGTAACAATGACATGCATCCAGCACTGTAACACGCTAAAGCCCAGTCTTGATATAAGAATACTTCAAATACAATGCCATTGATGGCAATCCGACAAACTAAAGGAGTAATGGAACTTGCAGCTGTCGTAACCCCAAGATACCCCCCCACCATTAGCCGGAGGGTTGGTCGTACAAAGTATCTGTCTCTCTTCTCTGGGCCACATTTGGATGAAACCGGATGCTCCGCCATCTTCTGTCGCAGCTGTCGCAGTGGGATCTCACATGCATATACTCGGAACGAATCAAGGTGCCCAAAAAGACGTCCACATGGCATCGACAAGGTTCCGCCAACATTCAGCGGTTGGGTCCCCATGAACAATATGCACCAAAGAAACTCTACGACATGGGTAACGTGGACCCGCGCTAACAGATATCCAGTGACCATTGGGTTATCATCGAGGCGGAGTGACTTTGATAAGTGGCAAAAGTTTAGGAGATGGCTTTTATTTCTTTTGACATGACAAAGTTAGAGATCTTGATTTTTGGCTAGTTTTTGGACTTAGCCCTTGCGGTTTTATGGTAGACAGAGATCCGGTAATGATACTAGATATCCTTCAAAGAAATCGGTCAATTTTTGGAGGAAGAATGTCTTAGTAGACTAGTATGTTCCAAGAGAAAGTGTTTTGGAAATTATTATAATCGCTGTAGCCAATTTTATATTACCAACATCATGTTATACCAAAACACCCTAGGCGTTTAGGAACCTCTCAATTGTATCTGTGAGCCCATCTTTTATCTTTTGGCGAGCAATAATCTTACTTTTGGGCCGACTTTACTCAATTCATGAACAAAATTCCACAAATCTCAATGTGGGGGTTCGGCCATCTCCGGCCGTGTGTAATGTAGTATGACGGAGGACCGGCTTATTGTGGGAATTTCTCCTAAATAACCTTGACTAGGAAAAGGACAGCCTTTGGCTATTAAGGTGACACAGTATCACTGATCCTGGGTGCATCTAGAAAAGAAAATCCAAGTTGTAGGCTTCTCATGCCATGCCCAAGATTTCAACCTCATGTGTGCCACGCCACATCCCAGACCGTTGGTAGCCGATTGCATCCAGGGCACGCTACATTTCCAATGACTGGATTACCAGGGAACTAACCCACAGATCTGAACGCATCCGTGGAACAGGCTGAGCGTCATAACGAAACAAATCAGAGAGTACGATGAGCGAGACAAGAACCCTCTTTGCACCAGGGTGAGCCAGCTGAGAAGCCTAAAACGGCATGGACCCGAAGCATCACGCGGCTGAAAGCCTTGATCTCGAGTTTTTACCAGTTGCTTGGTGGCCAGACTACTAAATCCCTTGGTGCTGTCGCACAGGTGCGTGTCACGGTGAGATTGACTCGAGTCGGCAATCTTCCTTTCTCTGTGTCTCCCTCGTGGATGTGCATGGAAGGCCGGCCTGTATAAAGACTGATATAATGACCATATGCATACTCTGCCGATCTCCCGCTGCATATCTCTGAATCCTAAGAATATCAAGCTAGAACATTGCTTTCTTCCTCTCTCAACCTCGAGAACTCTGTCAATATAGTATCCACAATCAACATAAAGTACGCAATGAAAGTCGAACAATCATCAAAGTCCCCGGCTAGTGACGAGACAACCAGTCAAAAACAGGATCCTTTAGAAAGACGAAGACTCCAGAACAGGCTATCTCAAAGGAATCATCGTATGATTCACGACCTGGGTAGAAGGCTGATGAGAAAAGCTAATACAAAATAGGTCGAAAGATTAGAGATAGAATCGCCAAACTACAAGAACGTGTGATCGCAAACGAACTTCGAGCAGCAGCAGCTCTAAATGGCTGGGATCAACCATATTGCCCTTCTCCCCTTCCATCTCCTCGCCATACAATTCGTCAACCTCCTACAAGTATCGAAATAGAAGTCAACTCCCGCGATACCTCACCTATAAGAACAGAGACATCTACTTCTTTTAATTCAACATGCGATATGGCACAACTTCCTGCGTGGTCTAGCGATTTGAATTTTGCCCAGTCATCCGGATGGCTTACTGGAGACTTACCTTATACCCCCGATTCCAGAGGGTTCCTGAACGAGACGATGTGCTATACCTCGGAACAAAGTATATCGACTGGAATTCAATTGCCAATGGGAGAATTCCATGAGATAGATTTGAGCCCCGAGTCCTATTCAAGTCCATGCTTGATGCCTACAGCTCTGAATCTAGGAAGTCCAATAACTCAACCATTTTATTACGCTGCAACAGGTGAGACCTTGAAAATCTCTATATTAAACATGCATAGATTGAAGATGCTAACTTATATTTGCAATCCAAGAGACCGCACTTCCTCAGGTGCTGCAAGCAATGAGTAGTATGTCACCACAAGCGAAGATCATCGTGCTCGTACCGTCAGAATCCGTTTCAACGTATCCGGCATTATCTTCTTCACTTCTAGGAGGTAATGGTCTAGAAGTACTCTCACCTTCACAGCCTGCAATTCGAAATTTAGCGTGCATGTGTCAAGCTCAGTCGACCACTATAGCGTCCAACGGCGCCCAGGGGCTTTCTCGATGGACGGCTCATGGGTCTCTTTCATCGGGTTGTCCTTTGCATAAAATCTCTAGCCCATCAGTGGGAAGCTTTTCAAGTAATCGATGAAAGATTTTCAGGGCATAGTTCATTCAGAACGAATGTAATCGTGGCAAGCTTGAATATGAACAATTACAGAAAGCGGATGGTGAGTACATCTTTGAACAGTCTAGAGGACTCATTGGTCAAGTAATAAGAAACTCAATGATTAAAAGAACTGTTACGATATTCCTGATAGACCTTCATTCTCATGCTGCACATATTATTATTATTATTATTATCATTATTATTATTTCAAGGATGCGGGACAGAACTATAAACCGCCTGGTTGAAACCCTATTATCAACTCCTCCCAGAACATATCATCGATGCCCAGAAGAAAACTTGGATCGGGCCCCATGTCAACGATAGGGCCACTTTGGGACAGTATGCGGGGGAAATATTGATTAAACCAAGTCTGAACCCGCCTCGTTTTCATTTTGACCCGATCCATCATCTCATCTGATGCACTATCCCTTAACCAGTGAGTGCGGGCAAATGCATTCCCTTGATCGGTCTTCCGTGTGACCATTTCAAGGATTTGGGAAAAGTCAAGTTCAGTCCTGACCAAATCCACATCCCAGCCTTCAACCTTGGAAAGGCACAATCGAGAGGCAATAAGCAGCGCATACGCCAAATGCCCCCAGAGTGCGTATGAGGCAGTGAAGATCGTATGGTCTGGCATAGACAGAAATACCTCGAACAAAGCCTTTGTCGATGCGAGACATTTCCACATCGTGTCTAAGCGTTGTTGCCGAGCACCTGTATTCGCATTCTGCCATAGAGAATCGTAAAGCCCGGCTTCGTAAAGGAAAATTCGAGCAGCATGAATATGGATAAGCCACACATCTAAGTCGGCATTAGCAATTGGATTCCGTCAAAACAGCAAAATTTAAAGAAAGTTTTCCTCACGATTTCCATTAAGTTTGGTCGCCGATTGCGTCAGACCTGTGAGTTGCTGGTCTAGATATCGTATATGCATGGTGATCGGCGCCCACGAGCTATGAGGTCCTTGTGGGTCATCGAAAGGCGCCACTTGAGCGATTTGCTCTACCAGGCTTTGTAAACGGACGTGATGAATGAGCAGTTCATCTGCCGGGTGTTCTCTGGCTTCGGCCAAAGTTTCTAGCGCCTGATTGAGATGTCGACTGTATGGTATTGCATCGACTCGTCGAAATACCGCAGAAGCTCTGTAACAGAATTAGCAATGCTCATCTAACACATCACTGTTGAATAACAGACACTGAAGTTACATAAAAGCAGCCTAACAGAGCTCTGCGGTCTTCATTATCCATGGAATTGCCTTCCTCTGCAAACCCATAGCTAGACCTTGACCCGTCAAATATAACCGTGCGGCGATCATTTGGATGAGCCGGCTTATCAAATCCGAGATCGGCAAGCACAGCAAGCGTAAGGTGGATGAGGTTTGTCATCTGAGGATTTGCTTTTAGATGGCCATGATACCTATTTGCATAAATTTATTATCGTTAGCTCTCCTGTTTTCTTATTACTTCTGTGCTAGGTGGTGATGGTCTTTACCAGGCAATAGTGAGCAAAAGTGCTTGCAAGATATCACGACTTTTCTCGCCGTCTATCAGTAATCGTTTCGCGAGCTCTTCAGTCAGAGCCGCACCTCTGCGAAGTTGTAGAGACCGATTCTGGTATGATGCCGCCAGAATCATGGCCTTCAACAGACAGGGATGATTGCTTTGAAGAACCGTCACTGACCCCTTCGGAGGCGTGACAAAAGGAAAGAACATGCTCATCTCGTTTCGAAAAAGATAGCATAGCGCTTCCGCCGCCTCAGCTTGTGGCCAAACATTCTCTCCGGGGATAATAGACTCTGCAGGAAGAGAGATTGGCGGATCCGGAACCGCATTGTCCAATTGCTGATATCTAGTACCGGAATGAGTGCTTTCAAACTCCTCCTTAGCTACAGAGCTTGATGTAGCCATGTCCCGTGGGGGTGTCTGCATGGGCAGCATGTTCTCGTTCTGACTTTGTGATATATTGCTTATCAAAGAGTCAATGCGCTTCTCTAATTTATCGAAGCGGCTAGGGATCCTGTTAGCAAGTAGTTTAGTTGCGTCGAACTTTTGATAGATTGACCTACGTCCGGGGCAGTGGACTTCTGCGTCGTCGAACTTCTTGTGGAATACATTCTCTATTGAGACGAATGCACCTAGGTTTTGAATTTTAGTCACTCTTCAAATACGACCCAAAAAGCGAACGTAATGGAATCCGAATCCTACCGTTGGCAAGGGGGTTGACCGGTTGGATCATAGTTGCAGCGCACTTTGGATCGCCGACAAGCTAAACAGGCATGGGCCGCAGCCGAACGACCGCTAGGGTGTGCGTCGCTCATAATGCCGTGACTAATAGTTTATGGGATTATACCCTCCACCTGGACAGTCTCGAATCGATGGCCTATCCCAAAGGCTTGTGGGTGTCGAATGGAGGATTCGGATATCTCGGACACGGAGGCGGGGCTTATCCTTAGCAGACACAACTATCATTGGTCCGTCATTCCAGGAGAATGAAAATGAGTGAAACCAGGCAAAAATTATTTCAGCAACATAATAGAGTATTCAGGAATATTACCCAGTGAGTTTCATGGCAAGTTCTATAAAAAATTCGTTCTGCTTGATTCAATACTGATACTACGATGCATCATTTCCAGCTTCTACCTTGTACTTCACCTATGGCTATTGGGCATGGGGTCTTGTGGAATGGACAAGAGATAACTAGATACAAAGAATATCTTGTGAAGTTAGCAAAGATATCTTTTCAGTTATTCTGCTTCGCAATATGGCCACTCTGACGAAGACAAATCAATTGAGGGCTTAGAACTAACAACTGAATTAAGACCAGCTGAAGTAGATAAAATCAACTCATTGGAAAGATAAATAAACGACATAATGAAAGCTTCAGAAGCTCAAGAGCATGATTTAGAGCAGTTTGACTAACTCCATGCTCTAGTCAAAGTGAATACGCCAGAGTTCACGATCGCAGTTGGTTTTATACCCCGTTCGGGTGTGCAGCATGGCTGTGTTATCACTGACCAGCAGATCACCCTTTTCCCATTCAAAATAGAGACATACTCGGGGATCATATAAAACTCTGTCAATGATCTTCACCAAGCTTGGGTGATCATTTTCAATAGTAACATCGCAAGTGGAGAACTTCGTTTTAGTTGAATCCCAAGGCTGATGCCAACGTAGACAGGGCAATCCCGAAATTGGGTGCGTCACTGTTAATGGAAGATTCTTCAACTTTGCATCCCAGAAACCATCATTGTCCATAGCCCAAGTAATGTTTTGAAGACGCTCAGAGGTCCAGGGAAGAGGTAAGTATCGGAAGAAGAGTCGCGAGCTTGCAAACAAAGTATAACCACTTCTCTTGGGTGCAGTCGCAGGGCAGGTGAAGAATTGATAGCCAGGTGGTCGTTGAACTTTTTTCTTTTCTCCTGTCTCCGGGTCCTCGATTTCTTCGAACTTGAACATTCCGTCGAAGTGCATCGGCATGGCCTCGTTAGAAGTGACATTATTGCCCATTTTGTCTGCACGTCCGGCATCACGCACTTTCTGAATGACGCCAAAGCTCCACGGAAGAATAGTTCCCATCTCCGATGCAGCCTTAACATATAACTCCTCTTCGAGTGTCTCCGCGAATCCACGAAGAATAACGGGTGACATAATATTGGATAGCTTGCGAACCTTCGCCATAGGGAGATCTTTGATAGATGGAGGCGGGTTAACATTGTCGATATCGGCAGGTCGTATGATCAATCCGCTGGGATATAAATGTTCGAACTTGACTGAGACTCCATCCTCGGACCAGTTGAATATATCGGACCTTTCACGGAAATAATATGGCTGGCCATTCCTATAAACAAGGTCGTGGGTATCACGTACGTCCTCGGCGTGGACAGTGCGATATGAACCATCTAGTCCAATAGCAACTGAGGCATGCCATGGTGTAAATCCAAGTAAACCGCGGCCCTGTGGAATCAAGCAGACTGATAGTTTCCGCTCCCCGGCAGATTCGTGAATAGACAGTCGAACATAATCCTTCCTGTTTGCTCTGATCGCAGCGGCAAACATCTTACCGCGAACTATCATCTGACGAGCAATCTGCGAGACCTGTGCCTGCCGAGCGCGTTTAGAAAGATTTAAAGTAGCTTCCTGGTGTGCTAGATCTTTGGTGAGGAACTTGATGTAGCCGCGATAAGTCAAGCAAGTATCGTTGTCGGTCTTAATTGCCTCGTCAGGATCAAAAGACGGATCTCCGAAGACGAACATTAATTCTCGGCGAAGGCAGCCTGCATGTGCCAGATAGTAACTCTTTGCATCCTCCGGTGCTTCAGATTTGAACCATGGATGCTCAAGAAGTTCAAACAGACGAATAAATTTTACATGATGGAGGCCCTTGTCGACGGCCATCTGCCGCAGGGCTTCACCATAATCCCAAACTGTTTCATCGGGGACTCCCAAGATATCTGATGCCATGATCAGCTCGAATCAGAGAATGTCTACTTTAACTTTTTTTTTTTTTTTTGGCTTACCGTTATACACAAGTCCATCGGAAGAAATGTAAACATCCGCTCCAGGTTCGTAAACTGTGCCGATATTTTCACAAAGTCCGTTAAGATGTGACAGCGCTAATTCTTCGCCAAAATCGGGCATCGTCCCTAGGACCTTATCCCTTGCATTGGGCGATTTGAATGGGAAAGCAGGCAAAATCATGCGAATTGGTTCATGTCGCTTAACCTGTTCCATCACTATGGGGACAAAGGACTCCAACCCCTTCCATGACCCGCCATTCTTCTCGTAGTCCACTCCATAAGTTTCAATCACCTTGAGAATATCGACAGCCATCCTGAGATCATTAGAATCAATCTTGAGATCATGAAAAAGAAGATCTCCGGTGTAGATGCCATTTTCGTGATCTTCTGTAGTTGCTTCGCCGTTTGCGGTAATTGTCAGATCGGGAGTATCCAGGGCAGCCATCGCATCGGTATTGATCTCATCGGACTGGCCAATTGCTGAAAATGGTGCAGGGCTCACAAGCTCTATGGAATTTGGAAGCAGCTGAGAAGACTTAGCCTCAGCATTGTCTGAAGGATAGTATACTCCATTTAGGGTGGACCTCTGTAGGTCTGGGACATTTTCCGCACTGGGCGCGAGGGCGATCATGGTGACCAAAATTGAATCTGAATAGGTGACACTGGTGTCTTGCTTCCTTTAAATGACAACTGATCAAGTTGTTTTTGGAAAAAATGTACTCTTCCCGTTTCTAGGGATATCTTACTTTGAAAAATATTCCGCGGTTACTCGATTGAAAATTGAACTTCATGTCGCTATATACCCGACATGCACCGTTCCAGCTAGTAGGAACTTTCCCGCCCTGTGTCCATAACGGCGTTCATCCAGCCTGATGACTGTATCTAACGAGCCATGCGGACTCAGATACATGGGGTGAAGCTGAATCTACTGAACCGGAAAGAGCCATTCCATGGATTCTGTACAACTCGGAGCCGGTGGATCTCCGTCTATTCTCCTACCATCACGGCCTAGAGCGATTAAACCGCTGGTGGTGATACTAAACAGCCGTTGAGAGAAACCCTGTTGATGAATAACGTCAATTGAATCGTTGATTAGTGCACCAAAGAGATGTATGAGGCGCAGATATGCAGTCTGGCAGTCGTCAGCATGGTCCACAATAAGACTTGTGGCAATCGCGAGGAGAAGGATATTCCTAGAAAGCCCCCGCAGACAAGATTTCCACCTCCCAAATTGAGATGACTAGATTTGCAGACGCGTACAACGTCTTGAGCGCGGGTCAAAGAATAGCTGTAGCTTCCTTGGGTCCGGCTCGGCTTGATAATCTAACTCGCCTCGTATTTACAAAGACTAATAAGAGATCCTACCCAAAATATCGATCCCGATACAAGTGTAACTCTAGGTCATATGAGGCAATGTCGAATCTAGGGTCCTGATGGCTCTTTTCTGGGGTCAACTCTTGGGGATGGCTCTACAGGTGGTGAAGAAACTAGGGCTAGTAAGAACGACCCAATTTCATACTAATTTATAGGAGCTCAGGATGGTTTCAGTACTTCGTAGTAGCAGAAATAGAGATTCCTTAATAACAAATCTTAGACACAAGTCAAACATGTTGGAACTATGCACCATGACAGGCATCCAGAAACAATATCATCTTGGCCTTACTTCTCTAGCTCAGTCCAGTCATACTCCATGACCCGCGACACAAATGCAGCCATTTCCGGGCTTGACAGCTGACGCACGACATGAAATGTAGCGTCAAGACCCGAGCTAATTCCCCCAGCTGTGAATAGATGTACCGCATCCCCCTTCAGATAACCTCCATCTGTATAGCGTCTGTGCACGACATTCGCAGGACTTTCGTGCTTGTCACTAAACCGTGCACATATTTCCCGTAGAACATCTACCGCACGATGATGAGTCGTCACTGTCATTCCAGACAGAATACCTGCCGCACCAAGTAGGAATGCACCTGTGCAAATGGAAAATAAAACTCGTGGCCTTGAAGGTTCTGACAAGGGTAGCGCCGCAAATTTGCGGATTATATCGACCTCCGGCGCATTTCCCTCAACTAGTGGCTGGATAACCGACGGTGGCCCTCCTGGGACCAAGAGTACGTCGTATTCTGAAATCTCATTCAGTGCTTCGTCGAGGAGCCTATCGGCTTTCACGGTCATGACACTTGCGGCGCGGATGATAGATGTTTGCGCAATCGTCTCGATGATGAACATTCGATCCGGCTGGTCGGGGTTGCAGTTATGCGATACATGGGAGAGAACTTCCATCGGACCTGTAAAGTCGAGAATATCCACTCCTTGGAAGAGCAGAACCCCGACTTTGTAATATCGTTTCGACTGAGCAGAAGCCATAATCTCGCTGACTACAATAAGCGAGTTCTATCTTGACTTGATGAAATGCGACGTCGAGATATGCGAGCGATGTAGCCCCTTGGAAAGAAAACAAGCGAGAACGCAAATATTCAATGAGGAAACGAATGAAGGCAATGAGTGTTACTACTTCAATTTTCGTTTTCGACTGAGATAATAGATTCGCGGAAAGATGCGAGTGTCCTCTCCACGGCGGGTATCAGACACGTTGCTGACTCCAGCAAGTAATGGGCCGATGTCGTGTCACCGGAATTTCCTCATGTGCTTATTGAATAAAATGGAACCCGAAAACTTTACTATTACATGTACTGCGAATCCTCCCTTCCAGTAGAAGGGTATAAGCTATTTTAACAATTTTGAATCATGTTCTATTCTTCGAATCGTCTCTCCGAGTCTGCTTAATACTATCGTTGTACCTACAACGTTATAGGTATAATGGACATGTGTATCTCGGCATACTATGCTATATATTTCATGTGCTATGTCGAGATAACTAGTAGTATTGGTGTGTTCTGTTCTCCTAAAAGTTTTTCGATAACATGTCTGGGGAGATTCCCCTCATAGCAGCCCCGTCATAAAATCGTCCGCTGTTATGAGGAGATTGAAGTTCTATCGACAAAGTTGTTTGGGCGACAATCCGTTGAGTTAATCTTCTGATAAGTAGCACTCAGTAAACAAGGGAGATCTTGATAGCCAAGTGTGGCCGTGATGGAAAGGAGAAAGCATCAAGGTTACAATGCTGCCAGCTGGTGGTAGCATTTAGATCTTGTTGACTAATATTAAGGACTATTCAATCTGCCATCCAATTTAAATTCGTCCTACGACCAGAGCTCATAACCGTATTATCTACTATTCTTTCTACCATAAAGTGATAGGAATTCAAGGTATCAACTACTCCCTGGACATTGCTCAAATTTTGTAAGCATCTCGAACTATACAATGGCGATATCATAGATACATTCATACTTTGTTACCCTCCCAATAACGGACAGATAAGGATAGAAGTACTTGGAAAAGATAAATTTCCCTCGTTGTGAGGCTATATACAATCTGCTGGGGTGTAATCTGAACTCAGTACCCTGAAACATAGGCATTATATGCAAGGGTGTTCTGCATTTTCTCACAGCGAATACGGTTTATGTGGCACAATTAATTCACGAATACTGACATCGGAGTCCAAAATTTTGATCAAAGCTTGTTACAACTTATACTTTTGTTTTAATCAATTTCAATCTGCCGTGCTCTAGAACAGGCTCACCCATTCCAACTCAAATCCAAGCCCTAATTTTCGGGATGTGGACAGCGGGGAGGAACATTATGTCGGATGGTGGGGGATGCAGGGAGCTTGCAGGTTAGAATGAGTTGAGAAGTCCACTCGTTTAAGAGAGGGGATTCTCTCTTTTGCAACTGTGGCTTTGACTTTCAAAATTATATTATTTTCTCCTTGATCTTTTTTTCCCTGCTGTTTAAGAATAAAGACTTTCGAAGTATGTCCTCTCCGGAATACAGTGACCATTTCTCGCTCGCCAACATTCCATTCGGCGTGGCATCTTCCCAGATACATTCCAATTCACAATGTGTGACTCGACTAGGGAACTCCGTTATTTTCTTGGCTGAGCTACAGAAATCAGGAGTTTTCTCGAGCGTCAAGGGCCTACCCGAAGGAATATTCGACAAACCATCTTTGAACGATTATTCTGCACTTCCACGGCCAATTCATCGAGAGGTGAGAAAAGTGCTACAAGAAACATTACAAACAACTCTACCAGCGGAGTTCTCCGAAGACATCTCTGCAGTCACTTTACATCTGCCTATGACAGTGGGTGGATTCACCGGTACGTTTCCAAGCTTGCCCGACAGCTGCCAGTACATCTTATGCTCGGCGTACGTCAAACGGTCAACCTGACGGTGATTAGATTTTTCATGCAGTGTACACCATGTTCGCAATGCGGGCCGAATCATTATCAATGACGAAAAAGTCCCTCCAGGGTTTTTCAGATTTCCAATCGGATACAATGGCCGTGCGAGTACAGTCTATGTCTCGGGAACGCCAATAGTTCGCCCGAAAGGACATTTTGTTGACCGTTCTGCACCGACGGAAACAAAGCCTGTAATCTACGGACCTTCACAGGCCATGGACTATGAATTAGAAGTAGGTGTCATTATCGGAAATGGAGTGTCTAGGTTTCGAGGGTTGAATGCGCGCGACGCAGATGAGCATATCTTCGGCATGGTATTATTGAATGATTGGAGCTGTAAGTTTTTTCCAATTTTCTTGCAAAGTCAGGCTTCTGTATGTCTAACTTGAATTGATGTCAAGCCCGCGATATTCAAGGATTCGAAATGATGCCACTGGGGCCCTTGAATGGAAAATCCTTTGGAACCAGCATTTCGCCTTGGGTGATCACCTTGGATGCATTGGAGCCCTTCCTCATCCCCGGCCCCACGCCTGAGGTCGCACTGGCAAGTCATTTAGAGGATGACTTGGATAAGTCCAGCTACAAAATAGACTTTAAAGTTGAGATTATGTCGGGTCAGCATGTGACTAAAGTGAGTGAATCCAAGTTTACGGATTTGCGTTGGAATGGACGGCAAATGGCAGCACATCTCGCTAGCAGCGGGGCGGATCTCCGGACTGGCGATATCTTGGGCACTGGGACCGTGAGTGGACCAGATGAGAAGAATTTCGGTTGTTTGTTAGAAACCACAAAGGCTGGAAAGGAGCCTATAACCCTGACCGATGGTTCGGAGAGAAAGTTCTTGCTGGATGGTGATATAGTTCGATTCACCGGCGTGGCCGGAGGGGCGGGTTCGGGGGTTGGATTTGGCGAGTGTATTGGCCAGTTAGTGGCAGCGAATATTTGAGCGATAGACAGTCTGGGAATGAAATGCCTTCTATCAATTGGGATATTACTTTAATATGTCTTGCCTACGCGGTGTTGATACACACAGAATTATGTGACTTTCTTGATGAAATTATTGAACTTCTTTATGGACATCATGGCAAGCGGTATATAGTAGCGTATGAACAGAAACGAGAAAAATATCCGGGTAATCCAAATAGAACCTGAACACCGTTGTCTTACTTTGGTGAAGAGAAATGGTCCCTAACGCCGGTCAAATGCCTGTAGCCCGCGCTCTAAGAAATTTGAAATGTGAAAAGTAATGGAAATTCGAGGTGCACCGCAGTCGGATCAGATCTAGCTCCATAGGGGTGGGTGGATATACTCCGACGCGCGATCCAGTATGTTAGGCATCGTCCATTCACCACTACCCGAGCTCTCTGGGGTAGGTGGTGGAAGTGACCCAACGCTGGGTGTCATGCTTGCCGGAACGTAAGTTCCCATTGACGCAGTAGCTTGATTAGCAGTAGACTGGGGGATATAGGCGGGACTAAGGCCAATCGTCGAGCGAGTTCGCTGATTTCCAAACGCGTTGAGTAGCTTTTGCAGAGCGCGGTGAGTTTTAGCAAGAGACTTGGCCCACTGTGTCTGATTGTCACCCATAGCGGCAGGTGATGTAGGATCTAGCGGAGGTTGAACGATGCCCGGTGGATTTGTAGCCCCAGTGATCGGATCGTAGGTACTCATGGCCTGAGCTGGAGAGGCCATGCTAGCAGTAGTATTGACATCACCAGTATCATAGGCACGCTCGTGTGTGGCTCGCTGCGCGATAATTCCTTCGAGTCTATGAAGCAAGTTCCAGACATTCGGGTCTGATTTCGCTTCCTCGACAACTGCGAGCAGAAACGCGGAGCTAATAGCCCGCTGCAAAGCGATCCATGAGCGAGCGGCATGAGAGCTTATGTCGTGCATCTCGATGTAAGCCTCAACGGTAGTCATGAGATTGGCGATACAATCTGCACGTATGCTAGCCGCTCCCGCATCACTGGTATCGTTTGTTGGCTTAAGCGCTGGTCGACATAGTTCAGATGAGAAATAAGAAGAGTGAAGCTTCAATACCACTCGCTCCAAGCTTTGTGTTGCTGTCGAACACCATTTCGCATCCCTCAAATAAGGCTTGGCTTCAATCATGATATTTTGGATTCTTTCCTTGTAGCCTTGAATACTCTCAAAGCTTATCTGAGCATGAGGGCTGAGCATGCGAATGCGAACGACCTCTAGTGCTAAAGAAATGACGCGGCAAAGAGTTTCAAAATAGGAAAGATCACCTGGTTGCGAGTCCTCACGGAATGCTATGTCCGGTTGGCTCACAGCCGTGGTAGAAGGACGATCGTATGACAAAGAGAAATGACTGTCTTGCCACGCCATGGACCACCTAAGTAAAGAAAGGAAAGAAATATTAGTATGTTGGGTGTCATACTATCAATCAATCAACAGCTTACCATACGTGCCGCCGACGATATCGCTCAGTTGATGAAAAACGACTTGACTCGACGTGCAAACCGAGGGCTAATCCCATTCGAAGTGTCATACCCAGTAGCACGTATGAGATACCGGGGTTCATGTTGTAAGACAGAACGTTGCCAATGACTAATAGGGTCTGAATAGCTTCGATTGTTGGTTGGGATAGGAAATTTGTCATGCGCAGACATTGATATGAACAACAAACTTTGACAATGTCAGTGAATATTTACCGAGTAGGAGTTGTAGCAGTCTCACCATAAACCTGTGAGGTCAATTCTCTTTCTTTGCTTCCCAAATCTGATGATTGGCAGCCGGACGCCAGAACAGCAAATAGAAGCCCCAGATAAGCAATGCTGACGCCAAAGGGATGCTGGGCTTCATCCACGTCTTCACGATACACTCCACCGGAAGCAATTCTATTTTGCAGTAAAAGCTCAAGGTTTTTCTCAAATTCGGAAATATCCTCGAGTACAGGGTAGATAGCCCCCGCAATGTCCTTGTAGTAAAAGAAGAATCTGCACGATTAGAATTAATATAAAGCACGCGAATCGGCGATTCCTCCAGGAACAAACTCACTCTCTGCATTGTTGATCGGTAGGAAGAGCACTGCAGACCGCGCTTATATCAAAAGTCGACATATCTGAAGACCACAAATCCACGAATGGATAAGTTGCTGATTCGTTATCCAAACCGAGTTTCGGTAAGATGCCTCCTTCCAAAAGAGCTTGAAGTTGGTCGGATCCCGATTTGTTGTTCAGTATATATGCTAATACAGATCGTGATCCTAGATGAACTGTGCCTTTTCCGAGTGTATTTGCGGCATGAATTCCTTCGCGATCTGGGGATATACCCTTGGAGCGGGAGCTCACATCGCCACTCTGCACACTTCTGTTGTCAACCCCAGTAGTCGTATCATCTTCAGCGCGTTCAAGTCCAACTCGTAGGGAATTAATTGTCGATTCCATTTCCCTTAGTCGGCTGCGTACGTTGTCCCATTCTTCCCGGGCAATCGACACTCGGCTGCCTACATTGGGGCCAGTTGGTCGATACTGTGTGGCTTCAGCCTTCACCTGCGCCGTGTTATCCTCGTAGCTGTACACTCCTGGGTGATCCGATGTGGAAAACGTGGATGGGCCCTCTGCTGGACTTTCGCGGAAAGCCTGCGAACGCTTTTTGATGGGTCGCTCATATGAGCAAAGCTCTTTGTGGTCACGCTTGACACAGCCATCGCAAGGTAGGTTCCTATCGCATTTGACCTTTCGAGAATGGCACGGATAACAGGCTTTAGGTTCACGCGCTTTGCGCTTCGTGCGAATGATGGCGTCGACTTGATCCTGGGGCAGATCAGATACAGGGCGATTCAGTGCTGCAGCGGCATCGGACGGGGATATCGAATTATTCGGAGGGTATGGAGACGTCATATTGTTGGTCATATATGTTTGGAAACATCAAACGAAGTTATGTCGAGTTTCTAATGGAGCGCCTATGCCAATTTCGATGCGACTGGCGATAGCGCAATGTCGAACATCAGAGGGTGACGTGGTTCAAGGTGAAATTTTCACACTTCAAAAACGGTCCCAACAGTTGAACTAGACTATTCCATCACTCAGTATAAGATATCATGGCGAGTGTAATAGACAATTGCATCGAATCGCACTTGAGCAGACGAGTCGGAACGCCGAGAGACTTCGACGGGTTGGGCCTAGCTAGGCACGTGATGCGGGGCTACCCAATGCGGAAGGCCGATGGAAGAACTACGTCAGTGATAGAAAATATTTTGAAGATGGGAAATTATACTTTTGTACAGTATGATTGCTTTATATTGACCATACAAACAGTTTAGATGTGATTATCTGGATTGAGAAAAGTACAAAAGCTATTGCTGGAAAGACTCATGCTAGACATCATTATCTAGTTGTTATGCAGCGAGATTTCAAAGTTAATTATAACGATTTTCAAATTCAAAGAATTAAAATATAACTGAATTCAAGTAGAGGAAAATGAAAAGAATGACAAAAAAAGGGGAAAAGGGGAAGGGAAAGGACAATCAAAATCATAAAAATATATATAGTTTCATTAATTAAATTATTATGCTAGGCCTATTCCAGATCTTTTTTTCTCGTCAATCTATCCAATCTTGATACTATCGAGTGGATAGCATCCAACACATTTCCATAAAAGTATTTTACTGGCGTTAAGTGACGGCCAGGTCCTTTGCGACATAAAGCCTTGTAGACGTGCACCCTACTCAAGCCTTAACAGCTTGCTCCTCATCATCGGCAAAGGCATACTTCGAAAAGCGCCGAATTGCCTCTCCTTTGAAGTAGAAGACGAATGGGATTGCACAGCAAGCCAGTGCAATAAAGGCTAGAAGAGAGCTCGCCCATTGGTAGCCCAAGCGATTGTACATCTGCTCGGTGAATAGGACGGTGGAAGCACCCCAGAATGATCGCAAGCATGTCTTCGCCGCCAAAGCAGACGCGGCCTGATGTTGATATGTGTCCACTGAGTAAGGTTAGTATAGTTCAAAGAGTATAGCAGCATTTGTCACATACCAAGGTAGTTATTGGCAGAGTTGTAAAGAAAAATGAATCCGAATCCAACCGGCCATCCTCCAATAGCAGGTCCGAACCAATGGATTTGGGGATATGAGGTCCAGGCAAAAATGAAGAGACCGATGGGAATGAGCCAGCACGACCACATCATTGGGATCAGACGCATCTCAGCGGGCGGTTTTCCGTCATATTTCTGGCTGATCTTCAGATAGTTCTTGTTCACTAGAGGCGCGCAGGCAGCACTCATGAGGACGCCAATGGCCAAAGGAATGAACATGAGACCTGTCATGGAGGCGGTCCATCCTTTTCCTGCTTGGTAAACAATCGGATAGCTGCCAAATTTGTTAGTCCAGTTGGGGGCCACTGCGTATAATGGGAAGAACTTACGCGACAAAGAACATGTAGAGCAAGCCATATAGAACGGACATGTAAATGGAGATGAAAAAGACGATGGGCTCGAGGAAAAGAAGCTGGAAGGGTCTAAACAGGAAGATTCGCAGCTTCTGGCCCATTGGTCGAGAATCAAGTTCGGACTCGGTGGTATACTTAGGATCATTCTCTTCTTTCCGGAGTTTTGCAGCTCGCTTTTTCAAGAGAATCGGAGCATATGTCTCGGGAACGGTGAAGGTAATCAGGACCCAGGCGACGAAGGACAAGATCAACTGTAGCCAATAAAGCCATCTCCAACCGCAGTTGTCACCGAGGAATCCTCCTGCAAGTGGACCGATTGCCGGTCCAATAAATGGGGCAGCGCTGAATGCCGCCATTGGAACTCCTCGCTCTTCACTTTTCCACAAGTCGGCCAAGGTTCCACCTACCAGCGTCATGGGGGCGCTGAAAGCAATTCCATCAATCAGGCGACATACAATCAGGGTTCCGATATTTTTTGATACGGCGCAGGGGATGATGAAAATGACGGCCAAGAGGAGTGTGACAGCATATACTGGTCTTCTTCCGAACATTTCAGACATTGGAGCAAAAGCCATGGGGCCTGATACAATGTCAGTAATGGAGAATCATTCATATCTTAGGGACTTTGAAACTTACCGACACCAAATCCAACAACGAACACGGTCACAACTACAAGACTGACTTCACGAGCGACTCCAAAGCTTTCCATCGGTCCTTCTAAATCAGCTGTGATCACACTGCTAGCAAAGGCGACCACGAAACATGTGAACGCGACGACCATTGTGCAGTACCATTTGAATGCCTTTGACCAATTCTTTGGATTCTCGGGGTCATCAATGGTAAATGTCACCAGTTTCCAATCCTCCATACGGCCGGTGGCATTTGACTTCATGGGCTTGATGATCTCTCCATTTCGTGTTTCGGTGGTATATTCGCGAAGATCGGCGCTGTCATTAAGTTCGCGAACAGGAAGGTCGACATAGTCAATTGGTCCAGGGCCAGAGCCGACTGAGGCTGTTCGGCTCGTTGACACTGTATGCGTATTGTCGGAGTGAGGTGTCTCCATATTGATAAGATGTATCTGACCAGGGAGCCTCCGAGTGGATCGATTAATATTTGATATTGATGACTGAAGATATAAGGCGGACCCCTTGGAGGATTGGGTCCATATTTATATCATATTTCTACTGCCTTGGCACATAAAATTTTTACAGATTGATATTTCCTAACAGGGATATGCCGCAAAGTCGGCCAGTCTGTGCTGTGCCACGCCCCGTATACTTCCCGTAGCCGCAATCTGGGGCGACCCCATCCGATCAAAGAATTACCCGGAATAGATAGATGCGCTAGCCGTAAAGGGAAATATGCTACGAGGGCACCGGATATGAATTAGTATCATCCGCCTGATCTCAAATGCTATTAGATATGATGCCATATAGATCTTTCTGGTTGAGTAGATAAGTAGAAGATACTACTACCAGTTGGATATTCAGTGTCATTAGTTCTAAGTTTTCTGTGCAAAATCCAACAAGATTTCTAAATGTTTGGAAGTAAAAACTCATTGCAGTAGAGTCTCTAGACTGGCTTCGATTTTTTCTAAATCTCTTTGAATTATTGCAACTGATAGATCTTCAGCTCTGTCTTATTGAACACACACTCATTCAATCTTAACAACCTTCGAATATAATACTAATATCTATACGGAGTATATTGTTTCATTTTATTCGAATAGATTTTGAAAAATTGAGTAAAGTACTCCACATATGATCCTCTTTATTCAAGGAAGTTAAAGATTGATCAACATATCTTCGCTCGTTCTTCGGTGGAGAAGAGTTTCAATTTTCTGGTCGCAGTCTATCATACTGTATAGTTACACCTGTTTTCCACGTGGTATGATAAGGACTGGGACCGACTCGGAGCATCTTGCCTTTCACAGTAACATTCCTCGCGCCAAATTTGGTAAAATATGAACTTCCGCCAAGACAAAAGAAGATCCGAACTATCTCCGGCTTTCTACGTCTCTTGGAATGGCTGGCTTAAATTAAAGACTTGTAGCAAGTCAATATCAAACAGTGAGCATGAGCAATCTGGGTCTCACTATTAATATTCTTTGAAAAGATGTGGGTTATTAGCGAAACGTCTCTTCAAGTTTGCGATCCACTTCATCCACACCTCGATCATTGGCTACTGACGAGACGAGGATTGCCGAAAATGTATTTTGAAAGATTATAACAGCTATATAATATGTAAAGCTCTCGCCGTCTGTACTATAGCGTACAAACAAGATAAGGAATTACACTAGTGTACAGCATCAATATCTGGAGGATATTAATATGTTGATGCGAAGTATCTGCCCAATCTTTTGGTAGGTAAATTGCGAAATTATATTGAAACATCACACTATGTCCCTCCTAATGATATTGGCGAGAATCTCTAGTTCACACTCGCCGTGCATAGTGTATCACATGCGCAAGCCCTTTCCAATATCAAAGATGCATCATATCCAATACACTGCTAGTATAGTTCCACAAAGGCGTAGAATAGTCTGTGCAAAATGTATATCCAGTGTAATATGTACTCTGCTGTCCCTGGAGAGCATACAGCTTCTTATAGAAGCCATTGCGCACATCATCGGTTGAGACAATCAGTGTTTCGGGTGAATGAGAAGCGAATGCCGCGATCTCTGGTTCCTTAGTCGAGTATGTGCCTTTTTTACCCATGCGCTTGAGGTCCGATCGAATCAGATCCTTCGCGTCATCGGCAGTGAAGTTCCCCTCAGCCACGATCTTGCTCATAAAATAGCCTGATTCCCCGGAGTATTCCATTTGCCATTGAAATGGAGGCAATGGAAGGCTCCCGGGTTGATTATCAGGGTTGGTATTGGCGACGTTGATACCGTCTGGAAGACCAGTGTTGGTAATGGCTGCCGCGTAGTCGTTCTTATGATTCCATTTGGAGAAAAGAGAGGACTCCTCTGTACGGAGATCAAACCCGGTAAGGCTTGAAGTTGTTGGAGGGAAAGTAATGAGCAGCTTTTTCGCTTTGATGAGCTTCCGAGTTCCATCGGCGTTCTGAACAATCATTTCCACCCCATTGGAATCACGCTTCGCTTGCGAGACAGTAGTCTCGTAGAGGATATTCTCGGGAGCGATATAGTTTGCCGCTTTCTCAAACAATTGGTATGTCCCGTTCTTTGGGCGGATGTACCCTCCACTCAAGAGCGCGTCGATGTGCACAATACCAAAATTTTGTATCACGTACAGTAGAGGAGCATTTAGAATATCGCCCACATTCTCAGCGAATGTGAAGATTACTTCCATGGCACCCTGCAAAGCATGCGCTTCAACAAATTCGCGGAATGGACGAAGAAGAACCTCGGGGACCTTGTCTGGCAGGTAGTAAGCGCCTGTGGACAGATAGTCAAATTGCTCAATAGCGGCGCGGTACAGGGTGGCACCAGCAACGGTCCCTAGGATCCCATCTCCAGGCAGTACCCGGTGGCCGGTTTCGAAGTTGACATTTTCGATAATAATTGACCCCGGCAAAAGAGCTTCATAATCAACATTCAGCTGGCTGAAGAATTTCTTAGTAATATCGTTGTTGAAATAGCCTTCCACGCCATAGTTGACATATTTATCATTTGGCAGATATAGTGTCTCTGCATGGCCACCCAATTTGTCCTTCTTCTCAACAAGGGCAATGCTATGACCCTTTTCTCTCAGTTGTACGGCAGCATATGTACCTGTAGCACCACCTCCGAGGATGCATACATCGCGAGTGATAATGTCATCGGCCTTGAACTCAGCAGTAGATACTGCGGAGGTGGCTACAGCCAAGAAAAGGAGACGTTTCCAGCGCATCATGATGAGCATCCAAAGAGTCATCTGCTGTTCTGGATCAGTACCAGGCCTCTCTTATTCATTTTACATCAATTTTTGCAGACCCGACAGTATGGCTCGGCAAATCCTGCACGCAAAAGGGGGATCTCATTGAACCACTAAGGATCAGTGGCCCATCCCACCTTTTGCAATAGACAGGTTTTCTGGAACTGCATGGGTCATTCAAATCCGATGCTTTACGTGATAGGCCCAAGGCCAGCAGACGATCGACACGAAAACATTAAAGTGAACTGTATACTATGTATACAAGCAGAATAAGAGGAAATTCCGGATTTGACCCGTACATCTCAATCTTAGCATCACTTAGCCACCTTATCTGAGTCCAGTCTTCTCGTATATTCCTTCATTATTGGTATCATCTATCCATTTTGACAGAGAATCTGAAAAGAACCCCTTGATTGAAAACCCACACGCGTTCAATCAAAATTCAGCCGCGCGACTAGTTGCCCCCACTGACCATATCCACACTTGGGAATAGTTCAACTCTTCTAGGCAAAGCTTCGTTAACGACCGACCCACTCACGGATGCGAGATCGGACCGCTCAGATGTCTGTACGTATACAGTAGTATACCAAAGAGGCTTTTCTTTGTGATTTCAGTTGACGTGACTGTATAATTTAATCCATCATATGTGATAGCATTCTAGAACAGTCCGTAATCCTAACTCGTACTAAAGGCTGAGTTCTGCACGGGCCAATAATTTGAAGTACAGGCCTAGCACGTTTTGTCAGTAAAAGAGAGATGAGCAGCGATGGCCTCGAATACTGATCATGGATTTTAATAAGCTTCTTTCTATGTATATTCGTTGATCTTCCACTTTGGCAATGAGCCTTCTAGGGCTCCGTAGTATAAAACAATTGTAAAGCAAAGTAAATAACTTTCTGAGGATCACAAGGAAATTGAAAGATGGAACAACCTCGCCATCTTTCACCTCTGATTCCAATGAGACTTCCAAGTCAACTGAACTGTGTTTGTATACTAGTTTTTGGTATTCAGTATTCTTGCATAGCAGTCACCCTACTCTACTTCGTACATGCTATGTACACATACTGTAAAATGAGAGCTTCCATTGGCTCATATCTGATGTTAGGTGGGTCCACTTTGATTGGGATTCATAGAATTGTGTGGAGTCACTCGGCAATCCTCTAGACAATTCAATGCCATCTGGATAGTGAATGACCCTTGAACGGTGCTGTTCAGTGTAGTATTATATACGACCATGCCTGCTAGGATTAGTCTTGCAATGCTGCATAGAGTTAAAATAAAAATATACAAAATTCACTCCGATCCTCCACTATGAAAAGTTAATCAGCACGTGACCCTAGATAAGCCCCCGCCGCAATTGGACGCAACGGGTTTAGGGCGGGGCCACTCAGTCCTCAACTTTTTTTCTGGGAGTCATCGCGGGGTTTTTTTTGCTGAATCTCAAGCTCATTTTGAGAGGCACCTGAGCCATTCCACCTCCTTTATTAGAGGGAGGATTGGACCCTATCCCATTTTAATTCTTCAATCATGTCCTCCGACTCATACCTTGCCATCCCGGGCTCGGTGGCGTACTCCCGCTCTCGCGGACAAGCCATCGCTGCAAGTCTGGGTGTCAAGGATGTCCGAGCCCAGTGGGTTCACTATGTTCATACTTCTCAGCCGCTAGACGGAGCTCAGCGTGCTATTCTCGAGCAGCTGCTTCGTTACGGCGATATCAACGACGTTCCCCCCACCTTCACCTCCGATGACGGTCAATTCGATACCTTCTACGTTTTCCCCCGAACCGGAACCATCTCTCCATGGAGCTCTCAGGCCACCGGTATTTCGCACGTCTGTGGTCTTCGTAACTCTGTTAAGCGCATCGAGCGTGGTATGAAGATCTCCTGCCTTCGCAATGGCGCTGAAGACTACAAAGCTGGTTACATGGATTTGCTGCACGACCGAATGACCCAGATCATCAGCAAGGATGAGCCCGACTTGCAACTTATGTTCTCTGAGCATGCTCCTCAGCCTCTCAAGACCATTTCTCTTCAGGGCGGTGCCAAGTCCCCCAAGGAGATCCTCCAGGAAGCCAACAAGGAGCTGGGTCTGGCTTTGGACGAGTCCGAAATTGACTACCTCGCCGAGGCCTACGGACCTAATGGAGCGATTGCACGCGATCCCACCGATGTTGAACTTTTCATGTTTGCCCAGGTCAACTCCGAGCATTGTCGCCACAAGCAGTTCAACGCGTCCTGGGTCATTGATGGCAAGCCCATGCCCAACAGTCTCTTCGCTATGATCCGTAACACCCACAAAAAGCATCCCGAACATACCGTCAGTGCCTATAGTGATAACGCCGCCGTTCTGGAGGGTAGCGAGGCTGCTTTCTGGGCCCCCGACTCGACTACAGGCGAGTGGAATCACACCAAGGAGCTTGTGCACTTCTTGGCTAAGGTTGAGACTCACAACCACCCTACTGCCGTTTCTCCCTACCCCGGTGCTGCTACCGGCTCTGGTGGTGAAATCCGTGATGAGGGTGCAGTTGGCCGTGGTTCCCGCCCTAAGGCCGGTCTTTCCGGCTACTGTGTTTCTGATCTCTTGATCCCAGGAAACAAGCAGCCTTGGGAGCTCGATGTTGGCAGGCCAAACCACATTGCCAGCAGTTTGGATATCATGCTGGAGGCTCCCATCGGTAGTGCCGCTTTCAACAATGAGTTCGGTCGACCTTGCACAGCCGGATACTTCCGTACTCTTCTCACTGAAATCGATGTCGGCAATGGTCAGAAAGAACTTCGTGGTTACCACAAGCCTATCATGATTGCCGGTGGTGTCGGTACCGTCCGTCCCCAACACGCGCTTAAGAACCCCGACGTCGTGAAAACCGGCTCTTTCCTTGTTGTCCTCGGTGGTCCCGCCATGCTTATTGGTCTTGGTGGTGGCGCTGCCTCCAGTATCGCTTCTGGTGAGGGCTCAGCGGATCTCGACTTCGCCAGTGTCCAACGAGGAAACGCTGAGGTTCAACGCAGAGCTCAGGAGGTTATCAACGCCTGTGTCGCTATGGGCAACAACAACCCCATCAAGTTCATTCACGACGTTGGCGCTGGTGGTCTCTCTAATGCTCTTCCTGAGCTCATTCACGATTCCGGCCTAGGTGCCACATTTGAGCTCCGTGAAGTTGACAGTGCTGACCGCAGCATGAGCCCTATGCAAATCTGGTGCTGTGAGGCTCAGGAACGCTACGTTCTTGCCGTCGGAGAGAACGAAATGAACAAGTTTACTGCCATTGCTCAGCGTGAGCGTTGTGGTTTCTCGGTTGTTGGTCGTGGAGGCGGCACTTCTGAAGAAGAGAAGCGTCTCATCCTGCTGGACCGTGAATCCAAGGAATACCCAGCTCCCATTGACCTGCCCTTGTCTGTTCTCTTCGGCAAGCCTCCTCGTATGACCCGAACCGTCGACTCACGCAAGCTGACGCTCCCTGCCGTCGACTCCAGCCTCACAAAGTACCTGCCTTCGCTCACCTCCAAGACTGAGCTGGTTGGTGAGGCAGTCAACAGAGTTCTGTCCCTGCCTGCTGTCGGCTCTAAGTCATTCCTAATCACCATTGGCGACCGAACTGTTGGTGGTCTGACTGCCCGTGACCAGATGGTCGGTCCATGGCAGACCCCCGTTTCCGATGTTTCGGTTACTGCTACCTCGCTCCTCCAGGGTGTTAAGACTGGTGAGGCCATGGCCATGGGTGAGAAGCCTACACTCGCCCTTATTTCTTCTGCTGCCTCTGCTCGTATGGCTGTTGCCGAGTCTCTCATGAACATCGCTGCTTCCGATCTGGTGGACCGTCTCTCCCAGGTGAAGCTTTCTGCAAACTGGATGTCCGCCAGCAGTCACCCCGGTGAGGGTGCTGCCATTTATGAGGCTGTTGAGGCCATCGGTATGGAGATGTGCCCTAAGCTCGGCATCAGTATTCCTGTCGGCAAGGACTCTATGTCCATGAAGATGAAGTGGAAGGATGAGGCCTCCAACGAGCCCAAGGAAGTGACTGCGCCTATGTCGCTGGTCATTACTTCCTTCGCTCCCGTTGGCGACTACCGCAAGACTTGGACCCCTGCTCTTCGCAGCTTCGAGGATGTGGGTGAGACAGTTCTTATGTTTGTTGATCTCGCCTTTGGTCGCAAGGCCCTAGGTGGATCTGCACTTGCCCAAGTCTTTGGTGAGGTTGGCGCCGAGTGCCCTGACGTCCGAGACATGGATATTTTCCGTGACTTCTTCGATGCTACCCAACAGCTTCAGGAGTCCGGAATCGTCCTGGCCTACCACGACCGATCCGACGGTGGTCTCCTCACTACTCTGGCCGAGATGATGTTCGCTGGCCGTTGCGGTGTTGAGATCATGACCGATAACATCTGCTCCTCCTTCCACACCCCCGACGTCGTTGAGGCTCTCTTCAACGAAGAACTGGGTGCTGTCTTCCAGGTTCGCAAGGAGCATGAGATCCAATTCCGTTCTTGTTTCGCTACTTGCGGTCCTCCCGCTGGTCTGATCCACAAGATCGGCCGTGTCTCTGAGAAACCCAAGCAGAACCTCACAATCTACCACAAGGCCTCCCTGATCTTCCGTGAGACCCGGTCCAAGCTCCAGCAAACTTGGTCCAAGACCTCTTACTCCATGCAAAAGATTCGTGATAATGCCGAGTGCGCTGAGCAGGAGTTCGAGAACATTCTTGACGACAAGAACCCGGGTCTGTCATGGAACCCCAGCTTCGATCCTAAGGACCGCGGCCTGCCTATCATGACCAGTCTCTCTCAATACTCGCCTTTCTCCAACAAGCCTCGCGTCGCTATCCTGCGTGAGCAAGGTGTTAACAGTCAGGCTGAGATGGCTTTCGCCTTCAACACCGCCGGTTTCTCTGCCGTTGATGTCCACATGACCGATATTATCTCGGGTCGTGTTTCCCTGGCTAGCTTCGCCGGTCTGGCTGCCTGTGGTGGTTTCTCGTACGGTGATGTTCTGGGTGCCGGTCAAGGCTGGGCCAAGTCCGTTCTGCTACACGAGAACACCCGCAAGGAATTCCAGTCCTTCTTCGAGCGTCCTGATACCTTTGCTTTGGGTGTCTGCAACGGTTGTCAGTTCCTGTCCCGCGTTAAGGAGCTCATCCCCGGTGCTGGTAACTGGCCCAGCTTTGAGCGCAACACCAGCGAACAATACGAGGGTCGTGTTTGCATGGTCCGCGTTTCGGACCCTGATCCTTCACGCCCTGGTGTCTTCTTCCACGGTATGGACGGAACTTCCCTCCCTATTGCCGTTGCCCACGGCGAGGGTCGTGCTTCTTTCGCCGGTACTCCGGGTATGTCTGCTAGCGACTTCGTTCGCGAAGGTCTTGCTCCTGTCCGCTACGTCGATAATGCCACTCTGAAGCCCACCATGCGCTACCCCTTCAACCCCAACGGCAGTCCCGAGGGTATCGCCGGTGTGCGCAGTCCCGACGGCCGTGTTCTGGCCATCATGCCTCACCCTGAGCGTACCGTCATGAACGGCATTGCTAGCTATGTATCCCCAGACGCCGAGCAGTGGGGAGACATTGGACCTTGGGGACGTATCTTCTTCAGTGCCAGACGCTGGGTTGGCTAAGGGCTCAACACTTGAACGCCTTGCATGATTTATTTTTCCATATCTACTTGTCTATAGTTCGTTTTTTACCGGGTTATTTTGGAGTGGGATTGGTTGTGTCATCTTAAAAAGCATTTATGAAACTGAGAATGAAATATAGCACATAGACAATATCTTCAATCTATCTCCAGACCTCTTGAAAGTAATTACACCATATCAATAGGTATATAACACTACACTAGTGTGCTTACAATCTAGCTGCGAGTATCCTCGAAGGTCGAGCTATGGCCCAAATTTCATTGCGCGGAATTAGGGACTACTCGCCAAGGCTGGCATATGGTATGCCTAATCCAATGTTGCGTTTATCAAGGTACAAAGCCTAGAAGTCAAGAGAGGTCTTTGAACTATCTGGCTTACGGGTCTTTTTTATTATTTTCATTATAATACCAACACTACATGATCAAGGATTACGAGGAAATCAGGTGTGAAAAGGCCAATTGGGCGACGAAATCCATAACGCTAAAGCAAATGCAATCATTAGCAATCAATCATCCATTCATTAGATTCCATTAAAAATCATGATCTGAGCCAGCCTTTCTGCCACTCTAGCCTATCTGCCAGAACATTCCAGCTCGGCATTCCATCCGCACGAGCAACACTCTTCAATCCATTTGCAACGAAAACAGCTAGATAGTCGTACTGCTGTTTCACGTTCCGCATTTGCTGATCATAAGAAGAGTCCCGAAAAGAGATCGTGAGCGTTTGTTCATAATCGAAATTCTCAAGTTCTTCGTCTGAGTCGAAATCAGAATCATTATCTGCCGCTCGTTTCCGACGCAGTGCTTCGAGTTTAGTAGCATCCTCTTGACCCGTCGAGGCATTTTCGGCTGCGTGGACAGTCTGCAGATCTGCGAAGTGTATTGATAGATCCAGTAGGTTGGTAATGGCTTCGTGGATCGGGGAAAGGTTTTCCGTGAGCAGGCATTGTTCTTCAAGAGAGGAGACGTAGGATTTGTGGACTGCGATCATAGCATCAACATCTTCAGCATTCGCGAGTTCGTGGCGGAAGTGTTGATTTGATATAGCAATGACATAGTACGTCAAATGCGAATAAAGCGAGTCAAGAAACCACAAGAAATTATGATGGAGGGCCTGGATAAGCTTATCATATCTGCCATCTTCTCGAGAATTGCGAGCCTCTCGCACACGTTGTCTGACGATAGCATACTTTGAGCGTCGTATTTGAAGGAGAAATGTTGATATGCGCTGGTAAGACACGATGGTATCTTGAGTTATGATATTTGCGACTGGCCAGGGAAGAGCGTAGTCGATAGAAATTGATTCCAATAGTCGGACGCTTCGTTGAGGAGTCTGATGCTCGTTGAATGACGATCCAGATGATCGTACCATAAGTCTGGATGAGTCGATATTAGGCAAGACACTGAATGCCGATCTCGCTGCTTCTGTCAGGAGGAACTTGTCGTCCCAAGAGCGGCCGCGGTCTATGAGCTCGAATATTTTGGCATCTATCGTGCCAAGGATGCTCAAATCCCGGCCCAGATAGACGGACTGCAAGGCATCGAGAGAATTCCACAGACCACATTGTTCATCAAGCTCCCTCCGCAAGATACCGGCGCTGGTAAAATGGCTAGCATCCACGAGACGATCGAAAGCAGATTCCACCAGAGAAGAGAAGGGGAGTGATAACGAAGAGTTGTGAGAAGTTGTGTCGTCAAACAGTGATTCTAAGTCTCGTGGAGACTCAGATACGTCTGGAAGTGCATTGAGATGGCGCAAAAACACCATGCTCTTGCCTGCGATGAAGACTTTTCGAATGACAGCTTCAAGAAAATTGGGGACATTCTGAGGTCTGGTCTTGTCATCCAAGCTATACCAATCGTGCCATATTGTTTTACAATCGCGATTTTCGGGGTTTCTTCGCACAAAGAAAGTTTCATCTTGAGGATCAAGGTGCCCAGTCTCCATCCAACTTGTTATGGAGGTAGCATAGGTCTTGAAACAGGCGAAGAACAAGGATGATATTGACGCGCTCTCATCACCTAGGGCTTCTCGCATGCAGTTCAAGTCGTATAGTAGGTCAAGACACAGCATAGGTTGGATATCTGAGCGCCTGTCCAGGTTGGATAACAAGTCAGACAGCAGCAGTAGATGGCGTGAGTATTGGCGAACGTCGTCAAGTAGTTGCAGTAAGCTGACTGTAGATCCAGCAGAGAGGTATTGCACTTGACTTTGGGAGAGGTTTGCATCAAACTCAAACAAACGCTCTTCTATGCCGCGGCAAAAGGTCTGCATATAAGGGACTTTCTGTGTGGATTTGGTAAAGGATCGCAAAGCATCTAGATGAGTGCCAATATCCATGAATGACTGTATCAACGATGAAATAGCTTGGTTTGATGTGTGTCCCAAGGCATAGCTACGATCCATCACAACCTCTCCATCAAGACGCCAGAAGATCGAGGTGGGCAGACCCTGAAGCATGAATATGGTCTCTCGTGTCAACTGTAATTCCGTGATAATCTGGACGGCATGAACCTTCCCTTCAGGCGCAGGGATCTTGTTCTTTGGTCTCCAGAATTGAGCTTTCTCTGTGGAGATAAGAAGGTCTGCGCCGTGTTCCGGCATAAAGACATTATCCGGGATAATATAATCAGGTTCCAGGCCAACGTCCAAATTTGGCAGATCTTGAGGAGTGGAAGCACCGCTAACTATTGACGAAAAATTATCATCCGAGGATTCGCCTGCAAAGTCAACTTCTTCCCAGATGTTTTCGTCGTTGAAGGCAGCAGCATCCTGGGAGTTTGCATCTATCTTGGACCAAGATAAAGGTAAATCATCTTGAAATGGCGCAGCTGTACGTTTTGGCAAGTCCTCAATCTTGGAAAGATGTGCTGGGCGGTCTGATAGATTTAATAGCAAACTTAGGATCTCCGGGTGCCATGCATCAGAAAAGCCCTTTAATTCCGCGAGACAGGCGCGAAGGGCGTCAGCCAGTTCTGGTCGATCAACGACCTCGAATTTCTCTTGCAAGCCCTCTAGCTGCCGTGCGACTGCGAATTGGTCCACTCTTCCATGTGGTCCAGGGCGGAGAGCCCGTTCCACGCGTCGACGGAGATTCTGGACGCGCGGCGAGTCCTATATCGGTTATCAGCAGATGAACGATGACCCGTTGAGACTATGAAGTACAGGCATGTACCTTGTCAGATGGCAATTTGGCGACTGTCGTGACCAGCTGGTCGGTCAACTCGCCTATGGCGAATACCATCTTAGTAAATTTCCAACTATCCAAGAGATAAAGTTGTCAGAGTTGATGAGTGAAGTTGACCTTCGTCAAGTTGATACCAACTGGGATGCGGGCGCTAGTCCCGAATGGGTATGGTGTAGGTCGAGACTCGCGGCGAAAGTATTCAGTTTGGATCTCTCGGCAAGTCTCCCCCCTTTCACATCATCAGCAATCATGGCGATCGCACGACCGATTCGCATGCTGGGTGCGGCATGCATCCTATTAACTCTCTTTCTGGTCTTTCAATTAAACAATGAACCCCAGAATACTACCTCCAAACTTACCCATGGCATGACCCGGGACCCTCTTCTAGATCGTGTGTTGCCACTATCCCATAGATCATCATCGCCTTATAGGAAGAGAGACTGACCAACTCGTACGATCAGCTACCGGCGAACCTGCTGGGAATTTATGGAGAGCAGAAGATCACGACTACTCCCCCGATAGCGAAGATTCCGCCCGTACCAATGCCGCCCTCATCACCCTCGTCCGCAACGAGGAGCTGAACGACATGCTGAGCACAATGCGTGACCTCGAACGCACCTGGAACAACAAGTTCAACTATCCCTATATCTTCTTCAATGACAAACCCTTCACCGACGAGTTTAAACAAAAGACGCAGGCAATGACCAGTGCCAAATGTCAATATGGTACGGTCGTCTCGAGCTATTTGGACCTAGCCTCTATTCCAACACGAAAAATACGACTGCTAACGTATGGGCTTCCCAGAATTGGTACCAAAGGAACACTGGGACGTTCCCAAGTGGATTGACGATGCGCTATTTAAGGAGTCTGCTCAGATTCTCCTGGAGGAAAATATCCAATATGCCGATAAGATCTCCTACCACCAGATGTGCCGTTGGAACAGCGGCATGTTCTACAAGCACCCCGCCCTCGAAAATTATCGCTACTACTGGCGCATTGAGCCCAAGGTTCAATTCTTCTGCAGTGTCGATTACGATGTGTTCCGTTATATGGAGGATAACAACAAGACCTACGGATTTACTATCAACCTGTATGATGCGCCCCAGACCATCAAGACCCTCTGGCCCGAGACCAAGAAATTCCTTGCCGCGAACCCGAGCTATTTGAACGAGAACAACATGATGGATTGGATTACGGATGATGTGGTCCGTCCTGAGCATAACAAGATCGCCAACGGATATTCGACCTGCCATTTCTGGTCTAACTTCGAGATTGGAGACCTGGACTTCTTCCGTGGCGAGAAGTACGACAACTACTTCCAGTACCTGGATCGTGCTGGAGGTTTCTTCTACGAGCGCTGGGGCGACGCTCCCGTTCACTCCCTGGGCGTCGGTTTGTTCGCAGATGCCGCCAATGTGCACTGGTGTGTTTCAATCCCCCATGTCCATCATGTCTGACCCACTCTGCTAAACCACACATTCGTCGTTTCTAGGTTCCGAGATATTGGCTACAATCACATTCCCTACTACAACTGTCCTAACTCCCCCAAGTGCTCTGGCTGTACCCCGGGCAAGTCCTACGCTGGCGCGGACTGGCTCCAGAAGGAAGATTGCCGACCTACTTACTTCAAGTATGTCGGAACACACTGAGTGATAGACCATGACATATCTGTCATTTGACGACACTTTGCATCACCTTGCTTATCCGATGAATATACTTTTTCTCTCAACTTGGTGGTTTGGTACCTGGCGTTTAGAGCGGACAACATACCTATTGATTGATGACTGTCGTCTTTTTTTTCATTCATCTTTGCTTCTAGTTCATTTTTTTTTTCATTTTTCTAACCAAATTACGTTCCTGATCATGACAATCGGTCGTGGATTCGGTCTTCATGTTCTTTGTACTTATATTAATTGCACTGTGTCAATTGAAGGAGTTTCATCTTCGTATCGGCGTTTATCTCGTAGATTATTTTTCTGAACATACTTCAAGATCAGCCTAAGTGGGAATTTCATGCTTAGCCTCACCATTCGAGAGTTTTGATCCTTTCAGTGGAGTTTTAACTGATTCGAATGTAGGAAACGTTTCGGCGAATAAGTATTTGTGAACAGAGAAGTAGATTAAGTACCAATCATGGTAGCAAGATTGGACTTTTTTCCAGACAAGACTAACAACACAGGAAATCTCTAAAGTATGTATACAGCTTTCTCTCCTACCCTCCGCTCGGCGCGGCCAAAAGGGAGTCATGTGCTGAGCCAAGGGCGACATGTAGGTTTATGGGTAAATCTCGTGAGAGAAAAGTGATGATGGAAGGGAAAACACAAATTGTGAAACGCTAATTTACTCCTCCTGGGGGTACAGCTCCTCCCGGAGAGCGACACCGAGCTCTTGACGGAGGCTCTCAAGGGCCTCGAGGTATTGCTTGTACTGCTCCTGGTTCTCGACCTTGGCCTTGATGCCTGTTGCGTGGGATTGTTAGCAATTGTGCGGTTGAAGACAATAGATGACATCAAGGGAGATTATCTGTGCGTACCCTCGAAAACACGGACGGCAGTGGGGAAGTCGTTGACACGACGAGCGGCCTTCAGGGCGGCAGTGAGGACCTCAACGGAGGGAACGAGATCGTAGGCGAAGCAGTTGTTCAGGTTGCGCTGGGTGGGGAAGTTAGTATTCAATTTTTGATCCTGAATTCAAGATAAATGCTCCGCTGAGAATGGGTATACAATTGAGCACAAATGTCGCATTGTACACCCGTCATCTCAGAGGTTTGGAGGTTCAAAATGGTGATTCGTACCTGGAGCTCGAAGACATCCTGCACACCATCGAATTCCTTCTCGAAACTGCGATTGAGACGTATAGTCAGTATATGAGACTCAATGAAGAACTCAAGCTCCAGAAGGTATCAATGCAGACTGCCAGTCAGCAGCTGGAGAGGACGATCTCCAAAGCGCGGTGGTACCCGGGAACACCGTCCTCTCATTCCGAATGCCACTGGGGCCATTGAATCGCGGGGATTGTCATACCGAGCGGAGAACTCCTCGTATGTCTCGTCCTCGTGGCCGGACATGCGCTTAGGGGTGATGCCGAAGAAACGGGCGCGGGTAGCGGCCAGAGTCACCGGGGTCTGCACCCGGGAGCGGACGATCGGAGCTCGGACGAAGCTGGCAGGGCGGACGGCGCGGGTCGCGACACGGAAGATAGAAAGGGACGACATATCGGAGAGGATTGTGGGACCAGAGTCAATGGGGAAGAGGTGGTGAGGGGAGAGTCGATGGGGGGGGGGGGGGGAAGGGGAGAACGAGGGGCGGGGTCGCCGGGGGGTTGGTGGGGGGGGCGGGGTATGCACACCTGAGGCGTCAATCGGGCTCTGAACTTAGTCATCACCCGATGTGGCCCGTTGATCGCAAACACTTTTCTATGATTGGCTGGACCGGGTGTGGCCGTCGAGTGCGTGTCATGACAGATGTGCCACTTACATATGTAGATAGCAGAGTAGGAGTATATCAATGTTATGAAGTGCAGTTCATTAATATTATATTGGCAATGACCAATCTAAGCTGACTAACTGATATCCGCAGTTCTTGAAGAATGATTCCGGTGGTGTTTACAGTTTGTCCAATGAGACAAGTGGTGATGGTATATATCTCGGGTGTGATTGCTTACTGACGATATGTAAGGTACTACCTTTAGTACTACACTGAATTCGCAATCTACTAGAATCTAGTAGTACTAGCCTAGTACTATGCACAATCTGGAGATTAGATTGTGCATAGTATGTAGGTCAACAGCTGATCTGATTAAGCATCTCGCGGCTTGAAAACGAGCCCCAATGGCCCCTGCTAGAACTTGGAAATGTTCAATCCCGATTTCAAGTTGGGGTCGAACCTCCGAGTCCGAGTCAAGGACGGGTACCGTACCTGACAGTATACTCAGCAGGCCAGATAGATGACCTTGTTTCAATAAATGAGTACTCGTTTTAGTAGTAATAATATCATAATGGATTGTATTGAATCATCCTCGTGCCCTTCTTTGGTTATGTACCACCACGACTACTAAGCATAGTATGCTTAGTTCCTGCTAGTCATTACCTCTGAGGCCGTAGTATACGTATACTACGCACCGAAGAAGCAGTATCTTCAAATTAACAAGCAATTACCGAGTACGGAGATTGTCAGGATTGTCCCGATATAAACCCATGAGCCTAAGAATACTAACGCAGTACCAGTGATCCCTTCCTACTAGTGATATTAGTAGTACAGCCTCGGCCTTAGGATAAGCTTGTGAATGATACGCTGCCCTGTAGTAATATATTCAGCTGCAACCCAATCTTGGGGAAATTAATCGGTGGATTTTGGAAGTGGTCATCTGCTTCCTGGTACAAGTGGTGTACTATCATTCAGTCATTAGGATGGGGGTCGAAGGTTGAGCCAATTGGTTGGGGAGGATCCATTTTGATATCTCCGTACACAGTAGTGGAGTGTTTACTTGGGACCCAAAAGCGGGTGTTCCTGGCTGAAAACGGCATGTGAATTGACCGGCAAATGAACTTACCACGATTTCAGATCGAATCTTTTCGAGGAATGGATATAGCAAGGGCCAACAACTACAAGAACAATAAATGATAGTAATCATAATCACTAATCATACTAATCATCTAAATAACCATTAAATTCGAGTTGTAATTTGGTGTACCTCGGAAGCTGCGGCTGCCCCTTTTATGCTGCGCTAGTCCCTTTTAGGCCGAACCCAACGGACGCGCCGGTTCGAAAAGAAAAAAGGGCCCTTCTTCAAGTTATCCTCTTCTCCTTCTCCTCCTCCATCCTCGCGCTCCAATTCCATTCCTTTTGGCCCTCGTCGCGACCGCCTGCGATCTTTGTCCTTCGAAGTCGCTTGCTCCCCGGGGGTTTTTTTTCTTTTTCTTTCTCCCCTTTTTTTTTTGTGGTCTTGTGTCTTCGCGTCGCCTCATCCAGGACTATCGACACATATCCGTCACCATGGCCGAATTCCTGCAGAACATTCCTCTCCCAACCCTGGACCGTCCTTTCGGCGTCCACTTATGGCCTCTCTTTGATAAGGCCTATGAGATGGTTATGGGATACCCCGCAAGCGAGTTCAAGTTCACTGAGGGTGTCACTCCTTTCTCCACCTTTAAGGAGACCGCCACTATCCTGGTCACCTACTATGTGGTCATTTTCGGTGGCCGTGAGGTTATGAAGAAGATGCCTGCTTTCAAGCTGAACACTCTCTTCATGATTCACAACTTCCTCTTGACTGCTATCAGTGCTATCCTGCTGGCTCTGTTTGTTGAGCAGCTCCTGCCTACTCTTGTGCGCAACGGTGTCTTCTATGCCATTTGCGATCACCGCGGTGGATGGACTCAGCCCCTCATCATCCTCTACTACGTATGTCTCACATCAAGTGCTATTGAATCTTTCAATTGGTTTTCATTCAAATGCTAATTTCAAAATTCTACCATAGCTCAACTACCTCAACAAATACGTCGAGCTCCTGGACACTGTTTTCCTGGTTCTCAAGAAGAAGCCCCTGACCTTCCTCCACACTTATCACCACGGTGCCACCGCTCTCCTCTGCTACACTCAACTGATTGGTTTGACTGCCGTGCAATGGGTTCCCATCACCATCAACCTGCTCGTCCACGTTGTTATGTACTGGTACTACTTCCAGAGTGCCCGCGGTATCCGGATTTGGTGGAAGAAGTACATCACCATGCTGCAGATTGTGCAATTCGTCATTGATCTGGGTAAGTTGCGCGAATACAGCCAGTCTCTATCTGCAGACACTAACATTGTTCCCAACAGGCTTCATCTACTTCGCTTCCTACACTTACTTCTCCTCTGCTTACTTCCCTTGGGCCCCAAACATGGGCCAGTGCGCCGGTGAGGAATTCGCTGCTTTCGCTGGTATCGGTATCATCACCTCCTACCTGCTTCTGTTTATCTCCTTCTACATCGCCACCTATAAGAAGGAGGCCAAGGTCGGCCGTCCTCGCAGCAACACTGGCAAGAAGTCCCTGATCGATATGCGCAACTTCGAGATCCCCTCTCCCGCTGCTGCTGCCAAGGCCAATGGTAGCCCCAAGACTTCCAACGGCGCTGCCTCGACTGGTCGCTCCAACGGCCCCGTCACTCGCTCCCGCAAGGCTTAAGCGGTTGAGCGAATTCAGCCGAATTCAGTTGACCACTCGCACGTATGTAAAATCCGTGTGATAACTCAATTACCTGATTTTGGTGTCTTGCGTCGTCTTCTCTCGCGATAAGAGATTTCGAACACAAAAATTCTTGGAATATATTGCGCTTCGAATACTGAGCCAGTGCGGGGTAGGGCATGGTGGCTCTTCGGTGATTCAATCTATATTGTTTTAATGAATGACCTTTCACGAGACCGGACTTAACTGTCTGGTGGTCTATGCGGCATGTTCTGGGCTCTGAGGGATGATGGTCAAGGTAGGTGGGCGGATGAAGGGGGTTTCCTACCCAAAGGCATTTTTTTCTTCCATCCAGGCATGCTGTCGGACGGCTGCCTGGTTGTATTTTATACTTTGATCTTCTTCAGTTCATGTTTGTCGTTATCACCCTAGTCTGCTGGTGGCGGACACTTTTCATTGCATCGTTACCTTTTTGTTAGCAAGGTACCATAGATGCTAGTTCATATATCATGCTAAATGTAATCACTTATGCAAGCATTTCTTCATTATCCCTAGTAGTAGTTAATTGACCGATTGAGTGGTTATAATTTGTCTAGAAAGGCCTTGGGGACTATTAATGGATACCCACATTATTCCGAGGTATCCAAGTGGCACCTACAGTTGGTACTAGCTAGAACTCGACAACTATCAGCTTGGGGCTTTGGGTCTTCGAAATTTTATATGAACTTAAATCATCCAAGGTTACACCCGGGTAAGCCTTGTACTCCAAGGAGTTGCAAGCAACAACTCAGACTAGTATACAAGGAATATCCACAAAGTCGGTCAACACATCATGTAAATACAGCAAAAACTTTGAGAATAGTTTCCAGAAAATGGAATATAGCAACTATTCGTTAATGCTGACAACCTTGGAAGGCTTGATAACTCTCCTTCCAGTTTTCTTATGCACGACACGAAGGAAGATTATATGAGTTATACTTAGTGACATATTGGTGTTTCCAATGAGAAAGCACTTGATTTTCCAACGTCAATAGAGAGTAAACTAGAGACCAGCCACGAGAATCATGTACTGGGAGAGCATCGAATGGAATACGCAATGAGTGGAAGATAGCCATGTCGGACAGCCTTCGTCCCAGCCAGCCTCGCTGTAGGGTATGGGGCACTTAGTTATTCGATAGATTGCGGAGCTTCGATCTTGTCTGTACTATCAGCCGGCAAGGTGCTCAACCTCAAAGGAGAGGCGGTAATACTCTGTCCAGCTGCAAATATACATGAGTTGTCGAGTCGGTCTGGAAAAGCAAGGACTGTCCGTTCTGCCCCAGCCCATATCTTCATGGGATTACCATACATTTTGCAGGTGGCATCCGATAGTCTCCTGCACAAGGTACGTTCCTGCATCATAATCATGGCAGAGAGATCTGAGTGTGAGAGATTCGAAGAGGGAAAAGTGATCAGACGAGACTTCTATCCATTGCATTGTTTCTGGTATCAATCGACAAAGAATCAACAAAAAACAATCTATGTTGATGGGGTAACCTTAGCCTTCCAAGCTTTCGAGCAAACTTCGACAGCTTCACACGGGCCTTTCACTGCAGGAACTGCGCCGAATTGCTGATCCCTGCAGGAAGCGTGTGCAACGGGGGACAAACAACGCCACGAAGTGACAGGTCGACACTCGGCATATCACCGGCATGTCACGGAGTGACGATCGCTATAAAGATAAAAACGAAATTGGACATGAAGCTATTCCATGCTAGAAGATGGAGTATCTTGCGTCGACCCAGCACGATATTATTTGAAACCAGCCTCACCAGCCTCGGAGACTGGGGACATACATAGTCGGCCGGCGCAGGGTGGGACGTATTATCATCAATTGCCAGTGGACATAGGTACGGGGATATGATGATATTCTCTCTTCAGCCTCCGATATCCGACCGGTGCACTATTGAGTCGATCAGTCGATCCGTTCTCCAGTGAGGACCTAGCGTGGCCGGGAGATTTTCAATAGAGCAAAATGTGGAGAGCAGAATCTGATGCATCGGCTGTCACTTGGGGAGGTTGGACAGACACCTTGCTTATACTCCAAAATCAGGATTTAGCATTGGATTTTTTATTCCTTTTCGAGATTTGACTCTTTCTTCGGAGAGCACAGACAGAGACAAACGGACGAGCGACAAGCAGTTGTGTTGTGGATAGCGTGGGCGCCTCGCCGTGGTCATGCTCTTGACCCAATTATTTTGGTGGACCGGTCGAATTTTGAAATGATCATGTCTTCGGTGTTCCTCTATTGCAAACATACATGTGTACAGAGGAGCTGTACCTAAGGAAGGATTCATTGAAAGATTGATCGTATGCTGTATCGTCGGGTGTACTCCGGGGCTTCCCTGTACAGAATCACCGCATGCTAGTGACTTCCATGGAGCTCCGTCTCCATTCTCCGAACTCGAAGCTCCAACTTGTCGTCATTCCTCGAGCATGAGAGGAGACGCCAAGATGACAGGAGCTTGGGCGTTAAGCTACTTGAAAAACGCGAGCTAGTGCCGGTGTTCCTTGCCTGAAGTGGCGGCTGCAACGGGGAAATGGTTTGCAATGGTGGGTGCCACGGCATTATCTATTGGATTGGGAAGATGGAGTAATATGTAGTACCTGCAGGTACTAACTACTATTGAGTAGTTAGTTTGGATACACATGAAAAATGTGATCTATAAATATGCGAAACGATGGTGCGAAGCTCTGACGGTATGGGGAGGGAAATTCGCCGAGCAGATGGGGGTTGGTCAATGCAAGGAGCTGATCATTGCTGAAGTGCACTAGTGACTTGATGGAAGGATGGCCGGATGATGCACAGTTTACTTATGTACATAGTCAGATCAATTTGTATGTACATGGTCACAGGGGATACTGTATGGAGATGAAGGGAATGGGGGGGGGGGGCGACTGTATTTGCACCTGGCCATACCTAGGAGGACTCCTGAGAAAGGATGATATCCTTGTACACTAGAGTCCTTTGCAGAGATCTTATCCTTCATTCCGTTGCACTGCCTTAGGAGACTATGTAGGCACTGATCCTAGATGATTTCCCTGATTCCCTGATTTCCCCCTGATAGTGAACATCCGAACATCCCATCCCTCCGGTTGCATTGCATCGCGTACTTTGTACCCCTGCCAGTGGTCCATTAGGGTTAAAGGGATACACCCGAGTGGACTGCTAGCTTGTACGAGAACGCTGTACGGAGTAGTCTATGTACATTTAGTGATGTAAACCTCACGATGGTTATTGTATCCTGCGACTCCATAGAATTTTAATTGCTTACTACCTTAGTACCTAATCTATACTATACTTCGAACTATACTCTATACCAGAATAGTACTTCTACTCGAGTATAATCGGAACGGACCTCAAAATATTTCCCGAGCCTCGCAAGCGTGTTTCGAAGCGAGTCTAGTGCCACTTTAGAGCGCATCCCCCGGGGTCTCAGGGCCCCAGGGAGTTCGTCGTAGCGTGTTTGAGCTAAACTCGGCCCCACCGGACTGGCACGGCGGCTAACTTGGCAATCTTCTTGATGCTCATCTTTGGACGAGATGAGAATTGGGGGATCCACCTCAGCGCTTCAATTGACAGTCAGTCGTTATTCCTGTTCCTGTTCCTGTTCTTGTTTCCACCCAACTCTCCGATACCCGTTCTCCATAAGTGGATCAAGGATAATCTAGTATATACAAAGTGGGTGATAGTCCCTCTTCCTCAACAATCCTGAGCCGTCTGAAACGTAAAGGAAAATCCTGTTCGGTCTAATATTGGAGTACATGTATACCTCCGTACAGAAGACTACGAGTACTATCTACACTTTTGTTAACTAGTTCAATCTACGTAGGACTGTAAACAACAGACTTAATCCAATCATGCTGCACAGACTCCACTCGGACGTGCTGCCCCAGCGTTAGCCGCATGGGCCATGACCAACGACAGCTCACGTTGATCTATCTGATTTTTTCCCGACCGTCACCATACTCCATTGAGGTTTCGTCTACTCCAGCCTCGCGCCACGAGAGGGTGCGCGTCGTCGAGGGTGAAACTCATCCCATCCTATCCCGCTTGGGAACTCTGATGCAAGGGTGCTGGAGGGGTTGGCCCTCCCCCTCTCCCCTCTCTCTCCTCCGCTAATCATGACTTTTATGATCCCTGATCACTGTGCGCCATCCTTTAGCCATGCAGGAGCTTGCAGGAGGTGCAGAATAGGCGTGGCAGGAGATAGGCCCGCCGTGAAAAGGTAAAAAAAAGCAATGAGCCAGGGACGATAGTCTTTCTACACGTGGACAGGGATGGTCTCCTCTTTTCTTCTTCTTCTTCTTCTACTAAGTTTTATTTTGAATTTATTTATGATATTATATTATTATTTTTCTTTTCTTTTCTTTTCGGTAGTCCCCTTTTGGTCATCGCCATTAATTTATTTTTATTCCAATGCGCGCGCTCCTAAAAAAGGCCCCGGCGCTCTGGTGGATTCCTCGAGTGGAACTCAGTTCTTCACGCCTTTTGTTTAACCCTTCTCTATCCATTGGTCCCAAGGCTCCTCTGGATGGCATCGAGGGCGGTTCCCCTGTTCATACATTTAACCCTGGTTCCACCCATCCTTAAAGTCCTTTCCCTGCCCGCGTCGTGCTGTTGACGGGATTTTCGTTGCATTTGATAACCCGTGCCTGATATTAAACCCGGGGACTGGTCATCTCCTGGTTATTTGTTCCTTTTACTCTTACTACTTGTTACTTCTGGATTACTTCCTTCTCGTTGCTTTCTATTCTGCTAGTGTTCACTGTCTGACGGGCTGGCTTCCGGAATCTGCTGTGCCCTACCATTCTATTACCTTTCTCTGCATCTTTCTGCTCACTGGTGTACGACTTATTACTAGGGCTTGTTTTGTCAAGATATTCTACCTCATTGCTGGCAATATGTACGAGCCAACTCCCTCTTTAGGGCTTCACCGTCTGAGCAGGCAGAGCCTCCAAAAGCGATACGAGTCCGATGAAGAAGATGTTTCCGAGTCTGATGCCGGAGGTCACGACTTTGTGCCATCACTTGTAGGCTCACAGCGTGCTGGCACAATTGACTCTGACCTCAGTGCCGACGAGACTTCGCATATGGATCCGGATTCAGACCGAGAAGATCATCTACTGGCCCCAGAAGCCCTCTCAACAACCAAACGCTCACGCCCAGTCTCGATGGATACGCTCAAGCGTAGCAGCGATGCTGATACCTTTGGTGACAATGCCTATGTTTTCGATCCCGAAGACGACATGGTTTTGGAGCTCCCTTCACCAGATAGTACTCCGGCTCTTGCATCAAGTCTGTTCCTGAAGCCATCTATCTACGTTGCACCGACTTCACCACCAGAGCACAAATCTCGATCTCGATCCCAGTCTCCATCATCGATCTTCTCGGTGGAACATGCTGAGGTGCAGACGGCCAAGAAAGTGACAATGATGGAGCCACCAACTCGCCCGACATTGGTCTTCATCAACTCCCTGGGTCCTCGCTCAAAGGCTCCAAAACCACGTTTGAACCACTCTCGCACCCGAGGAAACCCTCGTGATCGTGAGTCTCGCATTTTCATGCCGAGAACAGAGAGCACACTTGAAGTACCCCGTCTGATGGATGCTTATCCATCTCCGCGAGAGTTGGAGTCCAGAGCATCATCCGAGCGAGGTGAATCTATCAACTCTACACCATCAATGACTCCTTTACTGGAAGATGAAACCACCCCAGGTGCCACAATCGACTGCGTATCTGATATTCCCTTCCTGCCATATATCCCACCTTCACCAAATGTACGACCTCAATCAATGTACCGTCCACGGCCACGAACTCCAATCTCTGAAAAGTCTTTCCCACCACCATCATCCCGTCCACGTCGTCCAGCAGAGAGCAGCCGACAAGCTTCATTCCGTACCAACAGCAACAGCAGCATGCCGAGTTTCTCCCGACCGGGCTCCCCTTCTCGAGATGATATTCGCCCAGGATATCTGGCAGACTACTCTGATGGAGCCTCTTTAACACGAACCTGCAGTCCAGCCTCCATCGCCTCATCCCCCGCAACATCTCAACGCAGCCACCACGCTTCAAAGACCAGCGTATCAAATATCCTAACCCAACGCTCACCAATGATGCGCCGTATGACCCGGAAACACTCCGCGTCTTCCAGTATCTCAATGAGCAGTCTCCGCTCAGAAATGGATCCTATCCCCACACTGGCACCAACGTCAGCATCAGCATCAGCGTCTGCATTATCAAACCAGTCCACTTTCACCGCAACACCTTATGATTCCCACGTCGTGCGTAAACCAAGTCAACGCCGTCATGGTCGACATAATAGTTCCGCTTATACTGGGAAAGGATTTATGGGCTTGAAGTTTGGAAAGAGGTCTTTCACAAAGACTTAATTCTTAATCCTTACTATCTTCCAGTTTACCCGAATATTCTACGCTACTAACGGGTCATTTTCACTGAATGTTTGAAGTATATTAATTATGTAATGTTTTCTATGGAGCGGGTCTCGCTTTTCTATTTATTGAGGTTTTCACACGGAATGGGTGGTTTTTTGTTTTTCTTGTTGGATTTGCGTGGGAGGTTTTCCTGTTTTTTCTGTTTAATGGACGACTTTTTGCAGTGGCTTTTCGATATATTCTATTTTGATCTATTTATGGGCATCTATGGCTTCAAAATGAACGCTAGACCTTTTTCTTCTTTTAATTTGTCTACCACTGTTCTGGGATATGCTGTCTCGGACTGTATTCCTGATAGAGTGTTTCGGGCTTCCGCAAACTCCAGGCTTAGTCTTGTGGAATGGGGGTTCGCGTCAGTCTTCTCTGCCGGAAAACAGAATTTCTATCCTGGGACTTATCAGACGAATGGATAAATTAAGGTTTTCTCGTTGCACAAATCTTCCGAGTCTTTGTTCAACACTTCTGAGGTCTGAAATTTGGGATATGAATTCGCAATCTGGTACCGTGGAAAGGAAGATTTACGGAGGACTCCGGGTACATTTACGGTCAAGCGATAGTGATTACACCTATTAGTACTTATTTTTTGCGGACCCGTGTATTGCTATTCGAGCTCGTACATGTTCACAGCTTGGCATATCAAAGGATGATAATGAATCATCTTGCCGTGGCGTTTGAAAGATCTACTGGTGCGCATTCTACGGTGGAAGCTCGGGAAAATCCTCAACAGGGATAATGCAAGAGCTTGAGCAAATGGTAAATGCTATGATCAATAGTTTGGAATTGCTGCTAGCCACAGCAAAAAAGAACCCGCACATGACACCAAAGGTCACAGTCAACGGGTGGCTGGGATAAAACCATGTTAACAGCGACACGAAATGCAATCGGCTCATGTACCAGCTATGTCTATTTCCGTGCCTCCAGGGCGGACTTGATAGCATCGCATGAGGTTTTAGCGTCGCCGAACAGCATTCGTGTTCCCGGCATGAAGAACATTGGGTTAGGTACATCGGCTGATCAGGTTGGGTCGCGTTAGTCAAGAGTACGGGATGTATGTAACGGTCGATTAATATAAGATAAATGAAGGACGTACCGTATCCACTTGACATGCCCCGCTTCATGACAATCACTTCTTTACTCTTCCAGGCGTGCAGGACGGGCATTCCCGAGATGGAAGAATCCGGCTCCATCGCGATGGGGTTGACAGTGTCGTTTGCGCCGATCACTAGCGTAACGTCTGTCTCGGAGAAGTCTTCGTTGATCTCGTCCATCTCCAATACAACTAAGAAAAGTTAGTTCTGGTGAAATGTCTCACACAGTATAAAGTGGATACTCACTATCATAAGGAACAGATGCTTCGGCCAGTAGTACGTTGCACTGACCAGGCATACGACCGGCTACTGGATGAATGGCGAACCTCACGTTGACACCGCGAGCACGCAGCAAGTTAACGATCTCGGCGAGCGCATATTGCGCTTTGGCGACAGCCATTCCGTAGCCGACAATGATGATTACATTTTCAGCCCCAGACAGAGATTCCACAGTATCATCGATGCTGGTCTGCGTGACCTCTCCTTCAATCTTCTTTTGCGTTTGTGACGTTGGGGCAGAGATTCCACCGAATAGAACATTAGTGAGTGAGCGGTTCATGGCCACACACATGATGTAAGAGAGAATTGAACCGCTAACACCAATCAGAGATCCCACGCTAGTGAGCAGCGGGTTATCGAGCATGAGACCTTCAGCAACAAGTGCGAAGCCCGAATAAGCATTCAGAACGGTGATTACCACAGGCATATCAGCACCCCCGATGGCGGCAGTTGTCGTGTAGCCCTTTAGGAAACTAAGCAGGGTGTTGGCACCAAGACAGGCGGCTGCAATGCCGGCGTTTGCTGGAGCCATGGTCAAGAATGCTCCCATAGTGGCAACATTAGTACCCAGGAGAGTCGAGTTGATGACATGTCGACCTGGTAGGATTTTCGGACTGGAGGACATCCGTCCCGCAAGCTTCATGAACGCAACAAGGGAGCCGGTGAATGTGACACCGCCAATGAGAACGCCCAGATAGGCCGTGACCATGTGCAAAGTCGTAATATCTTCAATATCGACCAACACACTGCCGATACTGGTAAGAACGGCTGCAAGACCGACCACAGAATGCAGAGCAGCCACAGTCTGAGGGAGTCCAGTAGGGGTAATGCGGCGACCAATCAGTCCTCCAACAACGGCACCAGTGCCTGCAACGGCAGCGAACTGTGTCAAGGTCTCGGTATCAAAACCTACTGCAGCCAGCGAGGCTAGAATACCGGAGACAACACCAAGGATACCGAAAATATTACCACGTCGAGCTGTGGCCTGCGAAGCCAAGGCGGAAATCGAGCTCATGCAGAGGATGGAGCTAACAAGGTATCCGGCCTGGACTATACCGGCCATACCAGTGCTTGCTGCGGCAATGAAGCCGCCGCCAAACACGAGACCAGGAATAGCATATAGCCATGGGTATTCGGGGGGATCAGTGGGACGCTTGAACATGTCCAGCATGCGCTTGGTCACCACAAACCCTCCAGATACATTGACGAAAGCTAGAAGCACCGATGCTGCTCCAAGATACTCGGGAAGAGTGGTCGGGGTAAAGCCACCTCCCATGATGAATAGTCCACCGATACCAACCATACCAGAAATTGCATTGGTCACGCTCATCAATGGCGAGTGCAAAGCTGGAGCCACGCCCCACACAGCACGATATCCGACTAGACCAGAGAGACCAAAAGTCATCATATTACTCATGAAAGCGGGACCGGTAGCCTTTCCGAGGGCCAGGGTGGTACCCATAGCCCCCGTAACAGTGGCAACTTCTCGAGTGACTTTTTGCCATGGAGTCAAAGCAAGTTCTTCTTCTTTCTTCGCGGTAGTGGCTGCGGCCTCCGGCTTCGGAGTTGGTGGAGGAGCGGGAGGAGCAGCCGGTGGAATCACCTCGCCGTCTCGGGTGATGATAGACCCGCGCACCACCTCATCGTTGAAGTCAATCCCGAAAGACTTTTCCTTCGGGGCCATGGACAGAAGCAATTTGGTGATGTTGTTTGAGTACAAGGTAGATGATTGGGTTGGCAGTCGTGAGGGCAGATCGGTATAACCAATGATTGTGACATCTTTGTAGTTGGCGAGTTGACCGGGAATTGTTGCTTCGCAGTTACCACCGGCTTCAGCGGCAAGATCAACAATAACGGAGCCTGGTTTCATGGCGGCCACCATATCCTTGGTGATCAATTTCGGTGCAGGTCTACCGGGGATCAGGGCAGTGGTGATTATTATGTCGACATCGCGAGCTTGTTCCATAAAAAGCTTCATCTCGGCCTCGATAAATTCCTTAGACATTTCCTTGGCATAACCGCCTTGACCGGCGCCATCTTCCTGGAAATCGACTTCAATGAATTCTGCACCCAGTGATTGAACCTGTTCGCGTACAGCGGGACGAGTATCGAAGCCACGAACTATGGCACCCATTCTCCGGGCCGAGGCAATGGCACTCAGACCGGCCACACCCGCGCCGATCACGAGAACTTTACTCGGAGGGATTTTTCCAGCAGCTGTAACTTGGCCAGTCAGGAAGCGGCCAAAATGGTTTGATGCTTCAAGAACAGCCTTATAACCGGCAATGTTAGCCATCGAGCTCAGAGCATCGAAGACCTGAGCTCGCGAAATCCGAGGAATTTTGTCCATAGCAAACGAAGTTACACCTTGAGCAGCCAGAGCATCCACAATAGACTTATTCTGAGCCGGGTATAGGAAAGAAATAATCGTAGAACCTTTACGCAGAGCTTCCACCTCATTGAAGGAACCCTCGATCTGAGGGCTTCGAACCTTCATGACAATGTCACTCTCGGAGAAGATGGAATCACGGTCAACCAGAGTTGCGCCGGCCTTTTCGTACGCTTCATCTAGTAGTTGAGCGCCTTCACCGGCACCACGTTCAATCAACACACGAGCAAAGCCCTTCTTGAGGAGCATGGCCACATTCTGAGGAGTAATGGCGACACGACGTTCATTTTCGTGAGTCTCACGGGGTACACCGACTGTCAAGGAGCTGTAGGGAGTAGTTGACACAGACACAGGCTCCGATTCCGGAGTAGTGGTAGTGCTCGAAGCAGAGCGCTTGGAGACAGCCCATTGAGGCGGAGGAAGGGTGGGCTTCTTAGAAGGCGAAGAAAGAAGACCGAACCGTCGGAATTTAGAGACTATAATTATTGGCAATCATGCCCTTCAATTAGCAAACCGACCAGACGTCACTGGGAATGCATTGTGCCTTGCACATATCTCGTCTCGCGTGACTCACCGTGCGTCGACCATAATTTCCCCGCGCGCGTTACATTCGGGACCAGACATGGTCCCAGTGACCGCAGGGGCAACGCGACACTCATAATGGTGTCGAGAGTGACTAAAGGCTCAAGAGCACATTGGAGGAAAGAAGTGGAATGGAGAGAAAGAAGAGAGAAGAAAGAAAGAAAGAACCGAAGAAGAAAGAGGGTTGGGGAGGAAAAGGTGGGGACCGGCAAGAGTAAAAGGATGAAGTAGCGAAGATCGGAGAGGCACCATGCAGTATACACTGCAAACCTCAAAAACACTCAAACCTTGAAAGGAGGCGATGAAACAGTGTCGAATCAGACTTTGACTTTTTATTGGATTGGATTGTGTGCCTTGATGGAAATGATCGAATGGGACGAGCTCAGACTTCCATCCCCGCGTTTTGTGGAGGTGGAGAGGACGGATCTGCCGGATTCTCCACCGTGACGTTTTAGTTGGGATTTGTAAATAGAACAGTACCAATATATACCAGTAGACGGATTATATTAATTAGTAGATTGTGTAAATTACTAAAATACTAATGACTCTATTATGAGTATTATATAACAAGGGGTTGTATGGTGTAGCAGTATTAGCAGTAACTATAGCAGTAATGTTGTATCAAGACTTCCCCGCACGACTTTGCGCCAGGATGCGCCGAGATGGTCAATGCTAGAGAAGTGCCGACTGCGGAATGATCTGGTGATATACTGAGCAGTAGTACAAGTCAGAAGAGGAGACAAAGAGAAGAGAGAAGTATATGTATGTTCTTGTAACACGATAGAGCAAGATATCTCTATTCACAGCCAACTGGATCGCTGTAGTGTATATAAACTGCAGAAGACTACCCAGCCTTTATTAACCCCGATGAGTACTTTTGAATCTAAATTCAGCAATATCTAGCAAGATTTGAGACTCCCTTGATAGCTGGGGACATCATCGACCGCCACTCGGCTCACCATGGTCCGGGTGGACTTCCTCCACCGTCTCGACCGCGCCCTTGCTATCAATGAAATGTGTGATGCGGTTCCGAGGAAGCCAGGCACTCTCAGGCATGACAAAGTAAGAGATCAGGGCGAAAATAGTGACACTTGCCATAATAATAGGTGCATCTAATACGAGTCAGCTCAAGATCTCCAAGCAGAGAAACAGAGATATCTTACAGTTCAAGTTCTCGCCGGTCACCGGCCAGGCATAGGGCGAGAACAAGATGGCCACAACCCATCCATTCCAGAAGACACCGATGAGCTGAAACGGCTTGCTCCATCGACCAAGACTCCACGCAGGCTTAGGGAAGCGTTTTGGCGTGCAGAACAATCGGCCTAGACAGATCAGACCATATGCAGCCGCACTGGGAACACCGGCGGCGGAAACGAGAGAAGTGAAAGCCACATTGGACGGGAGGATTGTGCAGGTAACGAGGGCAGCAACAGCCCACACGACGATGACCGCGTTCCGGGGTTGACCATTGTGCACCTTCGAGACCCAACCAGAGAATGGCAGTACACCATCACGAGCGACGGCAAAGACCAGTCGAGATGCGGCGATGATTGCAATAGCAGTGTTCTAGAGAGAAAATTAATTGACTAGAACAATAAAATGAGCAAATTCTGATCCGCTTTACTTACCAGCCACAAGGCAACGACGCAGATGACGTTCATGGGGATATGGCCACCCCGGCCAAGGACAGCCTCATAAAGTGGGACGAAAGGCTGAGGGGAGCCGAAGCCCAGCAAAGTATCGTTGTCAGGCTAGATCAGGACAAAATCAGCACATATACACACAGATACAATTGACATTGCATGATGAACGAGGAGAGTAAGCATACCGCACAGAAAAGGAACAGGATAATAGTTGCCAACCCACCGAATCCACTAGCAACGGTACTCCAGAAAATACCCCGGGCAGCAGTGACAGAAGCGTTCTTGGTCTCTTCAGCAACGTGACCAGAAGCATCAAAACCAATCAAAATACCAGCAGTAGCCAGATAAGAAAGACACCAGTTCCAACCAGCCGGAGCACCAGTACCATTATAGGTTGTCATGAAAGCCTCGTGGGTTGTACGGAAGCCCCAAGTCTGAGCGGTACCGATAGGAAGCCAGATCAAATTTAGGAAAAAGTCCAACATGACGACAGCAGCGGAGAGCCAAAAGACAGCCTTGAAATAGCGAGGCGGCATGAAGTTCAGTAGAGCAGCCAATGCCAGCAGAATCTCCGTACAAATCCACTGGACAGCACGGAACTTGACATCGTCAGTGTCCTTGGGGAAATCCACATTGAAGACAGTCAGTTCAGCAAGCATGTAGTTCACGGCGGACTGGGTATTGCTAGCGCAAAAGGTTGTCCAAGCCGTGGTACTCCACCATGCAACGATAAAGCCAAGCAATCGACCAAATCGAGGACCACCGGCTTCAGCAGCCCAAAGATAGATCGATCCTGCTGATGGAGATGCAGAGCAAACCTCGGCAATGACTGCAGCAGTGATGAAAGTGAAAACCATGGTGACTAGATAGCTAGTCCAGTAGGCGAGATTTCCACCTGCGGCAATACCAGTACTGAAAGTCACTCGGACTCCGCCGACAAAGTAAAGTGCGGCTAGGATTGTCAGTGAAGAGTTTTATTTCGAAGAAGAACGAAAAAGAATAAAACAAGAGGAACATACCAAAGGTCGTGGCAAAGTTCTCGAACAGTGTATATGTTCGATGCAAGACCTAGTCAAGGTTATCAGATTTGCGATCTTCACTCCACTCTACCATGCCACTGATGGTAGATATCATGGACAACCCATACCGGTTTATAGCCCATAGTCCTCTAAACACACAGTTAGCCACGGATCAAGATAACAATACTCAATCTACTCTATTCTGTCTGCAATAAGAGACTTACCAACAACGCAGCATCATCCTTCGACTCAGTGTCACTCCGATTCTCTTCACCGGCAACCACATCATCGCGACCGAGTACAAGATCCTCATGTTCGAGCGCCATCTCTGCTAGAAAAGCGAAATATGAGCGCGAAGATCTTTCGTACTCACGAGATCGAAAAGAACCAAAAAAACAAAAACAAAGAATATTGGAGGTTTGGAAGAGAAAGGCAGAAGATGAAAAATTTCCCCCGTTAAACTTTTTGGCCCCGAGGGTCGCGCCGTTCTCAGGAACCACCAAAAGAGTCCAGAGAAGGACTCCACACTGGCGGGAAGAGAATGGTCCACTACACTAAAGTTGGAAGTGGACTAAGACAGTGGAGAGATTACAACAGTACTGTACAGTATGTAGTATGTTGGACAGTGTGATGGGAATAGGATGTTGCTGGTTAATATGAATGTGCATATTCGTATGAAGTGGGAGATGCAATCACGTAATTAAAGTGCAGTAGTTAACTAGTACTAGTAGTGTACTATACAGTGTGGTTGGATCAGAGGAAGTAATAAAAGATAGTCATGGGTACATGAGGGATAGCAGTAAGCAGTCATTTAGCCCTACAAGATATAGGATCTAGAATATTTCCAAATTAAGATCATGCTGTACATACTTTGTACATACATAGTAGTGCCATATCTTGAATATAGTCGGAGGTGTCTGGTCCGCGGGAATCAAGTTTGAACGAGAGGAAATTAGACCCACCATCGGGCTGAACTAAATAGTGTAGATACAGTAGGATCGTAATATTAACAATTACTACGAATGTGAGTCTATATATTCTATAATTTCAACTAAGGAATATTGATAATAGAAGATAATATACTGTATTTTGTGTCATGAAGACCATGATTGTCTAAAATGCACCGAAACCGGTTGTGACGACCCACTCATTTTGCCCCGCGAGCGCCTCGTAATCCGGTTGGATTGGAGTATATCATATTCATTATACATATACGGTGGATAGATTCAATATGCAGTCAAACGAGTATATTATAACAACAGTGCCATATGGTATGCTGTATGCGTGGGTATGTCCACAGATGTATGTATGTACGTATGTGTATGTGTATGTGCAGTGTGCAGTGTGCATGATCATGAGATGCCACCTCAATGTCAGAGAGAATAGTCTGGCCAAGTATGTGACGCATAAAATAACAAGACATAAGAAGTGGGAGGAAGTATATAGTAAAAAAAAAAAAAAAAAGAGAGAGAAAAAAATGACCCACATTCAACTAATTATCAAATGTTGAAGTTGGACGTTGATCACTAGACAAAATAAGAAACACGACCTGAGGCAGTACCTAGCTGAGACATGGGCCTGGAATCAATCCGAGGCAGGTCCACTATTCAGAAGTAATAAGGTTAAATGGAACTAGATTGAATAATAGCGAATAATCCCAAGGCCAAAAGAAATTTCCGTCCTCCAAAATCAGGAGATGAACGGGCCCAAAACCAGCACCAGCTGAACTCGAGCCGACAGATGCCCGATCTCAACACTGATTGGCAATAGACTCGGGGGACTAACATCTTAGCCCCAGATCCACATCAGATCTAACCCGTCCTTTGTTTTCGATGTTCCCCGTTTTCCCACATATGACGATCAAGTGAAAAAATAAATAATAAAAAATAATAAAAAATTAAGGGAGTGAGTTACACTGAATTGAAAACGTTTTGTATATCCGCCACTGGGGGATCCATAACCCATATGGCATCCCACACTGAGTCCCATTCCCATTTCTCAAGATCCGCTTCGGGTTTTTGACTACTGGTACACTAGACCTATCCTGTACGTTCCATTTACGCAATCCTGGTTAGATGCATACTATACCTCAGGCTCGAGTGGAGTCTGATGAATAGATACTGACGGAGTTACTAGTTCCGCTGTAGTACATCTGAAGTAACTAGTATGTGAAAGTGCCGTGTCAACTGCACCGGTGCATTGGTGTGGTCCCTGATCCTCTTTCTTGCTTTTTTCAGCTGCCATCTCTGCCTCGAGACCCAGGTGTCTGGTTCCTTGGCTGTATGTCGTATCCAATTATATACTGTCGACAGGGTTGACGAGCAAGTGGACCACTACGGAGAATGTCCCTTTTCAACCGTTTTGCATCTGGTTCAACCGGATTTTGAGACCGTTTGTGATCAGATCAATCGTATTTCCTAAACACGTAATTCTCGATGCTACAAACTGATCAGTGGGGAATGCTAGGGCTGTACCGACCTTGTTTTCTCGACCGAATAGATTCAAGTTCTGTATTTATGCGAGGAGGGATAAGAAGAATGTCGTCTTTTTTCCAGAACCGGACTAGTTGATAGAAGTACATATTGGAGGCTTGTAAACAAAAGAAATTTAGCCTCGCCAGGAGGTTATCATGCAAGTGTATCTAATTACCCAGACGCACTGAAAATGCTTGAATATCTCGAGGGAAAAAAAAACGAATGAGATAAAAAGAAACAACAAGAAGAAAGCGAAATGATAGTAAAAAAAGAAACCCAGAGAAAATACAAGAGGGATATCGTCGCAATGCCCAACAAAAATCCAAACTTGCTTTTTTTTTTCCTTTTTCACTTTTTTTCCCTTCTCATTTTTGTCTCTCAATCAGTCAAAACGGCGACCCGCGCTGTACCGGCTGAGCGAGGAGGCCCCCGCATACCAATTCCACAAGGGCCTCCACCGAGAACTAGAAACAGAAGAGGAATTGTAGCAGAGAAAGAAGAAAACTAAAAGAAACCAAAATCAGACACCAAATCTCGTACACACATCAATGCCGGAAACTGAGAAGATGTTGAAATGACAAAGCATCACGGAATTAGTTAAAATGAAACAGTCATATCTCTTTCTTCCGGCATCAATTGGTAAATTGGGAGGGGCATGAAACATGAATCATGAACAGTAGGTGATTCAGAATCATATAATTCGTTACCGCCCTTGGATCCAGCGTCGGATGGAGTCCAGGGATGGATCGTCATCGAGCCAGTGACCTGCCCGCAGGTCAGCGGCCCGAAGGTCAGCGACAACATGTTGGTCGGTCACACGGCTTAGTTCTTGCTGCAGAGTCGAGTGTGCGGTTTTCAAAGCTGCTGCATGTGCTGCAGTGGGCCGCTGACCACGAAGAGTCGTTGTTCGGGTCATAGCCCATCTCCGTGAAGCCGCTGCACGGAGGTAAATCTTATGTGCTTGGAAACGACGAGCACTGCTATCAATGATGACTCTGTTGCAATATAAATGGTCAGTTTGATGTTACACATGAAAACCCTTGCAATCAATTGCTCCAAGATGCAGGTTTTCGTAAATACCTTTGAAGCTCGGCCTTTTCAGTTTCCGCACTTCCCTGGCCGGTCACTGGGCATGGCTGGTAATTGGCGGATAACAATTGTTGAGCAGCAGCGTGGCATTCTCGGAGAACTGTATAGCCTTCTTCATAGTAGTCCTCGGCTGGGACATCCACTTGTTGTTGAGAAATATGTAACAAAAGGGTTCGGTAGTCGTTGATGAGCTCGGCCACTCGCACTGCGCGGGCTTGGTTCACTAGCAATTGAATACCAACGTTAGCAATTGAGGACTCATATGATGTCAAGAATGATTGACCTACTTCCGTCTGCCATTGAGAAAGATGAAGGGTATATGTATATTAAAAAAAAAAGAAGTAGAAAAGGAATTTTTAAGCTTGACGATTGAAAAACTGAGCGAAAGAGTAAGAGAGTGAGACGAAAAGCATCAACAAAGACCAAAGAAAGAGAAGAATGAAAGATGGTCCCTTAGCCTGACATCAGAAAGTGATGATCAAATAAAAGTCTGGGGGAAGGCCCAAGATACTTAGTCTTTATATGAGAAGTTGGGACAGCTCTCCTCATTACCCCATGTCTAGAAGACATCCCGAAAAAGCAACAGTAGATTTCTTTTTCTTTTTCTTTTATTTTTCAATTTTTTTGACAAAAATCAAATAAAATAAAGATATAAAAAAAAATCGAAAAAAAAAATCCAACCAGTGAATGTCAATTTAGCGCTAAATGATGAATGCCCCAGTCATAAAATAGAACAAAATAAATTGAATATTCTAGGAAAAGACCAGAAAATCAGCCGGACAGCGGGGACACGAACGTCAAGAGAATCACGGGAAGACATGGTTGGTTGGACCAATAGCCAACGAGAAGTGCATAACGGCAGTCAAGCACAGCTGGAACGCAATCTGCCAGATGGATCGGGCCATACGATAGCTACCGAGTGAACGGTCAAACGGGGGGGAAGTCCAGCAGGGCCACTCCCTGTTCCAGAGCAGGGGGATTTCTTGCGATCTCCACTGGGGGGCTGACTGGCGGAAGTACGGAAGAGAATCATTAGTCTGCAGCCATAAGGACTAGGGGGCTAGGGCTATAATTTTGGCGCGGCAGTTTTTTTTTTTTTTTTTTTTTTTTTTTTTTCAGTTCAATTTAGAGGGAGGAAGGGGGGGTCCGAGCAGCCAACAATGATAAATGATGTGGAGTCGTTTATTCTCCACCGCGATTAGGTTCCTGTACGGGCCGATTTGCAGTCGAAGCGTTGCTCCATCGCGCGAGGGGAGCGATGATGAACATGGTGGCTTCACGGGTGTGATTGGTAGCTGGACATGAGGGACGAGCACCCATCGAATGGAGAACTAAATGAATTGTGTTGTGTGGCTCGTGGGGCTTCTGTCACATCGGCAGGACACCGGACTTGCATATCTCTGTACACGAATGATAGAGGGCAGTGTACAGCCGAGGTATACATAGCATCAGGGACGATGATATGAATCTAATGATTCAAGGCATTGTGAACAGGTCGAACCTGGGCAATGCAATGCAGATAAATTGCAGAAGTGGGGACTGTCTACAGAGTTGATCATCATACCATAGTACAGTATGGACAATAGGGAGAGAAGGGAGAACGTCAGAGCTGTCAGGAAGTGGTCCCTGCTGCAGGGCCAAAGGAATCCGATGAATAGATCGAAGCCTCAGGTTAGAGTGGATTCGGGTTAGATGGGGAACTCTCAGCTTGAGGCAAAAATGAGCTAGCCTAGAACATATAGAATGTATTTTAGAAAGTGGAATTTGTACAAAAAAAAAAATAAGAGACGATGAAATAGAATTAAAAAAAAGGAAGTAAAAAAAAAAATAGACCTGAAAAATAGACCAGCCACGTTTTGCTGAGCCACATGTGGCGCCTTGACTCCAGCTGAAGCGATGCACCCACAATTTTGATTGCGATGGAGAACGAACCTCCTTGCCTGATGTTAACAAGTTCTCGGGATGCTCCGCGTCTCTGATCAAGTTATTCTTGGTTGAGAATGCATCTTACGGTGACAAAGTGGTGGCGAGGATTCTGATCCCCGTGTGGCATTGACCCACGCTGCTGACGACGGGCCGTTCCAGCTTCCCGGGCTAGTCAAGTATCAGGTAGGGGTTCTTCACCTAAGGTAGGAAGTACTGAGTAGTTCTTTGGTTCTTCAGGTTCTAACTGGTGCGTAACAAACGTTGTTGGAGCTGAAGCCTTGCAGAATTGTCGATTTGTCTGTTCATCAATCTCCCCTGGTGATCCTTGTTTTGACCCTTGAAATATCACATTATGTACTACAAGTATGTTTGGGGAAAGCAAAGAAGATCTGCATCAACATCAAGTTGAATCTCTGGGACAGCAAATAAGAGATGGGAAAATATATCAAATAATCATCCGGAGTACTAGGTACCTACAAGCCAGGGTATACGCCCTGGAGAAACCTCAAAAGGGATTGGCGCAGAACATTTCTGATCCAAATTTGGTCTATCACTCCTATTTCTGTGGGGCACAATCCGCTTAGTCCTTCTCTGCTATGGCCTGCAGCCGTTCATCGATCTCCTCCTCCGTCAGGGCACGGAACCCTGTCGTAGTACCCTCGCCATCGACCTCCGGGCCACCCACAATGCCAATCTCTAGCTCATGCTTCTTGAAATCGACGCTCAGTACGTTGCTCAGGGCAGTGATACCCAGCTCCACAACTTCCTCCCAGTTACCTGCAGCAGCATCCTTGTTCTTCAGCTTCTTCTCCAGGTAGTTCAGCGCCTCCTGTTGCTTGGGGCCCGAGGCAGTGGCCTTGTATCCGACGTAGTATCCAGCCGGATCACACTTGTAGAGTTGGGGACCGTTCTCGTCATCGACAGAGATAAGGGTTGTTGCCACACCAAGTGGCCGCATGTAAGCCTGCCAATCGTTAGAATATCTGGGAGCTCTCTCGAAGAAAATACTACCCGCATCACCGATTCGACACATTCAATCCGTGGGTGGCTCACGGATGAACGGCCGGCTAAACAAATGACAGATAACGGGCTGGGGAAGTGAGACATACTCGTTGTGTGTAGACCTGGTTGATATTCGCCAATCGCTTCGCCAGCACATCACAAGGCATCTCGTATCCGAACTTGTATCGGAATTCAGCTGCCTCACCACGGGCTCGATCAACGGATGCCCGCGCATCTGCTATCGAGCCAGTCATCACACAGCCCACCGAGGGCGAGATTTTGAAGACATGTGAAACTGAGGACGGATCGATGAGTTTGTCCTGAAGAAAAGCCGGTTAAGTTTGTGACTTGGGAACGAGGGTCAGAATGATAAAGTCTTACAGCAACTTTCTTCTGAGAGAGAACGACAGCACAGTCTTTCCCGCGAACACCGATAGAGGTGATGTTGGCAGCAGTGATGGCCTTGAAAGCATATTCTAAGGAACGAAGGCTGGTCAGCAATCATCACGGAGACGTCGTCGAGAGCCAGGATGGGCGGGACACCCTAGGGCCAAAAGAAAAGGTGGTAATATAATCGTACCGACTTGATACAATCGACCTTGGTCAGAGAAGATCGTAATGTGTCTATCGTAGCCTGCGCTTCCTGATGCGGAGAAGATGAGAGTCAGTCGGGATTGAGGTCATTGGAGGGTGGTGGGTGCCAGCGCGGGGGTGGGAGGATTGGCTCGACTCATACCAGACATGATGGTAGTTTCTTATATGTGCTAGGGGATAGAGTTGAGTTGGATTGGCCGGATTGAGGATGAACAGGAGAGAGTTGGGAGATTGGATGGAGGTGAGGTTTAGCAGTGCCGTGAGTGACGCGCGCCAGCGGTGCCTTGAGCTCCAAGCTTGAGCTTTCACCGCCTTTGCCTTTACCTTTGCTTTGCCGCAAAGAAAGTTGACATGCTCACTTGGATATTTCCATTTCTAAGAAAGTCTTGGTTTTAGATACTAAAAACAATGAGAATTACTTGTACACAGGTAAATGGAAGAAGGGGAGTAGAGGTTTTTGAAGATAGAGCGGCGATGACATTGACTTGTACTACCCAGATAACAGGCCAGTCTTTACTTCTCAGCACCAATGCATTTACTTGCTTGCTAGACAGGGCCAAAATCCCCATTTGCGAATTTTAAATTCATAAATGATAAAAAATATGATACATAGTCATGCTGCTATGGTATAGATGCAAAGATGCAATTTTTAAGACAACAAGAAGACACCCACAGCTCAGTCACTATCACTATCACTCTCACTGCTCGAGATTTCAATCTGAGCGGTTCTCACCTTACGCTTCTGCTTCTTTTTGTTCTTGCTTGGCGCAGGCGTCTCTGGCTCTTTAGGCTCGGTAATAACTACCGGCGTGGCCTTGGTCTTGGACTTTGAAGCCTTTTTGGTGGCGGGAGTCTCGTCGCTGTCGCTGGTGGAGGAGTCGCTATCACTATCACTTTCACTGCTTGAAATATCGACAACGACCGTTCTGTTCTTTCGCTTCTTTTGTGGCGGAGGCTCTTGCTTTTGCGGGGGTGCAGGTCTCTGGCCAATGTATAATTTGCTCGTGACAGCGAAGAAGACCAACTCCGCACGCTGTCTTTTCTGAAGGCGTTTGCCGGTCTCGTCGTCGAATTGAGCAGCAGCATCCGTGGCATTGATATCTTCGCTACCTGCAGTCAGGGACTCCCTGAATCCTTCCACGGTCTTCTGGTACTCTTCATCCGCTTCGACTTCTTTATCAACAGACATGACGTCTGCTGCACCCTGACTTAAACGCATCTTCGACGCCTCGCCCTTCAGTCCCTGTAGATAGGCCAGAAGAGCGACGTTGTAGGCTGAAGGCACATGCTCTAACGAGTAGAGATGTCTGAAGATGTTCGTTTCGCGGTTCTTCTGAAATTTCCACGATGCTCGATCCCGATGATACCAGCTAAGATATGAGAGAATAGGCGTCTCGTGGATTTGCGGAGTAGTACCGCTCTTCCGCTCTTTTTTTTTCTCACGCTTGCGCTTCTTCATCTCTTCGAGGGCTTTCTCACTCTCTTTGTCTCCAGAATCCTCCATAACCGTGTCAGAATCCTGGCCATTGTCGACCTCCGCTTCATCCCCCGCATTATTGTCGCTCTCACTCGAGGCTTCGCCGTCTTCCGTTTTCGTGCCTGGTCCAAAAGAAACGCGCTTCTTTGTCTTTTTCTTCTTTTCCGAAGATTCGTCGTCACTGTCGTGATGTCTCCGCTTCTTTTTCTTCTTCAATTCGTCATCGCCTGTTTCATCGAATGTCTTGCGCTTCTTCTTGTCTTTGGACTCTGACTTGTCGGACTTGCGTTTCGTCTTTTCCACGACGTCTTCGCTTTTGAGCTTGGAGGCCGGCTTCGGCGACTCCTCTGCGGCGCGTTTCGCCATTATTCACGCCGTGGCTGCTATGAGCAGAATTGTGATGGGAATTAATCGGTAAATTGAGAAATTTGACTCCCAATTCGAGTATCGCAATCTCGTTGAGGACTAAAGCTTTGCCCCGAAAAGTTGCGCCCCGAGGCGGCGTCGACTTTTTTCTGCCGGATCCACTGGGCGGTCCCGATAAGGTTCCAAGTGTATCGTCTATGGGCTTTGAATAGTAGAACGGAATTAAAACTATTCAACCTGTTTGGGTATCTGAAATTATTTCTCGGTTTATGTTACAGTTATAGCAGAGTGGTTCTAAGGAGTACATTGATTTTGGCGCACCTCACAATCAACAAAATCGTGGATTCGTCTCACATTATGATAATAGCCTAGCATACTATTTAGTCTCGGCGAGCTTCCTTCGCGGCACTAGACTCTGTCCCTGAATCAGCATTTGCCGACGCAGTGGCACCAGCAGCTTTCCTCTTCGCTCGTTCTCGCTCTTTTTCTTTCTCCTTCTCCTTGTCTCGGGAACTAGACGTTGGCTTCCGTCGGTTTGGACGAACAGGTTCATAGACATCATTGAAGTTCATCACTACACCAAGGAAGCGCATATCCACATCAGGTTGGTAAGCAAGATCACCCAAGAGGATATTGAGCCGTGATTTGAATTCGGCGGAAAGTTCACGAAGTCGGGTACGCAGGGTGGGAAGCATTTGATCATCGTTCATGTTGGGACCGTCGAGAGAGTAAGGAGTTGAAATTCCATCGACGCCTGCACTTTCAGGTCTGATATCTGGAGTGGACGCGATAGATGCACCACCACGGCTGTTCGAGCGATGGGGACGAACATCGCTGTCTGTGACGCCCCAACGGCCCTGCGCGGTACGTGTCTCGATCTTGGCCATGAGTTCTTGTCGACGGGTAAACTCGGCTACAGAAAATGAGTACAGGCCATCAACTGCATCTTTGTAGGCGAGCATAATCTTGAGTATTTGGTGCAGCTGGGAAAGGAAGCTTTCCTCTGGTTGTTTGGCGGAGGTCGATGTTGAAGCACCATATCGCGATGTGGAGGTAGAGCCTAACAGGCCCTTATGAGTGATGGAGTTGAGATATTTGTTGTGTGCATCAATCAGGTCGCCAAGGGTGCAATCTGGTTTTGACATCTCATTCTGTAGCTGGTCCCAGCTAGACTCAATCACTTCGAAGAGGATATAATATTGGAGCTGACAGACAAAGTGTATCATTTCAGCGATAGCACATCTCGCGCGCTTCCAATCTGGTCCAAGTGTGTCTTCCACATTACCCAGCACCCCTCGTGCGCCAGTCATGCATCTGCGCCAGGTACTACCCAGAGCAAATTCAACTCGTTTGACGCGCCACAAGAAGTTGAAGACTTTGAGATATTGCCTCGACCCCCAAGGTGTGATGACCACATCCACTGGAGCGTCAATCTTGTATTCAAGCGTAAAGCAGTCCCAGCCAATTTCACCGTGACTAAGCTCAAGCATTCGCGCATCCAGCCGTCGAAGCACATCTGCAGAGTCATATTGTGCATTTGAGGCACGGATAGCGTGCTCAAGCTGGGCAGTGAGGGTATGTCGGTATTGCGAGTTCGCGGGACGATCCAAATTCGAAGCCAATGACTCCATCAGCAACGCGATGAAGTCACCCTGACCCAGCAGAAGATATTTCTTCAAAGCTCTCAGGTGGTCGAACAGTTTGAATTTGTGATCCATGAGATGTATGAGTCGCGCCATTGTTGTCTTGTAGGCCTGATCAATCGAGGACTCTAGAGTATCCGTATCACCATATTTCAGCTCCTTGGAAGCCTCTTTGGAATACGCTTCCACCCACGCAGAATCCTCACAGCCGGTCCGGATGAAGTTCAATGACTTTCCAATTAGGAAGACCTTTTCTGCAAATTCACGGGTTACAATTGAAGGGATAAGCTCATCTACAAGCTTATACTTGTGCTCCCAGACGCTCGTGGCAATTCCACGAGGGTCAGTACTGGGTCGAAACTCTGGTTCATCAACAAAAAATTCCTTATACGGATCTGAAAGCTCGCCATCGTAGATCCATAGCTGAAGCATGTCATAGAAGGGTCGGGTGACATGAGCCAGGAGCTTCTCGGCAAAAGCACTCACGAAGGGATCTCCATGTGAAGTCGAAAACCCGTGTATCAGAGAAATCAATTGGCCACCCTTCTTATCTGCATATTATATTAGTACAAACTCCTAGGTGCAGGACTGTCTACCTCGATTATTCACTCACCGCGAGATTCTTCAACAATCAAACTCATGAGTCGAAGCGCCATCGTTGCATCCCGCGTCCAAACCATGCACCGTTTCAAAGTAACACCTCCTTTGCGCACACCTTGCGGTTGGCTGCCATCTCCAATTGCAGCCAAGGCCTGTCTAATTTCCGCCTCAAGAGTGGCAACCAAACCGAGGTATGAATGCAGTTCTTTGGAGATAGCCGCTCGTAAACTTTGATGAATCAATCCCTTGTTCGTCCCGTCACAAAATTCCGATAATTCTTTGTAAAGAAGACACGGTTCCGCCAGAGAGTGAAGGAGAGATATAATAGGTGAAGGCAATGTTGGCGGAAGCTTCAAGACAGAAGCAGACTTGAACTGTAGATTTGAAGAGGACAGACCCTGTAAGTTGAACGGTAGATCACGCAAGAGCCCATGCTCAATTGACTCTTTCGATCGCGGATTACTAGGCGTCATCGTCGGTGATGCCGCACCTCGACGATCGTCATCGGTATCATAATTGCTCGCGCGGCTGGCTCTCCCCTCGCGAGGCCGTTCTTCAGAGGCACGCGCAGTATATTCAACAGACTCCCGCTCGACATGTGCACCAGGTCTCTCCGGTTTAGACGAAAGCGGGATCTTCTGTGAAGCAGACGAACTAATAGCCGGACCCTCATCCTCGGACTCAAATGCCCGCGAATGCGTCCCTCTCCGCGGGCGCGACGTCTCCCGTCCAAGCATATTTGACAAGTTCCCATCGTCCATCAAGGGACTGCGACTCCGCTCACCACCATGTACCTCATCGTTGCCAGATAATTTGTAGAGAAGATATAGAATGCCCCATTTCTGCGAGAGCACGGGTTGCGTCAGGAGGCGGGAATATAGATTCGCGAAACGGACAGCCTTATCAGGACTGGGGTTTTCGCGTCGGAGCTTACGCTTGATCAGATCAGGCGCGTTGTTAACGCTCTCTGTACCTGCAAGACTGCCTCGTCGTCCACCCGGTCCAGCGGGTGAACCGGGGTCTCCCGAATTAGTAGAGGCATATGCATCGATCGTGCGCCAGGCGCGTTCAAGTTGGGCATTGTGACGGTGTGATTCGGCGGCGGCGATGGCCTCTTCCTCGTCCGAGTAGTCGTCATAATTCACGGAGGAGAGGGGAAGCGCGGGGGTTAACGAGTCGACCAGTTGGGAGAGGGCATCATCGATGCGACGTGGACGAGCGGTTTGTTTCGTGGTTGACATGATCTTGCCCCCCGCCAATGGGCGATAGTTTTCGTGGACGTTGTTTTCCCCTGGCGGTATCGCAGTGGGTGTGGTTTGTTGGGGTGAGATGTTTCGTCGGGCAGCAGGTTACTAGTAGATATCGCGTCCGTTCACAATTAACTGGGTAAACAAGTATCTCAATGGGAGTAGAGAAAATCGCTGGTGGAAGCGATGTTGGAGATGGGGTTTCCATGTACCAAATTGTTTGCGTCGTTTGACGCGCCCTTATCGACGTTATCGAATTTCCAGGTACGACCAGGGTTGAGCTAAGCTTAGATTGACTACATCTCGACTCCGCAGAGTTCCATCAAGTAATACTCTATAAATGACCAAATTTTACAAATAACATCATATTCGCGAGCGATATTCATTTGAATTGCGAAAGCCTTCCGTTCAAAAAAAAAATTTAAAAAACGCAAACGAACACATAGCCATCCCTAACGCCATCCAGATTCATGTATCACAAACATAAGCAACCCGTAAAGTGAAGAAAGAAGCGAGAGCAAAAAGAAGATAGAAGGAGGAAAGGAAAGGAAAAAAAAAAAAAAAAAAAAAAAAAAAAAAAAAAAAAGAGAAGAAAACCAGGAAGAAAAACAAA